>Ga0306924_10003228_pt1 | contig 15642 bp, 18 predicted proteins | sample sta12Can44000111_FD_203756 | JGI IMG/M metagenome (GOLD analysis project Ga0306924, IMG submission 203756) | Lab enrichment of tropical soil microbial communities from Luquillo Experimental Forest, Puerto Rico - statanox.12C.anox.44.000.111 (v2)... | ecosystem: Environmental > Terrestrial >... | reverse complement strand
AATTGCCCACAACTATGCCGATGCCGTAACGGGAGGCTCTTGTGTCGGCGACATAGCGAACGCGGGTGGCTGAGGCTCCGCACGAGCTTGAGGAACCCGAGTGGGCCGTTGCTGCGGCTCAGGCGCTTCTCCTGATCCGGTGGTCCGCCTGCTGATTCGTCGCCCCTTCCAGCACCGCATCGATGATGGGGCAGCCGGCAAGCGGACCATCGCCACGGCACTGAAAAACTACGTGGCGCAGCGTGTCCCGCATGCGGCTGAGCTCCGTGAGCTTCTGCTCGATCTCCGCTAACCGTCGACTGGCTAGAGCGCGTACCGCGCCGCGGCGGCCACCGCCATCGTTGAGGCGCAGCAGCTCGGCGATATCGTCCAGTGAAAACCCCAGCGTCTTGGCGCGCCGGATGAAACGCAGACGGCCGACGTCCGATGCCGCGTAGAGCCGATAGCCCGAAGCCGTGCGGCGCGGCTTGTTCAAAAGACCGGCGCGCTCGTAGAAGCGCACGGTATCGATGCCGACGCCGGCGGCGTCGGCGACCTTGCCGATTGTCAGTGTGCTCATTGACTCGTCCTGCCAGTGCTCTCCGCTGCTGAGTCTAAACCCTGGACCTCTGTCCGGGGTCAAGCGCTCAGCCAGCGGCCTGCTGTGGCGCCGGTCGCAGCTCCGCACGTGACTGCAATATCTGCGCGCTTCCGCGGGTCAAGTGAGCAGTGCAGGCCCCCGGAGGGCACGCCATGAAGCCGCTTGCCGCCGCAGCCGCGGCGTTTCTGATTCTCGCGCGCGGGGCGAGCGCCGCGCCGGGCGACGACATGTACGCCCGGCCCGGAAATCTGGTCGCGGCGAACGGTACTCGTTTGAACTTCTACTGCATGGGAAGCGGCGCACCGGCCGTCGTGTTTGACTCCGGCTGGGAAGACTGGGCGCCGGTCTGGACCATCGTGCAGCCGCAAGTCGCAAAGTCGACACGTGCGTGCAGCTACGATCGCGCCGGTGCGGGATTCAGCGATGCCGGAGCGATGCCGCGCAGCAGCGTCCAGATTGCCGATGAGCTGCACGCTGCGCTTCACAACGCCGGTATCAAGGGCCCCTATGTCCTCGTGGGCCACGCTTTTGGTGGTGACAACGTGCGCACGTTTGCCGCCCGATATACTGCCGAGACTGCGGGACTCGTTCTGGTCGAGGCCGATGTCGGCGGCCCGAACGAGCATCGCGGAGATCTCGAACGCATCGCCGAGCTGCGGGAATGCCGTGACGCCGTTGCGGCAGGTAAGCCGCTCCCCCCGCTACCCGCGCGTCCCGGGCGACCACCCCGCAGCTGTGCTCAGCAATTCTTCCGCGGCTTGCCGGAGTCGGTGTGGTCGCCAGAACTCAATGCCAGGCTGTTGGAGCTCGCGCAATCCAAAGTCGCCCTGTACGACGCGTTCATATCCGAAATGGAGCAAATGCCTGCGGACGAAGCCTACCTGCAGCAGCACAGCCATTCCCTGGGCTCACGCCCGATACGCGTACTCTCGACGGGCTACCATGGTGTCCACACCCTCGATCCGACGCGAAAGTTGACGGCGGAACAACAGCAGTATCAGGACGGCGTCGCGCGCGCGCAGGCGGCGTGGCTCGAGCTGTCCTCGAACGCGAAGCAGCTGTTCACCGACCAAAGCTCCGAATACCTCCCCTTTGATCAACCGGACTTCGTCATCGCTGCCATACGCGAGGTATACGACGAGAGCCGCTAGCACTTCGTCAGCGGTTCGGCGTGATGGCACTCTGAGGCGCCGGCGCCCTGGGCCCTGGCCGTGGGCATCCGCCAGGCGCGCTATCATGCAGAGACCTCGGATCCTGCGAGATCGAGGGAATAGCGTGTGTTCCGCGCGCGCCCCCGGCCGGTAAGGAGAGCGCTCGTGCAGAAACGGCAATTCGGGTCGAGCGGTCGCGAGGTTGCGGTGATCGGCCAGGGCACCTGGTTCATCGAGCAGGGAGAGCCCTCCGTCACGGCAGCTGCACTCCGCCGCGGGCTCGATCTCGGGATGACTCACATCGATACCGCAGAGCTCTATGGATCGGGGGCGGCCGAGGAACTGGTGGGCCAGGCAATTGCCGGGCGTCGGGACGAAGTCTTCATTGTGTCCAAGGTGCTCCCCAACCATGCCTCACGCGAGGGCGTGATAGGCGCGTGCGAGGCCTCGCTGGCACGCCTCGGCACGGACCGTCTGGACTGCTATCTGCTCCACTGGCGGGGTGAATATCCGCTCGAGGAGACCATTGCGGGTTTTGAGGAGTTGCAGCGGCACGGCAAGATCCTCAGCTGGGGCGTCAGCAACTTCGATGTGGCCGACCTCGAGGAGGTCCGCCGGATTGCCGGCAAGGGTCACCCTGCCTGCAACCAGGTCCTCTATCATCTGCAGGAGCGCGCGATCGAGAACGCCGTCCTGCCATGGTGCGAAGGGCACGGTGTGGCAGTGGTCGGCTACAGCCCATTCGGCCACAAGGCTGGCTTGCCGGGGCACCGAACCAGCCGCGGTCGCGTGTTGACCGACATCGCTGCCGCGCATGGCGCGACGGTGCGCCAGGTCGTGCTTGCGTTCCTGGTACGGAGACCCGCGCTGTTCACCATCCCCAAGGCTTCCAACCCCGACCATACGGCCGACAACGCGGGCGCCGGCGATCTCGGGTTGAGTGAGGAGGAGATTGCGCGAATCGACGAAGTCTTCCCGCTCGATCGCCGTGCGCGAGCGCTTCCGGCGTTGTAGTGCGGACAGCAGGCGCGACGTGCGGCCGCGCGGCGACTATCCGGGCTGCACGTAGACCTTCATCGAGTGGAAGTCGAGTGTCACGACGCTGTGCGCGAAGAGCGCGTTGCCGACCGTGGCCTCGAAGAGCCCATCGGGCTGGTGCACGCGATTCCTCCCCGCCACGGAGAAGTAGACGCGAGCAGGCCGTCGCGCCAGCACGTAGCTGCCGAAGGCAACGCTCGCCGCGGCAGCCTCGTACATGTTGACGCCGCCGTCGGTGTACGGAAAGTACTTCACCTGACCGTGCGTGGCTGCACCCTCGAGTCCGAGCTCGGGGATGGCTCTGTCATAGACCAGCAGTGTGCCGGTGTAGCAGGTGTCGATCTGCGCGTTCACCGCTCTGCCGTCGACGCTGAACCCGCTGCCGACCACGATTGGCGGGCCGTGCCTGCCGAAGGTGATCAGCTTCAGTTCGCTTGCTGAGCGCGATGCACTCTGGGGCAGCTCGTCGAGCACCCGCACGGTTTGGTGCGGATAGTCGATCTGCAGCACCTTCTCCTTGAATAAGGTGTAGGCCAGCGCACCTTCGACTTCCGCAGGCAGCTCGCCCGCCTGTTCCCGGCCGAGTGCGAGGAACTTGCCGGAAAGCTCCCTGCCCTGCAGCGCGACAGTCTGTACGCCGAGGCGAAAGACGCCGGGCACGGCTTTACCATCCCGCTCGATCGGCTCGAGCCGCAGACCGAGCGTGCGGGCGGTGTCAGCGACGAGCCAACTGCTGACGTTGCCGGTGTCGAGCAGCAGGAGGTGGCTCTTGCCGTCTGCGAGCGTCACCGGCAGGCAGATCATTCCCCCGCAAGGTGCAAAGGTCAGGTTGACCACCTCGGAGACGGCGGTGGCGCTCTGCGCCGTCGCCAGGACCGGAAAAACCGAGCACAACGCGGCGACCACTCGGAGCATGAGTCCCTCCCCGGGGTACCCGTCAGCATGACCCCGGATCGCACCAGCGATGGTCATAATGTAGATGCTTCGCACCCCCCGGGTAGCACGGCTCGGCGTCACTTACCAACCGTTAGGCGCAACGAGACTCGTGCGGCCCGGCGTCACGTGCTCATCGTCGCGCCGTGCCGCGATGCAACAGGTCGCGTCGCGGCACGATCCTTGCCGATTCAGCCGCTGTTCGCGCATGCTTCCCGGTACCCGCCCAGCGGGCTCGCCTGACAGCCAGAACATCATCAGCTCGGGAGAGACCCAACATGAGACCGCTACGTGCACGTGCAATCGTTGGCTTCGTCGCGACCGTCGGCGCCATCGCCATCGCATTCGCCGCCGACTCCGATCCCGTGGTCGGCACCTGGCAATTGAACGTGGCGAAGTCCACCATGGCCGCCGGTTCAGCACTCAAGAGTCAGACCCGAACGTATACACAATCCGGGTCGAGCATCACGCTGGTCATGAAGACGGTGGCTGCCGATGGCAAGGAATCAACTCTGAAAACCACCTATCAGCTGGATGGCAAGAATTACCCCGTGACCGGTGCGCCGGACTACGACAGCCTCTCGGCCAAACAGCTCAATCCGTACACGGCGTCGTTCACCCTGAAGAAAGCGGGCAAGGCCGTTGGAAGGACCAGCCGCACGGTGTCCCATGACGGCAAGCAGATGACGTCCAAGCTCAGCCTGACCTCGCCAAAGGGCGAGGTGATCGAGAGCGTCCTGGTATTCGACAGAAAGTAAGCCCTGAGCGCGGCGGCCGAGCCGCGGGTTTCGGTTCGGTCGTCGTGGCGCGGCTGCCCGGCTGAGCACCGCTCTTTCCTTCCAATATAATGTGGCGCGCTTCGGGTTTGCTCGAGGCCCCGGAATCATGCGGCAGCTCGGATCGGAAAACGGTGCGCTTCGGTTTTCAACACAGCTATGCGGCCCTGCCGGGCAGGTTCTACGCGCGGGTCGCTCCGACCCCGGTCACGGACCCGCGGCTGCTCGTGCTCAACCGACCGCTGGCGGAGGACCTCGGCCTCGAGCCGCAGGCTCTCGAGCCTGAAGCGGCGGCGTTGTTCTCCGGAAATCAGCTGCCGGAGGACGCCGATCCGATTGCGATGGCCTACGCCGGGCACCAGTTCGGTGTGTTTGTTCCGAGCCTGGGTGACGGGCGCGCCATCCTGCTGGGCGAGCTGCGCGGACGCGATGGCGTGCTGCGCGACGTGCAGCTGAAAGGTGCCGGCCGCACCCCCTTCTCGCGTGGCGGAGACGGACGGGCCGTCGTTGGGCCGATGCTGCGCGAGTACCTCGTGAGCGAAGCCATGCATGCGCTCGGGGTACCCACCACGCGATCGCTCGCCGTGGTCACGAGCGGGGAGCAGGTGTTTCGCGAACGCGCGCTGCCGGGTGCAATCCTCACGCGCGTGGCCGCAAGCCACGTGCGGGTCGGTACCTTCCAGTACTTTGCGGCCCGCGGCGATCAGGACGCGGTGCGTGAGCTGCTCCAGTATGTCATCGCACGACATTACCCCGCGGCCGGTGAGGCGGAGGTGCCCGCGCTCGCGGTCGTAAAGGAGGTCGCGCAACGCCAGCTCGCGCTCATCACCGACTGGATGCTGCTCGGCTTCATCCATGGCGTCATGAATACCGACAACATGGCGATCTCGGGCGAAACCATCGACTACGGCCCGTGCGCCTTTATGGACGACTACGACCCGCAGAGGGTATTCAGCTCGATCGATGAGGGCGGGCGTTATGCCTATGCGAACCAGCCCGTGATCGCTCAGTGGAACCTGGCCCGATTTGCAGAAACGCTGTTGTTCCTGATCGACCCCGCAGCGGAGAAAGCGGTAGCGCTCGCCACTGAAGTGCTCGAGCCCTTCGTGGAGGAATTCAACGCTCGCTTCCTCGCAGGAATGCGCCGCAAACTCGGCCTCGCATCGGCCGCGGCGGGCGATGCCGCGCTCATCAAGCGTCTGCTCGGTGCCATGCAGCACGCCGAGGCGGATTTCACCCTTGCATTTCGCAATCTCTCGCGGGCGGCAGAGAGCCCCGCAGAGCCGACGCGCTGGCGACCGTTGTTTGCCGAAAGCACTGAACTCGATGGCTGGCTGCAGGATTGGCAGGAGCGCCTCGCGGGCGATCCGCAATCGACGCGCGACCGGGTCGCGAGCATGCGTGCGGCGAGTCCGGCCTTCATTCCGCGCAATCACCGCGTGCAGGCTGCGCTCGATGCGGCCGAAAGTGGTGACTACAGCCTCTTTCACAAGCTCCTCGGAATCCTGCAAAGGCCCTACGAGGATCAGCCCGAAGTCGCCGCATACGCTCTGCCACCACAGCCCGCCGAACGTGTGCTGCAGACTTTCTGCGGAACCTGACGCGCCATCTTCCGCGAAGGCGGGCCGGCTGTTCACCAGCGATTCACGTTCGATATTGCATCGTCGGCAAGGGCGGGGCACAGTTGCAGGCCGCTGAAGTACGGCTCGCGATGCGACAACCAGTGAGGCGAAGCTCAATGATCAAGACACCCGTTGCAGCGTTGCTGGTGGCAACGTGCCTGGCTTTCGGTGCGCTCATGTCCCCGACACCGGCGCTCGCACAGTTCGAGTTCACCGTCATGATTGCGCCGCCACCGCTACCGGTGTACGAACAGCCGCCGATTCCGGGACCCGGATACCTGTGGGTGCCCGGCTACTGGAGCTACGGTCCGTACGGGTACTTCTGGGTGCCGGGTACCTGGATGGAGCCGCCGGCCGTCGGCCTGCTGTGGACTCCGGGTTACTGGGGCTGGTCCGCGGGATTTTACAGCTGGAATCCGGGCTACTGGGCGCCGCAGATCGGCTTCTACGGAGGCGTGAACTACGGATTCGGCTATCCGGGCCGCGGCTACTACGGGGGTGAGTGGCGCGACAACCACTTCTGGTACAACCGCGAAGTCACCAACGTGACCAACGTCAACATCACCAACGTGTATAACCGGACGGTGGTCAACAACGTCACGGTCGATCGCGTCAGCTATGTGGGTGGCCCCGGAGGGCTCACGGCTCAGCCGACTGCCGAGGACCAGCGCGTGGCGCACGAGCATCGTATCTCGGCGACCGCCGCGCAGGTACAACATCGCGAGGCCGCGGCTGTACGTCCCGAGCTGGTCGCTTCGGTGAATCACGGCAAGCCCCAGATTGCCGCGACTTCCAGGCCGGGCAGCTTCGACTCGCACGTCGTGAGTGCGAGCCGTGCTGGGGGCCCGGTCACCGTGCATGCCCAGGAACTGCCGAGACCGCAGCCGGCCCCCCCCGGATCGAGACCGGCGGCAAATCAACAGCAGGCTGACTACCAGCGTCAGGCGGAGCTGCAGGCACGACAACAGCAGGAGCGTGAGCAGCTGGCCCAGATGCAGGAGCGCGATCACGCTTACCTCTCTCAGCAAAATGCCAACGCCCACGCGCAGGCGCAGGCCCAGGCGCAGGCGCAGATGGAACACCAGCATCTGCAGCAGACTCAGTTCCTGCAGCAACGGCAGGCGACTGAGATGCAGGCCGCGCGTGCACCCGCTCCACACGCACCGCCCGCTGCGCACGCGCCGCCCCCGTCGCGGAGCGAGCCACCGCGGCCCAGATAACGCGGCGCACCCGATCTCCATGCGCATGCCCATGCCCGGGGACAGCGTGTGGCAGTGAAGATCGATCGGCCGAGCGAGGTCGGCGAATACGATGCGGCCATGCAAACGCTGCTGCAGCTGCTGTGGGGCGAGGGTTTTCTCTCGCCCGGCGGTGCCGCCGAGGTGGCGTATCTTCTCGAGGGAAGTGACATCGCGGGCTGCAGCGTGCTCGACATCGGCTGCGGACTCGGTGCGGTCGATGAGCTCCTGATCACACGCCACGGGGCGCGTGCGGTGCTCGGTGTCGATGTCGATCCGGGACTGCTCGCCACCATGGCACGGCGCATCGAGCGCGCGGGTCTTCAGGAACAAGTCACCTGTCTGTGCGTAAAGCCCGGGCGGCTGCCGCTCGCAAACGGCAGTTTCGATGCCGTCATTTCAAAGGATGCCATCGTGCAGATCCCCGACAAGGCAGCGGTGTTCGCCGACGCCTACCGCCTGCTGCGGCCAGGTGGCAGTCTGCTGGTGAGCGACTGGCTGCGCGGTGGCGGTGACGCGTACTCCGCGGAGATGCTCGAGTACTTCCGCCTCGAGGGCCTTGCCTACAACATGGCGAACGTGGCCGAGACCACTGCGACGCTCGCGCGCGTCGGGTTCGTCGAGATCGAGGCGCGCGACCGCAGTGCCTGGTACCGCGACCTCGCGCGCCGCGAGTTGGCGGCGCTCGAGGGCGAGCTGCGACCCCTGGTCGCCGAGCGAATCGGCGCGGACAAGGCCGAGCACTTCGTCAAGAACTGGCGGCAGCTGGTACTGGTGCTCGAGCGCGGGGAGTTGCGCCCCACCCACCTCAAGGCCCGCAAGTGAGACATGCTGATGAACGGGACCGTGAAGATTCGCGACATCTCGCCGTCCGACCACGCGCAGTGGCTGCCCCTGTGGGAGGGCTACAATGCGTTCTACGGACGCAGCGGTGCGACGGCGCTGCCGACAGAAATCACGGCGACGACCTGGAAGCGCTTTTTCGACGACAATGAGCCGATGCACGCGCTCGTCGCGGAGCTCGACGGCCGCCTCGTTGGACTTACACACTACCTCTTTCACCGAAGCACGACCCTGCTCGCGCCGATCTGCTATCTGCAGGACCTGTTCACGGTGTCAGAGATGCGGCGCACGGGCGTGGGGCGAGCACTCATCGAGGCCGTGTACCGGCGCGCGGAGCAGGCGGGCTCAGCGCGTGTCTACTGGCAGACGCACGAACCCAATCAGGTGGCGCGGCGGCTGTACGATCAGGTTGCGGAGCGCTCGGGATTCATCGTCTATCGCAGGAGCATTCCGTGAAACCATCGGCACCTGACGCATGATGAGCGCGGCTGACACCCTGGCCTTCATCGAAGCGCATGGTGTCGTGCTGGTTGCCGCAAGAGGGCCCGTGCCGCGCCTGGTAGAGGTCATACTGGGCGAGCCGATCAAGGGAAGCTGGTGGGCGCATCCCGCCAGTCGCCGAATCTTCGCCGTGCTGCAGGCGGTCGAGGAGTCGGGGGACCTTTTGGTGTGCCGCCTCGTCGGGCGCAAGGTGACCCTGGTGCACCGACGGTTGTGGCCGGCACTCGTCAGGTTGGAGGGGCGCTTCACGCGGCAGCAGCTCGCGCAGATCCACGAGGAACATACGGCTTCGGGCAAGCACGTGAATCGGCTCGTGGAGTTTCCCGCCTGGGTGCCCGAGCGCGTATTGGCAGCCTCACGGCGGATGAGCGATGAGGAGGCGGAGCGACTCCTGGCTCCCGTGCTGGCGTGCGCCGGACCGCGCCCTGGCGCGCGATGAAATCCCGCTCGCCGCGCCCGGTAGGCGCGCAGCGCCCGCAAGAAATTTCACGGACCCGCTAGCGGCGCGCCGCGCCGCTCGCGGACACTGCCGGCGAGATTTCGGCGAGCAGCGCCGCCTCAACTTTGGGATTTCGCTCACCGTCCGCCGTCGCGATCAGCTGCCGCGGAATCAGTCTCAACACCGCCAACATCAGCGCGGAAGTCGCAGTCCCCGCCAGCACGCAGTACAGGAAACCGTGCTCGGCGCTGCTGGCGTAGATTTTCGTGCCGATGAAATCGCCGCCGCGATACGCGAGCTCGTACATGCCCGCGACGAGCATCATCAACGCGCCCTGCAATCCGGGCGGACAGGACCGCATGGAGAGGTCCCAGTACGCCGTGAAGGCGAAGCCATTCGCCAGTCCGACCGGCACGGCCCACCACAGGGCGCTCGTGCTCGAATGGATCAGGAGGAGCGGAATCGCGGCCGGCAGCCACAGCACGGTGGCCCACAACAGCAGCCGCCGCAGGGGAACCCGCGTGCACAGACGGCCGTACACTGCCGCCGCGGGGATGTAGCCCGCGAGCAGGATGCCCTGGAAGTCGCCGTACACCCAGTCGGGTGCATGCAGTTCATTGGCCAGGTAGAACTGCAGTGGTGTATTGAGGCCCGGCTCGAATTGGCTCAGGCAAACCAGCAGAACGGCAGGGTAAGCCGCCCGATGCCGGATGAGGCGCTTGAGATCACCAAGCAGGGTCATCCCCTGGGCGGAGGGCAGATCGTAGGCGCGGCCGAAGACGGCACCCGGCTTCCACAGCCCGTAAAGGGCAATCGCCGCGCACAGTCCCGCGACCAACGTGAAGGTGTGCGCCGGTGTCAGTCCCGCCAGATAGCCGGCTGCAAATGCGCCGAACACGTACGGCGCGGACGAGACGGCATTCCAGAGTGCACTCAAGCGCCCCGACATCAGCTGCTCCTGGCTGATTAGCGCGAGCAGACCCCGCGCCGCCGCCGCAACAAACCCGAACGAGAGCATCACGACAAACATGCCGGCGAGCAGCCCCCAATAGGACAATCGCACGCTCGTCATCCACAGGAACACGGCCGCAGTAACCGTGCCGAAGATCATGAACAGACCCCGATCCCTGAGGCCGAACGGATTCCACAGGTCGCGCGCGAGTCCGAAGAAGAAAGACAGGTACACCGGAACTGCGGTCAGCAGTCGAAAGCCCGCGACCTCTTCCGGTGTCGCACGGATCTGGTTCTTCAGCATGAACGAGGTGGCGATATCGAGCAGGAAGCCGTTCGGCAGCACGAGAAACACGAGCAGCGTGAGCGGCGTGAAGTACAGGAAGACCGCACCCGCTCTTGATGGCGGGGTCGAGGCGGCAGCGGTCACGCGCTTCTCCAGTTGTTCTCCGCGAGCGGCCGGCGCAATGCAACACAGGAGCCGCACGCGACATTAGCACGGCAGGTGCGCGATAGCAGTCGCGCTGACGATCACGCTTTTGCGGGTTCGACTTCTGAGTATGATGGCCGGCCCTCTAATCCAACGGAGACCGCCATGCCCTCGATCACCACCAAAGACGGCACCGGTATCTATTACAAGGACTGGGGGTCGGGACGGCCGATCGTCTTCTCGCACGGCTGGCCGCTGGATGCGGACGCGTGGGACGCGCAGATGCTTGTCCTCGGGGGACTGGGCTATCGCGTGATCGCCCACGATCGACGCGGGCACGGACGCTCCGACCAGACGTGGGGTGGCAACGACATGAACACGTACGCCGACGATGTGGCGGCACTGTTCGACAAGCTCGATCTGCACGATGCGGTGTTTATCGGTCACTCGACCGGCGGTGGAGAAGTCGCCCGCTACCTCGGTCGCCACGGCACCTCACGCGTGAGGAAGGCGGTGCTGATCGGTGCGGTGCCACCGATCATGCTGAAGACCGACGCTAATCCCGAGGGCTTGCCGCTGAAGGTCTTCGACGACATCCGCGTGGGCGTGATGAATCGCGCGCAGTTCTATCGCGACCTCGCTGTGCCGTTCTACGGCTACAACCGGCCGAATGCCAAGCCATCGCAGGGGGTGATCGAGTCGTTCTGGTTGCAGGGGATGCTGGGCGGTGTCAAAGCTCAGTACGATTGCGTCAAGGCTTTCTCCGAGACGGACTTCACCAACGATCTGCGCGAAATCGACATTCCCGTGCTGCTCCTGCACGGCGATGATGATCAGATCGTGCCGATCGACGATGCCGCGAAGAAATCGGTGAAGCTGTTGAAGAAAGCGACACTCAAGGTCATTCCGGGTGCGCCCCATGGGATGGCCACCACGCTCGCGGACCAGATCAACAAAGAGCTCATAGGCTTCGTGAAGGACTGAAATACGATCGCACTGCCGCCCTCGCACCGAGGGCGGCAGTGCGGATGTCACCGGTCACACGGCGCGCGAACCATGATCGCGTATGGAGCTCGCGTCGTGGGCTCATCGAAATGCGCCCGGGTCACAAACCCGAGGCGTTGGTAGAAATGCAGGCTGCGAGGGTTGAAGGTCTCGAGGTAACAGACCACCGTGGCTGCGTCCGCTTCCGCAAGCGTCGGCGCGAGCAGACGAGCCCCGAGTCCGCGACCCTGCGCCTGCGGAGCGACAGCGACGATGGACAAATACCACGAGTCGTTCCCAACCACGGTGCGGGCGCGCGCACTCATGAAGTCAACGATCCTCGCGTAGTTCTCGGAGCCCGCCGCGCCCAGCACCCCGTGCAGGTAGGCGCGCTTGCGTAACCGCTCGCGCTCCTGTACCTCATCGCTCTGTGGCAGCACCCAAACCGCAACTCCGCTATCGGCTGCCTCCGGGCGCACCACCCGACCGATTCGCGTGCCCTGTCGGATGGAATAGTCGAAATAGGCTGCCAGTGCCGTACGGCGTCGCACATCGTTGCCGCCGAACTCCGCGGTGATGCACCCGTAGAAGGGATCGTGTTCCAACGCGGACACCGCGGCGGCGCATGCTGAATCGAGTAACGGGTACATCGGAGTCTTGGAAAGGTAATCGCCGGGTAGCAAACTGGAAGCGTAGCGGAGGTGCAAGCCCCATGAGCAAACCGACCCTGCAGGTGATATTGAAGCGCTTCGAGCACCCGGATGAGGTGCGGGAAATGGCCATGGGCCGCTTCGAGCTCGTGCGCATCGGCGGCATGAGCATCGGGCGTGCCACCTATCAACCGGGTTGGCGCTGGTCCGAGCACGTCGGCCGCAAGTTGGGCCAGGATCGCTGCCAGGTCGAGCACGTCGGGCTCGTGGTCGCGGGCGCCGCCACTGCCGCCTTTGCAGATGGCCGAGTCATCGAAATGCGCGCCGGTGACCTCTTCTACATACCACCGGAGCCGCACGACTCCTGGGTCATCGGCGACGTCCCCTACGTATCGCTGCACTTCATGGGCGCCGATCACTACGCGAAGTGAGCGGTATGACAGCGGTCAGAGAATTGGCCCACGGGTGGGTCGAAGGCCACCGGGAAGCACTCTCGGAATGGCACCGCACCATCTGGGAGTTCGCCGAGCCGGCATGGCGCGAGTACCGCTCTGCGGCATGGTTCGTCGACCGCTTGCAGCGCGCTGGCTTCAGGGTCGAGTCGGGGAGCGCCGGCATGCCGACTGCGTTTGCGGCCGAGTGGTCCAACGGACCTGGAGCAACCGTTGCCGGCTATGCCGAGTACGATGCCGTGCCCGGCAACTGCCAGGCGGCCGCGACTTCGCGCGGCCCCCGGCCGGGATTGTCCGAGTTCGCACCGGGTCACACCGACCCGCACTCGGCCCTCGGCATCGGAGCGCTCGGCGGGATCCTCGCCACGCAGCACGCCATGCGGAGGACCGGCGTCACCGGAACCCTGCGCTTTTTCGGTGAGCCGGCCGAGAAAGTGCAGGGCTCGAAGCTCGTCCATGGCCTCCGGGGTTATTACGACGGCATCGACGCGATCGTGAGCTTCCACCCCTTCTACATGCTGCCGCTGTGCAACACGACGCGGTGGGACACCCACTGCGGCGCCTACGGCAGCCGCATCTATTCTTTTATCTGTGACGAGCCCGAGACCTGGGGCGCGGCTGCGCACGACAGCCCGATCGCTGCCGCGCACTCGGCGGCACGCGCGCCCGGCGCCAATGTCGCGCTCGTCACGATGTACACCCTCACCAAGGCGACCATGGAGTCGATGCTCGCTCACACTGGCGGCTGGTCGCTCAACGAGGCGATCCTGACCGCCGGCCAGGCGACCGCCGACAACCTGCCAGCGCAGCTCGCACAGATCAACTACGCCTGGCGCGCGCCCGAGATCCGCATGGCGGACTCGATCCTCGAGGTGCTCGATCGCAACGCCGACCATGCGGCAGCGGTCAGCCACTGCCGGGTGGTCAAGCGCTGGGTCTCGCGCACCCGCCCCGGCGTCGCAAACCATGTCCTCGCCGCGCTCACCTACGCCAACCTGGCCGCGGTCGGGCCGCCGCATTACGGGTCGCAGGCGATCGCACTGGCGCAGGAGATCCAGCGCAATCTCGGCCTCGCCCCCATGGCACGGCCGTTCCTCGCCGCCTGTGAGGAACTCATCGAGCCGGAGGTCGCCGAGGCACGCCTGCGCGAGCAGATGCCGGCCTGGCAAACGCACTGGACCTCCGACGACTACGTCGAGATGAGTTGGTACGCCCCGACGGTCAGGCTCTACATTGCCAGGCCGATGCTCGCCGTGCCGCCCGGCTACGCCGGCTACCCGGCGTGGGTATCGAATGCGCTCGGGGGCTTGAGTCCCTGCATCGATCCGACCGTGGTAGTAGCGGCCAAGACGATCGCCGGCACGCTGCTCGATCTCCTCACCCGACCGGATGCCGTCGCAGCCGCGCGCGCCGAATTTACCGAGCGAACCGGCGGCGCACGCTGCATTGCACCACTTCTCCCCCGAGACTTTGCCCCACCGCTCGAATACCGCTGGCCGGAATACGTAACCACGGTGCGCGGATCGGACTGGTGGATTCCGGTAGCGCCCGAACTCGAGACGCCGGCACCGCGGAGTTGAGCTCGAGCTCCGCCGCGGTCCTGATTGGACCTTGGTCCGATACCCAGCATCAGGCGAAGCGCCGAGGATTTGTGGGCATCGCAGCGCGGGAGAGATATGAGCGTCGAACGAACCGCTGGCAGCGCGAGAGTCGTCCCCATTGCGGCCGGAGCGGTCCTCGCACTGCTGGCCACGCACTCTGTGAACGCCGATGAGCCCATTACGCCGCCAAAGTGCGCGATGCGGCTTTCAGTCGAAGTGACTCCTGACGTCCCCAACCCGGGCAACGGCGCGTTTATCAGCTCACTTCTCGGAAACCACGTCGGGTACCAGTTGTTCCTGCTGCGTGTTGTGGACGATACCCACGTGAACCTCCAACTTCAGGGACCAGGCCCCGCCGAGGCGTGCGAGGCGGTCGTCGACAGCATGCGCAATGACGGGCGCGTTCAATCCATCGACACGAGCTGATGATGCGATGACCTCCTGCAGGCCCGGCGAATACCGTAACCCGTATCGGAGCATGAGCATGAAATGGTTACCCTTCTTCTGCCCGGTGGTGCCGGCAGCGGCCCTGGCAGCGGTCCTCGCAGCGTGTGCGGGTTCGCCGCAACTCGCTTATGAGTCGGCTTCTCCGGATGAAATGACTCAAAGCAATGCAGTGGACTCGGGCGAAGCTCGTGCGCTCGAACAGGCTGAAGCGGATTGCGCGCGTCAGGGTAAGCACGCCGTCTCTCAGCGAGCCGAGGGCGAGACCCTCTATGACTGCGCCGACTAACCCAGAGTGACTCCGCTTCTCCACCGATCGCAAGCGTGAGCGCTGCCAGCTTCCGCATAAGCACAACGTCCCATTGTGCAGGCGCGGTGCGGCGGCCGACACTGAGAAAATCCCGCGATCCGGTGTAACGCTTGCCGCCATGGACGCGCGGCGTTGCACGATCAATCAACACTCCGGGAGGGCACGTCATGAAGAGTTCGCTTGCGATGGGCACGGTGGTCATCGCCGTGTTGTTCGGTGGCTGTCAGTCGCAACAGCAGATGGTCGATGAGATGCAGGCGGACGCCACGCAGGTGGCCAAGCAGCGAGGCAAATTCGAGCTCAACTGTCCGACGGCGACTGCTGAGGTCCTCAGCAAGGAAATGATACAGTCGGAGGTTGTAAATCCGCGCTGGGCGCCTCCGCAACGCGCTCAATACACCGTCGGGGTCGCTGGGTGCGACAAGCGCGCGACCTACCTGGTGGTCTGTGCCGAGGGCGGCACCGGTTGCGTCGCCGCCGGCGCGCAAAACGTGATCCAGACGTCATCGTCGAAGTAGTTCGCCCTGCGAGCTCACTGCCCAACACACGCGAACCCGCCGAGGCTCGCGCTCTGCGCCTTCGCACTCCCTCCCTCTGACCTGAAGGAATAAATCCATGGCTGCGAAACAACCCAACATTCTGATCCTCTGGGGCGATGACATCGGTATTTGGAACTGCTCCTATTTCAGCCGCGGGTCG
>Ga0306924_10003226_pt1 | contig 15660 bp, 13 predicted proteins | sample sta12Can44000111_FD_203756 | JGI IMG/M metagenome (GOLD analysis project Ga0306924, IMG submission 203756) | Lab enrichment of tropical soil microbial communities from Luquillo Experimental Forest, Puerto Rico - statanox.12C.anox.44.000.111 (v2)... | ecosystem: Environmental > Terrestrial >... | reverse complement strand
ATTCAGGGAACATCCCGACGGTGCCGCCGCAGTGCACCAGGAGCTTCTCGTAGATCTGCACGTGGCGCGCCTCGTCCCAGCACTGCCGCGCCATGTTCATCTTGAACTCCCAGGGCGCCTCCGGGAAATCCCAGAGCGAGCGGCCCGCGCCCTCGAGGGCCTGGAGCTCACCCACGAAGATCCCGTGCATGCGCAGCAAGAGCCGCGTGGTGACTGCGCCATCGCCGGGCTTGAGCGGCTCGTTCAAGGTCACCAGCCCGAATGCCGGGCCGTATTCGTCGAACAGCGGCTCGGCCGCGGTCCCGCGGACCGAGACCTCGATGATCGGGGTGAGCCGGTCGAACATCTCGACGACCTTGTCGACGTCGTCGGGTAGCGCCGAGAGAATCGTGGCTGCCACGTTGTCCTGGCGGATGAACCGGCTGTCGCGTGCGAGCTCGTGGTGCGCGATGAAGCGCTTCATGACTCCCCTCCCAGGGTGTGTTCGCAGAGGGGAGTTTCGCGCTCCGCCGACGAGCGCGTCAACGCGACGCCGGCGGAGCGCGAACGGATCGTATCGGAGCAATGAGCCGCGCGGTCAGTATTTCCAGGCGCTGCCGTCGAAGCGGAAGATCTCCATCACCTCGACCTTCTCGACCACCTGGGGTGAGCTGTTCTTCGCGGCGTCGACCGAATCACCGGATTTCTGGAAGTGCAGCTCGTTGTAGACGAGCGTGCCGACGCCGGGCGCGCCCGGCTTCGCGCGCGACTGACACTTCAGCGGCGACTTGTCGTAGCCGGTGTACTTGCCCACGACATGCCCGTTCTCGGGCGTGTACTGGACCTTCGCCATGTTCTGCTGCTCGCGCTGTGCGAGCTTGCCCATCCACTCCGCGCAGAAGCTGTCGAAGCTCTGGGCCGCGCCAGCGAAAGGAGCGGACAGCGACAGTGCGCCAAAGACCAGCGCGCAAGCCGCGCAGCGGATTCCCATTGCCATCTTCCCACTCATGATCGCCCTTGCCTCCCGCCCTCCGCGTGTGGACCGATCGGCAGAAAGCCGCGTCGGTTGAAGGCGATTTCGGATCCGCGAGGATTCCCTCGATCATCTCTGGCGCTTGCAAATCGCGCAAATCCCGTCATGATGCGGCGCAGCTGGACCGACTTGCGTGGCGGATGCCTAAGTGCGAAACGCTCTTGCGGGTGTGTGGAGTTGCACGCCATGAGCTCCGCCGTGCGTTCCCCTAGGTCCACATCCCTGGAGGATTCCCGAAAATGAAGCGACTCGTGACTCTGGTGTCTGTGTGCTCGCTCGCATTTGGCTCCGGCTGCGCGAGCTTCCACGAAACGTTCGGAAATGCGACTCCGATCGTGTGCGCAGTGATCGGCGGCGGGCTCGGCGCGGTCGGCGGCGGCATCGCGTCGAACTGGCACCACGGCGAGGACGACCGGGACAACCTGCGCGAGGCCGCGGCGATCGGCGGCGGCGTGGGCGCAGTGGCCGGTGCATTGCTCTGCGCACTGACGGCACCCGAGGAGGCGAAGAATCCCCCCACCGTGCGCGCGACCGCGAACCCGGATTCGGGGGCTCCGCCGCTGACGGTGGATTTCCGCTGCGTGGGGACTTCCGACGCGGGAATCAAGGGATATGCCTGGGATTTCGGCGATGGCTCGACCTCCACTGAGCAAAATCCGCGCCATGTCTATTCCGGCCCAGGAAATTACAACGCGACCTGCAGCGTCACGGACAACAACAATCAGGTCGGCTCGGCGAGCGCCCCGGTGTCGGTCGGTGCAGCAGCGGCGCCACCGACGACCAAGCGTTCGATCGTGCTGCGCGGCATCAACTTCGACTTCGACAAGGCGAACATCAAGCCTGAAGCCGAGCCGGTGCTCGACGCCGCCGTCGAAGTGCTGAAGGAGAACCCGGACGTGAAGGTGCGTGTCAGCGGTCACACCGACGGTGTCGGCGCCGAGGCCTACAACCAGGGTCTGTCGGAACGCCGCGCGAAGTCGGTCCGCGACTACCTGATCGCCCACGGCATCGACGGCTCGCGCCTGACCGCCGTCGGCTACGGCAAGTCGCAGCCGGTCGCCGACAACAAGACGAAGGACGGCCGCGCCCAGAATCGGCGCGTCGCGCTCGACGTCGAGTGACAAAACGGAGACCCCGGGCGCCGCTCGCGGCGCCCGGGGTCTTTCCTTGTCTCGAGACCGTAGAAGAGGAAGTCGTTCAGTAGGGCTTGGCGGGCATCGCCTCCTTGGCCTTGTCCGCGGCATCGCCCGCCGCGCCCTGCGCCGCGCCTTCGGCTGCGCTCGCCGCGTTCCCCGACATCTCCGCGGCCTTGTTCTTGGCCGTGTCGAGCGCCGACTTCAGCTGCTGGTTGGCCGGGTCGGCCTGGATTGCGGCCTCACAGACGGGAATCGCCTGGGCGAAGCTCCCGGCTCCGACCAGATCCAGGCAGCTCTTCGAATCCTGCTGGGCGGGCGCGCTGACCGGCGGGGGATTCTCCGCCGGGGCCGGAGCGGCCGCTTCCGGCTTGGCAGCGGCGGGCGGCGCGGCCGGCGCATCCACCGGGCCCGAGCTTCCGCTCTCCTTCTGCCCACAGGCGGACAGTCCCAGAACTGCAAACGCGATCACAACCCCTCGACGCATGGCACCTCCGCAGCCCGTTTTGGGCGCGCCTTGATGCTACACCCCGGGTCTCGGAGGAAGTAGGGCGCTCTGCCCCCACTCCGGCGGCTGCGCCAGGCGAAAGACGGGCGGCTATGTTTCGCGTCGATGAGGGGGAGCGCCGCGACTCGCGCAGCAGTGGGGCTCGCGTCGAGCGCGTGGCTGGCCGCGTGCGCGGCCCTGCCGTTTCCGAGCGGCGCGCCGCTCGGAGCTCCCGAGATCGAGAGCGGGGAGTACCTCGACCTGCGCGGTGCCGTGCACGTCCACACCCGGGTTTCGCACGACAGCCGCGGATCGATCGGCGAGGTCGTGGACGGCGCGCACGCCGCCGATCTCGCCTTCGTCGCGTTCACCGAGCACCCGCTGCGCGCCGAGTTCACGCCCGCGCGCGGCATGGTCGAGGGCGTGATGCTGATCCCGGGGTGGGAGGCCCGTTCGGCGGGCGCGTCGATGCTCGCGCTCGGCGTGGGCTCGAGCCGCGGCCTGCCCCAGGACCCCGCGGAGCTGGTGGACGAGATCCACCGCCGGCGCGGCGTCGCGATCGTCGCGCACTTCGAGAGCTCGCAGCTCTCCGACCCCGCGCTGTACGAGCGCGCGGCCCCGGACGGGATCGAGATCGTGAACCTGCATGCGGTCGCGCTGGAGGTGCCGGTCCGGCTCGCGCTCGGCGAGCTCCTGCTGCCGGCGCCGTTGGGCCTGCGCGCGCTGTTGCGGACCCCGAGCGCGAACCTGGAGCGCCTCGGGCGGATTCGCGGCGTGCGTGCGCTCGTCGCCGGCGCCGACGCGCACGCGAAGTTCCGCCTGCTCGGTCCGCTCGGCGGCACGCTCGACCGCTACCGCGACGTGTTCCGGCTGGTGACCACGCACGTGCTGGCCCGCGAGCGCAGCCCGCGCGGCGTGCTCGAGGCGCTGCGCGCCGGCCGCAGCTACGTCGCGTTCGAAGGCCTCGAGCGGGTCGAGCGCTTCGCGGCGGTGCGCACCGGAGACGGCGTCACGGTGCGCGCGCCGCGCGAGGCGCGGCTCGAGCTGGTCTGCGCCGGCCGCACGGTGGACGCGAAGCTCGCCGCCGCGGCGTTGCTGCGCGCGCCGCCCGACGCCGAAGAGTGTCACGTCGAAGCGTGGCTCGGCTCCGAGCTGTGGGTGATCACGAGCACGGTGTCCGGGGTTTTGCTGTAATCGGCGCATGCCGGCCGGGCCGACGCTGCTGCGCTTCGACGACCTCGAGAAATATCTGCTGCACAAGAACGGGAACTACCTGTACAAGGTCCCGTTCGAGGGCCGCTTCGCGGTGCTGAAGCTGTACTACGGCAGCCTCTCGCTCGCGCGCTACGCGCTGAAGAGCGCGGGCAACCTGCTCCTCGCCAACCAGACTGCCGTCATGCCGTGGTCGCGCCGCCGCACCGAGCTGGACTGCATCCGGCTGTGGCGCGACGCCGGCTTCCGGGTGTTCGGAGTGTACGACGCGCTGGTGGAAGGTCTTCCGCCCGACGGGCACGCGCTGTTCGAGTGGGTCGACGCGCCGCGCTTCGTGCACTACTTCGCGGAGCGGAGCGTGCCGCTGGCCGAGCGGCTGGCGACCTGGCGGCGGTTCCTCCCGGTCTGGCACAGGCGGCATCGGCTCGCGGTGGAACGGCGCGAGCCGCGCTTCGTGCACGAGAACGGCGACCTCAAGCACGTGATGATCGTCGGCGACGAGTTCCTGTTCTTCGACTTCGAGACCTGCTTCCGCTCGCGCCGGCGCGTGCGCGAGGTCGTCGCACGCGAGATCCTCTGCTACCTGAAGTCGATGGCGCGCACCGTCGGCGACGAGTTCGAAGCGTTCCTCGCCGAGACGGTGGCGTCGTATCCCGGCCGCGAGCTCCTGTCCTACACCCACGAGTTCGCGTTCGCCGACCCCAACCCGTTCGTGCGCGCAGGGCGGCGGCTAGACCTGGCGTTCCGCGAGCGCGCGCAGAAGCCGTCCTCCAAGTACCGCATCGCCGCGCGGTTGGGGACGCTGCTCGGCCGCGGATGAGCGCTGGCGAGGACGGCCGCGTGCGCGTGGGCGGAATCGAGGGCGTGCTGCTGGCGCGCTCCGCGCGCGGCGACGGCCGACACCAGGTGGTGTCGGCTCGGATCGCCGGCCGCGAGGTGGTGCTGAAGCTCTACGGCCGCAAGCGCCCGCGGCTGCCCACCGCGCTGCGCGAGTTCGGCCATCGCTTCCTGGTGGGCAAGACCGGGCTCGGCGCGGAGCAGCGGCGCGACACCGAGGCCCGGCTGCTGGAGCTGTGGCGCGCGCACGGGTTCGCGGTGCCCGCGGTGCTCGCGCTGCCGCTGCCGGAGCCGATCGCGGAGCCGTTTCTCGTGATCGAGCGGATCGAAGGGCAGAGCGCGGACGTCCGCCTGCGCGACGCGCCCGAGGACCAGCTCGCCGGCCCGCTCGCGCGCTTCGCCGCGGAGTGGAGCCGCCGCCACGCGCTGGCCGAGGCGCTGGCGGAGCCCGGCCTGGTCCACGCGCATCCCGGCTTCGCCCACCTGATCGAGCGCGCGGGGGAGCTCGTCTACCTCGACTTCGAGTACGCCTACACCGATCGACGTCGGGTCGCGCAGCTGGTCGACGTCGAGATCGCCGGCTTCGTAGCGTCGCTGCAGCGCTGCGCCGCCGCGCGCGCCCAGCGGCTGCTGCTCCGGCTCGTGGCGGGCTACCCCGAGCGCGAACGCCTCGAGCGGGTCGCGGCGCTCGGCGCGGTCGGCCGCTTCCGCGCGCTCGAGCGCGTCGCGCGGGCGCTTCCGCTGCTGCGCGGGCGTGGCCCGCGCAAGCTGCGCGAAAGCATCGCGGCGCTCGGTGCCGCGCTTGGCGCCGGCCGCTAGCGCTCCAGCCAGCGGCACAGGCCCGGCAGCACCCACAGCACCAGCGGCGCCGAGAGCGCGAAGCCGCCGATCACCGCGACCGCGAGCGGCTGCATCAGCTGCGCGCCCTGGCCCAGCGCCAGCGCGAGCGGCGCCAGCGCGAACACCGTGGCGAGGCTCGTCATCGCGACCGGCCGCAGCCGCCGCGCCGAGGCGCCGAGCCAGGCCTCGTCGGGCGACGCGCCCGCCGCGCGCGCGCGCTGCGCCTCGTGGATCACGAAGATCGCGTTCTCGCCCACGATCCCGACCATCATGATCGCGCCCACGTAGCTGGAGACGTTGAGCGTCATGCCCGCGACCAGGAGCGCCAGCAGGCTCCCGGCGAGCGAGGCCAGCGCACAGGCGACGGTCGCCAACGCCGCGCGCCAGTCTCCGAACTGGAACAACACCAGGATCGCGACCAGCGCCAGGCTCGACAGCAGCACCAGCGACAGATCGCGGAACGAGCGCTGCTGCTGCTCGAACTGGCCGCCGTACGCGATCGACGTGCCGGGCGGCCGCACCAGCTCGCGCTCGATCCGTCTGCGGATCTCGGACATCGCGCCACCGAGGTCGCGCCCGCTCAGCCGGGCGGTCACACCGACGAAGGTCTTCAGGTCCTCGCGCTGGATCTCGGTCTCCGGCGGACCGGTGGAGACGCTCGCGACGTCGCGCAGGCGCAAGAGCGCGCCGCCGGCGCGGACCGGCAGATCGCCGAGCTCACCCGGGCCGCCATGCGAGAGCACGCGCAGGTCGTACACGCGGTCGCCCACGCGCACGGGCTCGAGCACGGTGCCGAAGATCGCCGGCTCGACCTCGGCGTGGAGCGACGTCGCGGTCAGCCCGTAGCGCGCCGCAGCCTCGGGGTTCACGCGCATCTCCAGCGCGGGCCCCGCCACCACGATGCCGTCGAAGACGTCGTCGACGCCGCGCACGCCCTCGAGGATCTGGGCCACCTGTCGCGCCGTCGCCTCGAGCTCGCGCACGTCGCTGCCGAAGATCTTCACGTCGATCGGCTGCGGCGTACCGCCGGTGAGGTCGCCGATCGCGTCCTCGAGCAGCTGGCCGAAATCGGTGTGCAGCGCGGGCTCCGCGGCCGCGAGGTGCGTGCGCAGGTCTTCGATCACCTCGTCGATCGGGCGGCGCTGCGAGCGCGGCTTCAGGTTGATCACGTAGTCGCCGCGGTTCGGCTCGGTGATGAAGAAGCCGAGCTGCGTCCCGGTCCGGCGCGAATAGCTCACCACCTCGGCGAAGGAGAGGATCTCCTTCTCGACCTGGCGCAACATCGCGTCGGTGTCGGTGAGCGACGTGCCCGGCGGCGTCCAGTAGTCGAGCACGATCGAGCCCTCGTCCATCTCCGGCAGGAAGTCGCTGCCGACGCCGCGGTAGATCGCGGCGGCGGCCGCGATCAACAGCAGCACCGCCAGACCCGCGGCCCAGCCGTGCGAGACGGCGAAGCGCGCCACTGCCTCGTGCCCGCGCGCCACCCGCTGCGCCATCCCGCGCACCGCACCGCCGTCGCGCGCGGGTGCCTGCCCGCCGAACAGCTCCACGGCGAGCGGCACCGCCACGCTCGCGACCGCGAAGGAGACGCCGAGCGCCAGCGCCATCGTCAGCGCCAGCGGCCGGAAGAACGCGCCGACCACGCCGGGCACCAGGCAGAACGGCAGCAGGATCACGGTGGTGGACAGGCTCGAGCCGAGCAGCGCGGGCAGGAGCTGGCGCACCGTGCTGCCGTGCTCCAGCTCCTCGACCACCACGATCGCGTCGTCCGCGATCAGGCCGAGCGCGGCGGCGACACCCGCCAGTGTCATGAGGTTGATCGTCTCGCCCGCCACGGCCAGCGCGATCCCGACGATCGAGACCGTGATCGGGATGGCCGCGACCGCGACCAGGGTCAGCCGCACCCGGCGCAGGAACGCGAGCAGGACCAGCGCCGCCAGCGCCACGCCGATCAACAGCGCGTCGCGGGCGCCGCGCAGCGAGTCGCGCACGAACGCCGCCTGGTCGTAGAAGGTGCTGAAGCGCACGCCGGGCGGGATCAGCTCGGGATGCGTGCGCAACAGCGTCTGGATCGCGCTGGCGATCGCGAGCGTGTTCGCCGCCGGCTGGCGGAGCACGTTCAGCAGCACCGCTTCGCTCGCGTCCGCGGTGGTGCGGACGTAGGAGACCTGGTCCGCGACGCGCAGCTCGCCCAGCTCGGCGAGCGTTGCGGGCGGGCCCGAGGCGACCGGCACCGAGATGCGCGCCAGCCGCTCGAGCCCGTCGACGCGGCCGTCGACCAGCGCGAGGTACAGCTCGTGGTTGCGTTCGGTGAAGCCGGCGGAGAGCTCTTTGTGGTTCTCGCGGATCGCGTTGACCACGTCGCCGGCGGAGAGCGCCCGCCCCTGCAGTGCGGCGGGATCGAGCCGGACCTGGAACTCGCGGCGCCGGCCGCCCTGGATCTGGATCTCCGACACGCCGGCGATGCGCAGCAGCGCGGGCTTCAGCGTGTACTCGGCCAGCTCCCACAGCTCGGACTGCGACAGCGAGTCGGAGCTGAGCGCATAGCCCTCGATCGGCATCACCGCGGTGTTCATCCACTCGACGTCGAGCCGGGCGTCGGCGGGCAGCTCCTGGTCGATCCGCCCGGTCTCGGCCTCGACCCGCTGCAGCGCGGCGTTCATGTCGGTGTTCCAGGCGAACTGCGCGGTGAGCTCGGCGCTGCCGCGCGAGGTGGTGGACAGCACGCGCTCCACGCCGGGCACGCGGCGGATCGCCTCCTCCAGCGGACGCGTCACCATCGGCATCATCCGTGCGGCGCGCTCTTCGCCGACCTCGGCGATGACCTTCACCAGCGGGAAGGTGACCGACGGGAAGATCGCGGCCGGGAGCTGCCGTGCCGATTCGATGCCGGCGACCACGAGCAGGGCGAGCAGGGCGAACACCGCGCCCGCCCGGCGCCGCAGGCCGCCGGGCACGCTACGACTCCACCCGGACCCGGGCGCCTTCGGGGAGTCCCATCTGTCCCGACACGACCACGCGCGAGCCCGCCTCGAGCGCGGGCGCTTCCACTTCGACGAGGTCGTGCGCCGATGCTCCGGGCTTCACCACCACCCAGTGGACGGCGCCGTCGGGGGCGATCACCGCCACGCGGGACACGCCGCTCACGTCGTCGCGCAGCAGCGCGGACTGCGGGACCATCAGCACGTCGCGGTGCTCGGCGACCGCGATGCGCACCGTGCCGAACAAGCCGACTCCGACGTCGCGCGGCGGGTTCGCGAAGTCGATGCGCACCGGCACGCTCAGGTTTTCGCTGGACGCGTCGGGCAGCGCCCCGTGCACCACGCCCGCGAGTTCCTTGCCGTAGGCCGCGAGCTCGACCGAGGCCGCGGCGCCGGGGCGGATCTCGCGCAGGTCGCTCTGGCCGAGCTGCGCCACGAACGCGATCGAGTTGGCGTCGGCGAGCGTCGCGATCTCCTCGCCCTCCGAGACGAAGTCGCCCGCGTTCGCCTTGTGCGAGAGCACGACCCCTGCAGCCGGCGTGCGCAGCACCTGCCGAACCAGCGCCCCCTGCGCCAGCTCCAGCGCGCGCGCGGCGTCGGCCTTCTCCTCGGGCGTGCGCGCGGTCGCGACCATGGCCCGGGCACCTTCCAGCGCCGCATGGCTGTTCTGCGACACCACCGCGCCGACGGGAGCGCCCGCGCGCAGCGAGTCGCCGTCGTTCACGCGGAGCTCGACCAGCTGGCCGGTGAACGGCGCGCGCACGTGGACCTGGCGCAGCGCCTGCGTCCGGCCCGGGCCCGCGACAGTGACGGTGACCGAGCCGCGCGTGACCTCCGCGGCGCGCACGGGCGTGACCGCGATCTGGTCCGGCGAGGGCGTCTCCTCGCTCGACCCGACGTTGCAGGCCGCGGCGAGCAGCGCGGCGCAGACGAGCGCCCGCCTCACTGCGTCCCCCAGCGCAGCAGGTCCGCCTCGGCCAGGCGGTAGCGCAGCTCGGCGTCGGCGTGCGCCTGGTTGGAGTTGGTCCAGGCGTCGTACGCCTCCAGCACGTCCAGGGCCGTGCCGGCGCCGCCGCGGTACAGGCTCTCCGCCTGCAGGTACGAATCGCGCGCGGTCTCGATCGTGTGCAGCCGCACCTCGACCTCGTGCAGGAGGTTGCGCAGCCGCGCCGCCGCGCGCTGCCACTCCAGCCTGACACCGCGCTGTGTCGCCGTCACGTTCTGCTTCGCAGCCCGCTGCGCCAGGTCGGCCTGAGCCACGCGGCTGCGGTAGACGCCGGCGTCCCAGAGCGGCAGGTTGAACAGCAGCACGAACTCGGCGCCCCAGCCCTCGCCGTTGTTCAGGAGCGCCACGTCGGAGTTGCCCAGCACCGGTTGACCGCCGGCGTTCGCGAGCAGCGAGACCGTCGGCCAGCGATCGGCCCGCACCTTCTCCAGCTCGGCTCCCGCCTCCGCCGCGCCGGCGTCCGCCTCGATCACCTCGGGCGTCAGCAGCCAGGGCTCGGCCGCCAGCGGCGCCGGGAGCGCCGACGGCGGCGCCGGGGGCACGAGCGCGAGCGGGCCGTCGAGCGGGCGGCCCATCAAATCGTTCAGCTCGAGCCGCGCCTCGTCGAAGCGCCGCTCCGCGTCCGCGATCGCAGCTTCGCCTTCGCCCAGGCGGACCTGCGTCTTGGAGCGGTCCGAGGCCAGGCCCTGTCCACTGGCGCGCCGCGCGCCGATGATCGAGAGGTAGGTCTCGAGCCGGCGCTGGCCGGCTTGCCGGAATGCGATCTCGCGCTCGGCCTCCAGGCACTCCGCGAAGCGCCCGCGCACGTCGCGGTCGAGGTCGAGCTCAGCGCGGCGGAAGCCCGCGCGCGCGGCGTCGGCCGCCGCCAGGCTCTGGTTCACGTTCGCGCCGAGCCGGCGGTCGAACACCGGCACCTGGGCCACCAGCTGGGTGCGCGCATCGAAGCTCGCGTAGCGCCGGGGGGTTCCGCCATGCACGTCGCCGTCGAACGCCAGCGACGGCAGCCGGAGGCCCTGCGCCTCGCGCACCGCGGCGTCGGCCTGCTCCGCCTGGAAGCGCGCAACCGGCAGGGCGGCATTCGCGCGGCGGGCCTCCTGAAGCGCCTGCTCGAGCGTCAGCGGCTCTGCGGGATCCGCGGCGCCAAGCCGCGGGGCCAGGAGCCCGACCAGCAACAGAATTCTTCCCCAGCGCACGCCGCCTCCGCTCGCGCGACCGCCCGGATCAACCCCTGTCGACGCGGGTTCGTCTCGACTCCGTCGGCAAGTTGCCATGTCCCCTTGTCGGGTTGAAGCCAGAAAGTCTCATGAGTTAGTTCTCATCAGACTAAGCCGTTCCTGCGGGACGGGGCCCGTGGATTAACCCGTAATGAGATCCGATTAGATTCCTGCATCCATCGCCGCAGGACGGGTGAGAGGGAGTCGCAGCACGAAGCGCGCGCCGCCCGGCGAGGTGGCGGAGACGTCGCCTCCGAAGCTGCGCGCGATCGCGCGCGCGATCGGCAGCCCGAGGCCGGTGCCCGCGCCGTCGCCCGCGCGGGTAGAGTAGTAGCGCTCGAACACCCGCTCGAGCTGGTCGGCGGCGAGCCCGCGCCCGGAGTCGCTCACGGCGAGCTCGGCGGCGCCGTCGCGCTCGCGCACGTCCACGACCACCTTGCCGCCGCGCGGCGTGTGGCGCAGCGCGTTGTCGAGCAGGTTCAGGATCGCCTGGTGGATCTGGCTGGGGTCGGCCTCGACCTCGACGCTCTCGCCCTGGCACTCGAGATCGACGCCGCGTTCCTCCGCCACCACCTGCAGGTGCTCGACCAGCGGCCGGGTCTTGGCGAGCAGGTCGAAGCGCTCGCGCGCGAATGACTCCCCCTGTCCCGCTTCGAGTTTCTCGAGCAGGAGCAGCCGATTCACGAAGCGAGTGAGCTCGTCGACCTGCTCGATCGCGGTGCCGAGCGGCTCGCTCGACCCGCGCTCGTGGGAGGCGATCAGCTCGAGATGGCCGCGCAGCGCGGTGAGCGGCGTGCGCAGCGCGTGCGCTGCATCGGCGGTGAGCCGGCGCACGCGCAGCACCTCGGCGCGGATGCGCATCAACAGGTCGTTGAGCACCGCCGCCAGCCGGTCGATCTCGTCGCCCGAGCCGGTGCGCGGCAGCGTGCCGTCGGGCAGATCGCCGAGCGCGCGCGCCTGCGCGGCGATCCGCGCCACCGGCACCAGCGCCCGCGCCGCCACCAGGTAGGCGGCGAGCCCGCCGAGCAGGGCGATCAGCACCAGCGACGTCGCGAGGTTCTTGCGCAGCGAGGCGTAGCGCCGCCGCATCTCCTCGAGGCTCGTGCCCACGCGCACGCGCCACGGGCCGACCGAGGTCTCGAGCGCGCGCACGTGCTGCCCACTGCCTCGCACGTACTCGAAATAGACCGGCGCGCCGGCCCGCCCCGGCCGTGGCGCCGCGGGGAAGCCGGACTTGCGCACGTTGGCGCTGCGCGCGACCACCTGGTCGTTCTCGTCGCGGATCTCGACGAAGGCGACGTCCTCGCCGCGGTGCACGCGCGTCTCCTGGTCGATCCACTCGTTGAGCCGCTGCGTATCCACGATGAAGGCGAGGTCCTGGACGTAGTCCTGCAGCTGCTCGTCGGCTTCTTCGCGCAGGCTGTGCTGGAAGCGGCCCAGCACGTAGAAGATCTGCAATGCGACCAGGGTCACGATCACGCTGACCACGGCCAGCGCGATGCGCAGCCGGATGCTGCGGTTCACGGCGTCGCGGCGAGCATGTAGCCGACCCCACGGCGGGTGTGGATCAGCTTCTTCTCGAACGGTTCGTCGATCTTGCGCCGCAGGTACCGGATGTACACGTCGATCACGTTCGAGAAGCTGTCGAAGTTCATGTCCCAGACGTGCTCGGAGATCATGGTGCGCGTGACGACTTCGCCCGCGTGGCGGGCGAGATACTCGAGCAGCGCGAACTCCTTCTGAGTCAGGTCGAGCTTCGACCCCGCCCGCTCGGCGCGCCGCGCCAGTAGGTCGACCCGCAGATCGCCCACTTCCAGCACGCTGGGCCGGGCAGTGCCGCGGCGCAGCAGCGCCCGCACCCGCGCGAGCAGCTCGGCGAAAGCGAACGGTTTGGGCAGGTAGTCGTCGGCGCCGGCGTCCAGGCCGCGCACCCGGTCGTCGATCTCGTCGCGCGCCGACAGCACCAGCACCGGCGTGGCGCGGCCGCCGCCGCGCAGCTCGCGCAGCACCGACAGGCCGTCGCGCCGGGGCAGCATCAGATCCAGCACGATCGCGTCGTAGGGGTTCACCAGTCCCAGGCGCAGACCCTCGTCTCCGTCGACCGCCGAATCGACCGCGAAACCCGCCTCGCGCAAGCCGCGCTCCACGAAGCTGCGGACCCGGATCTCGTCCTCGACCACCAGTACTCGCATGAGAATCAGGGTAGCCCGGGGGGGCACCCTTTGCCGGGCAGAAGCGGAGCTCGGCGCTCACGAAACGACGTCCGACCGAAGCGGCGTTCTGTCTCGCTTCGGCCCCTTTCGCCCCGGCTCCCGGTCCGCCTTGAACTGGGAGATACTCGGCGAATGGATCGGGGGGAGACGCGTCCGGGCCTGATCGTCGCGCGCGTGCTGGTCGGCCTCGCCCTGCTCGCCGCCACGCTCTGGGTGCTGCACCCCTTCATCGTCCCCGGCGTGTGGGCCGCGATCGTGGCCTACGTCAGCTGGCCGCTGTTCGCCCGCGTGCGCGACTGGAGCCGCCGCCCGCGGCTCAGCGCGGTGCTGTTCACGCTGCTGTTCGCGCTGGCGATCGCGGTGCCGGTGGCCTCGCTGTTGCTGGCGTTCGCGAGCGAAGCCTCGGTGGTCGCCGACCGCGTGAAGCACTGGGTGGAAGCGGGTGCGACGCCTCCTGCCTGGGTGATCGACACGCCTTGGCTCGCCCGCCGGGCCGCGGAGCTGCGCGAGAGCCCGCTGTTCGGGCCGGCTGCGTTGGGCGAGTGGGTGTCGCGCTACGGCGAGACCGGCTCGCAGTGGGCGGTGGCGCTGGGCAGCGGCATCGCGCGCAACGTGCTCGACTTCCTGATCACCGTGTTCGTGCTGTTCGCGCTCTACCTCGACGGCGAGCGCGTCGGCGCGACGGCGCGGCGGCTGGGCTCGCTGCTCCTGCCCAGCGACGACGCGCAGCTCGTGGACAAGGTCGGGGCGATCGTGCGGGCGGTGGTCTTCGGGCTGGTCGGCACCGCACTGGCCCAGGGCACGATGGCCGGAGTGGGCTTCTGGATCTTCGGCGTGCCGTCGCCGGTGTTCTTCGGCTTCACCACCGTGCTGGCCTCCTTCCTGCCTGGCGGAGCCGCGCTGATCTGGCTCGTGGCCTGCGGCTGGCTGTGGGCGCAGGGCGCGATCTTCGGCGCGGCCGGGCTCGCGCTGTGGTGCGGCGTGCTGATCACCAGCATCGACAACGTGCTGCGCCCCTGGCTGATCAGCGGGCCCACGCAGATCCCGTTCGTCCTGGTGTTCTTCGGCGTGCTGGGCGGCCTGGCCGGGCTGGGCCTGGTGGGCATGTTCGTGGGACCGGTGCTGGTGGCGGTGGGCTTCGGCGTGCTCGCCGAGTTCCCCACCCGCTACCGCGGCAGGGTCTGACGCAGCCTGGTGTAGCCCTCCCAGGGGTCCTCGCCCAGCTGCGCCAGCCGGCGCAGCACGCTGCGGGGGTCGAACTTGCGCGGGTCCAGGCGCGGGCCGAGCTCGCTCCACGCGATCGGCGTCGCCACCGGCGCGCCCGGCTGCGCGCGCGTCGAGTACGGGCACACTGCGGTCGCCCCCTGCGCGTTGCGCAGGTAGTCGAGAAAGATCTTGCCGCGCCGAGCTTTCTTCGACGCCTTCGCGAGGTACCGCTCGGGTGAGCGCGCGACCAGCGTCTCCACCGCAGCGCGCGCGAACCCGCGCGCCTCGTCCCAGCTCGCGCGCGGCTCGATCGGGACGACCAGATGGAGCCCCTTGCCGCCGGTGGTCTTGGCGAAGCTCGCGAGCCCCAGCTCCCCGAGCAGCTCGCGCAGCTCGCGCGCGGCCTCGACCGTATGGGCCCAGGGCACGCTCGGATCCGGATCGAGGTCGAAGGTGAGCAGATCGGGGTGGAGCAGGTCGGGGGCGCGCGCCCCCCAGGTGTGGATCTCGAGCGCGCCCAGCTGCACCAGCGCGCCGAGGCCCGCGGCGTCGACCACCGTCATGTAGGTGCGCACGCCGCTGCGCTCGCGCACGTCGACGCCGTGGATCGCCTCGGGCTGGCCGCGCGTCTTGTGCTTCTGGAAGAAGCCGCCCTTGCCCGCGCCTTCCGGACAGCGCAGCAGCGTGAGCGGCCGCCCCGCGAGATGCGGCAGCATCCAGTCGGCGACCGCGGCGTAGTAGTCGGCGAGACCGCGCTTGGTGATGGAGGCGTCTTCGAAGAGGACCCGGTCGGGATGGGTGAGCGCAATGCGCACTGCGTTCTTCTCCGTCTCTGCGGGCTGTTCCGGGGCGACCTCTGCGCGCCGCTGAAGCGCGCCGCGCCCCGCCTCGTTCCGCGCCTCTTGGTCGCGGCCCTTGATCAAGAGCCAGGTTCGACCATCCGCGTTGCCGCGGCGCGGACGCGTGCGCACCAGGTGCCAGCGGCCGCGCAGCTTCTCGCCGTCGAGCGTGAAGTCGAGCCGCCCGCGCGCGCGCCCCTGCTCCGCGTCGCCCTCGGGCTGCCACTTTCCGGTATCCCAGACCAACACCGATCCGCCGCCGTACTCGCCCTGCGGAATCGTGCCTTCGAAGCTCCCGTACTCGAGCGGGTGGTCCTCGACCTGTACCGCCAGCCGCTTCACCCGCGGGTCGAGGCTCGGTCCCTTCGGGACCGCCCAGCTCCACAGCACACCCCCGTGCTCCAGGCGGAAGTCGTAGTGGAGGCTGCGCGCGGCGTGCTTCTGCACGGTGAAGCGCAGCCCGCTGCGCGCGCGGCGCCGCCGCTGCGCGCCGCGCGGCTCCGGCGTGCGCTCGAAGTTCCGCTTGCCTCGATAGTCGCGGAGCGGCATGCGCACGGATCGATCTGCAGGCGGCGTGCCGCCGGCGCGGCGAAGGCGTCGGCAGGAGTCTTGCTGCAGCGGCGGAGATGGCTCGAGCGTCCCGCGCCTCGACGCGGCGCCAGGAGCACGTGCGTGAAATT
>Ga0306924_10003222_pt1 | contig 15674 bp, 16 predicted proteins | sample sta12Can44000111_FD_203756 | JGI IMG/M metagenome (GOLD analysis project Ga0306924, IMG submission 203756) | Lab enrichment of tropical soil microbial communities from Luquillo Experimental Forest, Puerto Rico - statanox.12C.anox.44.000.111 (v2)... | ecosystem: Environmental > Terrestrial >... | reverse complement strand
AGTTGGCCGTCGGCGAGATACGGCAGCAGCCCATCGATGCAGTCCTGCACCACCTTGCGGACGGGATTGAGGAACTCGTCGATCGGCGTGCCGATGGTGACGATGATGGGCCCCGTTGGTGAGACGCCCGCCGGCGAGGATGTGAACACGAGCCGGTTGCGCTTGAGCGCTCTTACGAGCAGCTCCTCGCCGCCGTGTTCGATGAACGGCAGACGGCCGGATCGCAACGTCTCGAGCGCTTCGCGATTGACGTCGTGGACGTTGACGCGATGGCCCGCCTCGGCGAAGGCCAGCACGAGCGGAATGCCGACGTGACCGGCGCCGCCGACGATAGTCAGATCGGCGGCATCGAGGCGCGCAGACATCGCCGCAGTCGGCTTGGCACCGGCAATATTCACTCAAGAGACTCCAAAAGCTCGCGCCGGCAGATGCTGGCGCGCGCCGCCGAGTGATAGCCCAGGCTTCGGCATAATACAAAGGCCTCACGCCCGTCGCGCCAGCATCAAAGCTCGCGCGGAACCGGCAGCGGCGTTACCAGCTTGCCGCGATAGCCCTGCGCGCGCAGCTTGGGCGCGAGCTCGTCGGCGATGTGCCAGGAGAAAATGACGGCGCACTCGGGCTGATCGGAGAACAGCCGGCTTTCCTCGACCACCGGAATGGCCGTTCCCGGCATGCACTTGCCGATCTTGAGCGAGCCCGCGATCTCGCAGACGTAGTCGATGATCGCCTCATCGAGGCCGAGATAGTTGACGAGGGTCGAGGCGCGCGAGGGCGCGCTGATCCCGCAGATGCGCGCGCCCCGCTCTTTGAGGTCGCGGATCATCGCCAGCAGCCGAAGTTTGGACAGCATGACGTCGTTGCGGAAGGCTTTCAGCCGCGCGAGCATCGCTTCGCCGCGCGGCTCGGCGGCGAGCATTTTCGCGACGCTGGCGTTGACCGGCTGCGCGCCCCGCTTCCCGGCATAGACGCGAATCGATCCGCCGTGGGTCGGGATCGCCCGCGCGTGAAACACTTCGAGGCCGTGCATTTGCAAGAGGTTGGCGAGGCTGTTGAGCGAGTAATAACGCAGATGCTCGTGATAGATGGTGTCGTATTGCAGCCGATCGAGCAAACCGATGAGGTAGTGCGATTCGGATATGAACACGCCGTCGGGTGCGATGAGGTCGAGAATGCCCTCGACGACGGAATGCACGTCCTCGATATGCGCGAAGCAATTCGCCGCCGTCACCACGCGCGCGCGGCCGTGCTCGCGCTTGACCTCGGCTGCCACCGCCGGGGTGAAGTAACGCATGAGGGTCGGGATGCCGCGGCCGTTGGCGATCTTGCCGACCTCGGTCGGCTCGATGCCGAGGATGCGGTGGTTCTTGAAGTTCGAGAGCAGCGTGCCGTCATTCGAACCGACGTCGACGACGAGATCTTTCGGAGCAAGCTTGAGCAGCGCCGAGGCTTCCGAATAGAGCTCGGCAAAATTGTCGCGCAACAGCTTGGTGGTGCCGCTGGTGTAGGGATATTCGGGCGGGAAAATGATGACGGGATCGACCGCCAAGCCGAGCTGCACCAGATCGCACCGCGCGCAATGCAAGAGGTCGGTGGGGAACCAAGGCTGCTGCCGCGGCACCTCGCCGATCGCTACCATCTGGTTCACCGGCGGCATGTAGCCGAGCGAGAGCACCTTGGTCAGCGGCGCATGGCCGCAGACCTGACAGCATTCCACCGGAACGCTGGCTCCGCTGCCGGCGGCGCGGGCGATTTTTGCGGGAAACGATGCCATCACCTGCCACGCCCGGCTTACGCTGCCGGCGCCATGCGCTCGTGCGCCCAGTACCACTTGAGCGTGGGCGGCAATCCTTCGTCGAGCGCGACGCGAGGCGAATAGCCGAGCGCCGCCAGTTTCGAAATATCGGGGCAGCGGCGCGGCGTGCTGCCCTCGCGCACCGCCGAAGGACCGAGCGCGATCTCGCGGCCCGCAATCTTGGCCATGCGGCGGGCGAGATCGGCAATGCTGATCTCCTCCGCGGTGCCAGCGTGATAGATGCCGAGGTGCTCGCCCTTCGCGCGCATGACCATTACGCCTTGCACCAGATCGTCGACGTGACAGAAGCTGCGCGTCTCGGCGCCGCTGCCCTGGATCGGGAACGGAACCGCGCCGCTTGCGTGTTTTTCCATCGCTCGCTTCAAGCGCACGGCGAATTGCGGGATGACGTGATCGAAGCCCATGTCGGGCCCGTAGACGTTGTGCGGGCGGAAGATCAGCACGCGTTCGAAATGCTTGCGGCCGTGGTTGATGACCATCATCTCGCTGATGATCTTGCCGGCGCCATAGGAGAGGCGCGGGTTGTGCGGATCGGGAACCACGAGCGGAGCGCTCTCGTCGGTCGGCACGCGCGGGGCCGACTGGTAGACCTCCGAGCTCGAGGCCAGGATCAGCCGTCCGACGCCATGGTGGCGGCAGCCGTCGATGACGTTGACGATACCCTTGACGCCGACGTCGAGCACGAGATCGGGCGCGCTGTAGAACGTTGCCGTGCCGTTGACGAAGGCAAGGTGATGCACCTCGTCGATGCCGCGCATGGCCGCGTCCACCGCGGCCGCGTCGCGGATGTCACCGCTGACGAAGTCGACGTCGCGCTCGACCTCTCGCAGCCGGCGCAAAGCTCCGCGGGAATTGTCGTCGAACACGCGCACCTCCTCGCCTGCCCCCACGAGTGCCTTGACCAGGGCCGAGCCGAGAAAGCCGCTGCCGCCAGTGACCAGGATGCGCCGCGCGCTCATCCGTCTGCCGCTCCTTTCCTTTCCGCCGCCCGCAAATACCACATCGCGAGCACGGACGGGAAACCGATATCGGACCCGTACAAACAGGCTTGAAATGCGCTAGGCTTTCCCTGGCAGACCGCCAGCTACATCAGAGCGGTCTCGACCACCAAGGGAGGATTTCGTCATGTCTGTGGTGTCGTATCGGCTGGCCGCGATCGGCCTGGCCTGTGCATTGGTTACGCCCGCGAGCGCGCAGTTGCTCGCCCGCAAGGATTTGTCCGCGGCCATGGCGGTTACCATCGCGCAAACCGCTATTGCCACCTGCACCGCGAACGGCTACCGCGTGTCGGCGACCGTCGTCGGCCGCAACGGCGAGGCGCTGGTCCAGATCCGCGGCGACGGCACCGGGCCGCACACCATGGAGAACAGCTTCAAGAAGGCCTACACGGCGCGTACATTCCGCATTCCGTCGGGCGAGATGGAAGAGCGGTTGAAGAAGAATCCGCAAATGGGCGCGCAGTATCTCACCGGCTTCACCACCGCGCGCGGCGCGCTGCCGATCATGATCGGCGAGGAGGTGATCGGCGCGGCCGGCGTCTCCGGCGCTCCCGGCGGCGACAAGGACGAAGCCTGCGTGAAGGCCGGCATCGAGAAGGTCGCCGATCAACTCAAGTGAAGGCGTCCGCGACGTCCAGCGCTTGCGAGGAAGACCGACGCATGACGCGTCCGTTGCGCGCCATTGCGGTGGGCGTAATCGCGTCGCTGTCGGCTGTCTGGGCGTTTGCGGTCAACGCCCAGACCTATCCCGAGCGGCCGATTCGGGTGATCGTGCCGATCGCGGCCGGCAGCGTGACCGACGTCATCATGCGCGCCACCGCGAGCGAATTGGCGCCGCGCCTCGGCCAGCCCTTTGTGATCGAGAACAGGGGCGGCGCCAGCGGCATCCCGGGAGCGCAGGCCTGCGCGCAAGCGGCGCCCGACGGCTATACGCTTTGTCTGGTCTACCACAACACGCTGTCGATCAATCCGCTGCTGTTCAACCAGCTGCCCTACGACCCGGAGCGGGACTTCACGCTGATCACCAATCTTTATCTGCTGGTCGAGGCGCTGTTTGTGAACAGCTCGCTCAACGTCAATACGGCAGCCGAGCTCAAGGCCTATGCGCAGGCGCATCCGTCGGCGCTCAATTACGGGACGCTCGGGCCCGGCTCCAATCCCGAAATGTTCTTGAAGTGGATGAACCAGACCTGGAATGTGAACATCGTCGGTGTTCCCTACCGCGGCGGCGGGCCGATCGCGCAAGCTCTCGTCGCCGGCGAGCTCCAAGTCGCCAAGATGGGGCTCGGAAATTTTCTCGGGCTCTTGGGGACGGGCAAGATCAAGCCGCTCGCGGTCGCTGCCGCCCGCCGCTCGGTCCTCGTGCCCGAAATACCGACTCTCGCCGAGGCGGGCATCGACTTTCCGCCCTTCGGCTGGTGGGGATTGGCCGCCCCCCGCGGAGTGCCGCAGCCGATCGTGGACAGGCTCAATGCCGAGTTCGTGACGCTCTATCGGGAGCCGAAATTCGTCGAGTATCTCGAGAAGCAAGCCGTGCTGCCGGCGCCGGGAACGCCTGCGGAATTCTTGCAATTCCTCAAGCGCGACCGCCAGGACGCCGAGTCCTTGATCAGAATCTCCAATCAATCGCGCGAGGATTACAAGCCGCAGCAATGAACGAAACACACGCCGTTACGTGTCTCGCCTGGATCAACGATCTCCGCCTCCGCCGTGACGAGCAAAGAGCAGCTGCGCCTCATCCGTGCGCGGCCCGCTGGCGGGTCGCGTGAGCAGCCACAGCGCGATCGACACGTTCACCAGGTTCCAGATCAGGCCATTGACGAAGGCCGCGTGGTAGGAGCCGGTGAGATCGAAGATCGCGCCGGACATCCAACCGCCGAGCGCCATGCCGAACACGGTCGCCATCAGCACGATGCCGAGCCGCGTGCCGGCCTCCTGCGGCGGAAAATATTGGCGCACGATGATGGCATACATCGGCACGATGCCGCCCTGGAACAGGCCGAACAGCGCCGAGATCACGTAGAGCGACGCCAAGCCGTCGAAAAAGAGGTAGAGCAACAGCGCCACGCCCTGCAGCGTAGAGCTCAAAAGCAGCGTCGGCACGCCGCCGATGCGGTCCGCGATGAAGCCTGACGCGATGCGGCTGAAAATGCCGAAGCCCAGCATCAAGGACAGCATTTCGGCGCCGCGCGCGACGCCGTAACCGAGATCGCCGCAATAAGCGACGATGTGGACCTGCGGCATCGACATCGCCACGCAACAGGAGAGACCGGCGAGGCACAACACCGCCTGCAGCGCGTTGGGCGAAAGGCCGAGCCCGCGCGGCGTCCCGGCGATGAAGGCGTCCGCCGCCTCGCCGCCATGCGTGGGCGCACGCCGCCGCAGCGCCAGCAAGAACGCCGGCATGGCAAGCGCACAGAACACGCCAACGCCCACATGCGTGGTCCGCCAGCCCTCGGTTGCAACGAAATGCTGCACGACCGGCGGCCAAATCGCGCCGGCGACATAGTTGCCGCTGGAGACGATGGCGACGGCAATGCCGCGTCGACGGGTGAACCATTGCGAGGTGTCGGCGATCAGCGGCCCGAACGTGGCGGAGGAGCCGAGCCCGATGAGGACGTGTATAAGCGCAAACAGCATGAGATTGGGGGCGAAGCCCGCGGCGACGTAACCGATGCTGAGCGCGAGCGCGCCGCATATGACCGGCGCCGCGATGCCGAACCGGTCGGTGAGCCGTCCCATCAGCACGCCGCCGCAGGCAAACCCGATCATCGCCAGCGTAAAAGGCAGCGAAGCATCCGCGCGGGCAACGCCGAACTCGGCCTGCACCGCCGGCAGCACGACCGGCACCGACCACATGCCGACGCTGCCGATGGTGCCGAGCATCACGGCGGCGACGAGCCGCAGCCAGGCGAAGGGAGATTCGACCCCAGCGTGAAGAGTTCCCAATGTCGGCATTGTTGGACGTTTTCCCGGCGCGTCCCTCGCGGCGTCTTGTCGAGACGCTCCTTGCAAGGGCCTAGCTCGAACAACCCCAATCGGGGCGCAAAGTCCAGCGCTCCCGCGCATGGCTGCTACGCCGTAACTATGGTCGCCGGACTTTTCGAATCGCGTCTTGCCGGAATGCCGCGAAGGCTTGAAGATCGGGGCGGATCGCGAGGATGCAATGACCCCGACGAAGGCCTTTTACCTCTCGCTGTCCGGCCAGCGCGCGCCGGTCGACTACGATCGCGCCGCGACCTACTCGGGCATGATCGCCGAGAAGGACGTGCTCGTGCCCATGCGCGACGGCGTCAAGATCGCAATCGACGTCTATCGCCCCGACGCGACGGAAAAGCTCCCTGCGCTGCTCGCCTTCTCGATCCACAACAAGGACCTGCAGGGGCCCGACGTCGGCGAGGCGTCGCTGACGCATCCGGCATGGTCGATGCTGTGGACCGGCCCGACGGAAGCCGGCGACACGCGCTTTTTCGTCGCGCGCGGCTACGTGCACGTGATCGGAAACCCCCGCGGCATCGGCAAATCGGAAGCGGGCGGCTCGCGCGCGTTCGACAGCTACGATCTGATCGAATGGATCGCCGGGCAGTCTTGGTGCGACGGCAATGTCGGCATGGTCGGCATTTCCGGCTTCGGCGCCGAGCAGTTGATGGCGGCGAAGCTCAACCCGCCGCATCTCAAGGCGATCTTTCCGTTCGATCCGCGCGGCGCCTACGGCGAAGCCGGCGGCTTCCGCGACGAATATCCCGGCGGCGTCATCCATCTGTTTCGGTTTCTGCTGCAGGTCTATGCCTCGGCCCATCAGCACAAAGGACAGCCGAAGGCGCTTGCGCCGGAACGGGAAAAGTTGTGGCAGGAGGCGATCGCCAATCCCGACTTCAAGATGTATCCGCACGTCTACAACGTGCTGGTGCTCAAAGGCCAACACTTCCCGGCCTATTTCGACATTCTCATCGATCCCTACGACAAGGAGGCGGCGGTCGAGAAAAGCGAGGCCGAGTTCTCCAAGATCAACATCCCGACCTATACCGGCTCGGGCTGGTACGGCTACACCTACAAGACCCATCTCAACGGCGCGCAAAACTGGTTTCGCAACCTCAAGGCGCCGCACAAGAAGCTTCTGCTCGCCGGTCCTGCCCATCTCGACCGGCCGATCAAGGCGTTCCACAATGAAATGCTGCGCTGGTACGACCAATGGCTCAAAGGAATCGACACCGGAATTCTAAACGATCCGCCGGTGCGATTCTGGGTGATGGGCGCCAATGAATGGCGCAGCGCCAGCGACTGGCCACCGCCCGAGACGCAGTGGATCAAGTTTTATCTCAGAGGCTGGGAGCGCCTCACCACCGAGCCGTTCACGCCCTCGAGCGCGGATGATTACCAGGCGCCCGATGCGTTCGTGCAAATGCCGGCGAGCCAGACCAACCGCATCCAGAAGCTGCGCTATCTGAGCGAGCCCCTCTCCGACGACGTCACCATCGCCGGGCCGAGCGTGCTTCATCTCTACGCCGCGATCGACCAAGACGACACCAATTGGATCGTCATTCTCAAGGACGTCGGCCCGGACGTGGGCGTGCAGACCGCGCGCGAAGGCGAGCGCGACGTCACGCCGGGCCTGCACGAACGGGAGCTCACGCGCGGCTGGCTCAAGGCGTCCCATCGCGCCGTCGATCCGAAGCGATCGCTGCCCGGCCGGCCGTGGCATCCGCTCACGCGCGCGGCCCGCAAGCCTGTCGCTCCCGGCGAGATCAACGAATACGCCATCGAGATCATGGCGACCGCCAACCAGTTCAAGCAAGGTCACCGCATCTGCGTCGAGATCACCAGCCTCGACGTCGCGACCGGCGTGGGCAGCGCCACCAATGTCGAGTACATCCCGTATCACATCTGCAGCAGCAAGACCGTGCTGCACAGGATCTATCACGACCCCAAGCATCCATCGCATCTCTTGCTGCCGGTCATTGCGAACGCCTGAGGTGCGAGCGGCAACATTGCGAGGAGCAACCATGCCCGAGATCACGATTCACAACCCTGACGCGCTGGGCAAGCCGCTGGGTCAATATTCGCAGATCACGCGCGTCAAGGCGTCCGAGTTCCTGTTCATCGCGGGCCAGGTGGCGACCGACCGTAGCGGCAAGACCGTCGGCGCGGACGACTTCGATGCGCAGTGCCGACAGGTCTTCGCCAACATCGAGGCCGCACTGAAATCGCAAGGGGCGAGCTTCGCCAATGTGGTCGAGTTCACGACCTATCTCGTCCATTCGCAGGACATCGCGAAATTCATGGCCTATCGGTTGCGCGAATTTCCCCGCCTGTTTGCGAACGGCGTGTATCCGCCCAACACGCTGCTGATCGTCGACCGTCTCGTGCAGGAGCCGTTCCTGATCGAGGTCCACACGGTGGCGGCGCTGTGAGCAGACAGTCTTTCTCCGCTCGTCCCCGCGGAAGCGGGGACCCAGGCTCGGGGCTAGGGATGCCCCCTTTGCGTTTACCCTCGCGAAAGCGGGGCGGGCGAGAGCGGAACGAAGCTGCTGCGAACGGCCTGGCTGATCCCCCGTTGGATCGCCCGGGAAAACATGCTGTGTTGGCGGTCTTGCCCGCAACGGACCAAAGCCAATGCCCATCCATCTCGAACCCGGACCCGACAATGTGCACTGGGGATATTTCGACGCGCGGCTTCCCCCGCGGCTGACGATCGACAGCGGGGAGCGCGTGACGATCTCGACGGTATCGGGCGGCCCGGAGGTGATGCCGGCGGCGCCGCTTACGGTCCCGCCCGCGCTCGCCGCCATTCACCAAAAGGTCCCGCGCCAGTTGGGACCGCACATCTTAACCGGACCGGTTGCGATCAAGGGCGCGAAAGCGGGGCAGGTGCTTCAGGTCGACATCGAGGCGATCGATGTGTTCTACGACTGGGGCTACAACTCCGTGCGTCCGCTCGCCGGCGCGTTGCCGGACGATTTTGCCGCCAACCGCCACATCCACATCGTGCTCGACCGCGCGCGCAAGAGCTGGCGGCTGCCGTGGGGACAGGAAGTTCCGCTGGCGCCGTTCTTCGGCGTGATGGGCACGGCGCCGCCGCCGGCCTGGGGCATGATCTCGACGGCGCCCCCGCGCAAAAACGGCGGCAACCTCGACAACAAGGAGCTCGTCGCCGGCACCACGCTCTACCTGCCGATCTTCGTCGACGGCGCGCTGTTCTCGGCCGGCGACGGTCATGGCGTGCAGGGCGACGGCGAGGTCTGCGTCACCGCGGTCGAGACCGGGCTGACCGGTACCTTCCGCCTCACCGTGCGCGACGACATGCGGCTGGAATGGCCCATGGCTGAGACGCCCACGCACATGATCACGATGGCGTTCGACCCCGATCTCGACGACTGCGTGGTGATTGCGCTGCGCCAGATGCTCGATCTCATTTGCGCGCGCGCCGGGCTCGACCGCTATCAGGCCTACACGCTGGCGAGCCTTGCCGCGGATGTGCGCGTCACGCAGGTGGTCAACGGCAACAAGGGCATCCACGTGATGCTCGCCAAGCGCTATCTCGCGCCCGCGAAGTAGCAGCGCGGTGAAGCGCGGTCTAATCCGGAATCGAGGCTTGCAGGCGGCGCGATATTCTGCGCTGTCGCGCGTGACGGCCCGTCAATCCGTCCCGAGCTTGATCACGTCCGCCACCTTGTTGTCCTTGGGATCGACGATCACGATCTGCTGTGCGGTAAGGAAAAACCTGTGGGTCTTGACCTGCGGGACCCTCTGGCCGACGTCGCTCGGCATGGGCCGCGGGTTGATGCCCGGCGGTATCGGCTCGCCGACCGTTGCCTGAACGTCGGTCGCATCCGCCTTCATATCCTTGACGAACTCCTTGATGGTGTGACGCTGCTCCAGCGTCAGATTGAGCTTGGGAGCCGGCGCAAGCACGTCTTGTGGCGGCGTTTGTTGCGGCGCAATTTGCGCTTGGGCGGCCGGGCCGATGAACGACAGCATCAGTATGAGAGCACTGAGGATCGACGCGTTGTGCATCGCATTCTCCCGAAAGCTCCGCATTGCCGGCAGCGTAAGGAAAAGCGATACCGGCATCCAATGGGAATGAACTTTTTCTGAGCAAAATAGTTCCGGACAAAGCCGCGGCCGGTGTGGTGCATCGAGTTCCGCCTTCGACATTCCCACCTGGCCGTCAACCTCCCATATAATGACCGGCCGGTTCACCGGGGGAGATCGTAGCAGCTAAGGCGCTCTCATGAGCAGAGCATTCGTCAAAGAGCTGGAAGACGCGGTCGAAGAGCTGCCGGAGCGGGCGATTTCGCCGCATCCAAACCTCGTGACCGCCGACGGGCTCGCCCGCATCGAGGCCGAGGTCACGCGTTTCCAGCAGGAGCACGCCGCTGCCCAGGCGGCGAACGACCGCGCCGCGCTGGCGCGTGCGGCGCGCGACTTGCGCTACTGGACGGCGCGGCGGGCGAGCGCACAGCTCGTCGCTGCGCCCAGCGACCGCAGCAAGGTGCATTTCGGCTCGACCGTGACGATCGTGCGCGGCGACGGGCGCCGTCAGACCTTCCGGATCGTCGGCGAGGACGAGGCCGACCCTGCGCGTGGGACGCTCTCCCATGTCTCGCCGTTGGCGCGCGCGCTGTTCGGAAAGCAGGTCGGCGACGCGATCGAGGTCGCGCGGTCCGAGGCGGAGATCGTGGAGATCGCTTGAGGCGCGCCCGCGCGTCCATGGCCGCGCAGAATGCGGCTTCAGCGACCGCGATCCGATAAACCGATCATCCGGGTCTGCCTTGCTCAAGGTTTCGTGGACCAAGCCTTGAAGTCCGCGTCCGTTACGCTCGGCAGTTTCTTGACGAACGCGACGATAGTCCAAATCTCCTGGTCCGGCACCTCGGTGAGACCGAAGCTCGGCATGCCGGTCATGTGGATGCCATTCTTGATGACCCAGAACAGATCTTGCGGCCTGCGCTGGTCGACGAGTTCCTTGAGATCGGGCGGATCGGGGCGCAAGCCTTCGGAGAATTTGGCCCAATTCACGCCCGGCGCGCCGTGGCAGTTGACGCAGCCGCGCTCGGAAAAGGCGCGCGCGCCCGCCTGCACGACCGCCGGATCGTCGAGCGACATCGGCGGCGTGTCCGTCGCGTGCCGCGCGATCGAGGCCTGGCGGATGTGGGTGAGCGCCCATTTGACGATGGGGCCATCCTCGACCGTCGCGGCAACGCTGTAGTAGCCGCCGAAGAAAAACACCGCGGCGGCGATCACGCCGAGGATCGCGAGAAGACCGATGAGGGCGAGCGTTTTGAGGGTTTTCATGGGCCGATCTCCCGGGGTAAGGGCGGTTGTTGGCATCGTAACGCGACCGGCGCAAAAAGAAACGGCGGGGGCCGGCCTGTGCTCAATGTCGGACATTGCACGCATTGGAGGTAACCGTCGCCGCGCCCGACGGCGACATCAGTCTGCGCCAACCACGCCCTTTGTGAGCGTCGCCGCGATCCGCTAAGCTTCCGACCGCCCGGCGCAAAGGGCATGCTGATGGAGATCGCAATGGCAAAGGCGTATTGGATCGCGTTCTATCGTTCGATTTCGAATCCGGATGCATTGGCGGCGTACGCGAAGCTCGCGGGTCCCGCCATTGCCGCCGCCGGCGGGCGCTTTCTTGCGCGCGGCAACGCCGCGAAAGCGTACGAGGCGGGAGTCGCCCAGCGCGTGGTCGTAATCGAGTTCGACAGCGTGGAAAAGGCCGTGGCCGCTCACGACAGCGAGGGCTATCAGGCCGCGCTGAAAGTATTCGGCAAGGCCGCCGATCGGGATTTGCGGATCGTCGAGGGGTTGGCGTAGGCCGCTCACAAGGGGAGAAGCCGCAATGGCGCTCACCGCAACGAGCATCTGCAACTTCGGCTGGAAGGCGCGCGACTTCGAGCTCAAGGGCGTGGACGGCAAGGTCTATACCCTCGACGACGTGCGCGGGCCGAAGGGCACGCTCGTGGTCTTCATCTGCAACCACTGCCCCTACGTGCGGGCCGTCATCCGCCGCCTGGTGGCGGAGGCGAACGCGCTGAAGGCGATCGGCATCGGGACGATCGCGATCATGCCGAACGACACGCAATCGTATCCTGAGGATTCCTTCGAGAACATGAAAAAGTTCGCGCAGGCCCATGGCTTCACGTTTCCCTACGTGATCGACGAGACGCAGGAGGTTGCGCGCGCTTACGACGCGCAGTGCACTCCCGATTTCTTCGGCTTCAACGCCGATGACGAGCTGCAATACCGCGGCCGGCTCGATGCATCGCGCATGAGCATCATGCCGCGCGCGCGGCGGGAGCTGTTCGAGGCGATGACGCAGGTGGCGCAGACCGGCCGCGGGCCGCTGGAGCAGACGGCGAGCATGGGGTGCTCGATCAAGTGGCGGCACTAGTGCATTCGAGCTTGCACGCGCGATGCCGTCTTCGCAGTGCCGACCGTTTGACGTGGGGGAAATAGCGCGATGATCAGAAACTTCCATGTACTCTATGTCGGCCAGATCGAGCTCGACAATGTCGGCCGTGCCGGCACGCCGGCCAACGATCGCCGCTATTCCGCCGAACGCCTGCGGGAGGCCTTTGCGACCGCGCGCGACGTGGCGCAGCTCATGGATCGCCTCGGCTACGACGTGCTGTGGACGGCCGAGCACCACTTCCAGCGCGAGGGCTACGAGTGCCTGCCCAACCTGATCCAGCTTGGATTGTGGCTGGCCACCCAGACCGAGCGCCTCAAGTTCGGCTGCGCCTTCAACATCCTGCCGATGTGGCATCCGATCCGCCTGGCCGAGGACTACGCCATGGCCGACATCGTCACCGACGGGCGCATCGTCATGGGGGTGGGCCGCGGCTATCACACCCGCGAGGTGGAAACGTTCGGCGCGCCGCTCCTCGACGCGCAAGCCAATCGCGAGCTATTCGAGGAGCAGCTCGAGCTCCTGCTCAAGTGCTTCAACGAGGACGCCTTCCATCACAAGGGCAAGTACTACGAATGTCCGCCGCCGGTCGACTATCGCGGCTATCGCCTCGAGGAGATCACCGTGGTTCCCCGGCCCAAGCACTTGCCGGTCGACATCTGGATGCCGATTGCCAGCGGCAAGACCATCGACTTGATGGCGCGCTGTGGCCTCAAGGCAATGGTGACGCTCAACGGCCAAAAGATTCTGGACGACGTCGTGCGCGCCTATCACGCGGCGTGCGAGCGCCATGGGCGGTGCAAGCTGCTCGGCGAGGACATGATCTGGGGAGCCGGCATCTACCTCGCGGACAGCGAAGAGGAAGCGATCCGCAGGCTCGAGCCCGCGCACGACGAACGCTTCAAATGGTTCGCGCCGTTCGGGTTCGTGCGCTACGCGGACGAGCACGGGCGCACCTGGGGCACGCCCGGCGCGCCCGCGGGCGTGCCCTCGCTGCGCGACGGGGTCGCGCAGAAGGCCTGGTTCTGCGGTCCGCCGGCGCGGGTCATCGACGGCATCAAGTCGGTCGCGGACAAATATCCCGGGCTCGAAAACTTCATGGTCCACTGGGCCGAGGGCCTCCCGCCCAAGGAATTCAAGGAGCAGCTCATCTGGTTCGCCAAGGACGTGATGCCGGCGTTCAAGTGCAACTAGGTCCTACTTCGTTCCTCGTCCTGAGGAGTGGGCCTTAAGCGCGTCTACGCGCGTCCAAAGCCCGTCGAAGACGGGCGTGAACGCCCTTAACGACGCGCTATGGCCCGCGTCTCGAAGGACGGCCTCATGCTTCGAGACGCGCCGCTACGCGGCGCTCCTCAGCATGAGGGTTTTGTCAATCAGCCGAGGACTTTCAAAAAATGAAGGACAACGTGAAGCGCGTGTTCTACGTGCGCTACGTCGCGCACCCCTGCTATCTCGACATCATCGCGGCGCGGCCGGAGATAAGACTCGACAAGCTCGAGAACGAGAGCGCCGACGAGGTCGCCCGACCGATCATGGCGGCGGCGCACGCCTACCAGATCGGATCGGCGCGCGACGAGCTCAAGCCGCGCTTCTACGTCCAGCGCGAGCTGCTCGAGCGCATGCCGAACCTGCTCATCGTCTCCACCAACGGCGCCGGCTTCGATACCGTCAACGTCAAGGACTGCACCGACGCCGGCGTGCTCGTCGTCAACCAGACCGGCGGCAACGCCGAGGCGGTGGCGACGCACGTGCTCGCCATGGTGCTGATGCTCTCCAAGCAGATCATCCAGACCAACCACGCCTTGCGGCGCGGCACGATGCACGACCGCGGCGTCTTCATGGGCAACGACGTCAAGGGGCGCACCATCGGCATCGTCGGCATCGGCAATGTCGGTCGCCGCGTCGCCGAGCTCTGCCGCGGCCTCTTCAGCATGCAGGTCATCGCCTGCGACCCCTATCTCGACGAGCAGACGATCGCCGCGCGCGGCGCGGCCAAGGTGACGCTCGACGAGCTGTTGCGGCGCGCCGACTTCGTGTCGATCAACTGCCCGCTCGACGAAGGCACGCGCGGCATGATCGGCGCGCGCGAGTTCGCGCTGATGCAGCCGCACGCCTATTTCATCACCACCGCGCGCGGCTTCATCCATGACGAGCGCGCGCTCGCCGAGGCGCTGCGGTCAAAGCAGATCGCCGGCGCCGGCCTCGACGTGTGGGACAAGGAGCCGCCGGCGGCCGACCATCCGCTGTTGCAATTCGAGAACGTGATCGCGAGCCCCCACACCGCGGGCATGACGCGCGAGGCGCGCGCCAATATGGGCCGCATCGCCGCCGAGCAGCTCGTCATGACGCTCGACGGCAAGCGCCCGCCGCGCATCGTCAATCCGCAGGTGTGGCCGTCTTATGCCGAGCGGTTCGAGCAGACCTTCGGATTCCGGCCGCAGGGGTAGCCCTGGAAAACAAGCGCAGGGCCGGCATCCGCCCTCCTTCGCCGCCCATCAAGTTGGGCATAGTTAGGGAATAATACCGCTGTCGGCGACGTCATCCCCGCCATTCTCGCTGGCATAATCTGCCGGGCCAACTATACTCGCCGCCGTCGGTGGACCTCTCCTCCCGACGACCTCGATGATTGCACGGGAGATTTTCGATGAAACGCGTAACGCTCGCCCTCGCCACGCTGCTGCTTGCCCTCGCGGTTATACCCGCGGCGGACGCCCGGGTTGTGCAGCCCCCGTGGATTGTGGTGCGCTGGGACTTATACGGTGACTGCAAGATCTGGCGCAACGACATCAACGCCCCTTGGGGTCCCGGCTGGCGGACGGTGGCATACGCCAATTCCTATCCGGAGGCCTACGGAAAGCTGCAGGCGCTCATTGGCCGCAGGTGGTGCCGCTAGCCGCCTCGCCTCGATATCAAGGATGGTTTCGCCCGGCTCTGCCGGGCGAAATTTTTTTGAGCCGCAGCGGTCATGCCGAATGGAGGTGCCCGAACCGGATCGGGCGGCGGATGCGCCGGGTCAACTCCGGGCGGGACGCAAGAGCAACCAAGCCCGGTATTAGTTATCCAAAAAGCTCCGCAGCTTGCGGCTCCGGCTCGGATGCTTGAGCTTGCGCAGCGCCTTGGCCTCGATCTGGCGAATGCGCTCGCGCGTGACCGAGAATTGCTGGCCGACCTCTTCCAGCGTGTGGTCGGTATTCATGCCGATGCCGAAGCGCATGCGCAGCACGCGCTCTTCGCGCGGCGTCAAGGATGCCAGCACGCGCGTCGTGGTTTCGCGCAAATTGGATTGAATCGCGGCGTCGATCGGCAGGATCGCGTTCTTGTCCTCGATGAAATCGCCGAGGTGGGAATCCTCCTCGTCGCCGATCGGGGTTTCCAGCGACAACGGCTCCTTGGCGATCTTGAGCACCTTGCGCACCTTCTCGAGCGGCATGCCGAGCTTCTCGGCAAG
>Ga0306924_10003220_pt1 | contig 15678 bp, 14 predicted proteins | sample sta12Can44000111_FD_203756 | JGI IMG/M metagenome (GOLD analysis project Ga0306924, IMG submission 203756) | Lab enrichment of tropical soil microbial communities from Luquillo Experimental Forest, Puerto Rico - statanox.12C.anox.44.000.111 (v2)... | ecosystem: Environmental > Terrestrial >... | reverse complement strand
TGTGCAGCAGGCGGCGGTCGCGTTCCCGGTCGATCTTGCGGCGCAGGTAGCCGACGTAGACGTCGATGACGTTGCTCTCGGCGTCGAAGCCGAGCCCCCACACGTGCTCCGCGATCATCTGCCGGCTGAGGACGCGGCCGACGTTGCGCAGGAAGTACTCGAGCAGCGCGTACTGCCGGGCGGTGAGCTCGATCCGCCGGTTGCCGCGCGTGACGCGCCGGGTGGCGGGATCGACCGTGAGGTCGTCGATCTTCAAGACCGGCGCCCGCTCCGTGTCGCGCCGCCGCAGCAAGGCGCGCACGCGCGCCAGGAACTCCTCGAAGGCGAACGGCTTGGTCAGATAGTCGTCGGCGCCGAGGTCGAGCCCGGCGACCCTGTCGGTGATGCTGTCGCGCGCGGTCAGCATGAGGACGGGCACCGCGATCTTGCGATCGCGCAAGGCTTTCAGCACGCCGAAGCCGTCGCGGCCCGGCAGCATGACGTCCAGGACGATCAGGTCGTACGCCGGCTCGCCCAGTGCCAGGTCGAGCGCCTCGGCGCCATCAGCGGCGATCTCGACGGCGTGGCCCTCCTCAATCAGGCCCTGACTCACGAACCGCGCGACTTTGCGATCGTCTTCGACGACCAGGATCCTCACGCCCTACCTCCGTCTCGCTCGATTCTCGGCCTCCGGGGCCGTGTCCGTCGCCGCTCCGACCGTTCCTGAGACGATTCTCATGTGCCTCTCATGTACCCGTCATGGTGCACGTTCATCGTCGTGCCCAGATGCAGGTCAACCCCCAACGTGGAGAGGGACTCATGTGGCTCGACCGCTACGCCGCCGTGTGCCGGGAATGCAATGATCTGGTCGCCATTTACGAGGCGCCCGATAACCGGATCGCGCTCCTGTTCAGACACACCCTGGTGCCGCTCCCCGAGGAGTTCTCGAGCCTGCGCCGAGCGACCCGGAGCGCCGCCCGCGCCGCATCCAGCAAGCTCCGGTCGGCCGGATTTCACGGCGGGCTCATGGTCCTGCAGTGGCAACCGCTCGGCACGGTGGCCGGCGTCGTCCGTGACTGGCCGTGCCGCTACGATGCCGACCCGACTCGGCGCGCTCAGCTCGAGGCCGTGGCCGAGCGGTACGCGGCTGACGAGCGCTACCTGACGGAACAGATTCAGTCGCGCCGCCGGCTGGGTCCGCGGCCGCCCGCGGCGCTGCCGCCCTTCGCCACGGCGGTCGAGCTCCACGGCCTTCAAGCCTGGTACGACGCCATGGCGCCCTCCTGGCTCGGCATGGAACCGCTGCTCCGCCGCGCTCTGGTCCTGAAGGCGCATCGCTGGATCGCCGAGCACATCCTGATTCCGGGGGCCGACGGGCGGATGGCACCGTACGAGATCCGCGAGACGATCACCCGGCTCGGGTTCGCGCTGATCGAGATGATTCCGCCGGACGACCGCGCGGCCTGGAGCGTGTGGGTCGGGCTCGTCGTGGCCGATCTCGAGCGCGCGATCCGACGGCCGAGCTCGGAGTGGAACCAGGCCTGGGCGCGCTGGCTCCTCCTCATCGCGTACAGCGTCCCGATTCCGCGCGAGCGCCCGACTGCGACGTGGCCGGTGCGGCTGACGTCGCTGGTCGGTGTCGATCCGTATCACGTGTGATCGGTCGCACGAGAGGGAGGCGGCGGTATGAGTGACTGGTGGGCCGAGCTCGAGCACGAGCTGCTGACCTGTGTCGAGGAAATCGGGCTTGCCACACCCGCGGAGGTCGGACGGCGTCTGGGATTCTCCGAGACGTCGGCCGCCTCTCTCCTGGCGATCCTGGTGCGCGAAGGAAAGGTCCGGATGTGCCTGGTCCAGTCGACGAGCGGGGACGTCGCTCGGCGCACGCCGACCGAGTAGGCACCCGGCGGTGAGGCGATGCGCGGCTGGTTGCCGTGGGCCGTCGTGGCCGCCGCCGTCCTGACGCTGGCCACGGCCGGCGCGGCCGAGGAGGCGCCCGGCGCCCGCGGATTTCTTCGGGTGCAGTGGCACGTGGCCGAGCTCCGGGAGCCGGAGCACCTCAAGCTCGAGGGCTACGTCTACAACGCGTCGTCGATCCGCGTGACCGCCGTGCGTCTGCACGTCGTGGAGCGTGACGGCGCGGCCCGTCCGGTCGGCGAGGCGTGGAGATGTCACGCATAGATCCCGACGACCCCGGACGGTCGTGCCGTCCGGGGTCGACCGGGTTTGGGCGACTAGCCGTGGAAGCGGCTAGGCTTGCCCGGTGTCGACGCCGGGACCGACGTGGGGATCTCGTCGGGTCGGGCGGGCGTGATGCGGTTGAGCGCGATGCGCTCGCCATCCGAGACGAAATCGACCCGTACCCACTCGCCGACGGCGAGACCGTCGAGCATGTGCTGGTCCGGGGCTCTGAGCTCCGTTCCGTCCGACAGGTGGATCAGATTGAGCTTGCGGTCGATGAAACTGACCTGAGCCACCTTCTCGCCGGCGTAGCCGGCGCTCGGCCCGCCGGCCAGGGCGTAGCCGACCGGGACGACCAGAGCGAGCAATATGACAGCCGACAGAACCTGTAAGCGAAGCATGTCCATCTCTCCTCTATCGCAGCAGTTCGGGGGCCCATGACCACCACGGGCGCCCGTATCGAGAGCTAGACCGAAAGGTGCGTGAGGAGAGCGGGCGGAGCTCTGGGCTCGTGCGATCGGGATCGAGCGTGCGCGGCGGGGGCCGCCGGCGCGCCGACGCCGTTCCGCGAAGGGTCACCGCGATGAGCGAGATCGATGAGCGCGCCGCCGGCGGCATCCGGGCCCGACACGTCGTGTCCGGAGGCCTGGCCGCACTCGTCTTCACCGGCGGTGTCGCTCCGCCACGTCGGCTCGACCGGCACGGTGTCGGTCACCAGCGCGGCGAGCGACTGCAAGACTCCGACGAGCGCGAGCGTGATCAATCCAGCAATCACGCATTCAACGTACTCCCGCCCCCTGATCCGTCAAGCGATCGACGGACTCCGAGGATGCAAACGTGACCGCGCTGCGCGCGCCCGGCGGTGCGTCGACACCACGCGGCGGAGCGTGAGCGGCGGGATCAGCCCCGCTCGAACGCGCGCTTGATCTCCGTCTCGGCCCACAGCATCGCTTCCTTGGGCTTCGAGGCGTTCGTGACCACGCGGGCGAACATGTTGGGGATGATGTAACTGTTCGTGACGAGCTGGATCTTCTCGTCGGGCGGCGCCGGCCAGCCGTAGAGGTGTGAGTACTTCGCCGCGCCCTTGATGGGCTTGTACTTCTTGTCCACGTCCCACACCGGATGATTTTCCATGTCGCGCCACGTGGGATGGTTGTAGCTGTCGCCCGACACGATCCATTCGTGGTACTGCGCGGGCTCGAAGAACCACTTCACGAAGTCGCGCGCGGCGTCGACGTTCTTGCTGAACTTCCAGATGCCGAGACTGCGCGGCACGCCGACGGTGTGGCGCCCGCTCGGCCCGGCCGGCGAGGGGTGGAAGCCGGTCAACTCGGCGACCGGCAGCTTCTCCTGCTTGGCGACCACGTAGTGGCTGATCGGGTTGTGGATCCACGAGCCCTTCCCGGAGTTCAGCCACTGATTGTTGCCCGCGTTGTCCCACGAGAGCACGGCCGGATCCATCGCGTCGTTGTAGAGCGCCTGCACGTAGTCGATCACGGTCTCCGTCGCCTTGGAGTTGATCATGATCGTCTTGCCGTCCTCGGCGACGTCCTTGGCGCCGTAGCACCAGAGGATCGAGTAGAGCGTCGACACCGAGTCGGTGGTCTGGCTGATCGCGAACCCGACCGGGTTGCCGAGCTTTTTCAACTTGCGCCCGGCCCGCAGCAGGTCCTCCCAGGTGTCGGGCTCGCGCTCGCCGATCTTCTCGAATAGATCGATCCGGTGGCTGCCCGGGAACGAGGTGTACATGAACGGCACGCCGAGCCACTGCCCCTTGACCAGGGCGTGTTCCTTCAGGAACGGGTACCAGTCGCCGTGCTTCTTCGCGAGGTCGTTGCAGATGTCGGTCAGGTCCGCCAGGCCCGGCTGGAAGAGCCAGGGATAGTGCATCTCGAGGCTGATGACGTCGTGCCCCGACTTGCTCATGATCTCCGCCGAGAGCTTGGCGGGCATCTGCACGCTCTGGATGTGGTCGATCCGCACGTTGACGCCCGATGCCTTCGTGAAGCGCTTCGCCAGCTCGGCGAGCTTCACGTCCGAGGCGGGCGCGTAGTTGACGGCGGTCAGCAGACTCAGCTCGCGTGCGGCCCAGGCGGCCGGCGCCCGGCCCGCCGCGAGGATGCCGGCCACGCCCGCCAGCGCGCGCCCGCCGGTCGTGAGGAATGCGCGTCGTCCGGAGTGTCTACGATCGGTTCCGAGGTCAGATCCGTGTTTGCGAGCGCTCATCGTCCGCCTCCTGGCGACGGACTCTATGTTGGCGGGGGGTGGCTGTCAATCCGCCGGGTGCGGACGACGCAGATCGTCGGCCTCGAGATACGAAATCTCCAGGTCGACCACGGCGCGGATCTCCTCGAGCTTCGCCACCAGCACGGGGTAGTCGGCGGCGACGAGGTCGATCTCGGCCTGACACAGGCGACCGGCCGCCCCGAACAGGCGGCGCAAGCGACGCGGGTCGGACATGCCAGTCGGTGGTCGGCAAGACGCGTGCCGTTTCAGAAGCCCTCATCGTTGCTGGCGTTGGCGTTCTGACACCCGATTCGACGTCGACCCCGCGTCGTCGTCGCCGCGACAGCGTCACGGATTCGACAGCGCGCGGGCGCGCCGCGAGCCGTTCGCGGCGGCCGGCGGGGCGCCTCGCGAGACGACAAGTGCTAGGATGGGCGGCCGCCCCTCGAGGCGGACGAGATGAGCCGCGATTTCGGCTTCGCGCCCCGCGAATTGCGCGCGCTACGTGCGCTGCGAACGCCCGTCGGAGTCCAGCGGGCGCTCGAGGCGATGCCCTACCACCTCGCCGGCAGCGCCTGGTCGCCGCGCCGGGTGCTCCGCGAGGGAACCGCGCACTGCCTCGAGGGCGCGATCTTCGCCGCCGCTGCGCTGAGGGTGCTGGGCTTCGCCCCCTTGCTCCTCGACCTCGAGGCCGTGCAGGACACCGACCACGTCATCAGCGTCTACCGCGTACGCGGCCACTGGGGCGCCATCGCGAAGTCGAATTTCTCGGGTCTGCGCTTCCGCGAGCCCGTCTATCGCAGCGTGCGCGAGCTGGTGATGAGCTATTTCGAAGGCTACATCAATCTCCGCGGCGAGCGGACCCTGCGCGCGTATTCGCGCCCGCTCAACCTGACGCGCTTCGATCGGAGCCACCGGGGCTGGATGACGTCGGAGCGCGACCTCTGGTGGGTCGCCGAGCACCTGGTCGGGGTACCCCATACGCGCCTGCTCACGGCCGCGATGACGCGCACTCTGTCGCGGGTCGACCGGCGCTCACTCGACGCCGGCCTGGTCGGCTACCGCGAGCACTGAGCGTTCAGGGCGGGGGCGTGCGGCCCTCGGGCGGCAGCAGCACGGCGTCGCCGCGCGGGACGTACACCGTCGTCGTCTCGCTGCGCCAGACGATCGCCCAGCCCAGGGAACGGAGGCGCTCGTCGACCAGAGCCTGCCGGCGGTCGGTCTGGCGCCGCTCCTGCCCGTGCTCGACCTCGCGCAGCCGCCGCTCGCCGAGCCGCCGGTCGACGATGACGGCGACCTCGTCGTTGCCGGCGAACTCTTTCTGGAGGTATTCGTGCAGCTTGGGCCGGTGGCGCGACACAATGAACACCAGCTGTGACATGGGCTCGCGCCAGCCTAGTGTCAGCCCACGCGCCGGTCAATGAGACCAGAGTCGCATGCGATTTGATTTTCGGCCGGCACCTTCGATATAACGGCCCCTGTGATCCGTGCGCGCCGGCCGGTCTGGCTCGTTCTCTCGCTCGCACTGATCCTCGACGCGGCGGTTGCGCTGGCCCAGACGACCGAAGCCGACGTCTACGTCGCGCAGGCCGTCCTCGAGTTCGACGACAAGAAGTACGATGCCGCGCTCGAAAATCTCAGAAGAGCGCTCGAGCTCGAGCCCGATCACGTCGAGGCGCTCTACTTCACCGGCGCGGTCTACGCGGCGCAGAAGCGGCCCGATCTGGCGGCGCCGTATCTCGAGCGCGCCCGCGCGAAATCGCCCCGTGACCCGTCGATCGCCTACCAGCTGGGCCTCGTCTACTTCGCGCAGCAGCAGTACGACCGCGCCGGGCCGCTGCTCGAGGAAGCGTACCGCGCCAACCCCGGTCTCGACAGCCTCGGCTACTACGTCGGCTTCCTCCGCTACCGCAAGAAGGACTATCGCGGCGCGCTCGCCGCGTTTCGCGACGGGCGCTCGAGCGACCCCGAGATCCAGCAGCTCACCCGCTTCTACTCCGGCCTGGCGCTCGGCGTGCTGGGCTTGCCGGGCCAGGCGGCGGCGGAGGTCGAGCAGGCGATCCGCCTGGCGCCGGGCTCGCAGCTCACCGGGCCGGCCGAGCGGCTGCGCGACACCATCGTGGCCTCGCGCGACAAGGATCGGCGGCTCTCGTTCGAAGCCCGGATCGGAATCAGCTACGACGACAACGTGATCGTGCGCCCGGTCGAGGACACCTCGGCGCCCATCGAGCCGCTGGTGGCCGAGATCCGGCGCCACAAGCACGAGTCGTGGGGCGAGCTGTTCGGCCTGAACGCGAGCTACGTGTGGTGGCGCACCACCGACTGGGAGTCGTCGGTCGGCTACTCGTTCTTCATGAACTACCAGAACGCGATGCCGGCCTTCAACGTCATCAGCAACCTCGGCACCGCGAGCCTGACCTACAAGACGGCGCTCCTCCAGCTGCCGACGCAGGCCACCCTCCAGTACGCGTTCGACGACACGATCCTCGGCACCGACCAGTTCCTCCAGCGCCACACGGTGTCCGTGTCCGGCGTCGTCATCGAGAGCGCCCGGCACTTCACGCAGGGCTTCTTCCGTTTCCAGGCGAAGAGCTTCGAGAACGTCGACCAGGCGCTCCGGATCGCCAACGAGAATCGCTCCGGCGACAACTACATGCTCGGCTTCCTGCACTACATCCGCTTCGCGGAGGACCGGCACTACTTGAAGGGCGGCTATCAGTTCGACTGGGACGACACCGGCAAGACCGAGGGGCGGAACTGGATGTACTACGGCCACCGCCTGAACTTCGGCGCGCAGTACACCTTGCCCTGGTGGGCGCTACGGCTGAAGTACGACCTCGACGTGCACTTCCGCGACTACACCTACAAGAACACGATCCTGCCGTCCTACGCGCCGGGCACGAAGTGGCGCCAGGACCAGGAGATGACCAACATCGTCCGCGCCGAGCTCCCGCTGCCCGCCAGCTTCACGCTCGCCGCCGAGTACCTGGTGACGCGCGATTTCTCGAATATCGAGGTGTACTCCTACCTCCGCAACGTCGTCTCACTCAGTCTGATCTGGTCGTACTGATCCTCGCCCGCCCTATTTGACGGGCGGGACGCCGATGTTCACGAGCCCGCTGCCCTGAACGGCGACCAGGCTGCCCGTGAGGCTCGAGAGCGGCGTGTTCGGCGTCAGCGCGACGCCGTTGATCCGGACAGTGCCCGTACCCGTGCCGCCGATGGCGTTGGCCCCGATGCGGAAGCTGTCGACGGGCCCCGCGACGGGAATGCCGTTGATGATGGCCGTCGGCACGATCGAGTTGTTGACGTTCAGGACGTTGCCGGAGCCCGAGAAGCTCACGAGGGAGCGGCCGGTCGACGCGTAGGAGCCGCTCGTCACGTTCAGCACGAGGCCGTTGAAAATGTTGAGGGTGCTGGCGTCGGCGAGGCTCACGAGGTTACCGGCGACGTTGAGCACGCTGCCGCCGGCCACGTTGACGAGGTTGCCCCGGGTGACGTTCAGCAGGCTGGACTTGAGCGACACCATGGAGACGGCGTCGTTCGGGATCGAGATCTTGGCGCCGTTGACGAGGCTGACGGCGTGGTCGCCGGTGGTGAAGGAGGTCCCGCCCTTGAGATTGAGGAGCGGCGCCGTCGCCTCCAGCAGGGCCATGTCGATCCGGTACGCGCTGCCGCGCACGCTCACCACGGCGCCGTTGTCCGTCTCGAACACCGGCGCTTCGGTACCGGGCTGAATCGGCCGGTCGGCGCCGACCCTGAGGCCGCTGTCGAAATCGACCTCGGTGAAGCCCGCGCGGCCGATCAGGTCGAAGAGGTGTCCGTCGCCGGCGGCGCCGACGGAGAGGGAGCCGCCGAGCATCGAGACGAGCGGGTCGGTGCCGGTCTGGATGATGCGCGCGCCCGAGTCGAGACGGAGAAAGCTGCTGCCCGTCGCGATGGCGCTATCGGTCATGCGCGAGAAGACGCCCTGCGTGGTGAGCGTGCTGCCGCTGAACCAGAACAGCGGATCGGTCGACGTGCTCGTGATCGACATGCTCGGCAGATCGAAGAAGCTGGTCAACGTCGGAAGGGTTTCGTTGACCGACCTGAACAACGGGCCGTTCAAGACGATCGGGCTGACGGGTTCGTCGAGGAACGTCGCGAAGTTCTGGATGATTGCCTGGCGGCAGGCGGCGTCGCATTGCCTGAGCGACATCTCGCCCGACAGCCAGTCGACATCCATTATCAGGACCAGCCGTCCCGCGTTGCCCGTGAGGTCCGACGAGCTCCACACGCCGGCGACGATGCTCTCACCGATCGTCGCCAGCACGTTGCCGTTGGAGACGCCGGAGATGATTCCGGGCCCGTCCGGGGCCCATATCGTCAGCCGGTTGGGCGCGGTCGTGATCTGGCCACGCGCCGACGGGTTGAACGATGCGACGGGAAGCAAACCGGTTTTGGGGTCCAAGGGAAAGTCTCCGGGCACGCCGACATTGATCCCGCTCACGCCGGTGACCTGCCGTACAAAGGCCTGGACGGTCTCGTTGGCCGGCCGACACAGGACGCACGGCTCCCGTTCGGCCGTCATGTAGAGCCCACCTCCGCGAGCCAGGAACTGAGCCAGCTTCGTCTGATCGCTGGTGCTGAGCGGGGTGAAGGCGCCGACGTACCAGATCGAGCCGTACGCCGACAGGTCAGCCGGCAGGGTCGGGCTGTTGAGATTGGTGACGAGCGCGTTGGGCTGGAACGCCCGCAGGTCGGCCTCCAGAGCCAATCGCGATCGCTGGAACGGGGCCGTGTCGGTGTCGCCGTAGAGCAAGATCCCGCTCGGCTTGATAGGTGGCGGGGGCGGCGGCGTGCCCCCCGTCAGCGTCGGCGCCGACCCCGGTGCGGTCTCCTGCGCGTTGCCGCCCGGGTACAGCGGAGGCTGTGTCACTGCCGGAAGCGTCGGCGGCGGAGGCGTCGTGGGCGGCGTGAGGACGGGCAGGCTCGCCGCCGTGAAGGTCGCGACCGTGGAGCTCATCACGGTCTCTTTGGCGCTGTCTTCGCCGCCGCTGACCTTCGGCAGGCCGGTGGGGGAGAGACCGCCGATGGCGGCGGCGCGCATCGCCGCGCTCATGACGCCGGAGTTGACGACGTTGCCGGTCGCGGTCGCGAAGCTGTTCGGACCGACGTTGACGGTCTGCGTGCCGCTGGTGACGGCGACGCTGCCCGTCAAAACGTAGAAGTTCGCGGTGGTGCCGCCCTGGGCGTTGCTCGCGCTGGCCGAGGCGCGGATGACCTCGGCGATGAAGACGGTGCCGCGCACGGCGGCGACGGCGTTCGGCGTCTTGATGTCGATCTGCTCGCCGGGCCGCATCTTGTCCTTCGCGACCGCGACGGCCACCTTGCCGGAGTCGAGGTCGACCGTGGAGCGGCCGGGAACCTCGGTGATCGTGAGCGCCGAGCGCTCGCGCACAGTCACGACGGCCTTGCCGCCCAGGAGAAGCCGGGCCAGGGAGCGGTCGCCGGTGACGACGCGGTCGTTGACGAAGACGTCGTCCTTGAACTTCAGCGCGACGGGCTGCGCCGCGGTCGTGCGCGCCGCGGTCACGTTGCCCTCCAGGGTCGTGACGACGCCGGCCTTCGTGGCCTGGGCGAAGACGGAGCCGGGAAGCACCCCGATGATGAGCGACGCCACGAGGACAATGCGACCGACACGCGTCATAGCTGTCTCCCTCACCTCAGAACCGCGGTGGGCACTGAGACCAGAGACCGCTGTATCAATCGGTACCAATGGCCAGCTTTGGCCTCCGACTATCGCCGCAGCTCGCCAAGCTTGTCAAGTGTCGATCAAATAAGGATTTCCGGAATATTTTCTGGAGTGAACGAACGCTCATCCAGTGCGACCGTGGTGTCCGAAACGAGGTGGCCCGGAGGCCAACGCTGGCTTAGAGTTGCGACGATGGGTCGCGCGCTGGCGCGTCTGTACGGCCAAACCCGGAAATATCTCGTCGGCATCGCGGTGGCCGCGGTGACCCTCGGCCTCGTCCTCTTCGGTGCCGCCGAGCGGTGGGAGCTTCTCTGGTTCGATCAGCTCTTCGAGCTGCGCGGGATGCGACCGCCCACGGCGCCGATCGTCATCGTCACGATCGACGAGTCGACCTTTTCGGAGCTGAACCGCCAGTGGCCGTTTCCTCGTGCGATGCACGGCAAGGTGATCGACCGCATCGCCGCCGACCGGCCATTGGCCATCGGCATCGACGTGCTCTTCGACAGCGAATCGAGGTTCGGATCCGAGGACGACGTGGCGCTCCGCGAGGCGATCACGCGCGCGGGTAACGTCGTGCTTGGGCTGGTCATCGCCCGGGACGAGCAGAAGCTGTACACGGTCGGCGGGAAGGACCGGGGAACGGAGCGCGAAGTCGTCAGCATGCCCTTGCCGATCATTCGCCAGGGCGCCGCCGGCGTGGCGCCCTTCAACGTCGAGCCCGACCAGGATAGCCACGTCCGGCGGGTGCCCGTTCGGCAACCTGTGCCCGACCCGATGAAAGGCCACGAGCTGTGGCTGGCCTTCGACGCGCGGCTGCACCAAGTGGTGACGGCGAAAGGGCTTCCCACCCGGCCGCTTCCGGCGGGCACGGACGTTCTCGTCAACTTCCGAGGGCCCCTCGAGGCCTTCGAGCGGATCCCGTACTACCGCGTGGTGGCGAACGAGGTGCCCGAGAACCTGTTTCGGGACAAGATCGTCCTCATCGGGTCGACGAGCGAAGTGATGCACGACGTCTTCGCCGCCGCGTTCGCCCGCGCGGGCACCATGCCGGGCGTCGCGATCCACGCCAACGCCGTCGACACCTTGGTGCGAGGCGATCCAGTGCGCGAGGTCCCAAGGGTCGCGTCGACCATGCTGGCGGTCGCCGCGGCCCTGGCCGGATCGGTGCTGGCCGTGCGGCTGCGGGCCGCTCGGGCGCTCGTCGTCACGGCGCTCCTGCTGGCCGCCGGCATCGCGGTCGCGTACGTCGCGTTCGCCCGGGCCGACGTCTGGATCCGCGCCGTCGCCGTCACGTTCGGCCTGGTGCTCGGCTACGGCGCGACGGTCGTCGAGAACTTCGTGCGTGAGCAGCGCGAGAAGCAGCGGCTGTCGCGGTTCTTCTCGCCCGACGTCCTGCGCGCGGTCGTTCGCGATCGCGACGGGCGGCTTCTGCGTCCCCGGCGGCGGCTCGTCACTGTGCTCTTCTCCGACATCCGGGGGTTCACGACGATCTCGGAGCGCCTGCAGCCCGAGCAGGTCGACGAGATGCTCCGCGAGTATCTCACCCTGATGACCGAGGTCGTCTTCCGCCACGGCGGCACTATCGACAAGTACATGGGCGACGGCATCATGGCGCTCTACAACGCGCCGTACGAGGACCCCTCGCATGCGCTGAACGCGGTCCGCACCGCGCTCGAGTTCCAGGAGCGGGTGATTCCGTTCTCGGCGCGCTGGCAGGCGAAGCTCGGCGGGTCGATTCGCTGCGGCGTCGGCATCAACTCCGGCGAGGCCGTCGTGGGCAGCCTCGGGTCGCGGCAGCGCAACGAGTACACGGCGGTCGGCGACACCGTCAACCTGGCCGCCCGGCTCGAGTCGGTGACGAAGGACTATGGCGTCGCGATCATCGTCAGCGAGTTCACCTATGCGTACGTGAAGGGCCAGTTCCCTACCAGCGAGCTCGACACCGTCACGGTGAAGGGCAAATCGCAGCCCGTGAAGATCTACGGCGTCATGCCCTCCAGCATGCGGCGACACCCGCGCGCGGCGCTGGACGTGGCCGCGCAGCTCACGGCGGCCGACGGCGGCCGGGTCTGCCGCGTGCGCACCGTGGACATCAGCGAGGGTGGGCTCGGGCTGGCCGGCGTTCCGGACGATTGGCCCGCCGGCACCCGGATCGAGGTCCGCTTCGGCGGCGGCGATCTGGGACTGCGGCTCGTCGCGGAGGGCACGATCGTCTCGCGCCGCGGCGAGAAGGCGGGCGTGCAGTTCGCGTCGCTCGACGCGGCCTCGGCGCCGGCCGTCGCCGAATACGTCGCGCGCGCCCGCACACGCGGCGAGATCGACGAGGCGGAGGCAGGGGCCCGCCGGAGGTAAGCTGAGCTGAGGGAGGTCCGCATGAGCAACGGGATCTTCAGCGTGCCCGCTCCCCGCAACGAACCGGTTCTCGCCTACACCCCCGGAAGCCCCGAGCGAAAGGCGCTGCGCGCCGAGCTCGACCGGATGGCCGGCCAGGTCGTCGAGATCACGCCCCGCATCGGCGGGCGCCGGGTCACGACGGGCCGCACGATGGACATCGTGATGCCGCACGACCATCGCCACGTGCTCGCCGTCGGCCACAAGGCCGGCGCTTCCGAAGTTCAGCGCGCGGTCGACGCCGCCGGCGCCGCCCACCACGACTGGTCACGGCTGCCGTGGCACGAGCGCGCGGCGATCTTCCTGAGAGCCGCCGATCTCCTGGCCGGATCCTACCGGATGACCTTGAACGCGGCGACGATGCTCGGTCAGTCGAAGACGGCGCACCAGGCCGAGATCGACGCGGCGTGTGAGCTCATCGACTTCTGGCGGTTCAACGTCGCGTTCGCCGAGGAGATCTACCGCCAGCAGCCCCTGTCCTCGCCCGGCGCCTGGAATCGGCTCGAGCACCGGGCGCTCGAGGGCTTCGTGTTCGCCGTCACGCCGTTCAACTTCACGTCGATCGGCGGCAACCTGCCGACAGCGCCGGCGATCCTCGGCAACACCGTCGTCTGGAAGCCGGCCTCGACGGCACTCTACGCCGCGTACTTCATCATGGAGATCCTCGAGGCCGCGGGCCTGCCGCCCGGCGTCATCAACATGGTGCCGGGCTCCGGCGCCGAGGTCGGCGATCTGGCGCTCGCGTCGCCGGCGCTGGCCGGCATCCACTTCACCGGATCGACCGCGACCTTCCAGGGGATGTGGGAGACGGTCGGCCGGAACATCCGCCAGTACCGCTCCTATCCGCGGATCGTCGGTGAGACCGGCGGCAAGGACTTCGTCTTCGCCCACGCGTCGGCCGACGTGCCTGCGCTCGCCACCGCGCTGACCCGCGGTGCGTTCGAGTACCAGGGCCAGAAGTGCTCGGCCGCCTCGCGCGCGTTCATCCCGGCGTCGCTCTGGCCCGCGGTGCAGGAGCGTCTGCTCCAGCAGATCGCCGAGATCAGGGTCGGCGATCCCGCCGACTTCACCAACTTCATGGGCGCCGTGATCGACGCCAACGCCTTCGCGACGATCAAGGGCTACATCGACCACGCCCGGCAGTCGCGCGATGCCGCCATCCTGGCCGGCGGCGGCTGCGACGACGGCAAGGGTTACTTCGTCGAGCCCACCGTGGTGCTGGCCAAGCGCCCCGGTCTCAAGCTCATGCGCGAGGAGATCTTCGGCCCCGTGCTCACCGTGTGGGTCTACGAGGATCTCGATCTCGAGACCGCGCTCGAGATCTGCGACAGCGGATCGCCCTACGCGCTGACGGGCGCGGTCTTCGCGCGCGACCGCGCGGCGATCGTCCGGATCGCGGACGCCCTGACCCACGCGGCCGGTAACTTTTACGTGAACGACAAGCCGACCGGGGCCGTCGTGGGCCAGCAGCCCTTCGGGGGCGCACGCGCCTCGGGCACGAACGACAAGGCCGGCAGCGTGCTGAATCTGCTGCGCTGGGTGAGCCCGCGCGCCATCAAGGAGACGTTCGTGCCGCCGACCGATTTCCGGTATCCGTTCATGGCGCCCGGCGACTGAGCCTTTGGTCGGGGCCCGGACCCGTCGCGGCGGTCCGCGCGTTTCTTCGGGGGAGGCGCCTATGGCTAGGACAGTGTCCACAGGCTTCGTCCTCTTGGTCTTGGCGGCAGTCGTATCCGGCTGCGCGGACATGGCGATGACCTCGCCCGTCATGTCAGCGCAACAGGAGTGCGAGCGGAGCGGCGGGATGTGGCGCACCAACTTCTGCGAACGCGCGAGCGGCGGCGGCGGGTACTGATCCGCGGCGGGCTGGCGGCCGCGGGCCGTCGAAACGATCAGACGCCGGTCGAGCCGAAGCCGCCGGCGCCCCGCTCGCTCGCCGGAAGCTCGCGAACCTCGATCAGCTCGGCGCGCTCGACCGGCTGGATCACGAGCTGGGCGATGCGCTCGCCGCGGCGCACGGTGACGGGCGTATCGCCGTGGTTGACGAGCAACACCTTGAGCTCGCCGCGGTAGCCGGCGTCCACGAGGCCCGGCGCGTTGAGGACCGTGACGCCCTGGCTCAGCGCCAGGCCCGAGCGCGGCAGGACGAGCCCCGCGTAGCCACCTGGGATCGCGACCGCCAGGCCGGTGCCGACGAGCGCACGGCCGGCCGGCGCGAGCGTCGCGTCGTGGGCGGCGCGCAGGTCCAGACCCGCGTCGCCCTCGCGCGCGTAGGCGGGCAGGTCGATCGAGGGATCGAGGCGCTTGAGCGGGAGCTTGATCACGGAATCAGCGCCACCTTGCCGTAGCTCTCGCGCGCCGCGATGGAGCCGAGCGCCCGCGACGCGCGCTCCAGCGGAAACGAGCGCCAGATGACCGGCGTGAGCTGGCGCGACTCGGCGAGCTTCAGGAGCTCGACCATCCAGCGCCGCACGCGGATCGAGTCGCGCTGCCGGTAGAGCCCCCAGTGCACGCCGACCACGCTCACGTTCTTGAGGAGCACGCGGTTGCCCGCGACGTCCGCGATGCGCCCGCCCGCGAAGCCGACGACGAGCAGCCGGCCCTCGAAGGCGATGCAGCGGGTCGAGCCGTCGAAGACGTCGCCGCCGACCGGATCGAAGATCACGTTGGCGCCCGCGCCGTGCGTCTCGTGGCTCACGCGCTCGATCCACGCTTCGGTCCGGTAGTCGATGCAGACGTCGGCGCCGTTGGCGCGCGCGACCTCGAGCTTCGCGGCCGATCCCGCGGTGGCGATCACGCGGGCGCCGAGCGCCCGGCCGAGCTGCACCGCCGCGAGCCCGGTCCCGCCGGCGCCGGCGTGCACGAGCAGGGTCTCGCCGCGCTTGAGCCCGGCGCGATGGACGAGGGCGCACCAGGCTGTCTGGTACGCGAGCCCGAACACCGCGCCTTCCTCGAACGTCATGAAGTCGGGGAGCGCGTAAACATGGCGCTGATCCACTGCGACCACCTCGGCGTAGCCGCCCCACGCCATCGTCGCGAACACGCGCTCGCCGAGCCCGACCTCGGTCACGCCGGGGCCGATCCCGCGCACGATGCCGGCGACCTCGCAGCCGGGGCTGAACGGCAGCTCCGGCCGGTGCTGATACGTGCCCTGGACGATCAGGATG
>Ga0306924_10003219_pt1 | contig 15678 bp, 13 predicted proteins | sample sta12Can44000111_FD_203756 | JGI IMG/M metagenome (GOLD analysis project Ga0306924, IMG submission 203756) | Lab enrichment of tropical soil microbial communities from Luquillo Experimental Forest, Puerto Rico - statanox.12C.anox.44.000.111 (v2)... | ecosystem: Environmental > Terrestrial >... | reverse complement strand
CCACGAGCTCGTCTTCTATCTCGACCACCGGGAACCGCGAGTTGCGAGTGTCGCCGACGTACCGCGTGAACCACTCGCGTGCGTGGTACTTCCACGGCTCCTCGGCGGCCGTGCCGTCCTCATCAAACGAAAGGGCCCAAAGGGGCAGAAGCTGGGTAACGTCCTTGGCCGTTGCGGGCCGCAAACGGCCCGAACTGGTCTGGGTCACTCCTCATGCTTGCACGAGCCGACGGACGCGCTGCCGCATGCCTGCACGCTCATGCCGCCGATGGTGCGCAGTGTCCCGGCCGACGATCTTGCCGATAAGCGGTCGTGGCACGCGCCCTCGGGCGGGGGTCGTAGCCGCCGCTCGCAGGCGCGGAGAGGACAGGCGTCAGGAGATCGACGGCGGCCAGCGATACCTGCGCCACTCGTCCCATGTCGCGAACCCAGCCGGTGGGTCATCAATGGGTTCACTGCCGTCGAGTTCACCTGGCGTTGGGATGTCGATGCTGGCGGACCACTTGGCGAGTTCCTCGTCTGACATGTGCCAAGTCGTGTGTGACGCTTCGGCTTGGCGCTGACCAAGTCGTCTCCGCTGCTCGGCTGGGGTGAGTTCGAAGTAGCGCATGTCCACCAACGCGCCGAGGTCTGCTGCGGCCTGCCGTAGAGCGGAGCGCTCGTCGCGACCCCAGAGGCCGTAATCGATCACGACGTTGTTCCCGAGTTCGAGGACGCGCAGCCCGATCTGGATGAGCCGCCCTTCGATCACGTCCTGGACCCACGGCGGATTCTCGTGCCCGTAGAGAGCCTTCACCCATTCGTCCTTCGTGAGACGAAGTGCCTTCTTCTCGATCTCCATTCGCCGCGCAGCAGTGGTCTTCCCCGTGCCTGGGAGTCCCACAGTCAGAAACAGTGTTGGCTGCCTCATCACCCTCCCCTGTCCAAGCGGACGCCTCGTGCTGCGTCAGGCAACGTTTGCCCTGCCCAGGCTCACCTATGATCCCGCCGGCCGTCGATGGGTTTCAGGGATGATCCTGGTCGACAAGGCCGTACATGAGTTGCGGAAGGTGAGTGAGGATGGGGAAGGTGATCTGGCACACGATGTTGAGCCTGGACGGCTTCATCGCGGAGCCTGACGATGACATGGGATGGGTTTTTGGCGTCGATGGTGGGCCGGGCCAGACCGTCGGCGAGGTTGTCCGATCGGCCGGAGCGTTGCTGGTTGGTCGGCGCACGCAAGATGTCGAGGATCGCCTGCAACCGGGCTTCTACGGAGGCCATCTGCGAAGCGGTCGCAGCTGAAGGTGGGTGCTTCTGCTGGCGGGGGCGGCCGATGCGAGCCTGATCGTGGAAAGCGGGTGTTCCTGGGATTTCGGTCGGGCGGCACCTGCCCTGGCAGTTCAGCCTGGTTCATGGGAGTGCGCATTTTCGCCGGGACGGGCAGTGGTGCCTTTGGTCTTGGTGCTGGGTCGGCGGTGGTCTGACCTGCCGCGTGCGAGGCGACGTTGTGTCCGGGGAACGCCCGGGCTCCCCCTTATGTGGGGGATGGGGATCTGGCCGGGGGTTTCGCTGGCGGGCTCGCAGTGGGCTGCTGTGCGGGGATGCGGCGGGTGGCGAACAGGGCGATCAGCGCGATGAGCGCGAGGAGCGACAGCGACGAGCGGAGCCCGTCGATGCGGGCGTTGGCGTTTTCGGTGACGATCGCGTCTGCCTCCTTGGGGGGCACGCCGGCCTTGTCGAGCTGGGCTTGCAGGTCTTGGTCGGAGATGAACGGGATGCCTCCAGACAGCTCTACCTGCGCCTTGGAGGCGACCTCGTGGGGGACTGCGGGATTGTGCTGGATGCCGGTGAGGAAGGAGGTGGTCAGCGCGGAGATGAGTACCGCACCGGCCAGTGCGGTGCCGATGGAGGCGCCGAGGTTGGTGACGGTGTTCTGGACCCCGCCGACGTCGCCGCTTTGCTCGTCGGGTACTGCCGAGACGGTCACGCTGCCCAGCTGTGAGGCCAGCGCGCCCACGCCCAGGCCAGCGAGCAGCATCGGCCAGGTGATGATCTCGGGCCCGGCACTTACGTTCAGCAGCGCCAGCATGATGACGATGCCGGCGAACAGGGCGAAGAACCCGATCTGGACCACCCGGCGGGGGGAGGCGTTCGGGAACAGCCTGGGTACACCCACGGCGGCCAGCAGCAGCGTGATCGACAGCGGCAGCAGCCGCACCCCGGTCGCGACCGCCGACAGCCCGAGTGCCACCGACAAGAACAGTGGCACGGTGAAGAACAGGCCAGCTTGCAGCAGGTACTGGAACAGGAACGAGATAAGCCCGCCCCGCAGGGTCCGGTTACGCAGCATTGCCGGATCGACCAGCACGGCAGCGCCGCTACGGAGCCGGTGAATCTCCCACCACATAAAGGCCCGGAGCACCACCCCGCCAGCGAGGACCAGCCAGATCACCGGCGACAGCCCGAGCCAGTGCGGAGCGCCTTCCTTGGGCTGGACGAAACCCCACGTCCCGGCGCGCAAGATGCCGTACACGATCAGCCCCAGGCCGAGCGCGGACAGCACGGTGCCCACCAGGTCCAGCCGCACGCCCTTTTCCGCCGGGGTGTCGGCGATGCGGCGGGTGAATGCCAAGATGATCAGCACAATCAGGACTTCCCCGACGAAGACGTACCGCCACGACAGGTAGGTGGTGAACAGCCCGCCGATCAGCGGCCCGGCCGCCACCGCGATCGCACCCGCCGACGCGACCAGCCCATAGGCACGCGGCCGCTGGGAACGGGCGAAGTTCGACGCGACCAGCGCCACGATCGCGGGCATGATCAGCGCGGCCCCGACACCCTCCAGGACCGACCAGCCCACCAGCAGCACCGCCAGATTCGGCGACAGCGCGGTGATCAGCGATCCGCACCCGTAGATGACACACCCGATGGCAAAGGCGCGCTTGCGGCCCAGGATCTGGCCCACCTTGCCACCGGTGATCATGAGCGAGGCCATCACCAGCGTGTAGAAAGTGATCGCGGCCTGAATCCCCGTCACCGTCGTGCCCACATCCTTGGCGACGGTCGCGATCGAAACGTTCATGACCGAGCTGTCCAGTGTCATCAGAAACTGGGCCGAAGCAAGCGTCAGCAGCACCCCACCGGCCGCCGCCCCGGCCGCCCCCGCCGTACCCCCGGTTGCGGCGGGGCTCACGTGAGTCTCTCGGCTCTCATCCATGTGACCAGGCTCAATTCGAGTAATGGGCAGTCAAGAGCACACATCATCCCATGTCACAGGCACGCTCAGGGCGGCGATTCAGCACCACCCCCCCGGGCCTGAACGCTAGTGGTGGGCCGGTGCTTGTCGCGTCAGCTCCACGGAGGCGGGTCGCAGCCGCGGGCGGGCGGGCCATCGGCCACGGTCACCGTCCCTCCTACCTGACCGGATTGCCTGACCGGCAGCGTGATGGGGGGGAAACTGCCGCGGACAACGCGGGTGGATCCGTTCACCATGTTGCCGACCAGGAAACACCACCGGCCGGGACGGTGACCGATGCTGGCTGACCGGCGATGAACGCCGATTTCTTCGCCCTGGCGTTCCTCGCGGCGCTGAACCCCAAGCTGCTGGCCACCGACTTGCTGCTGATCCAGAACCGGCGGCCGCGGGCGATGTTCGTATGCCTGCTGGTGGGTGGCCTGACTGTGGGCATCACGATCGGCCTGCTGGACGTGCTGGTCTTCCACCTCGATGCCATCGATGCAGAAAAAGCGGTGAGCGCGCGCGTCGACCTGGCCCTCGGCCTGCTCCTGCTGGTGGTCGGCGCCCTAGTGGCGACCGGCCGCCTGCACGCCCGGCACAAGGTAGCGGCCCTGGCCGGAGGTAACCAGCCAGGAAAGCCGCAGAAGGACAGGAAGGACGGCTGGTCCCGGTTGCTGGCCGAGCCCCGGCTGGGCCTGGCCACGCTGGTGGGCGCGGTGTGTGGCATTCCCGGCGCCGCCTACCTCGCCGGGCTGAACATCCTGGTCACCAGCAACGCCTCCACCGCGAACCAGGTTGTTGGCGTCGTCCTGTTCGTCGTCATCGAGTTCTTGCTGATCATCATCCCGTTCGCGTTCTTGCAACTGCGGCCCGCAGCCACCAAGGCGGCGCTCGAGCACTCGCAGGCCTGGCTGGTCGGCCACACGCGGCAGCTCATCGCCTACACCGCCCTGATCCTGGGCGCCTACCTGACCGTCAGCGCCCTGGTCTCCCTCAGCTGACCGCCGTTGCGGTCAGTGCCTGCCAGCCAAGGGATTCGAAGGGTCGCATTTCCAGCCCCACCCAACTAGCTCCTGCATATTCACTCTCCCGGGCGGCTCACGCACGGTGCGTGGGGGTTTCCGCTTCGGGCACCACATCCGAGCGCCGCACGCCTTGCAGCCAACAGCGAATCCACCCCAGTCGCTGCGGACCTCGTTACGGTGCCCGCACGAGGCATCCCACACAATCGGCGGCAGAACCGAACGGGCCATAGCCTCCCCGCTTTCAACCTAGTGCCGATTCAGCCTGCGTTTGCCGGTCGAAGATCGGGCAGGCAACTACTTCCTGACGGTCAGCTTGATCGTGGCCGTGAACGTGCCGACAGCTGTCCTGGGGATGAACGGCGCGCCGGACTGGCGCTCGTCGCACTTGCCGCTGCTGAACTTGGTCAGATCCCCGGAGACCCTGAGTGCTGCCCTGCCGGTGCCGGGCGCGCCGGCGAACTTGCCGGTGCTCTTGGCGCCGTCCACCGTGAAGGGCAACGTCTCGGTGATCACGGCCCGGCAGGTCTGGGTGGACAAGAGGGTACCCGTAGGTACACCTGTGGCGTCGAAGATGATGGCCAGGTCGCCCGCTGAAGTCTTGAACGTGAACGATTCGCCCTTCGTCGCCACGCTGCTCAGCACGGTGCTGGACGTGGTGGCGACCGGCCCGGTAAACACCAGATGGAACGTCGAGCTGGTGGTCACGGCCGGACCGGTGAGCTTGCCGTAGATCGTCTCCGTACCCGACGCCGACGCGCTGGGCTTAGCGGAGCCCGCCGCAGCGCTGCCGCCGCTGCTCGATGATGAGCATGCGGCCAGCCCGGCGGCGAGCACGATCACAGCAGCAAGAGCCGCCCGGCCTTTCATATCCCCTCCTTGTCACCCTCAGCCGGCTAAGCATCCCACGACGTGAGCCGCCGACGACCGCGCCCGTCAAGCGGGCGAGGCAGCGTTTGCTGATGTGCCCTCTGTGTGCCCTGAGGTCGAGGAGGGCTGACATACGGGCTGGTCATCCCCCCTGTTTCCGGTACAAGTCACGCTTGGCGATGTACTGCACCACGCCGTCGGGAACCAGGTACCAGATCGGCTCGCCGGCCGCGACCCGGGCCCGGCAGCCGGTCGAGGAGATCGCCAGTGCCGGGATCTCGATCAGGCTGATCTTGTCCTCGGGCAGCCCGTCCCCGGTCAGCCGGTGCCCTGGCCGGGTGCAGCCGACGAAGTGCGCCAGCGCGAACAGCTCGCTCACGTCCTGCCAGGACATCATCCTGGCCAGCGCGTCGGCGCCGGTGATGAAGAAAAGCTCCGCCTCGTCCCCGCGCTCGGCCCGCAGGTCGCGCAACGTGTCAATGGTGTACGTCGGGCCGCCCCGGTCGATGTCGATCCGGCTGACCGAGAACCGGGGGTTGGACGCGGTCGCGATGACCGTCATCAGGTAGCGGTCCTCCGACGGCGACACCTGCCGGTCTTCCTTCTGCCACGGCTGCCCGGTGGGCACGAACACGACCTCGTCCAGCCCGAAGAAGTGGCCCACCTCGCTGGCCGCCACCAGGTGGCCGTGGTGGATCGGGTCAAAGGTGCCGCCCATCACGCCGAGCCGCTGCACACGCCCCATGCGCAGACTTTACCGATCCGCATCCCGCGGCCCGCGGAACCCGACCGGCTGACCGGCCCGCGCCGGCGGCCGCACGCCAGCCACCGCGCAGGTGGCCCTCACTCCAGGCCGGGCACCGGCGGTGGCCCTTCCCGCCACCGGGCCAGCCGCACCGCCTTGCCGGCCTCGGTGCGCGGCAGCGTGCCTGGCGGCAGCACCCGGACCTGGACGCGCACCGCCAGCTCGACCTGCAGCCGCGATTCCAGGTCGTGCTCGGTGGGCAGGCCCGGCCCAGCCGCCCGGTCAGGTGAGCCGGCGCCGCCCGGTGTCAGGTATTCACAGCAGGCGATGAGGAGCGACCCGCCAGCCCGCCGCTCGTCCAGCACCAGCAGGTAGTCGGGCCCGATCGCCGGGTGGCCGAGCAGCACCCGCTCCACCTCGCTGGGGTACACGTTCACGCCACGCAGCACCAGCATGTCGTCCCGCCGTCCGGTGATCTTGCTCATCTTCACCAGTGTCCGGCCGCAGCCGCACGGGCCGCGCCGGAGTGACGCCACGTCCTGGGTCCGGTACCGCAGCAGCGGCTGCGCCTCCCGGGTGAGGGTGCTGAACACCAGCTCACCCGCCGTGCCGTCCGGGACCGGCTGGCCGTCCTCGCCGATGGCCTCCACCAGGAAGTGGTCCTCGTTGACGTGCAGCCCGTCCGCCTCCTCGATGCATTCGCAGGACACGCCGGGGCCGATCACCTCGGACAGGCCGTAGATGTCCAGCGCGCGCAGCCCGAGCAGGTCCTCCAGCCGGGCGCGCAGCTCGTGGGACCACGGCTCGGCGCCGAACAGCCCCGCCTTCAGCGCCAGCCCCTCTCCCGGCCGCAGCCCGGCCTCGGCTAGCGCCTCCCCTAGCCGGACCGCGTACGAGGGGGTGCAGCACAGGATGTCCGGCCGCAGGTCCCGGATCAGCGTGACCTGGCGCGGGGTCAGCCCGCCAGAGACCGGCACCACGGTCGCGCCCAGTTCGACCGCTCCCTGGTGAAAGCCGATGCCGCCGGTGAACAGCCCGTAGCCGTAGGCGTTGTGCACGATGCTGGCCCGGGTGGCGCCCGCCGCCGCCAGCGCCCGCGCGCACATCTGCGCCCACACCGCCAGATCCGCCCGGGTATAGCCGACCAGGCTGGGGCGGCCACCGGTGCCGCTGGAACCGTGCACGGCCACCACGTCCGCCAGCGGGACACCCGTCATGCCGAACGGATATGCATCCCACAGATCACGTTTCTCCGTCAGGGGCAGGGCGGGCAGGTCGTCCAGGGAGGTGATGTCCGGCCCGCCGCTGAGGCCGGCCTGGGCGAGCCGCTCCGCCTGCACACCGCCGTTCGCCAGCAGCCGGTCGACCAGCCCGCGCAGCCGTTCCAGCTGGAGCCCGGCCCGCTGGCTCTCCGGCATGGCCTCCAGTTCCGGCTCGAACATGCCACTCACCCCTCGCCCGAATGCGCCTAACATGACAGCATGACGACTCCGCCGGATCGCGCCCGGGTACGCCTGCCCGGGATCAGTTCCCGGGCGTATGAACACCCTGCCGACCGGTCGGCACTGGTGGCCATGCGCAAGCTCACCGGCTTCGACGTGCTGCTGCGCCGGCTGGCCAGCCTGTTCAGCGACCGTAGCCTGCGGCTGCTCTTCCTGGCCAGTTCAGTCCGGGCGTCTACCGAGCAGTTCCCGCACCTGCACGAACTCATCCTGGATGGCTCGGCGGTGCTGGACCTGCCAGCGGTGCCTGAGCTGTTCATCTACCAGGACCCGGTGCCGATGGCAATGACCCTCGGCTCGGACAAGCCGTTCGTCGTGATCAGCACCGGGCTGGTGGATCTGTCGGACAGCGAGGAAATGCGCTGGGTGATCGGGCACGAGCTGGGGCATGTGCTGTCCGGGCATGCCGTCTACCGGACCATGCTGTTCCACCTGACCCGGCTGGCCGCCCGGCTGGCCTGGTTCGCGATCGGTTACATCAGCCTGCGGGTGATCATCGCCGCGCTGGAGGAGTGGTACCGCAAGTCGGAGCTGTCCTGCGACCGAGCGGGCGTGCTCGCCGGGCAGGATCCGGCGGCGGGCCGGCGGGCGCTGATGAAGCTGGCCGGCGGCAACAAGATATCGGAGTTCAGCCACGACGCGTTCCACCAGCAGGCGCGCGAGTACGACGCCGTCCCGGATGTCCGGGAAGGGCTGCTGAAGCTGCTCCAGTTGCAGGGGAACACGCACCCGTTCGCAGTGATCCGGTTCGCCGAGCTGGACCGGTGGGTGGCCGAGGGCGAGTACCTCGACATCCTGGCGGGCCGCTACCCGCGCCGGGAAGACGACCCGCAGGCCTCGGTGGGTGAGGAGTTCAAGTCGGCCGCCCGCTCCTACCAGGACTCGTGGAACCGGTCCGCCGATCCGCTGGTGGGGCTGTTCCGGGGTTTCGCGGAAACCGCGGCTGGCGCCGGGTCACAGCTGTTCGCCGGGGTCTTTGGCCGCCGCGAGCCCGGCGGCAGCGCCGGCAGCAGTGGCACAGGCAACGGCGGCACGGACGGCGGCGGCACGGACGGCGGCGGCACGGACGGCGGTGGCACGGACGGCGGCGACGAGTCCTGATCCGCGCCGGTAGCCCGGGCAGGCCCGCCCTACTCCACCCGCGCCAGTACCACCAGGTCGTCGCGGTGCACGACTTCCCGCTCGTACTCGGGGCCCAGTTCGGCGGCCAGTGACCGGGTGTCCCGGCCCATCAGCGCCGGGACCTCCGCCGCGTCGTAGTTGACCAGCCCGCGGGCGATCACCTGGCCGCCCGCGTCGCACAGGTCGACCGGGTCGCCAGCGTCGAACTCCCCCTCGACCGCGATGATCCCGGCGGGCAGCAGCGAGGCGCGGCCGGCCACCACCGCCCGGACGGCACCGGCGTCCAGCATGAGTCTCCCCCGGGCAGCGGCCGCGTGGGCGAGCCACAGCTGCCGGGTGGCCGGCCGTCGGCCGTGCGCGGTGAAATACGTGCCGGCCCGTTCCCCGGCCAGCGCGGCGGCCGCCTGATCCGCGCTGGCCACCACGGTCGGTATGCCGGCCTCGGTCGCGATCATGGCCGCGTCCACCTTGGTGACCATGCCGCCGGTGCCAGAGCGGGCCCGGCCGAGGGTGACCCCGGCCAGGTCAGCCTGGCTGTTCACCCGGTCGATCCGGCGGGCACCCGGCTTGCGCGGGTCCTTGTCGTGCAGCCCGTCCACGTCGGACAGCAGGATCAGCGCGCCGGCCCGGATCACGTGCGCGACCAGCGCGGCCAGCCGGTCGTTGTCACCGAACCGGATCTCGTCGGTGGCGACGGTGTCGTTCTCGTTCACCACCGGCAGGATGCCCAGTTCCAGCAGCCGGTTCAGGGTGCGCTGGGCGTTGCGGTAGTGGGCGCGGCGCATCAGGTCGTCGGCGGTGAGCAGGATCTGCCCGGCCTGCACGCCGCGGGCCGCGAAGGCGGCCGAATACCTGGCCATCAGCAGCCCCTGCCCGACGCTGGCCGCCGCCTGCTGGGTGGCCAGGTCCCCCGGCCGGCGGGGCAGCCGGAGCGGCGCCAGCCCGGACGCGATCGCACCGGAGGAGACGAGCACCACCTGGCCCCCGTCCCGCACCCGGCCGACCAGAACCTCGGTGAGCTGTGCAATCCGGGCGTCGTCGATCGTGCCTGCCGCAGTGGTCAGCGACGACGACCCAATCTTGACGACCACCCGCCCCGCGCTCGCGATGGCAGCCCGCTCCGCCAGGCTCGCAGGGACGGCCGATTCGGGCTGCAATCGCGGCCCGTACCGGCCGCCTCCGTGGCCCGCCGGTGCGCGGCTCATCGCGCCAGGCGCCGGTCGGTGCCGCGGGGGCCGAAGCCGTGCGGCGTGCCGGCCGGGATGTCCGGGTCCCAGTCGAACACGACCGCGTCCTGGCCATCCCCGATCATCACCTCGGCACCCGCGGTGGCACCAGCCTGGGTGAGGGCCTGCTCCACCCCGAGCCGGGCCAGCCGGTCGGCCAGGAACCCGACCGCCTCCTCGTTGCCGAAGTCGGTCTGCAGGACCCACCGGCGTGGCTTGTCACCCCGGACCGCGAAGCTGTTGCCGCCCAGCGCGACCACCTCGAATTCGGGACCGCCCGCCGGAGCGGGGCGGATCACCTGCCGGGTCGGCTCGGGCGGCGGTGCCGCCGCCCGAGCTCTCGTCACCACGTCCCCGATCAGGAAACCAAGCTCCCGCACGCCCTCATGGCTGGCCGCCGACACCTGGCAGACGGTGAGCCCGCGGCCGGTGAGTTCTGCCTCTGCGCGCTCCGCCACCTCCCGGGCGGCGGGCACGTCGATCTTGTTCAGCGCGACCAGCCGGGGCCGGCCCGCCAGGCCGGCCCCGGTGAGGTCGGCATAGGCGGCCAGCTCCGCCTCGATCACGTCCAGGTCGGCGACCGGGTCGCGGCCCGGTTCCCCGGCCGGGCCCGCTGCGCAGTCCAGCACGTGCACCAGCACATCGCACCGTTCCACGTGCCGGAGGAAGTCCAGCCCGAGGCCCTTGCCGCGGCTGGCGCCGGGGATGAGCCCGGGCACGTCCGCCACTACGAACTGCGTCTGGCCCGCCTCAACGACGCCCAGGTGCGGGGTGAGCGTGGTGAAGGGGTAGTCGCCGATCTTGGGGCGGGCCGCGGACATGGCCGCGATCAGCGAGGACTTCCCGGCGTTGGGGAAGCCAACCAGGCCGGCGTCGGCGACTGTCTTCAGTTCCAGTACCAGCGTGTGCTCGGCGCCCGGCTCGCCGCGCAGCGCGAACCCGGGCGCCTTGCGCCGCGGGGAGGCCAGTGCCGCGTTGCCCAGCCCGCCCCGGCCGCCACGGGCGGCGACAAACCTGGTGCCGGCCCCGACCAGGTCGGCCAGCACTTCACCGTCGGCGGCCTTGACCACGGTCCCGTCCGGCACCCGGACCACCAGATCGGCGCCGTCGGCGCCGTTACGGTTCGAGCCCGACCCCTGCTTGCCACGGCCGGCCCGGCGGACCGGCCGCCGGTGGAAGTCGAGCAGGGTGGCTGCGCCCGGGTCGACCTCAAGGATCACGTCGCCGCCGCGGCCGCCGTTGCCGCCGTCCGGGCCGCCGAGCGGCTTGAACTTCTCCCGGTGAATCGAGGCGCAGCCATTACCGCCGTCCCCCGCTTTCACCCGCAGGGTGGCCTGGTCGGCGAACTCGGCCACTGCTGCCTTCCTCCTGGCTGTCCTGATGCTGGCGCCGGGCCGGCGCCAGATGCGTCAGGGGCGGACCGCCTCGCGGTCCGCCCCTGACCTAAGCCTGCGACTGTTCGCGGAACCGCCTTAGGCGCCGTCGGACGGCGGTTCGGCGACGACGCTGACCGCCCGCCGGCCCCGTACGCTGCCGAACGCCACGACGCCCCCCACCAGGGCGAACAGTGTGTCATCCCCGCCCCGGCCGACGCCGGGACCGGGGTGGAAGTGGGTGCCGCGCTGCCGGACCAGGATCTCGCCGGCGTTCACCCGCTGGCCGCCGAAACGCTTCACGCCCAGCCGCTGAGCCGCCGAGTCGCGGCCGTTCCGGCTGGACGACGCGCCCTTCTTGTGTGCCATCGTCAGTCCTTCTTCCCCGCCGCGGCCGGCTTGCTCTTCGCCGCGCCGCCCCGCGCTGCGGGCGCCTGCTGGCCGGCGGCCTTGCCCGCGCCGGGCTTGGCGCTGCTCCTGGCCGTGCTCCGCTTGGCCGCGCCTGCCCCGCCGGCCGAGATACCGGTGATCTTCACCTGCGTGTAGTGCTGACGGTGACCCAGGCGGCGCCGGTAACCGGTCTTGTTCCGGTAGTGGATCATGTTGATCTTGGGGCCGGCGATGGCGCCCAAGATCTCGGCGGTGACCTGGTAGCGGCCCACCTCGGCCGGATCGCTGATGACCTTGCTGCCGTCAACCACAAGGACGGCGGGCAGCGTCACGCTGGAACCTACCTCGCCCGGCAGCGTGTCGACGGTCAGGACGTCGTCCACCGCCGCCTTCTCCTGCCTGCCACCGCAGCGCACGATCGCGTACACCCGAGAACTCTCTCTCTGCCTTGTGGGGCTGCTTCAGGGGCTCGCCTGCCTGAGCACGGGACTCGTATGAGGGTCCCCTACCCCCAGATCCATCCTGGGAAAGGTTATCAGACCTGGCGCTGCCCTCAGCCCGCCGCCGCTTCGCCCGGCTCTGGCTCCGCGGTGTCACCGGCGCCGGCCGTCTCACCGCCGTCGCCCGGCCCGGCTGGCCCGGCGGCCGGGTTCGCAGCTGGCGGGCTGCCCGGCAGTGCGCTGCCTGGCGGCGCGAACATCTCCGGCGGGCCCTGCCGACGGGTAGCGGCCCGGCGCCGGCCGCCGCCCCCGGTGGCCGCAGGCGCGGCTTGGCCGTTCCCGGCCTCCGCGGCGATCCCGGGCTGGCTGCCGTCCTTGCCCGGCTCGCCGTCCTTGCCTGGCTCACCGTCCTTGGCCGGATCACCGTCCTTGGCCGGTTTGCTGTTCTTGCCGGACTTCCCGCTCTTGCCCTTGCCAGGCTTGCCGTTCGTGTCCTCCTTGCCGGGCCGGTTTTCCCTGCCCGGCCGGGCGTCCTTGCCGCCCCGGCCGCGCTGGCCGCCGCCGTTGCGCTCGATCAGGTCGAGCGAGATGATCAGCCCGCGCCCGTTGCAGCATTCACAGGGCTCGGAGAAGGCCTCCAGCAGCCCGGAGCCGACCCGCTTGCGGGTCATCTGCACCAGCCCGAGCGAGGTCACCTCGGCCACCTGGTGCTTGGTCCGGTCCCGGGCCAGGCATTCCAGCAGCCGCCGCAGCACCAGTTCCCGGTTGCTCTCCAGCACCATGTCGATGAAGTCGATGACGATGATCCCGCCGACGTCGCGCAGCCGCAGCTGCCGGACGATCTCCTCGGCAGCTTCCAGGTTGTTGCGGGTGACCGTCTCCTCCAGGTTTCCGCCCTGGCCGGTGAACTTGCCGGTGTTGACGTCCACCACGGTCATCGCCTCGGTGTTGTCGATCACCAGCGAGCCACCGCTGGGCAGCCACACCTTGCGGTCGAGCGCCTTGGTTAGCTGCTCGTCCACCCGGTAGTCGGCGAAAACGTCATCCTCGGCCACCCAGTGGTCGAGCCGGTCGGTCAGGTGCGGTGCCACGTAGCGGACGTACTCATCCACCAGGTCCCAGCCGTCGTCGCCAGCCACCACCAGCTTGCTGAAGTCCTCGTTGAAGATGTCCCTGACCACCCGGATGGTCAGGTCGGGCTCGCTGTAGAGCAGCTCGGGCGCATTCCCGGTCTGGGATTTGCGCTCGATGCTCTCCCACTGCGCCGACAGCCGGGCGACGTCGTGCGCCAGTTCCTCCTCCGACGCGCCCTCGGCCGCGGTTCGCACGATCACGCCCGCGCCCTCGGGCATCACCTGCTTGAGGATCTGCTTGAGCCGGGTGCGCTCGGAGTCGGGCAGCTTGCGGCTGATCCCCATCATCGAGCCACCGGGCACGTACACCAGGTAGCGCCCGGGCAGGCTCACCTGGCTGGTCAGCCGCGCCCCCTTGTGACCGACCGGGTCCTTGGTGACCTGCACCAGCACGGACTGGCCGGATTTGAGCGCGGACTCGATCCGCTTGGATTCGCCTTCCAGCCCGCTGGCGTCGAAGTTCACCTCACCGGCGTACAGGACCGCGTTGCGCCCCTTGCCGATGTCCACGAACGCGGCCTCCATCGAGGGCAGCACGTTCTGTACCTTGCCCAGGTACACGTTGCCCACGAACGACTGGTGGCTGGCCTTGTCCACGTAGTGCTCGACCAGAACGCCATCTTCGAGCACGGCAATCTGGGTGCGGTCGCCCCGCTGGCGGACCACCATGACCCGGTCCACCGCCTCCCGGCGGGCCAGGAACTCGGACTCGGTGATGACCGGCGGCCGGCGGCGGCCGGAGTCGCGGCCTTCCCGGCGCCGCTGGCGCTTGGCCTCCAGCCGGGTGGAACCACGCACCGCCTGGACTTCCCCAGGCGTGTCGTCGGGCCGGCCCGCCCGCACGTGCACCACCGTGTTCGCTGGCTCGTCCGGCCCGGCCTGGTCGGCGTCGGGCGAGCTGCTCCGCCGCCGGCGCCGGCGGCGCCGGCGGCTGGCACCGGCCTCGCCTTCCCCGGCGGCGGCCTCGGCCGTGTCGTCACCGGCAGGCTCAGTCTTGGCTGCGGGCTCCGGCCCGGACGGCGCAGCATCCTGGCTGTCGGCGTCGTCGGCCTGCTGGCCCTGCCCGCCCTTGCCCCGCCGCCGGCGGCGCCGGGCCGGCTCACCCGGCTCGCCGTCTTCGGCATCGGCCCGGCCCGCCGCCCGGCCGCCGCCACCCGTCGCGGGCTCCCGGCTGCCTTCGCCGGCCTCGCCGGCGGACGGCGGCTGGAAGATGACCTGGGGCGGCTGGAAGGTCACCGACGGGATGGCCGAGCGGGTGCCGCCCTCGGCCGCCGGGGCCTCGCCGCTGGCCGGCGCCGAGCGTGCGGCCGCATCGGCCGGGCCGGTGAAGCGGACGGCGGCTGGGCCAGCTGCGCCGTTGTCGGCCGGGCCGGCCGCCGGGTCGCCCTGGCCGCCGGCGCCGGCGGCCCGGCGGGTACGGGTGCCGGACCGGCCGCGGGCCGCCCGGGTGGCCGGCTTGGGGCTGTCATCGGCCGCCGCCGCGCGGGCCGGCCGGGCCGCCGGTTCCGGGGTATCACCGGCCGCCGCACTGTGGGCCGCCGAGGCCGGCTCGGGGCTGTGGCCGGCCGCCATGCCGCCGGCGCTGTCCGTGCTTGCCGTGGCCGCAGCGGGGCGCCGGGGTGCCCGGCGGCGCCCCTTGGCCGGGGCCGGGTCATCCCCCGCCGGGGACGTGCCCCCGGAGGGGGCCGCCGCTGGCGCCTGGCCAGCGGGTGAAGTTATCTCCGGTGAGTGAGGGCCAGCGCGCCCCTCATCGCTGGACTGTCCATCGTTCAGCTCGGTCTCGAGCATGCGGGTTGTCTCCCGTCAGGCTCCCGGGCGCGGCGGACCTCGGTGGATCCACCGCTCCGCGCAGGAGCTCGTCGTACGCGCCCGCCGGGAACATCCCGGCTGCCAGGGCCGGCCCTGTTCCGAGGCGCGTTGCCTCTGTCATGTGATCAGGTGTGCCACCCCGGCCGGGCGGCGGCATCGCCGGCCCAGCAGGGTGCCCCTGGCCGCCCGGCATGTGCCGGGCGGCAGCGGCGGTGGCACTGGCGGCCCCCGCCGGAAGTGGTCCTTGCGCCAGCCGGGTCACCAGGGCTGGCGACGACGGCGCGAGACCGGCTTGGCGGAGCGCAGCCAGAATGTCGTCAGGCCGTACGGCAGGCATTACATGCCGAACAACCATTCGAAGTACCGCATTCCCGGCGGCCTGCGGGCTGGCCGCCTGGTCAGTCTCGATGGTGATCACTGCCGCCCGGGCATCCACCCGCCTGCTTCCCTTGGCGGTGAGCCGCTCGACTTCCACGGTGCCGCAGGCGAGAAATTCCGTGACGGCCGCGGCCGCGGCCGCGGGCTGGACGCCGGGGAGGACGACCTCCCACTGCGACGCCTCCAGCCGTAGGCCGGCCAGCGACGCCGGGCTCTCGATCACGTCGATCACATCTATCCCGTCCGGCAGGGCCGCGTCGAGCCGGTCCCGTACGTCGGACGCGGCGCAGGTCTCGGTGAGGGAGATCTCCAGGTACTCGGCCTCACTCGCTGTCCCGGTGGGGGCAGCGCCAGCGTAAGAGATCTTCGGGTGCGGCGTGAAACCAGCGGAATAGGCGATGGGCAGACCGGCCCGGCGAACTCCCCGTTCAACAGCGCGTGCGAGGTC
>Ga0306924_10003218_pt1 | contig 15680 bp, 19 predicted proteins | sample sta12Can44000111_FD_203756 | JGI IMG/M metagenome (GOLD analysis project Ga0306924, IMG submission 203756) | Lab enrichment of tropical soil microbial communities from Luquillo Experimental Forest, Puerto Rico - statanox.12C.anox.44.000.111 (v2)... | ecosystem: Environmental > Terrestrial >... | reverse complement strand
GCCAACGCGGGCTCGCTCGGCCTCTTCCAACAACGCGTGACGGCAGGCTGGGGCACCGCGGCGCAGGAGCAGGACCCCACTGACGCGACCGGGATGTTCATCGCGCGACTGGTATCGGTGCCCGATTGGCAAAGCCTCACACCGTGGGTGGCGGCACAAGACGTCCAGCACAGTGCGTTCACCGGCGGTACGAACTACGAAGCCAACTGGGACCTGGCCGGGGTGCTCCTAGGGGCCATCGGTGGCCTGGCCGCCGAGGCGAACTGCGGCGTGGAGAGCAGCGCGGAGCCGGCCGGTCCCGCCAGCCGATTCGGGTTGCCGATCGATTACGTCATCCCCTCGAGTGCGACGCCGGCCGAGACGGTGGTCATCACCTACGCCCTCTCGAAGTTGGGTGACGGCTACGTGTGGGGGGCGGCCGGCCCGGACAGCTTCGACTGCAGCGGCCTCACCATGATGGCATGGGCGCAAGCGGGCGTGGCCCTGGACCACTACACCGGCGACCAGCTCCATGCGGGTACGCCCGTCGCGGGGTATGGCGCGCTTTCTCCGGGCGATCTGGTCCTCATCCCGGGCTCCGACGGGACGCTGGCCGAGCCCGGTCACGTGGGGATCTTCGTCGGCGACGGGCTCGTGCTCTCCGCCGTTGATCCGGAGCAGGGCGTCATCGTGCAGACGTGGGCGAACTTCACGGCCGGCGGCCTCTCTGGCATCCGGCACCTCGGCTGAAGCCCGACTACCGACGATGGACGCACCGCCACAACGGTTTTGACAGGAGCTCTATCAGCTCGTCTATCGCGCCATCGGCGCTTCGGCTAGTGGTCAGCCGTCGATCTTCTCGCTCCCGGGTCATTGGCGTAGAAGTCCCTCAGCACACAGATCTGGGTTCCGTGGTGGCTCACCTCGTTCAGCAAGGCCGCCAAGGCCCGGTCCCCGCGCTTATAGGGATGGCCTTCGTACTTTCGCTCCAGCACTTGATCGGTTGTGCTCTGGAGCGCATGGTTCAGCGCAGCCCAGCCATCGGTGAACCGAGTGACAGCCTCCTCCACGGTGGGGATGATGCTCCGACCCCACATCTCCTCGTAGGCCCCGAGCGTCGGCACGGTGGTACCGCCGACGATCTCGAGCTCCGCAAAGAGCCCGGGGGCCGAAGTGATTGAGCAGCCAGCCGATCGTGGTCATGGGCTCGGTGGTCTGGCCCCGGCTGGCGGCCGCTCCGATCTCATAGTCATGATCGCTGACCCACTCGCTGCCTTCGATCCCCGTCGGATTCGACGTCACAGACTCGCCGCGCCGCCGTATGCCCCACGCGCCAGGATGTGGTTCCCAGTCGAATTCCTCTTGGGTGAGGTCCGTGAGCGCTCTGCCGAGGGTGAAACGATCCGTTAGCCTCATTGAATAGAGGAAAAGATCGGCGCGCGTGTTCGTCACGGGCTCAAGCTTGGCACGGGAACGGGCGTCCCGACGTCGCGTTGCTCTGGGGAATTACGACTGCTACAAGCGCGTGCCGACCCTCGATGCGGGAAGAGAACGCAACGGAACGACTCGTCGACACCGGCACCGCAGCTCGCTTGGGATCGATCGAGCAAGCGACATGGTCTGGACCGGCGCCCTCGGGTGGGGGTTCCAAGGAGTACTCGGGGTTGCGAATCCGCACTGGGTGGGGCCGATGGTGGCCGACCGCTCGCCCACTCCATGGGTAGGCCGACTTGGCCGGCCGAGCGTGAGGAGGACGTGTCATGTTTGCTGTTTCCTTGGGGGCCGGTGTCGCCGGACCGGTCGCCGACGTCTCCCCCAATAGCACCGGCCTGCCGGGGATCAACAGCCTGAGCAATATTGTCGGCGCGCTGCTCACCATCGGGCTGATCGCCTGTGTAGCCGGGCTGGTCATCGCCGCCATCGTGTGGGCCATCGGCACCCACAGTTCGAACCCGCACCTGGGCAGCCGAGGCAAGACCGGGGTGCTCGTCGCTCTCGTGGCCGCCATGTTGATCGGGGGGGCCAACGTCTTGGTCGATTTCTTTGTCACCGCCGGCAAGGGCCTTTAGACCCGGCCGCGCCAGGGGAAGTTGTCGACGTGCGTGCGCTGTGGATGTTCCATCGTCGATTTGTTGTCACGGTCACCTGCGTGGCGTGCCTCGGCGCCTCGGTCGCGCTCGTCGCGGTCTCGAGCCAGCACAGCGCCCAGCCCTCGGGGCTTGGACCGCACCCGCGGCCAACAAGCTCCGGGGTGTCACAAGCCGACGCGGGCCACACCCTCTCGACGCCGGGTCGCCCGACCTCTTCGACCGACCCGCCGCCGAGCGCGGTGCAAGAAGACATCGACGCGCAGTTGGCTCGCGCCGAGACCCCCGCCTCGATCGCAGCGGCCGAGCGTTCAACCGTGCCGACACCGGCGGTGTCCGCGGCCTTCCCGGCCATCTCGGCGCAAGACAGGGGAGATCCGAGCGCGTACGCCATCGCCTTTGTCACCGAGCTTTTGGACACGAGCTACGCCACGGAGTCCCGCGCCGAGCTGCTGGCATGGGCCGAACACGAAGAGGCCCCCAACACCTTGCCCGGCGTCCCGGCCTCGGCGGCGGGCAAGGCCCTGGTGCTGTCGTTGGCCGACCCTGGCCTCCCCGGCGCGACGACCTCACCCACGCCGAGCGCAGCGCAATGGGCGAGCGACGGCCAACGCGACGAGGTCCAGTCCGTCAGCGACCTCCAAGCCGAGATCGACCCCGACTGGACCCAGATCATCTCGGAGGGTTGGCAGCCTCGCGACCCCCGCATGACCATCGAGGTCGTCACCGGGACGATGACCGTGTCGACAAACGGGCAGGGGACGCCACTGCAGCCCTTCTCTCTCAGTGTCACCTTGGGCAGCGCGGCGTACGTTCGGGATAGCTACGGTGCCGTCGCGGTCGGGGACTGGACGCTCGGCTGATGCCCTGCTCGGTCATCGACCCGGTCGGTTGCGTGGCCGACCTGGCCGGGGGTGCGGCCAAGTCGATCGCCGGCTCGGCCTTCGGAGCCATCGCGTACGACTTCGGCAGCGCAGCCGATGCCGCGGTCAACTGGCTGTGGGCTCAGATCAGCGGGGCGACGGCCATCTCGCTCACCGGCTCTGCCATGGCGCGTGACCTGGCCATCGTGACCACGTTGGCGGTGGTGGTCGCCACCGGTCTGTTCGTCATCCAGATCATCGCCTCGGTGCTCCGCCAAGACGGCGCCGGCCTGGCTCGGGCGCTCAAGGGGCTTCTCGTCGCCTTCATGGGTGCCGTCGCAGCCATCGCCGTCACCTCCCTCCTGCTCGCTGCCGTCGACGCCCTGTCGGCCGGTTTCGTCCAGGCGGCGACGGGCGGGTCGGTGCACCAGATGGGCACGAGGATCCTCTCGGCGACGGCGCTCACCGCGACGGGCAACCCGGCCGTCGAGCTGGTCCTCGCCCTCGTCGTGCTCGGAGCGGTGATCGTGGTGTGGGGAGCGATGATGGTCCGCAAGCTGCTGATCATCGTCGCCGCCGTGTTCGCCCCGCTGGCCTTTGCCGGGGCGACGGCCGACATCACGACGTCGTGGGTGCGCAAGTGGATCGAGACGATGGTGGCGCTGGTCGTGTCCAAGCTGGTCCTGGTCATCATCTTCGTCATCGGCCTGGGCGTGCTCACCGACGGGTTGGGCGAATCGGTGGGCCCCGGCGCGAGAGCATCTGCAACCCAGTCGATTACCCAGACCATCATTGGTGCGTTGATCCTCCTCATGGGCGGCTTCGCACCGTTCTTAGCCCTCAAGCTGGTGCACTTCGGGGGCGATCATTTTGCGCAGATGCACGGCCACGCCCGTGCGTCGCTGGCGGGTGCGCAGACCGTGGCCGCCGTGCCGCAGAAGGCACAGAAGCTGGCGGGCCACGTCGGAGGAGTGGGGACCGCGAGCTCGCTCGGGTCGGCCAGCCAGGGCCGATCGGGGAGCGGTGCGAGCAATCCGTCGAGGACGAATGCCCGCCCGTCGGGCGTGGCGGGCTTGCCACGGGGCACCATCACGCCGCCCGCGCGCGGCGCGGCGCGCGATTCACCTGGGAGCGGCGCCGGGGAGGTCGGCGTGGCGGCCGGCCCCTCCCCGCCCAGCACACCAGTGCGGGCGGCGCGGGGTGATCAGGCTTCGTCGGCCCGCGTTCCCTCCGACTCGGCCAAGCCGCCCAAGGCGCTCTAAGTCGACTGTTCGCGGAACGTCAGGAGAGAGGAGAAGGTATGTCGACGACGAGCGCGGTACCGGCCGGCCCGGCTCCCGTCCATTTCGGTCGTCGGTCCTCCCGAGGGTTGCTCCTTGGTCTGTCGACGGCCCGCTGCGTGACGGCCGCTGCGGCCATCGCCGTCGTGGTGCTGGGTCTGGTTGCGGGCGGCGCGGTGGGCCTGGTCGCCAGCGCGCTGGTGTGGGGACCGCTGCTCGGCGCCACCTTTGTCACCTGGCAGGGCCTTGCCCTCAGCGAGTGGGTCCCCGTCGCCGGGCACTGGTGGGCCCGCAAGGCCGCTCGCCAATGTGACTACCGGGCCCGCGTGTCGCGGCCACGTCCGGCAGGGACGATGGCTCTCCCCGGTGATGCAGCCGCCCTGCGCTTCTACGAGGACCCCGAAAGCGGTGCCTGCATGGTGCACGACCCGCACGCGCAGACGCTTTCGGTGGCTCTGCGTGTCAGCCATCCCGCCTTCGTCCTGCTCTCACCGGCGGACCAGCAGGCTCGGGTCAGCGCCTGGGCTCGCCTGCTCGCCGGACTCTCCAAGTCGGGGTACTGCGCGGCGATCCAGGTGCTCGAGGCCAGCGTGCCCGACCCGGGCACCGGGGTCGCCGGCTGGTACGAACGCCACGGCATTCACGACGGCGGCTGGGCCGATCGCAACTACGCGCGGCTGCTCGAGGAGTGCTCGCACGGCTCGTCGCTGCATCGCTGCACACTCACCATCTCGCTCGACCTGCGCCGCGCGGCCCGGGCGATCCGCGACGCGGGCCGGGGGGTCAAGGGGGCGGCGGTCGTGCTGCGGGGCCAGATGGAGGTGTTGGCCTACGCGCTGCGCACGGCGGAGCTTCGCAGCGACGGGTGGCTCGACGCGGGCTCGTTGGCGATCATCGTCCGCCAGGCCTATGACCCGGCCGCGGCGTTGCGCGCCGATGTACCGAGAGCCCGCCTCCCGAGCGCGGGGCCGGTCGGAGTCTCGGAGCACTGGGATCACCTGCAGCATGATTCGGGCTATTCGTGCGTGTTATGGATCAGTGAATGGCCTCGCCAAGACGTCGCGCCGAACTTCTTGCACCCCGTCATCTTTGCTCAGGGCGTTCGTCGATCCCTGAGCGTGGTGGCGCACGCCCTGGGCACCGGGGAAGCCTTGCGCCAGATCCGCAAGGAGAAGACCGAGGCCGTCACCGACTCGGCCCAAAAGGCGCGCATTGGTCGACTCCACGACCTCTCCGACACCCAAGAGTACGAAGACGTCCTGGCTCGTGAGCAGGCGCTCATCGCCGGCCATGCCGACATGGAGTTCTCCGGATTTGTGACCGTGACGGCGGAGAGTCGCGACGAACTGACGACGGCCGTCGCCCACGTCGAGCAGGCCTTCGGCCAGGCCGCGTGCGAGACGCGCGTCCTCTTCGGTCGCCAAGCCCAGGGCTTCGTCGTCTCCACCCTTCCCTTTGCCCGCTCGGTCAGATGAGCGCAGCCCATGGTCCACCCGTCAATTCCGACCAGGAGGATCCTGCGATGCCGACCGAGGCGCTGAGCGGAACCCCGAAGGGACGGCCCAGTCGCCGAGGAGGGGACGTGTCGGCACGGGTGGCGCCGAGAGAAGAACGAGAGAGCGCCGGATTCGCTGACGATGGCCGAGCGCTTGGGGGGTCGTTGTTCACACCCGTGGAGGACGGTCGGGCGGGCCGACGCCGCCAGAGCAGGCAGGCGCGGGCCGTGGTGGCGGCTCAACGTAAGGCGTGGCTGGAGCGCCGCCGGGGTGAGATCGAGGCCATCAAGGCCGAGCGCCGCGCCGCCGCCTATCTTCCCGCGGGCGGCGAGGGGGGCGCGTGCGCGCTCCGCTCGTACCGAAGGTTGAAGCTGCAGCCACACCGGGCCACCTCCGACGTCCTGGCCGGCGCGTATCCGTACCTGGCCGAGGCGGGACTCGGCACCGAGGGGATCTTCATCGGCTCGGACTCGTGGTCGGGCTCCGCCTTCGTCTACGACCCGTGGATCCTCTACGAACACGGCGTGCTGACCAACCCCAATCAACTCTTGGCCGGGGTGATCGGGAAGGGCAAGTCGATGCTGGCCAAGAGCCTGGCCACGCGTTCGATTGCCTTCGGGCGCAAGGTCTACGTGCCCGGGGACCCCAAGGGCGAATGGTCTGTCGTCTCGCGTGCGGTGGGCGGTCAGGCCATCGAGTTGGGCGGCACGCTCAGCACCCGCTTGAACCCGCTCGACGAAGGTCCTCGAGGAGGGGGGATCGACGACGAAACGTGGCGGGTCGAGACGGCCAAGCGCCGGCGAGCTCTCTTGGGCTCGCTGACCGAGTCGGCGCTCGGCCGACCACTCCTCTCGACCGAGCACACCGCCCTGGATGCCGCGCTCGAGGTCGCGGTGGCGGGCTCGGACACCCCGATCCTGCCCATGGTGGTCGACGCGCTATTCGCGCCGACCGAGGCCAGGCTCGGGTCCTCGATCGCCCAGCTGCGCGCCGACGGCCGTGACGCCGGGCACGCGCTGTCCCGTCTCGTGCACGGGGATCTGAGCGGTCTGTTCGACGGGCCGTCCACCGTTGGATTCGACCCGATCCTGCCCATGGTGTCCCTCGACCTGTCGCGCATCTCGGGCTCGAATCAGCTCATCGGCCTCGTCATGACCTGTGCCTCGGCCTGGATGGAAGCTGCCTTGGCCGACCCCCGAGCGGGGCAGCGTTATGTGATCTACGACGAGGCGTGGCGGCTCATCGCCCAGCCGAGTCTCCTTGCTCGGATGCAGTCGCAATGGAAGCTGTCGCGTGCGCTCGGGATCGCCAACCTCATGGTCATCCACCGGCTGAGCGATCTCGACGCGGTCGGGGACGCCGACAGCGAGGCGCGCAACTTGGCCCTCGGCCTGTTGGCCGACTGCTCGACGAAGATCGTGTACGCGCAGGAGTCAGGCGAGGCCTCAAGGACCGGCGGAGCGCTCGGACTGTCCTCGACCGAGATAGGCCAGCTCTCGGAGCTGGACATGGGTGAGGGTCTGTGGCGGATCGGTGAACGCTCGTTCATGGTCCGCCATCTCTGCACGAGCGCTGAACTGGCTCTCTTCGACACGAATGCCCGCATGATTGAAAAAAGCTAGAAGTTCCGATTGAGCGCGAAGAGTGAGATCCTGCTCACAGCGCCGGTTCGCGCGCTGTCGGGAATCGGGCTTCGGTCACGCTCAGCACCTGGCGGGCCTGCTCTTCGGAGCGGCGAAGCTCGATTGATAACGCGTCGGCACGCAACGAGGCCTCACCGAATTTGCGTGCGGCAACGGGGTCGCTGGATGCGAAAAAATCGGCGGCAAATGCGGCGAGTTCGGCCAAATGGGCCAGCTCGGCCGCGGTCATGACCGTCTCTCCTGTTCGTCGAGTGTCACGCTCCTCGGCCGAGCACGGGCCACGATCAGCCCGGTGCGCCAAGGGGCTGGTCATGGCCGCGTGTTGCCCGAAGGGCGAGTGGGGGACCGTTCAGTTCCGAGAGGCCGGGCTTATGTCGCCGCAGTCCAAGACCAAATATCGCGAGCAAGCTGCGGCGAGAGTGGCGGCAGCGCAGGAAGTCCTGGCCGCCGAGGTGGCCGCGTTGGTGAGCGGCGACGACTGGCGCCAGTTTCTCGACTTCCAGGCCAAGCTGCACGACTATTCGGCGAACAACGTGATGCTCATCTTCGCCCAGCATGCGAAGGCTTATGAGGAGGGTTGGGTTCCCGAGCCGATGCCCACCTACGTGGCGGGGTTCAACACGTGGCGAGCGCTCGGCCGCCAGGTCGAGCGAGGCCAGCACGGATTTGCCATTTTGGCCCCGATGCGTTCGCTTCGCCGCGGCGCTCGCGACCGCGAGGGCAACGTGCGTTTGCTGCGCCGAGACGATGAGCTGGCAGTGGTGGAGGCCGAGACCAGAGCGCCGGTCCTGCGCGGCTTCAGAGTCGAGACGGTGTTCGACGTCAGCCAGACGTCGGGCCAGGCGCTGCCCGACGCGCCGCGGCCCCGTCTCCTCGGAGGCGAGGCGCCGCCCGGGCTGGGGGCTGCGGTCATGGCACTGATCGAGGCCAGCGGCTTCGGGGTCGACACGGTGCCCGACGCCGCGTACCTCCAAGGAGCCAACGGCCGCACCAGTTGGACGGATAAGACGGTCACATTGCGCGCCGACATGGACGACGCGGCGATGGTCAAGACCCTGATCCATGAAGCGGCTCATGTGCTCTTGCATCAGCATCCACCGGCATGCTTCCTGGCTCGAGCGCTCAAGGAGGTAGAAGCCGAGAGTGTGGCCTATGTGGTGGCCTCGGTCCACGGAATGGCCACCGACGAGTACAGCTTTCCCTACGTGGCGGGCTGGGCCGGCGACGCCGCGGACAAGGCAATCCGGGAGACCCAAGCGCGGGTGAACCAGGCGTCGCGCACCATCATCGCCGCGTCGCCCGCTGAGCACGGCGTCGGCGGCAAACCGCCCGGTGCCGCCCTGGCGGTGGCCGGCTTGCGCCAGCTCGACGCGGAACCCGTGGGGCGACAGAACGAACCGCCGTTCCGAACGTCCGAAAGCCTTGTCGAGCCGGGCCCGGTGCCGTATGCCGGACCCGAGACGTAGCCGGTGCAAAACCCTCGCCCGCACGCCTCGGGCTCGACGGATCTTGCCCTCGGTGCCGTCGCGGGGGGTGTCGGGTTCACCGCACTCTTGTGGGCGGCTGGAGCCGCCGCGGCAGTGCTCTCTGGTCATGGTGTTCCCCACGGCCACCCGCTGGCCGGCTTGGCCGCCTTGGCGGACGCGAGCGATCCGAGCCGCGCCTGGGACGCGCCCGTTGGTCCGCCCGTCGCCTACTGGTGCATCACCGTCGTGGCTCTGGTGTTGGTTGTGACCGGACTCGCGGTGCTTCTCCGGCAGGTGTCCGGCGACCGCCGCCGGAGGCGTGACGATCCAACCGCGATCGTGGGGTTGGCCGACCGTCATCAGGTCAAAGTGGCCGCCGGCGCAGCGGCGCTCTTGGCGCGCGCGACCACGTTGCGAGCGTCGCTCATCCGTCCGATTCCCGCCGATGTCGGCTATCCGCTGGGATCGTCGCGGGGAATCGAGTGCTGGTCATCGGTGGAGGATTCGATGGTCCTGGTCGGACCGCCTCGAAGTGGAAAGGGCTACCACATGGTGATCCCGATGCTCCTCGACGCCCCGGGTGCGGTCATCACCACGGCCACGCGAGCCGACAATCTGTCCGCCACGATCATTGCGCGCACTGAGCACGGTCCTGTCGGAGTGTTCGATCCGCAAGGTTTGGCGACCGGTGTGCCCTCGACCTTGCGGTGGTCGCCGGTCCGAGGATGCGAGCGTCCGCAGACGGCCATGATCCGCGCCAACGCGCTGTGTGCCGACGCCGGCGAAGGGACCGAGTCCGCCAGCTTTTGGAAGCAGCAGACCATCACCGCTGTGCGCTGCCTCCTGCATGCGGCGGCGCTCGACGCCCGATCGCCGGCCGATCTCTACCGCTGGTCGCTCTCACCGGCCGCAGCCCGCGATGCCGTGGACGTTCTCGTCCACGCGCCGGGGGCGGCGCTGGCGTGGGACAAGGCCCTCGATTCCATCGTGTCGGCCGACCAGCGTCAACGCGACTCGGTCTGGGCCATGGTGGCCAATGCATTCGCCGTTCTGGCCGACCCCCAAGTCCTCAACGCCGTGTCTCCCGCCCCCAGCGAGCAGTTTCTCCCGTGCGACTTCTTGCGCCGGAACGGAACGCTCTACCTGCTCGGCACCGCCTCGGGGGCGAGCGCGACAGCCGGATTGGTTACCGCGTTGATCGAAGACGTCGTCGACGTCGCCCGTCGCTTGGCTGCGGGTTCACCCGGTGCTCGACTTGATCCTCCGCTCGGGTTGATCTTGGACGAGGCCGCGAACTACCCGTTGCCATCCCTCGGCGCGCTGATGTCTGAGGGGGGAGGGACTGGGATCACGACTCTGGCCGTGTTCCAGTCGCTTGCGCAGGCACGTCACCGCTGGGGTCGCGAGCAAGCACAGGGCATGTGGGACTCCGCGATCGTCAAGATCGTGCTCGGCGGCGGTTCGAACGCCGATGATCTTGCCGACTTGGCTCGCCTGGTGGGCGAGCGCACCGAACGAGAGTACAGCGAGACGAGTCAGGCGGGCGGAGGCCGATCGATCTCGGCGGCCAATCGCGAGCGAGCAATCCTTGACCCGTCTGCCATTCGATCCATCGCTCCCGGGCATGGCTTGTTGTTGTTGCGCTCGGCGCGACCGATCATGCTGACTTTGCGACCGTGGACGGCACGCTCCAACGGACCTCGACTGGAGAGTGATCGAGTGCGCGTCGAGAATGCCATTCGCACCGGCGCAGAGCGGAACCGCTCCGGTGAGATTTGACCGACGATGTATCTGGTGGCGTGCCGAGTCTGCGATCGGGCTCCATGCCACAGTCCAAAGATTGGCGTCCGTGAGCGAACCCGGCAGCCATTCTGGGTGGCGTGAACCGTGTCAGGCAGACCCTTTTGGGACTTCGGTGCAAATAGACTTCGTCTTCCATCGCGGCTGCCGTGACCCGGAGCCTGATAGCCAGGGTCGGACGTGACCGACGGGTACCTTGAGAAGGAAGATCCCGGTCCTGCCTCTGACGATGAGAATGAGGCAAAGGCGGCCGAACGAGTCGCCGCGCTTGCCAAGCTGTTCGAGTCCGACGGACTCACCGACACCGGCGAGGCCTCGGGCCCCATTTATTGGCCAGCTCTCAGTGCGGTCGAGGCAGAGCGAGAGTGGATTGATCTGCGCACTTGGGTCGAAAAGCTCGTGATGCGGTTTCCTCATCTCGACCACCACGTCATCCCGCTGTGTTGGTTTCGTCACAATGGCCATGTGGAGGCCTTGGTTGCGCTTCATGACTACGAACGGACCGCCTTTGGCGAGTCTGCGCCTGGTACTGCCGCCGTCGATTGGCATAGGGCCTTTCGCGACATTGAGGCGCGCCTGCGCGAATGGACCGGACAACTTGCTTGTGGCGCGACCCATGAGCCCCGGACTCTTCGACGCCGGCTCGATGACATCGAGCAGTGGGATGCCTTTGTAGAGGAAGACGTTCGCCGCGGAGAACACGATTCGGCGAGCCCGCTTGGTTGCGAATAGCGGGTTGCTTATGGCTTCCAGTCGGACGATTTCGGAGCGATAACCAACTGATCCGAGGAGTCAGCTAATGACTAGGAAAAGGACGTGCTTGTCGATGAAGTCGGAGATACACATTTCATCGTCGAGAATCGCGTTGGGTAGTCTTGACATGAGCCAGTCCCTCGGGAATGAACGCTCCAACAGTTGGCGAACATCTCAAGCAGACTTCACCGGGAATTCAGCTGTGTCTGTTCCGGTAGATTCTCGTTTGAGCGCTCGCAGCGCAACGTGGTGTCAATGAGCACTTTCATCGGAACCCCACGGACAAATGACGATAGGCTGGTTTATACGGTCCCGGAGGCTGGCGAGCTGCTCGGGATCTCCCGGGCATTCGCGTACGAACTGGTCGCAAGGGGAGAGATCCCCGTGATTCGCCTTGGTCGGCGGTGTTTGGTTCCCAAAGTTGCTCTCCTCGCGTTGATAGGCCAGAGTTCGGCAGAAATCGGACAAGCATCACGCTCTTCCTGAACCGGCGGCTTAAGAGTCCAGGTCAGAGTAGTCCGCCTCGTCCGCATTAGTCCGCTACCTGGACCTCCGTCTACCGCACCTCCAGAGAATCGGTCAGAACCCCTGGGGTCTCGCCCAGATAATGGATCGAATATTGGGGCGAATGAGATGGAAATCGTCGGAAGTGAACCGTCCTGGGTCTGATGGAGACTCCGGCTATATGACTCCAACCAGTTCCTGGCTGGCTTTCTCGGCGGCATAGACCGCCTCGAACTCTGTCGGCGTAACGTAGCCGAGATACTCGTGGAGGCGCTCGGTGTTGTACCAGTGCACCCAGCCAATGGTGGCCAGTTCCACGTCTTCGACGGACCATGTCCGGGCCCGCGGATCAACTCGCTCTTGTAGGCGGCGTTGACCGACTCGGCGAGCGCGTTGTCGAAGGCGTCGCCCACGCTTCCGATTGAGGGCACCGCTCCAAGATCAGCCAACTTCTCGCCATAGCGAATTGAGGTGAACTGCGAGCCCGCGTCGGTGTGGCGATGAGGCCCTCGAGCGTGGTGTCTCTTCGCCAGCGCGCCATCTCGAGGGCGTCGAGGACCATGTCGGTCTTCATGTGCGAGGCGACGCGCCAGCCGACGATCATGCGGGAGAAGGCGTCGGTGATGAAGTAGACGTACGCGAAGCCCGACCAGGTGGCCACGTAGGTCAGATCGCTCACCCAGAGGCTATTGGGAGCCGCAGCGACGGAGGTGCGCTCGACGAGGTCGGGGTGCCTGCTGGCGGCGGCATCCGCCTTGGTCGTCTTGCGCCTCTTGCCCCGACGCAGGCCTTCGATGCCGGCGAGATCCTTGAGGCGGGCCACCTGGTCCCGTCCGACGTCGTGGCCAGCCCGCTGGGCGGCGCGCCAGAGCTTGCGGAACCCGGTAGTTGGCGCTCCAGATGGCGACGAGGGCCGGCTCCAAGAGCGCGTCGCGCACCGCCCGGGCCGAGAGCGGCCGGGCCTTCGCCGCGTAGTAGGTGCTCGGAGCCACCTGCAGTTCCCTGCAGATGGGCTCGACTCCGAGATCGGCTTTGTTCTCGTCGATGAAGCGGACGACTACTTCTGTGGGCGGTCGAGCTCCGCCGCGAAGAAAGCCGAGGCCCGCCGCAGGATCTCATTCGCCCGCTTGAGCTCTCGGTTCTCCCGTTCGAGCTCTTTCGTCCGTTCTCGCTCGTCGGTGCTGGTTCCCAGGCGCTCGCCGGCGTTGGTCTGGTGGCGGTTCACCCAGCCCGGATCGACTCGGGATGTACTCCGAGCTTCTCGCCGATCTCGGTCAGACCGCCATCGGTGCGATTCCGCTCACGGCGCCACTCGAGCACCATCGCCACGGCTCGCTCCCGCAGCTCCTTGGGATACGGCTTGCTCTTCGGCACAGACTCCATCCTCTCTCCGAAAGATGGAGCCTCCACAATTCCCAGGACGGTTCAGTCGTGGCGGGCCGCGGCCTCCCAGAACGGCGCCGAGGTCTTGTCCGGCACGGGCACGGGACGCATGGTCCCCGTCACGGAACGCCCCCGGCATCATCGTCCGGAGAAGCCTTTTCCAACCAAAACAAGCACTCTTCGATGCTGGGCAATATCTCGGCGACAGAAACTTCGCCTCGGAGACATTTGAACAGCATGCCCTCCAAGAAGTTTGTGAGGATGAGGCGAAGTCCATCAGAGAACGCCGGATCCACGCGGGTTTGATAAGCCTTCAGAGTTGGCCTGATCGCCGCGTAACCCTGCTCCGCCAGCCTGTCGCGGCCACTCGGATTCGTAGCAGCGCGAATGAAAACCTGAAGCATCGCCGGATGCTCCTGCCAGGGCTCAAAGACCGTGCGAAGAACGGTTCGAAGAGTCACAAAGATGGGCTGCCGTGTATCAACCTCTGGGAACGCTCGATACGTGTGTTCGCTCATCCATCGTTCCAGCGCCGCGACGATGAGATCGTCGCGGCTTGGGTAGTGCTTATAGATGGTCGTCATTGAGGCACGAGCGCGTTCCGCCACCTCACTGAGGGCCCACCCGTCATACCCTCGCTCCTCAAGAAGCTCGGCCACGACGTCGAGGATTCGACGAGGATCGCCTCGTGTTGTTGGCGCCATCTGCTCAGTCATTGCACTTCAAAGCCTTGGTGGGAAAGGACCCAAGCCCCTGGCCGCCGACGGCAGCAAAGGTAGCTCCTCGCGAGCGCCGTCCTCTTGTCTCGACTATCCCAGGGTTCGTCCCGCGACCGTCTAGGTCACCTCCGAACCAATCAGGCCGGACTTTGACATCGGGGAGGTAACGATCGGAGGTAAACGTCTACTCGCTTTACGACGATAATAACCTTACTCTAAGGTAACGCCATTATCCGAGGCTCGTCGAGCCGCCGCCCCGCCAGGAGGTGCATCGGTCAGTGCGGACCCTGATCACGAGCGACTGCCATATCGCCACGCCGTACTCGGTGTTCGACGAACTGCCCGAGACCTATCGCCGATACTTCCCACATATCGAAGCGCGCCCCGATGGGGACTACCTCTTCCAACCCGTCCCACCCGAGCTTGCTGACCTAATGGCAGCCGGGTCGGCGAATGGCGTCAAGATCGAAGGTGACTCTGCGGTGCGAGCCGCGTTGGGTGCAACCCCTGAAGCTAGGGCGAGCTTCGATCCCTCAGACGTACTTGCGGATCTCGGACGCGACGGCGTCAAAGGCGCCGTCCTTATCGGTGCGATCGGCAAGATCGCGATTAGCGATGCGATTCCCATCGACGCTGAGCTTGCCTACTGCCATTTGGTGAACGACTGGACTGCGGAGCATTGGTCTCCCTACCTGGATCGAGTCGCTCCCGGAATCGTGCTTCCTTGCCGCGATGTGGCAGCGGCAGTCGCGGAGCTTGAGCGCTGTGCCGCAAAGGGCATGCGTCCGGCCCTGCTCCCGGACGGCATCTGGGACCTGCCGTATCACCTCGCTGCTTGGGAACCTTTGTGGGAGGCAGCCAGTGCTCTGAAAGTGCCGATCACGATGCACGTCAGCGGAGCTCGTATTCCGCCCCCTCGTCCGGGAGAGTCGCATTTGTACAGGGGATTGGACTTCGTCGGTTGGTACAACCAATGCGTGGGCATGGGTGAAACACTCGGTTGGCTCACCTTCACCGGAGTCTTCGAGCGCCATCCTGACCTCCATGTGATCATGACGGAGGGTTACGCCGGCTGGCTCGCCTTTGCTATCCAGTTTTGGGACCATCATTGGAATGGCCGGTTTCGTTCGTTCGAGTTGTTGGGACCCGACCTCGCCGCCAAGCTGGAAGCTCCGCCTAGTTATTACCTCAAGCGCCAGGCCCATGCGACATTCATGTGGGATCCGATGGCCGTCGAACTCCGACATTTCACTGGTACAGAGTGTTTGCTCTGGGGAAATGATTATCCGCACCGCGAAGGCTCCTTCCCATGGTCACAGCAATGGGTTGAGAAGCAGTTTTCAGACGTACCAGAAACCGATGTCGACGCCATCGTTCGAGGCAACGCTGCCAAGCTATTTGGTCTGAGCGTTTGATGAACGTTTCGGAGTCGGATTTGTGGCATTACCAGCTGGAAACTGCGACGAGGCGCTGGTCGCTGCGAGGGTTTAGTGAAGTCTGCCAAACCGGCGAACAATTCTCGCGACCGGTCTGTCGGTAGGTCTTGCTCGAGGAAACTTCAAGACGGGGTGCAAATTCTATAAAGGCAGTTGAAGAGACGGGAGTCTGGGGGTTGCCATGAGTCGGACAGCGATCATCTCCGTAGATGGGCACGTCAAGGCGTCGCGGGCTGGTTACCGTGACTACATCCAAAAGGAGTACCTCGAT
>Ga0306924_10003215_pt1 | contig 15685 bp, 17 predicted proteins | sample sta12Can44000111_FD_203756 | JGI IMG/M metagenome (GOLD analysis project Ga0306924, IMG submission 203756) | Lab enrichment of tropical soil microbial communities from Luquillo Experimental Forest, Puerto Rico - statanox.12C.anox.44.000.111 (v2)... | ecosystem: Environmental > Terrestrial >... | reverse complement strand
CGTATCCGCGCAGGCCTCATCCCCCACCCCTCCGCTTCGCACGGTGCCGCGCAACACGCTGCGCCCCAGTCAGCGCATCTGCCTTCCTCGGCCGACCACGCCGACGCTTCTCAGCCTCAATCTCCTGAATTTTCGTTACAGCCTCATTTTTCGTTTCAGGAATTTCCGTTACAGCCGGAATTTCCGTTACAGCCGGCTCGCACTGATGAACCAGCCCAACCAAACCCAAGTTCTTTCGACGCCGCTCGCACCGCTCCAACATTTTTGAACTCCCCAAAAAAAATCAGGCCCTTATGTTGCGCGCAGGGGGCCCCGGTCCCGGAACAACATTTCTAATACCACTTCCTCTCCCCCCTCCCCGCGGTCGAAGCGGCGAGCGCTAATAATCCTCAGCAATACCAATGAGTTAAACAGATCGCGCCGCATCTCCTTGATCCATCAGGCCTCGTTGAACTATGCAAAGAATGGTTGCTTGTTCGCCAGTTGCCTTCAATGATATCAAGCACTTAGCACGATCGATGCCTGCGGACGGCCTCGAGGCACAAGATGTAGTGCCGGGCCATTTTCGTCGCGGCGATCGGTTTTTGGGCAAAGCACACACGCTCGCGCGCGCAATCTCTCGCTGCTCTGCCTGTAATCACTTGGAGATTGCGGCTGGCGACGGTCATGACTGGCCTCTGGAGCGTTGTTGCTGAAGCAGCGTTCGAGCTCGTCTGACCAGTATTGGTATCGTTCGAGTGCTCCTGCGGCGTTTAGGTTTGCTGTGCGAGCGAGGATATCGGCCTAGTGGTCGAGGACACCGCCGCCAACGTCCGGCCCATCATCCGGGAGACATCGCGGCTGCCGCAATCCTACTCGATCGCGGTTGGGGCAAGCGAAAGAAATGCCACGAGCACAGCGGGCAGAGTTAGCCGCTCGGCCACTGCTTTCAATTTCTGCATTTAGGGCCAAATTCGGGCTTAGCGTCATTTGGTTATCGGCAGTCAGGGTAGGCAGCCTTTTCCGGGTGGCGACGCGGGTGGCAGGCGAGCGGCCGGGGTTTCAGGCGTGGAATGCAACTTGACGCTCCAATTTTGAAGCGACCAGGTGGGTCGGCATAGATCGCGCCAAATTTACAACGGCTTCAAGGAGCTGATGCAGTCGTTCATGAAAGAAAATGTCATCTGCCGGCCCAGCAGCAGCAATCGAGTTTCGATCCACGCCCTGTATTCGCGATTTAGCGCTTTGTGTTTGTGCGAACGATGGCCCGTAGGATCCGAAACAAGCCCGATAAGGTGATTGCCGATGTCAATCACGTTGGCCCATATTTCCTCCTCCGCTTCATCATGGAAAAGCGTATCTGTGTGCCAATCAACCACTGGGTTGGCTTCGACCTTGTATCGGCGTTCAAGAGATTGCCGATCAAAAATAAATACTGATCCGCGGCCTTCATCGTAATCCCGCTCCAGCAATGCAAAATACGCCGCGACCTCCGGGGAGCGCGTAAACGACACCTTGGGTTGGCCGGGATCCGAATAGAATAAGACCCCCGTCTTCAGAATTAATTCGGCGAACCTGGTCCCGTGATACAACGCGTCTCGGTCCATCGCCTTTTGGCGAGCCATTCCCGCCAACTGTCGTACCGCTTCCGGATATTTCAAGTGACTAAGCATGGCACTAGTGCCTTTGCACTTTGAGAAACCGACGAAGATGTTGTCGCAAACTTCCAACCTAGCGATCCGTCGGAGCTCACCGGCGACGCGTAATTTCAGCACGCCAGAACATTGTCCTTTATGGCGTTGCGCTCCACCACATCGACCACCTCAACCACGGTGGGAGTAGACCAGCACATCGGAGTGAGAGGGGGTGGCAAACAGTTATGTGACCCTTTGGGATACATACTGGGCACCAAATCTATGTGTCCCTTTGGGATACACCTCGAACGCTTTTGGCCTGGTTTTTGGTTGTCAGTATGTGACCCTTTGGGGCACGGGGTGTGTCCCCTGGGGATACGGGATTTTGTTTTTTGGGGGTCGGTGAATAGTTCCCTGTCCCATCGCTCAAAGTCGCGCGTCGGCGCGATCTGATTTCCCTTGGCGTCGAATGTGGGGCATTCGGTAATTCGCCAGTGCGGTGCAATGCCGTCGCCATCAACGCCCAAGCACCCGCCAGTCGTCATTACGATAAACCCATAGTGTTCCAGCTCGCGGAACCATCGCAGCACCGATCTTGTCGATTTCGTTCCAAGATCGTCTGCTGCGTCGCGACAGGATCGGAAAACCTTTCCGTTGTTGAGATTGTCGTGTCGCAAGTAGCCCCGCAGCACGACATATAGATTCCGCGAGCCCCACGACAATTGTTTCCATGCTGGGGATGCCAGGGTCGTCCGGATCAGCGGCACGAATGGCGGCAGTCGCCCTTTCTTGCGCTGACTCATGCGGCGCTCGCATTCACAAGAGCGCGCGCCCGAACGCGGCTAACTTGAATGGCAATGCCCTCGCTGCTGATTGCCTCCCGCCAGACCCGGCCGAATACCTCAAGGGCAAGTACCCGCGCGGGCGCTAAAATGCCGTGGCTCGACAGCGATTTTGCCCGCTGCAGCGCCTCGAATTCGTTTGTCTTTTTTGGGGGGATCGTCCCAAGCGCGGTATCAGACAGCGGGAACGCTGAAAAATCGCCTCTACGGACAGATTCGGCGTAGTGCGCACGCTTGCGACAGCGGGTGCTGCAATAGAGCTGGCGACGGCCGCGCCGCTTAACCTGACGGCCACAACTCGCGCATCTTACTGGCGCATCACGTCGCGTTGTTCTTTGAGGACGCGCCCGGCGGTTCGGTAGGCGCTCGCGGAAGCTCATTCGGTCGTCTCCGTGAACTTGTCGGACAAGATCGCGTTGAGGCCTACCGGCGTGGTGTCGGCCCAAGCGCTCGGCGGCGCCCACGGCTCGACGACCTGGACGGTGTCGCTGTTCGGGTAGTCCGCCTTCGCGTTGTCGATCTCGCCGCCCGCACGACCATCACGTTGGCATCGGAGACGCGCAAAGTCTCGGCGATCGCGCGCATGATCGCGTCGGCGAGCTCGCGCTCGTGCTCGTCGTCGCAACCGGCGGCTTGTCGAGGGACGCGCTGCGATCTTGTCGGAGCGCGTGGCGGGGTATACGTGCGGTGGATTTTTATCCGCCGCCGATCGGCACGGTGGCTGGCCATCTCAGGGCGCCACGCCTGACCCAGTCATTCGACCACCGGCAAGCCTGCGAGGAAATCTTGCAAATCGGAGCGCAGGACAATCGTGCGCTTCCCGCACTTGCGAGCCTTGAGACTTCCGCTTGCAATCGCCTCATAGATCTTTGTGCGGCCAATGCCCGCGAGGCTGCATGCTTCTAGAACCGAGAGACCTTCGCGCTGTAAGTCTGAGCCGGGAGCGTTCATGACTTTCCTTCCGTTGCCACTCGCACGATCGCGAGCACTGACGGAAGTTAGCTCGGCCCTGTGAGCGAAATAGCCGCTACGAATTCATTTAGTGCGACGATTCGATTTCCGCGCAAGTCTCCCAGCTCGTGACCAGACGTGCGCTCCACTATCGGTGATTGCCTTGTCCCAGGTCCGATCGAATTGACGCCTGGAGATTCGTTTGAAGCGTGCCCTTGCTTCGCTCCATAGGGCTCCCTTGGACTTCGGCTTGGATCGAGGCGAGGCCTTCATCTGCTGGAGAAGCCAGCCGTAGCAGTCCTTTTGAGCCTTCGTAGTTGGCGCCGCTCTCGGCCAGCGTCGCAACAACTCCGCCTTGAGCAATTGCAGATGCGTCCATGCTGGCGTTCGCTGCCCGGTGATGTAGAGACGATCGTTGAAGTGATGCGACCAGTGCTGCTGATCCAAGTAAAGCGTGCAGACTACGTGCGAAGGGGCGGTTGCCAAAACATCACTAAGCGAGTCGCTGAGGGGTGGAAGGAGCTTGACGAGGGTCAACCGATGGGCAGGAACTTGAACTGTCAAGCCGCCGCCACGAGGCAACCCGTTCAATTCGATCTCACCGCTACAAATCAGCGGCCATAGCTTATCGACTGCACCTTCCCCTGCCTCCTGATCGTCGATCATAACCGAACGCGCGCCCGCGTCGCTCATGATCCACAGCAGGGCCGCACACAAGGGCACATAACCAGCGTCTCCGGGGTCGGAGATGGGCTTGATCATCCACGGTTCCAGAGGCCATGTCATGGTCTCGACTATCGGCTGGCCCGCCCAACCCGCATCCATAGCGCACCTACCCAGCACCCGATTAGTGGGAGTGGAAGCCGGTAGTGCTCGCCGGTTGGTCGGCTCTCGCCTACTCCGCCCCGTGCGAGAATCGCCGCGGGGATATTTTACCGCGGGCGTTCGGGCAAATCGGCGCCGCCACAACAGAAATCAACGGTTCCGATCACTTTTAGTCGCAAAATGTTTCCGATCTTACGGGGCTCGCAGTAGCCGGCCCAAGCATCCATCAGCTTGACGCTTCTCGAAAGCGTCACTCCGCCAGTAGGCCTGAGGCGAATGGCACTCGGCCACGCTGATGCTACGCGAGGCAACCGTCCGTCCATTTTTGGTTGATCAAAGCCCCCCGGCGCGCTGGCGAATGCAGCGATTTGTGAACAGGCGCCCTAGGATCAGGGAGTCTTGCGGCGTATGGGCGTCACTGTGCTTTTACCCACAATCCCGAGCGTCGGGAAATTACCCCGTATCGTCTCAGCGACGTAGCTCGGCGCCAGGTGCGCGTAGTGCTTTTCGGTCATCCGCGTGTCGGCGTGGCCCAATTGCTCGGCAATGACGCCCATTGGCACCCCGCGCATGGCGAGCGTCGATCCATGAGTATGCCGAAGCACATGGAAGGAAATCGCCGGCTTGATCTTTGCCCGCTCGCACGCCTCAAGCATCGGGCGCAATTGGTGTGACTTGCCCCACACCCCGCCGTCATGGCGCGCGAAAATCGGATCGGTGCCAAGCTTACCCGCCGTGAGCGACGCAAACAGGCGCTGTCCCTCAACCGTAAGGACGACGTGGCGCGGCTTGCCCATCTTGCTCTCGCGCACGGTGACTACGCCCGCATCTGCGTTGAAATCCGCGGCGTGCATGTTGGTCAATTCGGAATAACGGCAGCCTGTCAGCAGTGCGCCACGGACGAGATTGCGGAATGCGGGCGCGCAAGTGTTGACCAGCCGCACGCATTCGGCCTCGGAGAGATAGCGCACGCGCGCCGTTTCAACGGCACGGAACGGCTTCACGCGGCGCCAAGCGGCGTCGCTCGTGATATGGCCGGATTTCCAGGCGTGGTTCAGCGTGGCCTTTAAGACCGTCAAAATTCGGTTGGCGGTGGCGCGACGCTTACGAATACCGTCCGCGCTCTTGTCGGCTTTGCGGTGGTTCGGCCTGCGGCCGGGTTTGGAGCGCGCGAGCGCCGGCTTCGCGGCAAGACCGCGGTGCCAGTCCTCGATCCTCTTTGCCGTCAGTTTGCCGACCATTACCGTGCCGAGCGCCGGCAGGATGTGGGTCTCGGCGGCCCGGTGGGTCTGATAGATCGATTTGCCGCCACGCCCCTCCAATTCCTTCAAATAGTCGGCGATTGCTTCCGCGACGGTGTATGGGCCAGACCGCGTTTCGTGACCCTCCTCGCGGCGGAGTTCGGTTCGCCACCATGCCCGCGCGGTCTTCTGGGCCTGCGCATAGTCGAGAATGGCCACGCCGTCGGCGTCCTGCAAATCGTCACTGGTGCCGATTTTGTGCTCGGCGTAGCCACCGGCTGCTGGCCGGCGTCGCGCTAGCCATGTGCCGCCCTTGCCGCGGCGCCGATAGCCGAGCGCGAAGCCCTTTTCGAGGCCGCGCCAATAGGGCTCGGAGCGGATCGGAAGCCGCAGTCGGGCGGTGCGGGTTTCGAGGTTTGCGTCGCGGACCGTCCGTGCCATCTTCCCCGCCTCGATCTTTGGGGAGCTTTTGGGGAGTATCTGTGGACGAACGGCAGTGTACCACGACGGACGAAAATGGCAACAAATGACGGTCGTATCGACGTTTCTTGATGGTCGCCTGTGTCCGCCAACGTACAGGTATTGACCCTCTCACGGCGAAAACAGGGGTTCGAGTCCCCTAGGGACCGCAAGTAAAATCAATGGTTTCTGCGGAGATGGTAGGGCGCGACCGCCCTTCAAACCGCCCTTCCAATGGGGTGATCAAAAAGGGCCGCGCGGCGACCCTAAGCCGGATCACCCGATTAGCGCCTTCGCGTCGAAGGCCCGACCTGAATGGGATGAATGAGGGCCCCCATCGTGCCTGCATCTGACAGTTAGACCCTCGATGACGATCGTGCGCCGTCGCACAACGCACCGCGTCAGAACGCGCGCATTGATGCGCCTTGTGCGCGAGTCGAGTATGCCCGTTCAGGCCGCTGCGAATTTTTCTAACCTCTCCTACTGGGGCGAGGACATTTAACCCAGTATTTTCAATGAGTTTATGCCGCAAAGAGCCGCGGTAGCCAAATATCGCGCGGGTGGCCTTGCGCATTCACGGCAGCATTTCCATATGGCCTGGATGGATTTGGCGTCGCCAAAGCCATACTGATCTTATGGGCCGCCGATGGCGAAGCCCCCTCGCATAGAGGATAAACGATGACTGATGCCGCGGATACAGGCGCTAGCGCTGAGGGAGCAGCTGCGCTGACAACCATTATAAATGCGCTCAAAGACCTTAAGCCTGAAGAACGCCGGAGAATATTGCGCGCCGCAATGGTTTTTTATGGCGAAAGCGCCAAGCCGTCGCCTGAACACGAAATGGAAGCCGACGACGATGGGACTTACCCGACAGGGGTTGCGAAATGGATGAAGCAATATGGTGTATCGGCCAACGAACTTGACCAAGCGCTTCACTTCAACAACGGCAGCTATGAGGTCCTCCAGGTGCCTGGCGCGTCCAAAAAGGATCGAACCCTAAACGCCTATATCTTGACCGGGCTGGGCAAGTTTTTGACTACCGGTGAGAGGGGATTCGACGACGCGACGGCGCGCGCCCTTTGCGAGACGGTGGCCTGCTATGATCAGGCGAACCATTCCGTGACTCTAAAGAGCACCCACCCAGAGTTCAGCGGCGACAAGAAGAAGGGGTATTTACTCACCAACCCGGGCGTTAAGCGCGGCGCGGAGCTGGTTAAACAAATCGCAGGCGCGGCAGGATGATCGATCCCTCACGCGTCCTCGCGGGCCTACCGCAGCCGCTGAGAGATGAGCTCCTAGAGTGCTATCAGGAGATAATGTCGAACTACCTCGAGCGGCGTTGGGAGCCGTCCGAACTCAACGCCGGCAAGTTCAGCGAGGTGGTGTACTCGATCATAAGCGGCGCCGTGAAAGGTAGTTTCCCGGCGAAAGCAACCAAGCCGGCCAATATGCTTGACGCCTGTCAAGCGCTCGAAAAGGAGAAGGCTGATCCCGCCCGTGTTGGTGATCGAAGCCTGCGAATCCTTATTCCTCGCATGCTCCCCGTTCTCTACGAGATCCGCAACAACCGCGGTGTCGGGCATGTGGGCGGCGACGTCGATGCCAACCATATGGATGCTGAGGCGGTGCAGGCGATGGCGAGCTGGGTCATGGCCGAGCTCGTGCGCATCTTCCACGGCGTTACTACAGAGAAGGCGCAGCAGACAATTGATGCACTCATAGAGCGGAAGACGCCGGTCATCTGGGAGGTGGAGGGAGTGAAGCGTGTCCTCAATCCTGGCATGAGCGCGAGGAACAAGGTGCTCATGTTTTTGCACCACAGCGCCGGATGGGTGTCGGTGATGGATTTGTTCAAATGGGTCGAGTACTCGAACGCGAGCAATTTCCGCCGCTTGGTGCTAAAACCGCTGCACAAAGGGCGGCTAATTGAGTTCGACACAAAGCGAGACTGCGCCCGCATCTCACCATTAGGGGCCAAGGAGGTCGAGAAAAAGCTCCTCAACCCTGCGAGCGCATGACGGCGTCGCCGGCCGCCACACGGTCGAGTCGCTCATAGGAGTTGTCGCGGCCAATCCGGTAGCTCGCTGCGCCCAATCAAAAAGATTCCATGCTGTTCTGCGCGATCGTTTGCTGACCGCGAGAATTTCTCCGCATTCGTAAGAACGAAGAGTCGTGCTGCTCCAGAATAGACGCTTCGCGCGCGTAGCAGATCGTCGATGGCCTCTGAACCGCACATATTACGATTGCCCTGCTTGTGCTTGCATTGGATGATGACACGTGCGCCGGTCGTGCGGTGCATTAGCACGCCGTCGGCACCACCATCATGAGATGTTGGGGTGCGAGATGCCTCCCAGCCCAGTGAAACACAACGGCCTAGAGCCCACCGCTCGAACGCGCGCGGCTCCATCGCATCAATTTCATCGATGTCAACGCGCACAATCTGTGTTTCAGGCACCGCACGGCCGAGATTTTCAGTAAACCAAGCTTGGTCTCGCTTAATGTTTACTGGCGGAATCAGCATACGACGGGATAATTCGCGTTTGCTTGTGAGGAGGGCGTTTAACAGTTCGTCGAAGCTCGCGTCCCCGTAGAGTGGATGAACGGCCATAGGATAATAGACGTGCACTGTCTGATCCTGACCGATGCGGTACACGCGATCTGTGCACTGATCCTCGACCGCAGGATTCCACCACCGCGAAAGATGGATGATATTATTTGCTGACGTTAAGGTCAGGCCGACACCACCTGCGCGCGGCGATAGAATCATTACATCGAATGTACCACGCTCGGTTTGAAACGCATCGACGAGCGCCTGCCGCTTTTCGCCAGCCACATCACCATTGATTTGCATAGGTCGTCGCTTGAGACCGTACCGGTTCTTTATCATCAATGCCAAATGTTCTTGCAGCTCCAGACTCTCAAGAAAAATTAGGGCCTTCTCGCGTCGAGCCTCGATCTCATCGAGGATCAAAAACGTTTCCGCCAATCTCGCTGACTGTTGAATAAACGACTGTTGGTCGGGAATCTCGCCGGCCGGCGGCCAAATTGGATGCAGCGACACACCGCGCAGCAGATGCAAGGTTTCCAACATAGGTCCAGAGTCTGGCTGCTTCGCGCGGGCGACTACATCGGCGTAGATTTGCGCCTGAGTTTGCGGCATTGCGCGTTTGCGGATATGGATTTTCTTTTCTGGAAGGCCTTCCAAATGGTCTGTTTTCATGCGTCGTAAAATGGGGGCCGGCCAGTCGGTGCTGGCGTCGAGGAGAAGCGTGCGCAAACTCTCTAAAGCTTCCATATCATCCGGATGATACTTTGCGCTAAAGCTCTTGAGATCACCGAGGCATCCAGGATTGACAATATCCATGATGCACCAAAGGTCTGCCAGCTGATTCTCAATCGGCGTTCCCGTCATTCCTAACGTGAAATCCGCATTTACGGTCTTCGCGGCCCGGGTCAAAAGCGACGCAGGCGATTTCACCTTCTGCATCTCATCGAACACCGCACATGAAAAAGGAATAGCTGCAAAACTTAAGTGATAATCCCGCAGCGTTTCATAGGTCGTCATCACCCAGTCAGCCTGTTGAATTCGCCGATGGTCGAGCGCGGGGACCCCCTGATCCACGTCCCGGTTGCTTGTGGTCTTGAGAACTTTAAGGTGGCGCCCATAGGCCCTGCAAATTTCGCCGAGCCCAGGCTCGTGCAAATGCAGCTTATGCTCTTTCTCCCAATTAGCGAGGAGACCCGTCGGCGCGACAATGAGAATAGGTCCATGGTGGCGGTAGTTGCCACTCGTGGCCGCCTCACGTAACCGAGCAAGGAAGGCGAGTGCCTGAAGCGTCTTGCCGAGCCCCATGTCGTCCGCAAGCAATACGCCGGGGTAGCCCCTTAGCCACGTTTCCTGCAGCCAAGCCAAACCGGTACGCTGATGATTTTTCAGAGTCGGTCGAGCTGCGGCCGGTAAACCGCCTATATCTCCCGCGCGTGGCGTAACTTGTCTTCTGAATCCCAACGCCTCAAAGTTCTCGACGACTATCAATACATGCTTCTGTTTGCTTGGTTGATCCTCACCACCAGCCTTACGGGCGTCTGCCCTCTTGAAATCCTGATTGGGGCTAACCTCACCAAGAAGTGTCCATAGGGATCGTTCGGCCTCAGCCGTTGCCGGAATACGTGTTTTATCATCCCCGAACTCAACGAATGGTTCGCCGTTTTTTCGGGCTTCTTTAATTTGCTCTCGCAAAGGGCCAATATCTTTGCTGTCGAGAATCACGTATTGGCCGCCGACCTGGAGACCAAACTTTTCGGGTAACCAATCGTTAGGCTGTCGTTTGATCCAAGGTAGAACTGGCGGTGCCCAAACGCCCACATCGATGACGCGCGCAGAGTATTGTTCAGTCTCGACAAAAAGTTGCTCAACATCGTCGTCGGGTAGCCCCTCTGATAGGGCCTCCTTGAGATACAGTTGAGGCATCTGTACAAAGCGCTTGCGAGTTTCAGCATCGGCGACTTGCTTCTGACGCACGACGTTCATCGCTTCGCGCAGCGCAGGGTCTAGATGGACATATATGCCGCGTTCAATCACATATGAGGCCTTTGCTACATCAAACGAACGGAACCGGTTTTTTGCAAAGACCTCCTGCTGATGCTCGGTGAGCAGGCTTTCTGCCTCACTTAACGGTCCACCTTCAGTTCGAGAGCGATCAATTACGCGTCGACCGAACAAAATTGGATCGAAGTCGAAACCTTCTCCACCCGTCCGAAGACTGAGCGAGAACGCGGAAGCGTGCAGCACTCGGAAGCTGGAGAAATACTTATCCAAGGAGACTTGGCCCCGAGCCTCTTCTGGAATCAAAGATTGCAAGTGGGCTAAACGGCTCAAGCGAGTGTCATGGTCGGTCGTATTAGCCGCAGCGAAATCGTCTATTGCTTTGACGAGCGCAAACAACGGCTCGGGCAAGCGATAATTCTGTCCTTCAACTGCTAAGAATGCTCCCTGCCGCTTAACCCATAATGAGCGATTGGCTTCACCAATCCACCGAGCGTGCACGCTAAAATCGGGATCTGTGATTAAGCCCTTGGCATCGACCTGAAGTGCAGCACGCACGGATGGAGGGAATCCGAGACCAAGGGCTTGAGGCTCAGTCAGCGAGGCAAGAGTGGTATGATCTATAAATAGTCCATCACCATTGACCTCAACAGGACTCTCAACATCGTCAAGTAAAGCGAGTATCCTTGAGACGCCCGAGAAAGCCCGGTCCGCCATGCGCGCGGCCCAATCGAGTACGGGTACTGTCGAGCTTCGACCGATCCGCGGCTTTTCGATCAGGCGCAGGGTAGCACCGCCGGCATTAATTTCGTAGTCGAAAGAGAGACCCGCCATAGCTATCTCGGTTTGCGACGGGGCATATATTCCGTCTCGCTGAGGCGAACGCCTGTTTGTCTGCGAATGTGGGCTTCCGTTCTGCTCTGCCACCCATCTGGGGGCAAATGTACAGTCTCGAAATCAGACTCGGCACGAAGGTCGGCGGCGAGATAAGAATTCAAATTGAACTCTGGTGCCCGCATATCGCCCCTTCGCCAAATACGTAGTCGTCCATTATGGCTCCAATCAGCAATAACTAAATCACCGATCCTGAGAAGAAGTACGGCCTGATCGGCGCCTCCTCCTGCGAGGGCCGCGAACCGACGCATCAGTTTGTCAGCCGTATCAGTAGCAATCTGGTTGGCTACTTTCGCGCCGCTACTACCAAAGGCGACCCAGGCGTTTCCAACCACGCCCCTCCCTATATAGGCGCCCCAGAACGCACGCCGATAATCCCACTGGTGCCGCGGTGCTACGCGGTCCACGACCTTCAAGAATTGTTCGAGTGTGGCTTGCGCAAGCCACCGAATCAAAACATCGCGAGCCGATTCCTGCGCCCCTAGCCAGGAGCCACGGTCTATTCGCGGGTCACCGAAAGCATCGAGAAGGTAGTTCTGGATCCTCTGACGAATTTCACCGGTCGGCTCCTGTCGTGTCCACGGTAGGAGCAGAGCATGCGCCAGTGCGCTGCGCTGCGCAGTGAAATACGTCTCGCCAGCGTCGCTTTGAACCCAAGCTATCGCTCGTTCAACTTCCTCTAATGTTGGCTGTCTCTCCAACCGTTCCCTGATGTTTTGCATCGCGGTCAAGAAAGCGTGCACTGACAACCCGCCACCCAGTAGATTCCCGCGTAGCCCTGCGTTGGCGAGTGCGCTAAGTGGAGTTTCGCTATCTAGCGTCAATCTAGCGAGTTGGCCTGGTGCCTGAGAGGGATCAAAGATCATGTATTGTCGCTCTCGCTCTGGCCAATCCCATTGCGCTTGAATGTTTGGCACGGCCTCACGTAGAAACGCCCCGATTCTCACAATCCCAGCATGGTTAGGATCAAACTTAATGCAGTAGGAATGGATCAGCCTTTTGATTGCCATCCGGCTATGGATCGATCGCAGTGCATCAAGAAACTGATCAAGCAACTTTAGATCGTTTGCGATCGGCTGCTCACCATCAAACAGACAGCTGGCCGCGAGTCGCATTTCGCGAAGCGTTAGTTTCGAAAATGAGCCTACTTTGGCAACTGCTTGTAACTTAATTAGCAGCGCTTGATGGTCGGTTCCGTTTATCAAGCTGGGGCGTGCGTATTTTTCGTCGATCTGCTCAAAGCTCTTCTCAATTGCAAGCGCTCGCGGAAGCCTTACTGGTCTAATAATTGTCCGCGTTCGTACGAGCTCTCCGATCCGTTCGCTAAGCGTCATGGCGGGGTGTCGGACTGCTGTAGCTCCCTTTGGATCTGTTTGACCTCTTCTGACTTTGGCGTGGCCATCAGAAAGCGGAGGTCAATCCTACGATTTCGCTGATTATATCGTTCAGTGCTTTCACCCTCTTCTCGCACCACCGGCCGATGCTCGCCATAGCCCGAAACACTGAGAACACGATTGTTGCTTGGGCTTCGGTACTCGCTCAGTGTTGGCTGGACTTTCAATAGCTCACGAAAAGTACTGGTTGCTCTCAATGCGGACAAATCCAAATTGTCCTTCGGCGCTTGAACAGCAGCGTTCAATTGCCGATGCTGGCCATTTTGTGTAGGTTGTGCGGCCGGGGGTCGCGGCAACAAGAACGTGCCTTCGGCTTGAGATGAAGAAGAGTTTTGCGTTGTGGTCTGCACCCGATGTTGCCTTACGATGAAAGGCGTGTCATCTGCGTGGCCCTCAATGAATATTGCTTCGACTTTGGCTTTTGTAGCCGGACATTCCTTCGATAGTACACCTGTCGTATAACACGGGAGCACTGAATCTAATGCTCGCGCGACGATTCTGGCTGCTTCAATGCCCTTTGCGTTCAGCTCCCACTTGGAACTGTCAAAAAGAATCTCCTCAGGTATTCGCAGAATGCCTTCATTCTTAATCACCAAAACCTTCATCCCAGCATCTTTCAGCCGCCTTCCCATATCCTCAAGTAGGTCGTTACGGGCCCGTTCAGCATCGGTCAAATTATCAATTAAAGCGTTTTGTCTTTCAGTCTCCTTCTTTTGGTCCGCAGTCGCCTCTTGGAAACGCAATGCAAAGAACATAAGCATGATGATGAATATAAACAAAAGACCGATCACCACGTCAGTCATTGAGACGAAATAGCTTTCATGATCTTCGGAGTGCGCGACATAATCTCGGGTGGCCATCTCTCAAATGCCTTTCATGGGGCAGGATGTCCCCCATTACCGCCTCTGTTGAGGTGGTAAGTTACCCGCTCCATATTCTGCGCGAATTCGCCCAGGTCTTCGATGCCGCCGCCAAGCCTGTCGACGACGCCTGACAGTTTCTCGTCGATTTTCTGAACGAAATTTCCCAGTACTTCTAAGTTTTCATGGACGGATTGAATAATGCGGTCGAGCACCGCTCCTAAGCTTGCATCAACGTTCCCGAAGCGTTGTTCGTAGTCTTGCCACTGTCTCGCCGTTGCCTCCAACGTAGTGTGGAGCAACTGTGCAATGTTTCGAATTTCAGTTTGTGCGCCAGTAATGCTGCGTTCGACGCTGCTGGTTGCATTGGAAATCGTTCTTGAGGCCTCGGCGATCAGCTGTGAACTGTCAACCAACGGCGCCCCCGCTTCGCGCATCGACCGGGCGGTCCCAAGCATGGCGGTTTCAGTATCCTGAGCCGCCTTGGATAACTGACTAATCGCGCCAACATGATGCGCAATGCCGCGCTCAATGTTTGCCATTTCGCGAACTGCGGCATCGACCCCTTCGCGCATGCGACTGACCGCGGCGGCCAACTGATCTCCAACACTGGTGAGTTGTTGGCTGCATCGGAGCTTCCGATCTCGACAAGGATCCATGAAGCTCGTTTCGTCAGATCGTCCAGACGGTCCTTCCAATCACTGTCCTCAGCATACAGCCGAAAGGCACCTTCTGGCGGAACGTAATCCTCCGGATTGCCCAACGCAACGAATGGACCAACGGACGCGGCCACGGCCGAACGAAAGTATTGTTCGAACGTCACGCCGATGTTGAGCGTTCCGCCAAAAAAAAGTGAGGTGATGGCCGCCGTGAAGGTGTTCGTATATGCCCCATATTTTTTCCTATCCCCGTAAACAAAGTACCGTGGTTCCTGCCGGAAGGGCCGCAAATACAGCGCTCCAATAGGTTCATTGCACCCAGGCAATAAGGCCGGCGCCTGTGGTGATCTCAGCCGACGGCCCAGCCAGATCATGTATAAGCCAGTCGGGATGCCAAAGATGGCGCCGGCAATTCCATTCAATAGGGCGACGGAAGATACTAGAATGACGACGGTGCCGAGAAAAATGAATGGCACGCGCACGCGGCGCTGTCCATAAACGCGGACACTCCTGGTAGGAAGGGCTTGGAGCAGAAGCTTGAAAGCCGGAGTGATTAGTAAGGCAATCAAAATCAAAAACGAAAAAAATAGATAGTCGTTTTCTTGCAAGGATTCGGGCAGCAGAGAATATACGGCATTCGCCAAAGCCAAAGCGGCCATCCAGAAAGCCGCAACTAGACAGATCGCGCCGGGATAGCGGAAGCCCTTTTTCCGGGCAAGGTTGTAATCGTAATAGAGCAGTGCAGAAAGCGTAGCTAAAACGAATACTGTAGAGAGAACGATGGGAGCATCGGCAATCATTCGCTCAACCTTCTGCACGACACGCGCAAAGACTGAGCTCAGGACGGACGTCGCGTAGACCCAATCGAATTGTGCACCGCTGCCTTCCATAAGGAAGCTATTTTATACAACGGTATCAGTCTTGTTGACTACGCCTTTGCTCCTGTGAGCTCCATCGGAGAAGAGTTTGGGATGGATGAGACACCCCTGGCGGGGTCACGTCGTGCCGTCGCCTGAGTGCAGCGACCGATAGACCAGGCTTAATCGCGTAGGGGTGGGCAAAGGCGCGTTGCTCGATTGCTCGCGTGGGCAAATCGTGCACGCGCCGTGCCCACGCGGCCACGGTACCGCGAACGATTTTGCCCACCCTACGGCTGCTCGATGCCAGCAAGTAGCACTGACGTCAGGACGGCAGGATGACGGCCTTGCCGGTCGTCTGCGTGTCGAAGAGCCGGTAGGCTTCCTCGGCCTGCTCGAGCCGCCAGCGGTGCGTGCAGAGCCGCTCCACGTCCACCTTGCGCTCGGCGATGAACTCGGCGCACTCGGCCTGGCCTTGCTTCGAGAACGTCCACGACCCCACCAGCGTGACCTGCCGGCGCAGGAGATCCGCGCTGACGTCGAG
>Ga0306924_10003213_pt1 | contig 15692 bp, 13 predicted proteins | sample sta12Can44000111_FD_203756 | JGI IMG/M metagenome (GOLD analysis project Ga0306924, IMG submission 203756) | Lab enrichment of tropical soil microbial communities from Luquillo Experimental Forest, Puerto Rico - statanox.12C.anox.44.000.111 (v2)... | ecosystem: Environmental > Terrestrial >... | reverse complement strand
GTCCGAGCCCCATCTCGCGCGCGTGGTTGTTGAGCATGTAGCGGTAAATCCACGACGCCCCGCCCTCGGTAACTTGCAGATAGAGCCCGCCGCCATCAGCGTACATGCCGGGTGTCTTTGCCCGCCCCACTTTTAGCGCAGTGAGCCGTCCCGTCGTGCGTGTCATTACTGCCTCTCTCTGGAAACCCACAATTCTACCCACCGGTGGTCTCGCCCATGCCAAAAGATGGCGAAACGTGATGAGCCGTCCCTGTTGGTGCGGGCCGTTACTGCTTCCCTGTAAAACCTACAGGTCTACCCACAATTATGTAGCGGATTATGCCGAAGAACGGCGAACGTGTACAGAGGAAAGATATGTCGTAAATGCCCATCTACTCGGGCCTTTTATGATTGCCAACGCATGATGGCGAACGATGGCGAAGAAGGTGGTGGAGGCCCAGCCTGGAATCGAACCAGGATTGATGGCCGGTTCCCCGGCCATCGCGTTTAGCCATTTCGCCACCGGGCCATTTTGGAGCGGGCGGGAGGGATCGAACCCCCTCAGCTTTTGATCGCTGCGCTCTGCCATCTGAGCTACACCCGCATGATCGTCGAGAATAGCGTCTCGCTGTCCGCTGCCAACGCCTCCGCGATCTTAACGTAAACTGCGCTCTCGCCTGTGCGCGCGAGCGCCGTCAGATCAAGGCGTCCGAGCGATTTGCCGCGAACGCGGGATTAAGGCTGCGAAGCGTCTGCTCGCAGAGGCGGTCAAGCTCGGTGCACGTCCAGCGGTTGGCAAAAACCTTCGGCACCTTCGGAAGCCCTCGGGCCAGCAGCGCCGCCTGTATCGATCGGAAGCCGCGATGCTTGCCCGATCGCGCGAGCCTGCGCGCCTCGGTCTCGATCTGCGCGATCTGATGCGATGTCTTTGCCGTCATTGCAGGGTCCTCCTTGATGCCGCATGGGGGGCTGATCCGGGCCCCTGCAAAATCGCTGCCCACAAGGCCGGTCCATTTCGGGACAGCTTCCGCCGGTGGCGGCGTCCAAGGTGAACTCCGATTCGACGAAATTTCCGTTGCTGTACTGCCCCTTGGTCGCCGTCGGCACCGACGGTATCCTGTTCCGCGGCAACCTGAGCGGCGATACCTGGTTCAAGGCACTCGGCAACAACACTTTCACCGGCTGACATCAGGTCCCGGCGGGTCGGATCCGGTTCAAAAGCGGTCTGCGCGTATCAGGACGCCAAGAGTCCGAATTCATTGTGCTTCAAACGGCAGGGAATAGACCGATATGCTGTTGGGCACGTCGTCTACCGCCGCAAAATTGAAGCTGGGCTGGCCGGCGAGCACCGTGCCGATGCCGAATGCTCCGCCCTGGCTGGCATCAACGTTGAACTCTCTTACGAATTTGCCTGACTTGGTGAATTCAACGATTTCGCTGGGGTGGGTGGGATCGGCGTTGACGGCGTCGCCATTGGCGGTCAGCAGATTCCCGTTGGGCGCAAACACCAACGCCAGGGGACCGCGCAAGTTCGGACTCGCAAAGATTGGGGTGCCCTTCGTCACGAAAGAAACCGTTTTCCCGGCATTTGGCACTGCAAAGATTTCGTTGTCGGCTGTTGATGCCACATAGAGAGTGTCGGTGGCTTTGTCGTAGGCAAGCCCCGTTGGACCGAGAATCAGCGCATTGGGGTCGGGCCGACCGGCATTTCCCATCGCAATTTCGGTCTTTTTCAAAACGGTGACATCAGACGCTCCTACCGCAAGATCGAGGCGCGACACCGTGCGACTCTTCACGTTCGATACGAACACCTGAGCCTGATCGCCGTTGTCATTAATCGTCAGATCCCATGGGGTGTCGAGGAAGGCGCTGTCGTTCAAGGGCCTGACCAGAGTGCCGTTGCGATTGATGATCTGCAAAGAGCCTTGTGATATCGTACCGACTGTGCCGTTTGTCGTGGGCACATTACCGACAAGGACAAACCCTTTTCGCAATACACCGAGCGCCGTGGTCAGACCCGTGGGCGTGCTCGTAAAGAACGTGAAAGCGTTACCGCTGCTGCCGGGCGGAGCCGGGGCCGGCGCAATGGTTCCACTGGGGGTCAGCTTTATGATGGTGGTGCCGGTTCCCTGGACATTGTTGCTATTGTTAAAGTTGGAAACGAGTACGTCACCGGGCGCGATCAATCCGCCTCCAGGAAAGCCCTGAGGGACGAAAGCCACGCCGTAGGGATTGAGGTCGCCATTTTGCGGAATTGTGGACGACACCACAAGGCGGGGGAGAAACGCTCCGTCGCCGTCCGTGGCATGCGCCGCGGCGATGGACAACGATGCAATGCCCGCAATCGACAGCATTCGACAGGCGATTGGCGTGACAAGCCGCTTCCCTTGCATGACTATGCTCCCTGGTTTCGTTGCTTTGCGCTCTCCTGTTGTGACGCGAAGCCGGCGAGACAGGCCGATTGCCTTCTGGCGCCTAGGAATTGAGTTGATCGAGGTAAAAGTTGAGAACGAATAGGCGAATGGCCGACGATAAATTTCCGTTTTGTCGTTCGGAATCGATTGTGGCAACCATGGCCGATAGGCCCATGTTTCGGCCAATGCCGATCTCTTTCAGGGCCTTCCAGAACGTCTCTTCGAGACTCACACTCGTCTTGTGGCCAGCAATAACGACTGACCGTTTCGAGATAAGAGATTTCATGCACACGCCCCGTGCGCATAGTTAAGAATGGAAGCTCCAGTATAATAGCCTTGGATTGCTGCGGGGAGTGGTTGTAGTTCTAAATGTAGCATTCAGCGTAGCAAACCCATGCTGTGTAACCCCCAAACTTTGGAAATTTTTGCTTTTGAGAGCCTATGCCTTGCACGCGCGGCGAGTCATCGGGTGCGATCAAAATCCAGGCGCCGCTTTCAGAGGTTTTGATCCATGGAGCCGGTCATCGATCCTCGCCGCGGCGACATCGAGGATGATGCGTCCAGTCCAAAGAGCAAGTCGCTGCTGTGGCTCGCCGGCAGCATGCTTTCCGAAATCAGCCTGCCCAAGCTGATCACCGCCTGGATGCTGATGCTGGTGCTCCCCTGCCTCCTGCTCGGGCTCTCTCCGATCATTGCATCCGCCTGGGTCGCGCGGGTCTCCGGCCGCATCGCGTCGCCCTATGCCGGGCTGTGGCCGATCCTCGCGCTCGCGCTTCTGCTCGCGCTGGGCTGGTTCGGCGGAAGGCAGCTGTTCCGTCTCGCGAAACGCAGCTTCTGGACGTTGAACTCGCTCATTGTCGAGCCTTGCTATGTCGCCGCGCGCGAAGGCCTTCGCCAGCTCGTCGACCAGCTTCTCCCGGAACGCACCACCAGGACCCGCCGCAGCCGGCTGCGCGCCGCCACCGCGCTCGCGGCGGGCGTGCTCATCTGCGCGCTCGCGCTGCTTGCGCTCATCATGGCGTGGCCGCGCTCGCGCTGGCTGGGCGATGTCTCCGATCTCGCGGCGCCGCTGCACCTTGCTCCGGTGGCGTTCGCCAACAGCGTCGTTCTGCTCGCGGCCTATCTTGCGATCGCCGCGCTGGTTGCGGCAATCGCCGACGCGGTCATGTCACAGCCGCGCGATCTCCATGCGCCGCACGGCGCGCCGCACGCGGGACGCCGATGGCGCGTGGCGCATCTTTCGGATCTCCACGTGGTGGGCGAGCGCTACGGATTTCGCATCGAGAGCGGTCGCGCGGGGCCGCGCGGCAACGAGCGTCTCAAGGAGCTCTTGCGCGAGCTCGATGCCCTGCACGCCAGGAGCCCGCTCGACACCATCCTCATCACCGGGGACATGACGGATGCCGGCCGCTCGCCGGAATGGGCCGAGTTCCTCGACGCCGTGGCGCGCCATCCCGCTCTCGGCGAGCTCATCCTCGTCCTTCCCGGCAATCACGACCTCAATGTCGTCGATCGCGCCAATCCGGCGCGTCTCGATCTCCCCACCAGTCCCAGCAAGCGGCTGCGGCAGCTGCGTACCCTGTCCGCCATGGACACGCTGCAAGGAGGGCGCGTGCGGGTGGTGGATCATGGCGCGGAACGCCTGGGCGCGACGCTTGCGGACGTGCTCGAGCCGCAGCGCGCGCGCATCGCCGAGTTCGCCGATGCCGGGGGGCTGCTGCGCTCCATGACGCTCGCCGACCTGTGGCACAGGATCTTTCCGCTGGTGGTGGCGCCGCAGGCGGATGACGGTCTCGGCATCATTCTTTTGAACTCGAATGCGGAAACGCACTTTTCCTTCACCAATGCGCTGGGTTTGATCTCGGCCGAGCAGGTCAAGGGAATCGATATCGTCGTGGAGCAATACCCGCGCGCCTGCTGGCTGATCGCGCTCCACCATCATCCGGTCGAATATCCGGGTCCGGCCAAGGGGCTGTCGGAGCGCATCGGCACCGCGCTCATCAACGGCAGCTGGTTCATCCGCCGCCTGCGGCCGCTCAAGGGCCGCATCGTGCTGATGCACGGTCATCGCCACATCGACTGGGTCGGAGAGTGCGCGGGGCTTCCCATCATCTCGGCGCCGTCGCCGGTGATGGGGGCCGCCGACGACCTCGCATCCTATTTCTATGTGCAGACATTTTCCGTCGGAACGCGCGGGCGCCTCGAGCTGCTCGCGCCGGAGCGCATCACGGTGAAGGGTCAGCCTTCCGCCGCGGCTTAATGTCGATTCCTTGGAAATTGTCATTCCGGGGCGCCGCGAAGCGGCGAGCCCGGAATCAAGTAACCGACGCCATTGATTACTAGATTCCGGGCTCTCGGCCCTTCGGGCCTCGACCCGGAATGACGCGGCATATGATTCGAATTTCGAAATCGATGCGCTGCTCTAACCCGCAGGCTTGGTCGAATCCGAGAGCAGCACCGAAATCCAGCGGCTGGCCGCGTGCTGCTCGCAGATGGTGAGCATCGCAATGGTGACCGGCACGCCGATGAACGCGCCGGGAATGCCCCACAGGAAGCTCCAGAAGAATACGGCAAACAGCACGAGGAATGGTGAGATCGCGAGCGTTGCGCCCGCCAGCAGCGGCTCGATGTAGCTCCCGATCGAGAACTGGATGACGCTGAGCCCGGCGAGCACGATCAGCGCCATCTGCACCGATTCGAACTGTGCGGCGGCAAACAGCGTGGCAAGCACGACCGCCGCCAGCGGGCCGAGGAACGGAATATAATTGAGCACAAAGGTGATCACGCCCCAGGCGGGGGCCCGATCGAGCCCGACCAGAAGCGCAAAGCAGAACGTCACGAGGCCCGTGAGCAGGCTCGCAACGCTGCGGATGAGAATGTATTTCCGGAACGCTCCGGCAATGCGCTCGGCGGCCTGCGACAGTTTCAGATCGGGATGCCGGCTCTCGAGCTTTGCCATTCGCGTGCCGACCTCACCCACTTCCATGAGCCCGAGAATGGTGAACGCAAAAATGAGAAGGGCAAAGCCGCTCATGCCGTTGAGCCTCGCCGCGACCTGCTGGGCGAAGCCCACCAGCCAGGACACGTCGAACCGCTCTGCCAGGAGCGCGGATGCAAAGATGCCGTGTCCCTCCAGCCATTCGTTCATCTTCGTGTAGATGAACTGAAAGCGGTCGAGATTGCTCAGCAGCCATTGGCCGATCTGGCTCGTCCCCCAGGCAATGGCGAGCGCGAGCGCGCCAAGCACAATGAGCGTGAGAACGAGCGTGCAAAGGAGCGCCACGAGCTTCGGCATCCTCGCCTGCAGCGCCCGCTGGAAGGGCCAGACGATGGCCATGGCGAAAAGCGCAAACGCAACCGGCGTGAAAATCGAGCGGGCGAGATAGAGCGCGGCAGCGACGAGAATGGCGGTGCAGAGCGCGAGCATGCCGCGAACAGCGTTGTCTTCCGTCATGGCGCACCGTCAAAGCTGCAACGCCGGGGCTTGCTTTTCTTCGCGGATCATAATCCCGTCTCAACATCCGTCTACACGTGGATGAAGGTGTGCTCCCCAATCTGACCGCTCTCCCCGGGCCGGAGAGGGAGCGAAGAGGATGAGGCCGGATGTCAGAAGCTCCCTCTTCCGATGCCGCGGCAGGCCATGCCCACGATCCGATCCTGATCGACCTCGCGCTGCAGGGCGGCGGAGCGCACGGTGCGTTCACCTGGGGCGTGCTGGATCGTCTGCTGGAAGAGCCGCGGCTTCGGATCGAGGGCATCTCGGGCACCTCCGCCGGCGCGATGAATGCGGCAGTGCTGGCGCACGGCCATGCGGCCGGCGGCGCGCACGGCGCGCGGGCCGCGCTCGAGGATTTCTGGCATCGCGTGTCGCGTGCCGCCCTGCTGAGCCCGTTCCGGCGAACTCCGCTCGACATGATCATGGGTCGCTGGACGCTCGACACATCGCCCGTCTTCCTCGCGCTTGATCTTGCCGCGCGCATGTTCTCGCCATACGACCTCAACCCGCGCGGCGCCAACCCCATGCGCGACATTCTCAACGCATGCGTCGACTTTGCGCGGCTTGCGCAATCGCCGATCCGGCTGTTCGTGACCGCCACCAATGTGCGCACCGGCCGCGGCCGCGTGTTCCGCAATGCCGAGCTCACCCCGGACGCGCTGCTTGCCTCCGCCTGCCTGCCCACGCTGTTCCAGGCGATCGAGATCGACGGCGAGCCCTATTGGGACGGCGGTTACGTGGGCAACCCGACCATCACGCCATTGGTGCGGGAATGCACGTCTAGCGACACCATCCTGGTGCAGGTCAATCCGGTCGAGCGGCCGGGCACGCCGCGCACGGCACGCGAGATTCTCGATCGCCTCAACGAGGTGTCCTTCAACTCGCCCCTGATGAAGGAGCTGCGGCTGATCGCGGTCCTGCGGCAGGTCGCCAATCCAGGCGACTGCGAGGGCGCGCGCTGGGCGGGAATGCGCATCCATCGCATTGCCAGCGCCATGATGACGGAGCTCGGCTACTCATCCAAGCTCAACGCGGAATGGGCGTTCTTCTGCATGCTGCGCGACGAAGGCCGCCGCTGCGCGCAGAGCTTCCTCAATGACCATCTCGAGGATTTGGGCCGCCGCTCGACCCTCGACCTCGATGGGCTCCTGGAAAATGTCTGACCCGATCGGCCTGCTCGGCATAGTGCTCGCGCTGGGGCTTCTCATCTGGCTCGCCTACAAGGGCTGGAGCGTGCTGCTGCTCGCTCCCGCGGCGGCTCTGGTTGCGGCGGCCGTTGCGCGCGAGCCGCTGCTTGCCCATTGGACACAGACCTTCATGGGCAGCGCGGCGCAGTTCGTCGCGCAGTTCTTTCCGCTCTTCCTGCTCGGCGCGCTGTTCGGCAAGCTTATGGACGACAGCGGATCCGTGACCGCGATCGCGCGCACCATGAGCGAGCGACTGGGACCGCGCCGGGCGGTGCTCGCAGTGGTGCTGGCCGGCGCGCTCGTCACCTACGGCGGGGTGAGCCTGTTTGTTGCCTTCTTCGTGCTCGCGCCCATGGCGCAGGCGCTGTTCCGCTCTGCCGACATCCCGCGCCGGCTGATGCCGGCGGCGATTGCGCTCGGCACCTCCACCTTCACCATGTCGGCGCTGCCGGGCACGCCCGCCATCCAGAACGCCATTCCCATGCCGTTCTTCGGCACCACGCCCTTTGCTGCGCCGGGCCTCGGCATCCTGGCATCGATCATCATGCTGGGCTTCGGCTTGTGGTGGCTCGGCCGCGCCGAGGCCGCCGCCCGCAGGGCCGGCGAGGGCTATGGCGGCTCGGCAGAAGCCGCGGTCGGGGTGGCTGCCGACGACCAGTTCATCCGCGAGCGTGCCACTGCCGCGCGCGAGTTCGATCCCGCCGAGATTCCCCATGGCCACCACAGCGATGCCGAGCCTGCGATCTTCGCGGCGGTGCTGCCGCTGATCGTGGTCGTGGGCGTCAATCTCCTGATGTCGCTTTTCATTCTGCCGCGGCTCGACTTCTCTTTTCTGGACGAGGACCGCTGGGGCGATGCCTCGCTCTCCTCGGTTGCCGGCGTGTGGGCGGTGGCGGTTGCGCTTGCGGTTGCGACGGCAACGCTGGTCGCCATCAACTACCGCCGGCTGCCCGCATTGCGCGCGAGCATGGATGCCGGCGCCAACGCTTCCGTGCTCCCCGTTCTGAGCGTGGCGAGCCTCGTCGGCTTCGGCGCCGTGGTGGCCGCGCTGCCCGCCTTTGCGATGGTGCGCGACTGGGTGCTCTCGATCGGAGGCGGCCCGCTGGTTTCGCTGGCGACCGCCACCAACGTGCTCGCAGCTCTCACCGGCTCGGCGTCAGGCGGGCTGACCATCGCGCTCGATGCGTTGGGCGGCACCTACATGACCATCGCCGCGGACCGCGGCATCGATCCCGCGCTCATGCATCGCGTCGCCGTGATCGGCGCGGGAACGCTCGACAGCCTGCCGCACAACGGAGCCGTGGTGACGCTCCTTGCGGTGTGCGGATCGACGCATCGCGAGAGCTATGGCGACATTGTCGTCGTCGGGATCGCCGGCGCGCTCATCGCCCTTGCCGCGGTGATTGCGCTCGGCTCGGCGCTGGGATCGTTCTGAACTCTTATGCGCAGATCTCGATCATGTTGAGGCAGTCGCGGTTCACCTCTCCCCGCAGGGGAGAGGTCGGAATGTGCGCGCCGCGCGCGCACATTCCGGGTGAGGGGGTCACAAACCTTCATGGAGCCGGCCCCCCTCACCCGGATCGCGCAAGCGCGATCCGACCTCTCCCCTGCGGGGAGAGGTGCCGCAAGCTGCAAGACCGCGTGATGATCGAACGTTATCGAGATCTGCGCTAAATCTGCAGGCGCGAGGTATAGCGCGCAGCCGCAAATTGATCTCAACAGCTGCCCGGAGCAAGGGGCAGCGTCTTGACGGAAGGGAGCCGCGCCATGGCGAGACGGGAGATCCTCGACCGCATCCAGAAATACGTCGATCCGTTCCGCATCACCAAGGGCAAGGGCTTTCGCCTCAAGGGCATCGACCCGGGCGATACCTGCGGCCTCCAGCTCGGCAAGGGCGAAGCGGCGGATCTGCTCGCCCGCGGCACCGAGTGGCTCGCGGAGGAGCAGGACATGCTCTACGCCCAGGACCGCTGGTCGCTGCTGCTGTTGTTCCAGGCAATGGATGCGGCGGGCAAGGACGGCACCATCAAGCACGTCATGTCGGGCGTCAATCCGCAGGGATGTCAGGTGTTCTCGTTCAAGCAGCCGTCGCGCGAAGACCTCGACCACGATTTCATGTGGCGCTACGTCAAGTGCCTGCCCGAGCGCGGGCGCATCGGCATCTTCAACCGCTCGTACTACGAGGAGGTCCTCGTCGTGCGCGTGCATCCCGATATCCTTGAGCGGCAGAGACTGCCCGAGCCGAGCGTGAGCAAAAAAATCTGGCATGAGCGTCTCGCCGACATCGCGCATTTCGAGGACTATCTCACCCGGCAGGGCACGATCATCCTCAAGTTCTTTATGCACGTCTCGCGCGCGGAGCAGAAGAAGCGCTTCATGCAGCGACTGGAGCGGCCGCACAAGCACTGGAAGTTCTCTTCCGCCGACATCCGCGAGCGGGGCTTCTGGGGCGACTACATGCACGCGTTCGAGGAAGCAATCCGCGCCACCGCCGCGCCGCGCGCGCCCTGGTTCGTCGTGCCCGCGGACAACAAATGGTTCACCCGCCTCATAGTCGCCGCCGCGATCGTGGAAGCGGTGGAGAAGCTCGACCTGAGCTACCCGAAAATCGATGCAGCAAAGAAGAAGGAGCTTGCCGAGGCGCGGGCAGCGCTCGCGCGCGAGAGGTAACGGCTGAGGGTGACGAACGCGCGGGCCAGCCGTGACGTTGGCGCCCTTCAGCGGTCTTCAGGCTGCGAGGCTCTGGCGCACTGCGCCTGGCGCTCCGCAGCGCATCCAGTGAATCGATTTCGAAATTTGAATCATATGCCGCGTCATTCCGGGTCGAGGCCCAAAGGGCCGAGGGCCCGGAATCTAGTAATCAATGGTGTAGGTTACTGGATTCCGGGTTCGCCGCTTCGCGGCGCCCCGGAATGACAAGTTTCATGGAATCGATCTGCTAATTTAAGCTGACCCGTGGCTGATAGCCGCATCGAGAATCAAGGGGCAGCAGATTGAGCGAAGAAGAAATGACCGTGAGCGGCGGTACGAACGGCGGCTTCGTTCACGTCCTCTTCGCCGTGGTGCTTGCGTCGGCCGCGCTTTACTTTGCCCGCGTCGTGCTGGAGCCGATAGCGTTTGCGCTTTTCGGCATGGCGCTGGTCTGGCCTCTCCAGAAGACGCTCGAGGCCAGGATGCCGAGGCCGATTGCGCTCGTCCTCACCGTTCTGGTGTCGCTTGTTGTAATCGCCGCGCTTGCCTTCGCAATTGTCTGGAGCGTCGGAGACGTCGTCCATTGGGTGCTGGCCAATCTGGAGCGCTTCCAGTCTCTTTACACGCGGGTGACGCAATGGCTCGCGGAGCGCGACATCTTTGTCACGGAGGGGGTTGGGCAATATGACGTCCGTACCTTCGCCGGCGTCCTGCAGCAGATCGCTGGGGCAATAAACTCTTTTGCCGGGTTTTGCGTCGTCGTCTTCCTGCTGCTCATGTTCGGTCTCACCGAGCTGACTTTCTTCGCCAGGCGGCTTGACGAGCTGGAACCCAAAATTGGCTGGAATATTTCTCAAACAGCAGGAGAGATCGCCGGGAAGATCAGAAAGTACATGCTGATACGGACCCTGGCCAGCGTTCTGACCGGTCTCGCGGTGTTTGCCTACACGTATTCTCTGGGGCTCGAGCTGGCGATTGCCTGGGGCATCATATCGTTTGTGCTGAACTACATCCCCTATATAGGCACGCTTGTTGCGATAGTTCTTCCCGTGCTCTTCGCAACTGCGCAATTCGAATCCTGGCAGATGCCGGTGATAATTTTTGGCGGCCTGTACGTGATCCAGTTCTTCATAGGCAATTATCTTGAGCCGCTGATTGCCGGCAAGGCTCTCGCAGTTTCGCCATTCGTGATGCTGGTTGCATTCTTTTTCTGGGGCTTTCTATGGGGCATGCCCGGTGCATTTATCGGTCTCCCCATGACGATCGCGTTCATTACGATCTGTGAACGGGACCCGTCCCTTCGCTGGATAGTACGACTGGTAACGCCTTCCGGCGATGCGCGCGCGCATTGACGCCTGCGCCCTGATCCGACGATGCCTGGAACAGGGCGACGCGGATTGATTAAGGCGTCGGGCGCGAATAAGAGTGTGGTACGCCGGCGCATTCACAGGAGCGGCAATGGCGGAACATCCCGACAGATTTCCGAATTGCTCTTTAGAGCGAATTTCGATGGAATCGAATCAGTTACGCGGTCGCGTGGCTTGCTTTACCTCTCCCCTGCGGGGAGAGGTTACAGCGCGCTGCGTCTATCTCAGCGGAACACGCTCTAGGATTTGATTGAGCGATGAGCGAGCTTGATGTGCCGCAAGAGAGTGCCGCTGCTCCGCGCCCTCCCGGGCGCGCGACGTTTCTCTATAGGCAGCTGCCGTACATCGTTGTGCTGGCGCTGGCGATCGCGGGCGTAGCCTATACGAACATTTCGCATCAGCCGCTCGTCGGATACTGGGAGTTTCTGACTCTGGCGATGGCAGCCATGTGCGTCATCACGGAATGGGGGAAGGCGGGCGACAGGCATGCTCGCGGGCAGCTGATCTGGAAGCAGGCGGTGCACTGGGGGGCAGTTCTGGTTGCGATGAACATCATGCTGCTGGCCGGCGTTCAGCAGCTCATGCCTGCGCCCGCCACCGGTCTCGTGCTTCTGATGCTGCTCGCGCTTGGCGCCTTTCTTGCCGGCCTCAACCTTTCATCCCTCCCGATCTGCTTTCTGGGCGTCGCCATGGCACTCGCCGTGCCAGCGATCGCCTGGCTCAAGCAATTCGCACTCTTTCTGCTGTTGGGCGCCGTGCTTCTGGTCGGGCTTGGCCTGACCTTCTGGCCGCGACGCCGCGGCGACGAGCGCGCGGCGAAAGCGGGGAATAGCGAAGCGTAGTACCCGGAATCGCAATTGGGTGATACAGCAGCGACGATCGTTTTCGGCCTCATCCAGAGGAGCTCGGCGCGCTCTTCGCGCGCCGAGCGTCTCGAAGGATGAGGCCGAGCGCTGTTCTCACCCTTCGAGACGCCGGCAGCGAAGCCGCTGCCGGCTCCTCAGGGTGAGGACGCAGAGAGTGCGACTCGCGTTTCAACGAAAGTGAGAGCGCCTTACAGCGGCACGACCTGCACGGACGCCTGCATCCCGCTGAAGGCGTCCGCCGGCCCTTCCCAGGCGCCGGAGAGCGGGGAAGCCTTCTCCTGCTCGCGTGCCACGGCCACCGAGACATGCTCGCTGCCGGCGATCTTGTTGTTGGTCGGATCAAAACCGTGCCAGCCCGCGCCCGGAATGTAGATTTCCGTCCAGGCGTGCGTCGCGCCGTGCTGACCTTCGCCCATCTGGATGTAGCCGGTGACGAATCTCGCCCCGAACCCCCAATGTCGCGCTCCTTCCATCATGAGCACCGCGAAGTCGCGGCACGACCCGCTGCCGAGCGCGAGCGTCTCGTGCGGCAGCTGGACGCCGGGCTCTTCGCGTCGGGCATATTTGAACGACTGATGGATGTGAGTATTGAGCTTGTGCAGAAGATCGAAAGTGCCGATCACCTGTCCCGGGCGATAGAGCTCATGCAGCCAATTCTGCAGCTGCGGGCCGTCGTACGGATAGCTGGGAAGGCGGTACACCATCAGCTCTACCTGCTCCTCCGGAAGATACTGGAACGGGAATTGGCGGGCGGCTGGCTCGATCAGGCATTCGATGGGATTGTCGTCATAAAGCTCGACGTCCACTTCGCTTGCGACGCAGAGTCCTTGCGAGCGCTCCTCAAAAGTGAGAACGGCGATGGAGTTGCCGTAGATGTCGCGCAGCCAACGAACCGCCGCCGCCGGCGCCACGCTCAGGCGTGACCGCGAAATATGCAGGTCATGTCCTTCGCGCGGCCGCAACAGCGCGCGGTGGGCGCCGAATTTGACCGGTTGATTGTAATGGTACTGCGTTTCGTGGACGATGCGGATGCGCTTCATGACACAATGACCCCGTCGATCGACTGACCTGAGTCGACCATTTGCGGACGCTATTTTTCGGGCTCCGAGACGAACAGATCCATACCCAGGCGTTGGGAAAGGAATCTGGCGACGAGCTGGCCCTTCACGCTGTTTCCCGCGCCGTCCAGCGGCGGGGCGAAGGTCCCCAATCCGCCCTTCCCCGGAGAGACGGTAACCATCCCGCCGCTGATCCCGCTCTTGCCCGGCAGCCCGATGTCGTAAAGCCAATCGCCTGAGGTCTCCTACAATCCTGCGGTCGCCATTACGGCCAGCGTGTAATGGCAGACCATGGCATCGACCACGCGTTCCCGAGTGAGCGGATTCACCCCGCCGTCAGCGAGGGTTGCGCCCATCGCGGCCAGATCCCTGGCGCTCACATTGAGGCAGCATTGCCTGGTGTAGAGGTCGGTAGCCTCCACCGGATCGAAATAGATCCGCCCAAAGCTCTGCAGCAGGCGCGCGATGCTCCGGTTGCGAAAGTTGGTCTGCGAGGCGCAGGCATAAACCTCCTCGTTCAATGCCAGCTCTCGTCCGGCAAAGCGGGACAAGCCCTCGTGAATGAACCTCCACTTGGCCTCGACGGTCGCGCCCGCTGCGAGGCTGGTCGTTGCGATCGCCCCGGCATTCACCATCGGGTTGGTTCGTCCGTCCACGCCGCGTTCGATCGCGGACAGCGAATTGAACGGCAGCCCGGTGCTGTTTACGCCGAGCCTCTCGCGGGCCTGCTCGGGGCCGATCGACTGACAGACCAGCGCGAACACGAAGGGCTTGGAGATGCTCATGATCGAGAACGCGTGGTCCGCGTCCCCGACGGCATGCACATCGCCGTTGGTACCGATCACGCACACGCCGAACAGATCGCCGGACGCCTTGGCGAGCGCAGGGTAGATATCCGAGTTGCGTCCTTCACTGCTTGATTTGAAGCGCTCGTGAGCCTCGCACACCAATGCCTTCACCATCTCGGGGGAGGGCAAGCGGCCGGTGGACACATAGCCGTGGCGGGTTTGCTCGCGACTCTCGACTTGCGTTTTCATCTGCTCCGCAGAGCTCGTTTTTGTCGTTCACCGTCCTTCCGCTTCCCCCACGACGAGCGGCGGTAGCGGGCAGTCGAGCGTATCGCAAATGGCCCGGAGCAGCTCCGCTTCGCGCACGGTCACCTGCTGGTTCGCCAGGATGCAGGCCGCGCAGGCGACGACAATCCGGCGCTTGATGGCGGGGACGGATTGATTGAGCGTTTGCAGGGCTGCGTCGAACTCGGCGAGGGAGCATTCCTCGCGGGACGGCAAGCGGTGGGGGTGGTCGCCGCCGATGTAGCTGCGCATGCCCGCATCGAAAGCGCGGGCGGCCTGGTCGGGTTCCGGCTGGCCTTCCCAGGCCAATAGCGCCAACACCGCCGCCACCGGGCGCGCCAGTTTTTGCGGCGAGCTGTGCACTGGACGCGCCTGACGCCGCGGCAGGAACTGGGCGTCGAGATGGCGATGCAGTACACAGCGCAGCGTGTACTCGAACAAGCTCAGCCGCTGGTCGGCGATCATGAGCATCTCGACCTGGGCGCGGAAAGCCCGGTACTGGCGGGGCGACATCTGCCGCAGGGCCGGCATGGCCAGGTCCAGGAGGGGCAGGCGGTGCGTGTCGGGCAAGGCCTGGACAGGGGCGACCAGCCGCAACGTTTCGGCGAAGTCTTGCGGCGCAGCGGCGGCCTTCAGCCGGGTCAGCTGGAGGTCCCGCAGGTCCGGCCTCGGGTCCAGGAGAAGGGCGTAGACCAGGGCGTGAGCACTGAATGGCTCCTGAGCGGCGACCCGGAGCACGTCGGATATGCCGTCGTGCAGCGCCTGGGCGTAGCTGATTTCTTCCGGATCGATCTCGCCGACCCGGGACGCCGCTTCCTCGGCGAACCCCAAGACCGGCAACGGCACCTGCGGCAGCCCCGGTATCCTCGGCATTCCGGCGAACGGCGGGACGCGGCCGGGACGGGGGGCTTCGCGTTCTTCCCGATCGACACCGACCGGCCGCACCTGCGGGAACTGGCCGTTGAACTGGGGATCGAGCCGGCGGATGCGCTCGACGAGAGGCGGGTGGGTGGCCAGCAGCCCCCCGCCGGCAAAAGCGTTGGCGAAAAACATGTGACCGACCTCGGCGGCCTGGGGGTTGTCGATGCGCGACCCCTCGGCCAGCCCGCCGATCTTCTTGAGCGCCCCGCCAATGCCATCGGGGTTGCGCGTGAACTGGACGGCGCTGGCGTCGGCCAGGTACTCGCGCTGCCGAGACACCGCAGCCATGATCAGCCGACCGAAGAACGCTCCCACCAGGCCCAGCACGAACACGCCCAGGCCCACCAGCATCAGGCCGCCGCGGGAATCTTGCCTTCCCGACGAGCGTCCGCCGGACGTGAACATGAGCATGCGGCCGATGATGGACAACGCCATGATCCCGAAGATCAGGCCGATCAGCCGGATGTTGAGCCGCATGTCGCCGTTGAGGATGTGGCTGAACTCGTGGGCCACCACGCCCTGCAGCTCGTCGCGGCTCAAGTAGTTGAGGCAGCCCTGGGAGACGGCGACCACGGCATCGCCCGGGGCGTAGCCGGCCGCGAAGGCATTGATGCCGGGCTCTTCCAGGACATAGACGGGG
>Ga0306924_10003211_pt1 | contig 15694 bp, 11 predicted proteins | sample sta12Can44000111_FD_203756 | JGI IMG/M metagenome (GOLD analysis project Ga0306924, IMG submission 203756) | Lab enrichment of tropical soil microbial communities from Luquillo Experimental Forest, Puerto Rico - statanox.12C.anox.44.000.111 (v2)... | ecosystem: Environmental > Terrestrial >... | reverse complement strand
CACGAAACTCCCGCGCCACCGCCTCGCGCCTCTCCGCATCGAGAGCGGCAAGCGGCCCGTCGGCAAGACGCGCGAGGTAATCAAGCGCGGCTGCAACCCGTTTCGTGTCCCGTCCGAGCGTCGCCAGAATATCGGCCTGGATCGCCGCATCGTCGGCGCCAGGGACTTTGTATACCTCGCTGGCGGGAATCATCATGGCGGCAACGGTGCGAAGGTCGGCGCGCTGGGGCGGAGTCAGAGGCTCGGTCATTGCGCCCTCAATCGAACAAATTGGCTAGCCGGCTCTTCATCTGATCAGCGATGTAGAGCGCAATGGCCTGGATGGTGGATGTCGGATTGACCCCGCCCGCGGTGACAAAGACACTGCCGTCGATGATGAAGAGATTCTTCACGTCATGCGAACGGCCCCATTCGTTCACCACGGAACGCGCGGGATCGGTGCCCATGCGCGCGGTGCCGAGCAAATGCCAGCCGCCCCAAGGGATCGGCGAATTGAAGCAGATGTCGGTGGCGCCAGCGGTTTCGAGAATCTTGCGGCCGCTCGCCAGCCCATGCTCCATCATCGCCTTCGAGTTCTCGCTGATGGTGTAGTCGATCTTCGGCGCCGGGATTCCGTGGCTGTCCTTCAGCACGGGATCGAGCGTGACACGGTTGTGCTCCTCGGGAAGGTCCTCGCAGATCGCAGAGACGTGCAGGCGATGGCCGTTAAGCCTGCGGAACACGCGGTGATGGTCCTTGCCCCACGGCAGGATGCCCTTCTGCTCGCTCGCGACCGCCTCGAACACCGGCCCCGCGCCGCGGCCGAACTGAATGCCGTAGCCGCGCACGAACCCGCGCGAGAGATCGGTGTCATAAAATTGCTTGCTCCACAGGCAGGTCGGCGGCGCGCGATTGCTGTCGGTCGGCTCCTTCACAAAACCGTAGATCTGCGCATAGGGATGGAACATCAGGTTCTTGCCGACCAGGCCCGATGAATTGGCGAGCCCGTTCGGAAACTTGCCGGACGCGGAGTTCAGCAAGAGTCTAGGGGTGCCGACGCCGTTGCAGGCGATGATGACAACCTCGGCGCCCTGGAACTGTTCGACGCCGTCCTTGTCGTAATAGACCACGCCAGAGGCCATGCCGTGCTCGTTGGTCGTGATCTCGCGCACGCGGCAGTGAGGCTTGAGCTCGACGCCGGCGCGGATCGCGTGCGGCCAATAGGTGATGTCGGTCGATGCTTTTGCTCCTTGCGCGCAAGCCGGCGTGCAATGGCCGAGATTGATGCAACGCGCGCGGCCCTCGTAATCGGTGGTTGCGACCGTCGTGTCCGACGGCCACCAGTGCCAACCGAGCCTGTTCATGGCCTTGGCGATCAGCGGGCCCGAGAGTCCGAGCGGCTGCGGCGGCATGGGCGGATGGGTCAAAGGCGACAGCGGATCGCCCGACAAGCCCGAAACGCCCATCATCCGGTCATTCTCTTCAAAGAATGGGACGAGAGTGTCGTAATCGATCGGCCAGTCGTCGGCAACGCCATCGAGCGTCTTGACCTTGAAGTCGGACGGATGCAGCCGCGGCCAATGCGCGGTGTACATGACGGTCGAGCCGCCGACGCCGTTGAAGTTCACAACCTTGATCGGCGAGTTGTCGTCGTTGATCGGATAGTCTTCAGCCCGTCCCCGAATATTCGGGCTGGTCGACCACTCGCCATAGAATTTTGCCTCCCAGTCGCGCCCAGTGCTCGGATATTCGGAAGGGTTCATCCACCCGCCCTGTTCGAGGCAGAGAATGTGCATTTTGGTTTCGGCAAGCGACCACGCAACAGCGGCGCCGGATGCGCCGGCGCCGATGATCAGGACGTCTACGGGCTCGTTCATTCCTGTTCTTTCTTATGAAGCGATCCTGACCGGCAGCGAGCGGATGCCGCGGATGAAATTCGAATAGAGCCTTTTGGCTGGACCCGCGATCTCGAAACGCAGGTCGCGTTTGAGAATCTCCTCCCAGAGGATGCGCAATTGCTGCTCGGCAAGCCGGTCGCCGACACAGCGATGAATGCCGGCGCCAAAGGCAAGATGCTGCCGCGGCTTGGTGCGATCGACGATGAACTCGTCGGCACGTTCGATCTTGTCTTCGTCGCGGTTGCCGGAGATGTACCACATCACGACCTTGTCGCCCGCCCTGACCTTGCGGCCGGAGAGTTCGACATCGCGCCGCGCGGTGCGACGCATGTGCAGCACTGGCGTGTGGTAGCGGATGATCTCGGAGACGAGGCTTGGAACCAGCTCCGGCCTCGTCCGCAGCAGTTCGAACTGCCCGGGATTTTCGGCCAGTGCCATTAGTCCGCCGCTCATGGAATTACGCGTGGTGTCGTTGCCGCCGACGATCAGGAGCCCGATCGTGCCGATAAATTCGCGCGCGTCGAGGTTTCGTGTCGCTTCCGAATGTGCCAGCATCGAGATCAGATCGAAGGTCGGCGCGACATCTATCCGCTGGTCCCACAACTTGCGAAAATACTGGCCCATCCCAATCATTTCTGCCGAACGCTCCTCCTCCGAACGCACCACGGCATCCGGAGAGTTGACGTTGGCAATCGCAACATCCGACCACCAGGTCAGCTTCATGCGGTCTTCCCAGGGAAAATCGAAGAGGGTCGCCAGCATCATGTTGGTAAGATCGACCGAGACACGCTCCGCCCAATCGAAAACTTCGTGACGCGGCAGCGCGTCGAGCACATCGGCGGTGCGGCGGCGGATCAACGGTTCGAAATTGGCAAGGTTGGATGGCGCCACGATCGGCGCGACGGTACGGCGCTGCGCGGTGTGGCCCGGCGGGTCCATGCGGATGAAGTTGGGACGCTCCTGTCCCTTGGGCTGATCGGCGATCTGGATGCCGCCGAGTTCGGATGCGGACGAGTAGGTCTCGTGGTCAAGCTCGACCGCCAGAATGTCGTCATATCGCGTGACCGACCAATAGGGTCCGAACGGCGAGGAAACGCAATAGTGCACGGGATCGTTGCGGCGCAGATGCGCAAACAGCGGCCGCCAGGTGTCGTCCTGATAGAGTTTGGGGTCGCTGACGTCGATCGAATCAAGCCGGCGAGGCTGCGCCTGGGCCATCGTTTCATTTCCCTCCGTCGCCGCTTGGCGGGCGATTGGCGAATGGTACGATAGGCAAAGATCGGGTGATCAGTCAAAGGTCGCACCTTCGCGGCCGGGCAATCCTGCAACCCTGCCGCGCGCAGATGCCCACTTTGTTCGCTGGCAGCAGACCGGATAGTTTCAATCAACTCGAGACGTCAGGAGCAAGCATTCGTGGCCGTCGCCCGCCCGGAACAGAGCCAAACCCAGCAGAGTCCGGCCACGGAGGTGGCAGCCGATCCGGACTTCGACGTCCTCATTGTCGGCGCCGGGATGTCCGGCATGTACCAGCTCTACCGGATGCGCGAGCTGGGGTTGCGGGTGCGGGTTTTCGAGGCCGGCACCGATGTCGGCGGGACCTGGTACTGGAATCGCTATCCCGGCGCGCGCTTCGATTCTGAAAGCTATTCCTACGGCTACTCGTTTTCGCCGGAGCTTTTGCAGGAATGGGAGTGGTCGGAGCATTTCGCCGGCCAGCCGGAAACGCTGCGTTATCTCAACTACGTTGCGGACAAGTTCGACCTGCGGCGCGATATTCAGTTTCGCAGTCGGGTTACGGCTGCAACCTACCAGGAGGAGGCGCGAAACTGGGCGATCACGCTCGAAGACGGTAGCCGCTTCCATACGCGCTTTTTGATTACCGCGATCGGACCGCTCTCTACCCCCACGCTGCCCCGGATCGAGGGGCGCGAGAGCTTTGCCGGGCAGGCCTTCCACACCGCACGCTGGCCGAAGCAGCCGGTAGATCTCGCCGGAAAGCGAGTTGCGGTCATCGGCACCGGCGCGACCGGCGTGCAGACCATCCAGACCATCGCAAGCCAGGTTGGCCATCTCACCGTCTTCCAGCGCACACCGAACTGGTGCGCGCCGCTTCATAACGGCAAGATCGACGCTGACACGCAGAAGAAGATCAAGGCGGGCTACGGCGAAATGTTCGCGCGTTGCCAGGAAACCTTTGCCTGCTTCATCCACACGCCCGACCCGCGCTCGGCGTTCGAGGTCACCGATGAAGAGCGCCAGGCGTTCTATGAAAAGCTCTATGCGCAGCGCGGCTTTGGCATCTGGCAGGGCAATTTCCGCGATATCCTGACCGACCGCAAGGCCAACGCGACCATCAGCGACTTCGTCGCGCGCAAGATACGCGAGCGCGTCAGGGATCCGCGGGTTGCGGAAAAGCTGATCCCGAAGAACCACGGGTTTGGAACAAGACGTCTGCCGTTGGAGACCTTCTATTACGAGGCCTATAACCGCGATAATGTCGAGCTCGTCGACATCATGGAGACGCCGATCGAGAAAATCACCCCGAACGGCATCAAGACCAGCGATAAGAAATACCCCTTCGACATCATTATTTTTGCCACCGGATTCGACGCGATCACGGGCGCCTTCGACAGGATCGATTTGTGCGGCGCGGGCGGCGTGCGGCTGAAAGACAAATGGAAGCACGGACCGGAGACCTATCTCGGCCTGATGATCGACGGCTTCCCCAACTTGATGATGCTGATGGGGCCGCATACCGCGCTCGGCAACATCCCGCGCAGCATCGAATACAGCGTGGATTGGGTGACCAGTCTGATCCGATTTGCGCGGGCGAAAGGCCTGACGCGGCTGGAAGCCACGACCGCAGGCGCGGCGTCATGGACCGATCACGTCAAGGCCCTGGGCGTCGGTCTCTTGTCCAACGAGGTCGATTCCTGGATGACCGGCATCAACCGGAACGTCGAGGGGAAGCAAACGCGCATCGTCGCGCGCTATAGCGGCAGCGCGCCCGCCTATCGCGCCAGATGCGACGAGGTTGCGGCAAAGGGATATGACGAGCTCAAGCTGGCATAATGCCGACATCCGGTTATGCTGGGCGTCCTTTGGGTACATTGCGAGCAGATATGCGTTTACGTGTTTCTTTGATCGGTTCGATCGTTCTCCTTGCAACCTTTTTTTCGGCTAGTCCCGGTTGGGCCGCGACCGCCGTCGTCCGCGACGGCGATACCATCCAGCTTGGAGACATGATCTATCGGCTCGACGGCATCGATGCCCCCGAGTTCGACCAGATTTGCATCGACGATCATGCCGATCCATGGACCTGCGGGGTCGAAGCGCGCGAGCAGCTCACGAAACTGATCGGCGGGCGCGAAGTCAGCTGCGACGGTCTTGGCCCTGACCCGACCTACCGGAAAAGACACGTCGGAATCTGCACCGTCGAAGGCGAGACCTCGAGCCTGAACCAGCAGCTTGTCCGCCAGGGTTTTGCGATCAGCCCCCGCGCCTTCGTGAAGGCGGCATTCGTGAGCGACCAGGCGGCTGCGCAGGGCGAACGGCGCGGTCTTTGGAAAGGCTGTTTCGCAGACCCGCATGATTTCCGCATTGGAAAGAAGGACGGGACCTTGCTCGGCGGCGCCTGCAGGGCCGATCGCGACAGCGAAATCCGCGCCGTGCTGTTCCCCAATGATCCTGCGATGCCGCCAAGCTGCAACATCAAAGGCAAGTTTGCGGCGCGTGCGCGCGTGACCGGCAATATCGGCATCTATCACCTGCGGGGTTGCCCCAGCTATGCAGGGCTAACCGGGCCGGATCGCTGGTTCTGCTCCGAGGACGATGCGAAGGCGGCCGGATTTCGCGCGGCCTATAATTGCCGCGCAGGCCGCAGCAAGTGACGGGGATTGCCGGAAGTCGGTCCCTTACTGAAATCTCAAATTCCAACCGATCCATTCGCAAAGACCCCGTCCCATCACGTCCTCGAGCTCCCTTCCCTTCAACCAGGACAGCTCCTCGGTGAAGAAGGTCACGCATTGGCGATAGCTGCAGGGCATGCGGGTGATGTCGGTGCCCCAGAAGAAGCGCTTTGGACCGAACGCGTCGAAAATACGATGCAGCCCGTCCTGAATGTTGCGGAACGGATAAGGCTGCGTCGAATAATGCGGCGCGCCGGTGGCCTTGACCGCGACATTGGGCAACCTCGCAAGGTGCACCAATTCGTCGAGATGAACAAAGGCCTCGGCGTCGCGGCCGTGCCGGTTGAGCCCGCAGTGATCGATTATCATCTTCAGACGCGGATGATGCTCGGCGATCTCGCGAAACCTTTGCAGGAACAGGCCGCCCATCATGGCAATAGGGAGGCCTTCCTGCTCCGCCGCCGGCCACAGCCAGTCCAGCGAACTGTCATGCAGCCACTTCTGCTGCTCCTCCGACAACAACGGCCAGCGCAAGCCCATCATACCCGGCTGGTTGCGCCAGCCCCGGATCAGCTTGCGATTGGTAGGGTCGTTGAGCGGGAACTGCCCCATCACGGCGAAGCGATCAGGATACTTTGCCGCCGCCCGGATCGCCAGTGCGTTGGAATTGGGGTCCCAACTGAAGGGCGGATGGATCAGGGCCGCATCGACGCCGGCCGCGTCCATCTCGGTCAAGAGTTCCTCGGCGGTGAATGTCGCGACCTTGCGGTGCAGACCGAATGTCGGCACCACCGCCTGCGACCAGATATGCACCTGCGCGTCGATGATTTTCATGGCGTTTCTCCGACCTAGTTCTTCCAACGTGTCGATCATGCAGGACGAACCTTAAGAGCTGCAAGTGCGGCTAACCGCATCAGGGAGTGCAGACATGCTCAAAGCTGGTCTAGGCGCGGTTTGGCGAAGCTGGTAACGGTCTCACGCAGAGATAGATTTTGAGACCGGGAGCCGAGGATGGACAATCGCAGCGAGATCTGGCGTGGCGTAGACACGGTCAAGCCGCGCTTTATTGCCCTGAGCGACAGGGTCTGGGCGATACCCGAGGTCTGCTACACGGAGGCGCGCTCCTCGGCCGAGCATCTGGCGGAATTGCGTCATCAGGGGTTCCGTATCACCGAGAATGTCGCGGATATTCCGACGGCCCTGATGGGCGAGTGGGGTGAAGGTGGCCCCGTCATCGCCTTCCTTGGCGAATACGACGCCCTGCCCGGCCTCAGCCAGGAAGCGGGTGTCGCCGAGCCCCGCCCGCTGGAGGCGGGAGGTCATGGCCATGGCTGCGGCCACAATCTGCTCGGCTCGGCCGCTCTGCTCGCCGCCACCGCACTGAAGGATTGGCTGGCCGCGCACAAGGTGCCCGGGCGCGTGCGCTATTACGGCTGTCCCGCGGAGGAAGGTGGCGCCGCCAAGGCCTTCATGGTGCGCTCCGGCGCGTTCGATGATGTCGACATCGCCATCACCTGGCACCCCCACAGCTTCTGGGAAGTGGTGGTGACGCCCTCGCTTGCCAACACGCGCGCCGATTTCATCTTCACCGGGCGCACCTCGCACGCCGCCGCCTCGCCGCATCTCGGCCGCAGCGCGCTCGATGCGGTGGAGTTGATGAATGTCGGCGTGAACTACATGCGCGAGCACATGCCAAGCGACGCCCGCGTCCACTATGCCTTGCTCGATGCCGGCGGGATTGCCCCCAACGTGGTGCAGGCCCATGCCCGCGTGCGCTATTCGATCCGCGCCCGCGACTTGCCCGGCATGAACGAGCTGGTGGAGCGCGTGCACAAGATCGCGCAAGGGGCGGCGCTGATGACCGAAACCAAGGTGGAGATGCGGATCATCTCCGCCGTCTCCAACGTCTTGCGCAACACCCCGCTCGAGCTCGCCCTTCATCAAGTCATGGAAGAGCTCGGCCCTCCACATTTCGACGAAGCCGACAAGGATTTCGCCGGGAAGATCCGCGCCACGCTGACCGAGAAGGACATCGCCAGCGTCTATCACGCCATCGGCATGGATCCCACGGACCGGCCGCTTGCCGATTTCACCGTGCCACTGGACGCCAAGCGCAATCCGCTGGTCGGCTCGACCGATGTCGGCGATGTGAGCTGGGTGGTGCCGACCGTCCAGGTCCATTCCCCGACGGTTGCCATCGGCACCCCGTTCCACACCTGGCAGGTGGTGGCCCAGGGCAAGAGCCCGGCGGCCCACAAGGCGATGGTGCAGGCCGCCAAGGCGATGGCCGGGCTTGGCGTCAAGGCGCTGACGGAACAAGAGCTGATCGTTGCTGCGAAGGCCGATCTCAAGAAGCGCACGGCCCGCACGCCCTATGTCAGCCCGTTGCCGGAAAATGTTTCGCCCCCGCTCGACATGTCATTGACCTGATGGCGCGAGCGGATTTCCGATGGGCGCAGATACCAATGGTCCCCGACAGGGAGGAAACAAACGATGAAGGGGCCCGAGGACGACGCCGGCCTTGCCGGCAAGGTTGCGCTGATCTCCGGTGGCGGCGCGGCGGGTGACGGCATCGGCAATGGGCGCGCAGCCGCCCTCTTGCTGGCGCGCGCCGGCACCAAAGTGATGGTGGCCGATCGCGAATTGAAGCTTGCCGAACGCACCGTCGCCATGATCGCGGAAGAAGGCGGCACGGCGGTAGCGCTTGGCTGCGACGTCACCGATGAGGCGGATTGCCGCCGCCTGGTCGAGGCAACGGTCGACCGCTTCGGTCGCCTCGATTTCCTCGACAACAATGTCGGCATCGGCAGCCGCGGCAGCGTAGTCGAGGAGAAGGCGGAAACCTACCGTCGCGTGATGCAGGTCAACGTCGAGACCATGTTCCTGCTCTCCAAATACGCCATCCCCGCCATGATCAAGACCGCCCGCGGCGGCGCCATCGTCAACATCTCCTCGATCTCGGCGCTGCGGCCGCGGGGACTGACCACCTATACGACATCGAAGGCTGCGATCATTGGACTGACCCGCGCTATGGCGGTCGATCACGGCCGCGATCATATCCGCGTCAACTGCATCTGCCCGGGCCCGATGTATACGCCGATGGTCTACGCGCGCGGCATGAGCGAGACCGCGCGTACGCAGCGCGTCAAGGCCTCGGTACTCAAGCTCGAAGGCACCGGCTGGGACATCGGTCAGGCCGTCAAATTCCTGCTCAGCGATTTCGCGCGCTACATCACCGGCCAGGTGCTGGTGGTCGATGGCGGTGTCACGCTGCAGGCGCCGGAGCGTGAGTCGCAAGAAAACTGACACTGACAGGATTCGACAACGAAGAGGAAACTGACAATGGCCCGCCTGCCATACCTCGAGGCCGACCAGGTCGCGCCCGAATATCGCGACATGCTCAAGCGCAATACCAACCTGCACAAGCTCCTGGTCAACTCGCCGGACATGGCGCGTGCCTTCAACGGCGTCGGCGGCTATATCCGCTTCAAGAGCAAGCTCGATCCGCGGTTGCGCGAGCTTGCCATTCTTCAGGTCGGCTGGCTGGAAAAGTCCGAGTACGAGTTCACCCACCACGTGAAGATCGGCAAGGAGTTCGGCGTGACCGACGAAGATATCGCCGCTATCATGGCCGAGACCGAGGGCAAGCCCTCCAACCTCGAACCGCTTGCAAGGGAAATCCTGAAGGGTGCCCGCGAAATGGTGCGGCAGCTTGCGATGTCGGAGGCAACCTTCGCCGAAATCAAGAAGCATCTGTCGGCCGAGCAGATGGTCGACCTCGTGCTCACCATCGCCTTCTATTGCGCCGTGGTGCGCGTTCTCGCCACCATGAAGATCGACAACGAGCCCTACTATAAAGAGGTGCTCGGGCAATATCCGATGTGAGGGGTCGGCCTCCGCGATGCCGGTGGTCCGAAGGCTCAAGTCGTGATTAAATGGTGCTTTTGAGGGAGCGACGAATGACCCAGATCGCAACCGCTACCGAGCTGACATGCTACTATGGCGAGCCAACGATCCTGGCGAAGAAGAAAGACCTGGATCACATCGACGCACATGCTCGCGCCTTCATCGAGCATTCGCCCTTCGTCGTCTTGTCCACCGCTGATGCCGCTGGCTGGCCGGACTCTTCTCCGCGAGGCGATGCGCCCGGTTTCGTCGCCGTCGAGGGACCGCGCACGCTTTTGATGCCCGATCGACCGGGCAACAACCGGGTAGACAGTTTCAACAACGTGATTGCAAATCCGAAGGTCGGCTTGCTGTTCCTGGTACCGGGCCATCTGCATTCGCTCCGCGTAAACGGCACCGCGCGGCTGTTGAGCGACGAAGGCTTATGCAAGCGCTTTGCCGTCCAGGGCAAGGCTGCTCGCGCCGTTCTCGAGGTAACGGCATCGCAGGTGTTCTTTCATTGTGGCAAATCGCTGATCCGCGCCCGGATTTGGGAGCCGACGCAGTGGCCCGATCGCACTGGTCTTGCGAGCCTTGGAAGCGCGATAGCCGATCAGGTCGGTATCGTCGACAGGGCTACGGCTGAGGCAATGGTCGCGGAAAGCATCGCCAAGCGACTTTACTGACCGAGCTCTCCGAGCAGGGCTTTGGCCTCTCTCAAGTCACGCGTTTCGAACCCTTCAGCGAACCAACCGTAGACGGGGGCGAGAACGTCGCGTGCCGCTTGCCGCTTGTCCTGATCATTCAAAAGACGAGCCATGCTCATAGCCGCACGCAATTCCAATGACTTTGCCTGCTGCACTCGCGCGACAGCCAGTGAATGCTCGAAATATGCCTTCGCCTTCGCCACATCGCCTTCCGGCGATTTGAGCGCGATTTCGCCGGCGACGCGATGTGCCTCGGCCTCGCACCACCTTTCCTTGGTTGCCTCCATCGCTGTCATTGCCTTGCTGATGCAGCGCCAAGCATCATTGAACTGACCCGAATCTGCCTGGGCGATTGCCAACATGAACTCCTGCTCCGGCGTGAATATTGTCGATCCGGCCGACCGCCATAAATCGATGCCGGAGGTGACCAACTCGACCGCGTTCGCCGCTTTCCCCATGAGGGTCAGGAGGTAGCCCCGCCGTAACACGCCTTCCGCCTTTCGGAACGGGGCCCCCTTCTCTTCCGCCAAGGCGAGGAGCTCTCCGATAAAGCGGTCTGCTGCGTCGTAATTTCCGCAATAGGTATTCACCATGATAGGAAAGTTCAACGTGAACATCAAAGTGGCAGCATGGTCAATCTGGCGCGCTTCCTCGAGCGCACGGTTTGCATCTTTCAGCGCAGTGTCTGGATAACCGAGCAGCCAAAGGGACATTGAACGAAAACACAAGCAGGTCACCCGGAGGTCCTGTCCAAATCGCGTCATCAATCGGCGGTGCGCGGCGGGGCGGTAAAGGGCGAGTGCTTCATCGTAGTGCGCTCGAGACTGAACGAGGTCTCCCATAAGCGCGAGCGAGCACCCCATGGTGCGGTGTCCGATCATCAGTGGCACCGCCGTCTTGTCCTTTTCGCCAATAGCCAGAAACCGCGCTGCAAGCTCTCGTGCGACGTCACCATTGAAGCTTATGAAATTGACGAGCCACTGGCCAAAGAGCGCCGAGAGCAGCAACGACGGGTCATCGGGGGATTCTCCCAGCCGTTCCGCCTGTTCGATCAACGCCTTCACCTGAGCCACCGCGGCTTTGGTTTCGGTGGCGCTATATCCCTTGACATGCATGAGCGTATTCAAGAGCGCGACCTGCAAAATGATCTGCTCGCGCCGCCGGTCGGGCGTACTAGGCAACGTTGCGACTTGCGCCAGCGCCTGGCCAAGCTGTGCTGCGGCTTCCACCAGCGCCGAGCGCTCCTGCGACCGCAATCCCGCCTTGGCCCACAGGCGCGCCGACTCCTCGATCAGATCGGCCTTTGTGTAGTGACGCGCCAGCAGCTCGGGCTGGCTCTCGGCGATTTCTGCGAACTTGTTTTGAAGGACTTCGGCGATGCGCGCATGTAGCACGCGCCTGGGCTCCCGCAGCAGCGTACTGTAGGCTGCGTCCTGCACCAGCGCGTGCTTGAACAGGTAGCTCGCATGGGGCGGAGTGCCCTCTCGAAACAGCAGGCCCGCCCCAATCAGCCTATCAAGGTCGGAATTCAATTCTTCGTCCGGCTTTCCTACGATCGCCGCCAGCAACATGTGGGGGAATTCCCGGCCGATTGCTGCGCCAATCTGGGCTACATCCTTCGCTGGGCCGAGCCGGTCGAGCCGCGACATCAGCGAAGCCTGCAGGCTTGCCGGAACGGCAACGAGAGACGTCGGTCCTGCTGCGACGGTCCGCTGCGTCTCACCCTCACCCCCCGCATCCAGCACCGCCTTGGTCATTTCCTCGACAAACAAGGGAATGCCATCGGTACGGTCAATAATGTCCTGGCGGAGGGCCACCGGGAGCAATCGATTGCCGATGACTTCCTGTATGAGCGAATCGATATCGCGGTGCGTCAGCCGATTGAGGGTCAGCGCAGTCACGTGCGACCGTCCGATCCAGGGCGGACTGAATTCCGGCCTGTGCGTAACTACTATCAAGACACGGTGGCTAACGGCCAGGTCCACCATCCGGCCAAACAATTCGAGGCTGGTCGGATCGGTCCAATGCGCGTCTTCGAAAATCATCAGCACCCGATTCGTCTGCGCAAGCGACACAAGCTGCGAACCGAGGGCTTGCAGCGTCTTCTGGCGACGCAGCTGCGGCTCAACTTCAACTGGAGGATAGCGTCCGTCGTTGGGCAGCGACAGCAGCTCGGCAACCAGGGACGCATGCTCACGCGACGCCGAGCTTTGCGCTAACAGCGTATCGAGCTTATCCAATTTAGCTTGCGGGCTATCATCATCCTCCAACCCGGCGGCACGCGTTAAATGGCCGATCATCGGATAGAGCGCACTATCGATGTGCTGCGGCGAACAGGCAAAACGCAGTCGGATGTGCGGCTCGCTGGCAAGCTGTTGCAGCAGCGCGAATGTGAGCCGCGATTTGCCGATGCCAGCCTCGCCGGAAAGCAGCACCACTTGGCCTTCGCCGCTCTTGGCCCGTGACCAGCGTCGAAGCAGCAACTCAAGCTCTTCTTCACGCCCGACCAGGGGTGTCAATGCGCCCGCGTGCAGCGCCTCAAAGCGGCTTGCCACCGAACTAGGTCGCAAGGCCGCCCACACGCGCACCTTGCCCTGGATGCCTTTGATGTCTTTTGCCCCGAGGTCTTGGAGTTCGAACAGATTTCCGAGAAGCTTCCGGGTGCCGTCGGCAATGACCACCGTGTTGGGAGCGGCGATGGCTTGCAACCGAGCTGCGAGGTTGGGTGTTTCGCCCACAACATCGCGTTCCTGAGGGTCGCCCGACCCAATCAGATCTCCAACGATCACTATTCCGGTCGCTATGCCGACACGGACCTGCAGGAGAACCGGGGCGGCAAGTGCGGATACCGCCGCGATCACCTCCAGCCCAACCCTTACCGCGCGGTCAGGATCATCCTCATGCGCCTGGGGATAGCCGAAATAAATGAGAGCACCGTCTCCCATATACCTTGCGACGAAGCCGCCGAAGCGAAGCACCGTCTCCGTCACGCATTTCTGGTAACTTGAAATGATGTCTCGTAAATCCTCGGGATCCATGCGGGTGGAAAGTTCGGTCGAGCCGACCAAGTCGGTGAACATGACTGTGACTTGACGGCGCTCCGCAGCATCCACGCTCCTCGGAGCCTGTGAGGCAGAAGCGGGTTCGGATAGGGCTTGCGCAGCCGCGGGCTCGCTGATGGCTGCAAGGATTTTCCGCCGGTGCCCAAGCGGAATACCGATCTCCTTCAGGTCTTGGTCAGTTAGATTAGGGAGTACGGAGACGTCGATTTCATGCTCGGCAAAACGCTGCGCGTATTGCCCGAGACCAAGTTGCCCAAGCCAAATGGCAATCTCCTGCACACCGCCTCCCGAAATAGAGGACCTTACTCAGCAGATGAAAGACGCCCAGCTTACGTTTCCTTCGAGGCATATTGGAGACGTGCATCCCGTGCAGAGCAGAGCACGTCCGTAAAAGCTCATTTTCGACCGGACCAACCGGTCCAGACAGCCAGCTGCTGTCTCCTCTACCTCGAAAGCGACCTCATTGCTGCGCGGCTGAATGACGCGATGGGCCAGAGTTTGACTGTTATGCCAAGTCCTTAGATAACCGCTACCTGTTGCAATCATCTGTTATAGAGGTACTCGAGCAGTACCCGATGTGAGGGAGTGACTTGACATGCGCCTGAAAGATCGCATCGCCATCGTCGTTGGCGCCGGGCAAAGTCCCGGCGAAGGCATCGGCAACGGCCGCGCTACCGCGCTCACCTTTGCGCGCGAGGGTGCGAAGGTGCTTTGCGTCGATCACAATCCCGCCTCGGCCCAGGAGACGGTCGACATGATCGCGGGCAAGGGTGGCGCGGCGGCGCCGTTCAAGGCCGACGTCACCAGGGACTCAGAGATACGAGCAATGGTTCAGGACGCGCTCACCCGCTGGGGCCGCATCGACATCCTGCACAACAATGTCGGCGTAAGCCTTGCGGGCGGCGATGCCGAGCTGCTTGCGATCAGCGAGGAGGCATTCGACCGCTGTGTCGCGATCAACCTGAAGAGCTGCGTCCTCGCGGCCAAGCATGTGATTCCGGTCATGAGGAGGCAAAAGAGCGGCGCGATCATCAACATCTCCTCGATGGCGGCAATCACGACCTATCCTTACGTGGCCTACAAGGCAACCAAGTCGGCAATGATCGCGTTCACCGAGCAGCTTGCTTATCAGAACGCGGAATACGGTATCCGCGCCAACGTCATCCTGCCCGGATTGATGGACACGCCGATGGCGGTCGATACCCGCGCGCGCGAATTCGGCAAGAGCCGCGCCGAGGTTGCCGCCGAGCGCGACAGCAAGGTGCCGCTGCGCAGGAAAATGGGAACGGCCTGGGACGTCGCCAATGCGGCGTTGTTCCTGGCATCCGACGAGGCCAATTTCATCACCGGCGTGACCTTGCCGGTCGACGGCGGCGCCAGCGTGCGGCGGGGTTAGCTCACGACAGCGCACCGAGCACGCCGCGTGTCGCCGAGTCGATCTCTTCCGTATATCGGCGCCGCGCGAATGACTCGGTCAGGAAACCGACGACCTTGCGGCTTTCGGCCGATTCAAGCACGGCCAGGAATTCGGCCTCGGCATCGTCGAACAGTTTCATCGCGGTCTTGACGTTCATCTCGGGCAGCAGCGTGACATCGGTATATCGGGCAAGCTCGACGACCTGGATATCGTCCTCAATCGAATCGAGCTCGCCGGAAAACAATTCAGGCAGCAGCACCACTCCGCAATAGTCGTCGTTGTTGTTGACCACGACGACCGCCTGACGTGATCCCAGCAGGAATTCGCGCCGGCACGCCGCGATCGTGGTCGTCGCTGGAACCAGGCCAACGTCGGTTCGCATCATGCGCTCGACCGTAAGATTGCGCAGCCAGCCGACATCGTTGGCGCTGCGAATGGTTTCGCCGCGCAGATGAAGACGCCAGGTCGAAAACGAGTGACCGAACATGAAGCGGACGCAGATGCTGGTGACGATGCACCCGGCCAGCACCACGGCCGTCACATCGACGTTGCGCGTCATTTCCAGCACCAGGAACGACATGGTCAACGGTCCGCCGACGATCGCCACGCCAAGCGTCGCCATTCCGGTCAGTGTGCTGACCATCGGGTCAATCGCAAGATCGATGCCGGACATGCCAAGCAATTGCGCGTACAGCTTGCCGAGCATGCTGCCAACGAACAGCGAGGCGAAGAACAGGCCGCCACGGAAGCCGGAAGCGAGCGAGATCAGGCAGGCGCACAGCTTCAGGACGATCACCATCGCAATGAAACCGGCGGCCATTTCACGGTGCATGTTGAG
>Ga0306924_10003205_pt1 | contig 15710 bp, 13 predicted proteins | sample sta12Can44000111_FD_203756 | JGI IMG/M metagenome (GOLD analysis project Ga0306924, IMG submission 203756) | Lab enrichment of tropical soil microbial communities from Luquillo Experimental Forest, Puerto Rico - statanox.12C.anox.44.000.111 (v2)... | ecosystem: Environmental > Terrestrial >... | reverse complement strand
AGGCCAAGCGCGACACGCGCTATGCCGCACGCAAGGCAGCAAAGAAGCGGCGGCGAAGAGGCCTCTGAATCCTTTCGCGAACTGCTCCGTTCTCGCTACCGATAAGTTGCGGATGGTGCACGCCTCCGTTGTGACCACGACTCAATTCGTGGTGTTGTCAACGCGCGTTCCCCAGACGGTGCCTCGGTAGTGCTAGAAATAGCGTATCAAGACTGCCGGAAGATGGGCCTTGCAAAGAACAAGATGGATGTTGGCAGGGCTTGAGGGCGTACATGGTGCGCTGAAAGAGATCCAGGGCACCCTTCGTGCCGATTCGCACCGGTCCCTTCGCGAATTAGGCATTCCAAACGCCAACAGCATGCACGAACCGAAGAGGCAGTCGAGGATGACCGACCGACCGGAAATTGATGGTACTGGAAGGGCACAAGAGTCTATCGATGCAAGACCATTTCGTTGAGGTTCCGACCGCGACAGGACGTATGGAAACGTTCGTCACTCATCCTCAACAGGATGGGCCATTTCCGCCGGTTATCCTGTATATGGACATCTGGGGTGTTCGCGAGGAACTCTATGACCTCGCTCGCCGGGTTGGGACGGTCGGCTACTATGTGATGGTTCCGGATTTCTATTACCGGCAGGGCCGCATTCGCACTGACTTCCGCGACAGCCATGGCAAAGCGATTTCGCTAGACAGGCTCGACAAGGAGGCCCAGCAGCGCGCCCTCGCACCGCAGAAGAAGCTGTCCGATGCTATGGTGATGGAGGATACCGGTGCGATCCTCAACTTCCTCAGCCAGGACAAGAACGCTGATGCGCGCTCCGTTGGCGCAATTGGCTATTGCATGGGCGGCCGCCACGCGTTGCAGGCGGCAGCGCGCTACCCTGAGCGATTCAAGGCCTCGGCCAGCCTACATGGGACGAGCCTGATTTCCGAGCGCAGCGACTCGCCGCACCTTTCTGTTATCAAGTTGCAAGGCGAGGTTTATTGCGGCTTCGCCGAATACGATGCTTACGCACCGCTGAGCATGGTCGATGAACTGGCGCGGCTCATGAAGCAGAGCAGCGTCCGGTATCGTTACGAGATTCACAGGAACGCGCGCCACGGCTATGCGCTGCCAGACCGGGACATTCACGAGAAGTACGCAGCTGAACGCGACTGGGAGTTGATTTTCGCCATGCTCCACCGGCAGATTCCACCCTATGCAGCGGTCGCGGCACATTAAGGCGACGGCCTCCTCGCGTTGAGCGCATTAAGCATCCACTCCCCGGAAAGCGAGGCCACGGCTGCAACAGCTACCGACAGCCCACCAACTTTGTTGATGGAGGAGCATCGCACTCGCATCTTCGGTCGCGCCAGTTGGGACGCCCGAGTTGATCGTGCAGAAGCAGAGCGATGATCTGCGCGCGGCCGTACTCGATCCGGTTACCAGGACCAAGCTGGAAACGATCGGCAACTACCCCAATCCGCTAAGGCCGTCCGGGCTGCTCGCCTTCATCCAGTCCGAGCAGCAATGTGGAAGCCCGTGCTGGAGCAAATCGCGGGCAATCCATAAGTCGATGCAGGCAGGAAGTACAGAGTCTAAGAAAGATTGGCGACGTTCGGCGTTGAGCTGATGCCGATGACGGCGGACGAGTTTGGCAGATTCTACCGCGACGACATCATGGCGATCGTCAAGCTTGCGAAAGACATCGCCGCCTGGTCGCAATCCACCTCTGGATTCCACACGCCGGCTACGGCATGAATGCGCATTGGCGGGAAGTTGATCACTCGGCGCGCTCGATCCGCCGCCAAACCGATCGAAAGCGCGGCCTCACACATCGCGTGTCATTGACCGGTGCGCAAACCGCATTGTAGGTTTTTCGTCGAGCCGCATTGATTTGTGACGCGCGCGTGTGGAGCAACACTGGGATGGTGACTGCGAATGGCGTCAGAGTTGTCGGTTTCCATGATTGTCCTGGCGGCGGCCAAGTCGTCGTGCGCAAAAACATCGCCTATGTGGGCCATGTGAAGCCGCCGAACGGCACCAGCATCATCGATGTGTCTGATCCTGCAAAACCGCGCGAGCTTGCTAGTATCTCGGTTCCTGAAGGTACGCTCTCCCACAAGGTGCGGGTCGAGCATGACGTGATGCTCGTCAACCGCGAAGTGTTTCCGATCGGCCGCATCGATCCCGAGTTCAAGGGCGGCCTTGAGGTATTTGATGTCAGCAATCCGGCAAGACCAACGCACATCACGAACTGGCCCGCACGCGGGATGCACCGCTTTACGTTTGATGGCCGTTATGTCTATGGCTCCCCAGAATTCGACGGCTATGTTGGCAATGTCGTTTCCATCATCGACTTCCAAGACCCTGCGCGCCCTCAGGAGGTGGGCCGCTGGTGGATGCCGGGACAATGGATTGCGGGCGGTGAGAAGCCGACCTGGGAAGGCACCGCGCACCGCTGCCATCATCCCATTCGAGCCCACAATCGCTTGTACACCAGCTACTGGCACGGCGGCTTCGTCATTCTCGGCATCGACGATATGGCCAAGCCCAAATACATCTCGGGGCTCGATTGGAGTCCGCCCTTTCCGTGGCCGACTCACACGGCATTGCCTGTGCCCTTTCCGGTGCGTGGACGTCGCATCATGCTGGTTGCCGACGAGGATGTGGTGCGGCTCGAAATGTCCTCGCCCGCCTTCCTCTGGATCGTGGACATCACCGACGAAACGAAACCCATTCCCTTCGCCAGCTTTCAGGTTGCGGAGGAGGATGGCTCACCCAAAGTCGATTACACTGGCATGCATCAGTTCTGTGAGGAGGTCCGCAGCACCGAGATCCCGATTGCCTGGTTCGCGCATGGCCTTCGCGTCGTGGATATCGCCAACCCCCATGCTCCACGCGAAGTCGCCTCTTTCATGCCCGATGTACCGGCAGGCGCCACGCGTGTGCAAAGCAACGACGTTTGCTACGACGATCGCGGACTTATCTATCTCATCGACCGTGGGCGCGGCCTGCATATTCTCGAACGCACATGATACTGGTCATGGACCTCATTATTCGTAACGCCTGCGTGCGTGGTGATAAGGAAAATGTCGACATCGTAGTGGAAGGTGACAAGATCACCGCCGTTGCCGCGAATTTTCCCGGCGGCGCTGAAACCGAGATCAATGCCGGCGGCAAGCTTGTTCTGCCGGGACTTTTCAACCTCCATTATCACGCCGACAAATGTCTGTTGGGTGAGATGATGCGGCCAAACGTTTCTGGCACGCTCCCCGAAGCGATCGAGATCACCAATGAGTTCAAGAGCAGATACGATCCGGCGGAGGTTGCTTCGCGCGCCATACGCACTATCGAGCAGGGCGTCAAGAATGGCACCACGTTTTTCCGACTGTTCTGCGACGTGGGAACCATTGGGGGCTTGCGTGCCGCCCGCGGCCTTTTGTTGGCGCGCAACAAGATGAAAAAATATTGCGGCATTCAGGTGGTAGCATTCCCACAGGAGGGAATCGTGCGCGATCCAGGCGCCGCCGAATTGATGCAAGAGGCGATCAAGGAAGGCTGCGACGTGGTCGGCGGCTTGCCCTGGTATGAGTACACTGACGAGGAAGCCCGTCAGCATATAGACATCTGCTTTGCCATGGCGATGAAGCACGATCTCGACATCCACATGCTGGTGGATGACACCGACGATGCGAACTCGCGCAGCCTCGAATATCTCGCGCGCAAGACTATGCGCGAAGGCTTCCACGGCCGTGTCACAGCAAGTCACTGCGGGGCGATGGCCGGCTATAACGACGTTTACGCCGCCAAGGTAGTGGACATGGTGACGAGCGCAGGTATCACCATCTCGGTTAATGCGCACATCAATCTCGTCTGCTCTGCGCGGCTTGATCGCGAGCCGAGAAGACGCGGCATCGCGCGTGTCAAAGAACTCCTTGCGCGCGGCGCGAATGTCATCACCTCCCAGGACGATGTGAACGACCCGTACTATCCATTCGGCAAGCCCGATCCGCTCGAGTGCGCCTTGATGATGGCGCACGTTGCTCAGCTCACGCTCCCCCATGAACTCGATCAGGTGATGGATATGATCTCTGTTAACGCTGCGCGGGCCGCGCGCATTGCCGATTACGGCATCGCGCCCGGAATGCGCGCCGACCTCGTTATGTTTGATGCTCCTTCGGTGCACGAAGCCCTGCGACTGCAACCCCCGCGCCTGCATGTGTTCAAGGACGGCCGGGAGGTCGCGCGTTCCACCGTGACCCAGGAGCTATTACCGTGACGCAACAGCTCGATCTAATCGTGCGCAACGGCACGCTAGTCATTCCCGGCATCGGTCGCCTCAAAGCGGATGTCGGCATGGCCGATGGGAAGATTACCGCCATAAGCGAAGGCCTGACCCAGCCCGCTGACGACGCCTACGATGCGACCGGCCGAACCGTGCTGCCGGGCATTTTCGACCCGCACATCCATATCGGCAATGAGCGTTCCTTTGAGAGCGAAGCCGAGACCGAGACCCGCGCGGCCATTTTGGGCGGCATTACTACGGTCGGAATTTTCCTTCGCAGTCTAGAAGAGTCGTATTTTCAGCACCTGCCGGCATTCAGGCAAGCGATGAACGAACGCAGCTATGTTGATTCGGTTTTCCACCCACAAATCTTCACCGAACAGCAGATCGAAGAGATTCCCAGCTATGCCGAGCAATTCGGCATTCGCTCCTTCAAGTTCTACATGTCCGGCATCCCTGGGATCGTGAAATCTGTGAGCGATGACGTTCTTCTACACGGCTTTCACACGGTCGCGTCGCTGGGACAGGATGCGGTCGCCTGCGTTCATTGCGAAACCGGCGCCTTGATCGACCGGGCACGCAACGAGCTCAAGTCACGCAAGCCCGAGGGCACGCTGGCCGATTGGGAGGCGGCGCATCCCGCCGTGGCGGAAGCACTCGCAATTCAGACCGCGCTTTATCTCGCGAAGATTGCGCAAGCCCACCTTTATGTTGTCCATCTGTCCAGCAGGGACGGGCTTGAGGTCGTTCGCTCCGCTCGCCGCGCCGGCATGCGTTTCACCGTAGAGACGACGACGCCTTATCTCGGCATCAACAGCAGTGACCCGAACGGTTTTTTGGCCAAAATGGTTCCACCGGTGCGCACGCCGGAACATCAGGCGGCCCTCTGGGATGGACTGCGGGAAGGCTCAATCAACACCGTGGGCACGGACAATACCTCGCGCGCGCTTGCGACCAAAAAACCGGAAGCTGGCCTGCACGGGTCGCGGCCAGGTCTGCCAGCGCTGGGCACACATTTGCCAGCGCTGTTGCATTACGGGCGCATGCGGAGCGTACCATTGGAGATTCTGATCGAGCGTGCGACCGCCAGTCCCGCTCGCGTTTATGGTATCTACCCACAGAAGGGGACGATTGCTGTCGGCTCTGATGCCGACCTTGTGATCATCGATCTCGAACAGGAACGCGTGGTGCGCGCGAAGGATCTGCAAGGCATGTCGGATTTCTCGCCGTTCGAGGGCAAACGACTGCGTGGCTGGCCAGTCGTCACCATCAAAGGCGGCAGGGTCGTCGCGCGCGACGGCGAGATCACCGCCAAGCCCAGCGGCCGGTATCTCGCGCGCAAAGCCGCGCCGCCGCAGCAATTGGAATGGTTCAGGGCGCAGCGCGCGTGAGAGTCGCGATAACGCGGAAAACGCTGGACGTCGTTTTACTCATCCTGGCCACGGCTGCTAACCAAACGATCATCAGTTTCCGAAGCGAGTGAGCGCATCGACTGGTTTTCCCGTTGCAGCGGCAAGATAGCTCATGTCGACATAGTCGAGAACTTTTCCGCTCATATCGGCCTTGCTGAAGCCGAACACCGGACCTTCCTTGGCCACATTAATCATGGTGCGCACGTCAGCCCGTACATCCCAGATGCCATGCTTCCATGCCTCGGTGACGACGTCCTTGCTTACGCCGGTATACTCGACAATGAGCTCGATGGCCTTGTCCGGCTTGTTGACGTAGAACTCAAGCGACTCCGCATAGGCTTTGAGAAATCTCACCGCCATATCTGGGTTCTTCAGGAACTCGGTGTTGGCGGCGAGTATTTGACTTCCGCCACCATATTTCTGCGTTTTGCCGATGTCGCAGCAGGCCGGATAATAACCGTATCCTTCAACGACCGCGCGATCCAGGACGGGTGACCACAGCACTAGGCCGTCGAGGTCGCCGCTTTTGAGCGCTTGCAGCTCAGTCGGTCCCGCCGCTGTCGTGTTGATGAGATTGACCTTGGAGAGATCGACCCCATTCTGCCTCGCCGCCAGCGTAAACAGGACCGCCGCGTAGCTTCCGGGCGGACGGCCGATGCGCTTTCCTTCGAGCTCACTCCATGACTTGAGCTCGATCCCCTTGCGCATGATCAGATTTTGGAGGCCCAATTGCTCGCCGGCGACAATCTTGACGTTGGACACATTCTGCTCGGCCATGATGGCCGGGCTTTGATAGCCCAGTGTACCGATCTCTACCCCGCTCTGGAGGTTGCGCTGCATCTCGGCATTGGTTCCAGCGGGGATGTATTCGACGCGAAACCCGGCTTTTTCCGCAAACGGCCCGATACCCCACAAGGGGATTCCGCTCACGCTGCGGGCGACCGTAATGCGGACATGCGGGCGGTCTTGGGCACGCGCATGCCAGGCGCAGGCAACAATCGCGGCCAAAATCGCGGGCGCAGTCAGGGCCACAAAATGGCGAGCCAAGCCACCCGAACCCTTGCGCATGATCGCTTGCATCTTCCGCTCCTCGCTAGCATCAGTAGCCGGATTGAGCGTAGCTCAATTGCGCGTTATGCGCGATGGTCCGGCCGGCGATGTCAGGCTACAACTGGGACATAGGGCAATGTTGGCCAAGGAAAGAGTTGTCGCCATCGAGGAGCACTTTTGGATACCCGAGCTGCGCGACCGCTATAGCGGTCCGCGTGGCATTTCCGCGCACACGCCTGCACGGCAGCTCGATGATCTTGGCGAAATGCGCCTTCGCGATATGGATGCAGCCGGCATCGACGTGCAGGTGATCTCGCACATGCAGCCGGGAACACAACTTTTTGACGCCGACACCGCAATCGTCATGGCGCGCAAGGCCAATGACGCGCTGTACATGGCGACCCGCGCCCATCCAGCGCGGTTCGCAGGGTTCGCCGAGCTGCCCACTGTCGATCCCGAGGCAGCCGCCGATGAGCTCGAACGCACAGTCACGGAGTTGAACTTCAAAGGTGCGCTTATCAACGGGCTCACCGCAGGTGCCTTTCTCGACGAGAAACGCTTCTGGTGCATTTTCGAGCGCGCGCAGGCGCTCGACGTGCCCATCTATCTTCATCCGAGCATTCCGCATGCGGCTGTCACGCAGGCCTACTATTCCGACTATCGCCGCGCCAATTTCCCTTTCTTAACGGTGGCGTGGGGCTTCACGGCCGAAACCGCGTTGCAGGCGATCCGCCTCGTCGTAAGCGGTGTATTCGACGCCTATCCGCGGCTGAAAATCATTCTCGGCCATCTCGGCGAGACGATCCCATTCACGCTCTGGCGCTGCGATTGGCTGCTGGGCCATGTCGGCGGTAGGTCCGGCTTCGCAGATGCTTTCCGTGAGCATTTCTATCTGACCACCAGCGGAAGCTTTCAGGGCTCCGCGCTCGCCTGCTGCATTGCCGAACTCGGTGTCGAGCGGATCATGTTCGCCGTGGACTATCCCTACAATTCCAATATGGAGGGAGTAGCCTTTGTACGTGCCGCACCGATTAGTGAGGCAGACAAGGAAAAAATTCTTCACGGCAACGCAGACCGCCTACTGCGGCTCGTGTGATCAGGGATAAGCCATGGAGCGCGTTCCGAACCCCATAGTCGGTCCCAACAAGTTTAAGCTCGGCCTGTTCAATGCCAATTGCGACGGCGGCTTCACGCTGAGCAAAGCGCCGGAACGCTGGCGCTGCGAGTGGGATGAGGTGGTTAATGCCTGCGTCATGGCGGACGAGGCCGGCATCGATTTCATCCTGCCCGTAGCGAAATGGCGCGGATTGGCAGGTGAAGCCGACAATCTCGGACGCTCGTTCGAGACCATGACCCACAGCGCCGCAATTGGCGCCATGACCAAGCGCATTGGGCTATTCGCCACCGTTCACGTGCCGCTCGCGACCCCCGCCTTCGTTGCTAAGTCGATTGCGACAATCGATCACGTGACCCACGGTCGCGCCGGCCTCAACATCGTTTGCGGCTGGAACCAGGACGAGTTCAATGTGCACGGCGTCACCATCGATCCAGAGCGCCGGTATGACCAGGGACTCGAATGGTTTCGGGTCTATGCCAAGCTGTTGGAGGGCGGTCCACCGTTCGATTGGGACGGTGAATTTTATCGGCTGCGTGGCCTGACGACCAACCCGCTCACAGTGCAGCGGCCGCGGCCACCGATCATGTCGGCGGGCTTTTCGCCGAAGGGCCGTGCGTTTGCCGCGCAAGCGGCCGATCTGCTCTTCACCTCCGTCTCCAACATGCAGCGGGCACCGACAATCGTAAAAAGCGTGCACGACTTCGCCGCGCACTACGGCCGCAAGGTTGCGGTCTTCACCACCTGCCACATCGTCTGCCGCCCAACACGCAAGGAGGCTGAGGAGTTCTACTATTACTATGCGGAGGAGATGGCCGATCGTGAGTCGCTCGCTTACATCGTGCAACAAAAAGAAGCGACCACGGGCAGCGACATCTCCAAGGCCGAGCGGCCCGATACCAACCCCGAAGCCAACACCCGCAAGCGCGGCAAGATCTATGCCGGCACCTTTCCCGGCTGCTACACCATTGTCGGCACGCCCGACGACGTCGCGGAGGAGATGATCGAAATGAGCGGGGCAGGCCTTGCCGGCGCCTCTATCTGTTTCCTCGATTACCTCGCAGCGATGCCATATTTCATTCAGGAAGTGCTGCCGCGGCTCGAACGTGCGGGGTTGCGCCATCCCTCTCCTGTCGGGGGAGGGTGGCCGCGCAAGGCGGTCGGCTGAGGGCTATGGTGTACGAATATGCTGGAAATCTCCCACTCGGTCTCACTGGGCTATGGGGCGGGGTCGAGCGCCCTCTCCCTTCGGGGAGTTACTGATGGCACGCGATCCGCAAGTTGATCTTGTGTTTGCCCATATGACGCCCCGTTATCTCGCAACCGGGGTTGATCCGAACGATCTGCAACGGCTGGTGCGGCGCATCGAACGTTGGGACGACTGGTGCCGCATTTGGAGCGACGAGGGGGCGCGTCACGAAGATCTCGCGATCGAAGCCGCCAAGCGCAGCCGAAACGTAACCTCAGCCGAAGCCTATCTACGCGCTTCCATCTACTTTCACTACGCGAAACACCTCTTCGCGCATGACCCAGAGCAGTATCTCGGCGCCCATCAGCGCATGCTGGCATGCTACCGGGCAGGCACGAGCAGTGCCGATCCTCCGGTCGAGCGAGTGATAATCCCGTTCGAGAACGCGACAATGCTAGGCAATCTTCGCCGTCCCGCGCGTGCTGATCGGCCGCCGGTGGCGATCATCCTACCGGGGCTAGACGCCTGCAAGGAAGAGCTCCACGCTTGGTCCGATGCCTTTGTGCGGCGAGGCATGGCAACGCTCGCGCTAGATGGGCCGGGTCAGGGAGAGACAGCCTTCAAGTTCCCCATTACCGCCCAATGGGGCAAGGTGATCGGTGCCGTCCTTGACGTGTTGGAGCAACGTGCCGACGTCGACGGCCGCAAAGTCGCCGTAGTAGGGCAAAGCCTCGGTGCCCTCTATGCCCCGCTTGCCGCCGCGTTCGAACCGCGCATTAAAGCTTGCGTGTCGAACTGTGGGCCATTCGATTTCGGCTCCATGTTGCCGACTATGCCTGCGGCTTCCCAGGAGACATTTCGGGTGCGCAGCTATGCCAAGACGTTAGCCGAAGCTCACGAGATCGCCCGCGGCCTCACGCTCGCAGGCGTGGCACAGGAGATCAAATGTCCGCTGTTGGTCGTGTTCGGTGCCGGCGACAAGCTGATTCCGGCTACGGAAGGCGAGCGCCTCGCTCGGGCCGTATCCGGTCCGACCGATTTTGTGGTGTTTGAGGAAGGCAACCACGTATGCTTCAACATTAGCTACAAATTTCGACCGCTTACCGCCGACTGGACGGCTGAGCGATTGAACGCAACCTCGTAACCTCGGTTTGCACCCATTCCACCGAGGCCTTGTCAATGGACGGATGCGCGGCGCAGTCCACAACGCATTCCTAGTGCTTAGCTCTCTTCAACGGCCGGGTTATTAGATTGGAACAACAAAATGGTTCTTGGCTCTTACACACTGGCTAATCCTCATAGCGTTGGCGGCACGGATTATCAGGTCGGAATAAACTTCAATCGTATGCGGTTAGAGCGTCTGCGCAAGGCACAGACTGCACTCAAACGTCACAACATCGCGGCCTCCTTGTTCTTGCGCCATGAGAATATCCGCTACACCGTTGCAGTGAAGGGGCACGCCTTCTGCCCGCAGCTGAGCTATGTACTCGTTTTCGCCGAGCACGATCCCATCCTGTACGAACTTGGCGACATGGTTGAGCATCAAAAGCTGTATTGCCCCTGGCTCAAACCCGAGAACATCCGTTTCTCCTACTCCTGGCTCGATTCCATCTGCGGTCCGGAGGGAGTGAGCCAAGAGGCAAAGCGGTTTGCCACAACAATTGCTCTCGAGCTCAAAAGCAAAGACCTTCTCGGTGAACGCCTCGGCGTCGATGCGCTTGATGAAGCGGGCCGTGCCGCACTACGCGCCGAGGGCATCGAATTGATTGACGTAAAGCCTGCTATCATGGAAGCCCGGCGCTGCAAGACGTTGGATGAGCTTGCATGCATAGAAACCGCAATCGCCATTTCCAATAATGGCTATGCCAGTTTCATGGACTTCAAGCCGGGCATGCGCGAGCGCGATGGCGGCGCCGCCATGCACGAAGCGATGATGCGTGCCGGCGCCGAATTTGCCTCTGGCGGGGTGCGCTCGAAATTGAACACCTACGATGTCTACCACCACGGCAATACCGATCGCATCGTCGATGCCGGCGATCTTGTGGTCGTGAATACCTGCGGCACGATGTTTGCAGGCTATCGAGTTTGCATTTATCGCAGCTTTATATTGGGCCGGAAGCCTAATAAAAAAGAGCGCGATTTTTATGCGCGTTGCCGCGATCGCGTCTACGCCGTCATCGATCGAATGAAGCCTGGCGCCACCACCGCAGAGGCAGCAAAGGCATTGCTACCAGCGAACACGTGGGGTTATTCGGATGAGCAATCCCTCGTTGTGGCGGAGGTCGGTCACGGCATCGGCATGACCTACGAGGAGCCGGTGATCAGCCGTATCTGGTCCCTTGACTATCCGCAGGTGCTCGAGCCGGGCATGGTAGTGGCGGTCGAATGCCGCGAAGGCGAATGGGGGTACGGCGGCGTTCGGCTCGAAGAGATGGTGCTGGTGACCGAGAGCGGCACCCGTGTTCTGAGCAATTGGCCCTCGGAGGAAATTATTCCCGTAGCGACCGTATACGGATAGCGGAGGTTTGCAACATGAACGGACTCCGTTGGATTACGACAGCTTTGATGGTTCCGATTGTATTTATCCTGCTCGCTGCAGGGGCGGTGCGATCGCAACAGCCAGACAGGAAGGCCATTCGCATCGCATCCGCGCGCGGGGTCAATTTCGTTGCTCTGTGGGGGATGGAACCGTTTGCGGAAAGGCACGGGCTGCGCATTGAGATGGTTGCAGCTATGACCAACGCCGACCAGCAGCGCGCATTGCAGATTGGCGGCGCCGAGGTCGCAACCCAGGGGTATCAGAACCCCGCGATCATGGCGGAGCAGAATGTCGCTAATGTCAAGGTAATTGCCGGGCTTTATCTTGGCGGCCAGAACCTGATCATGCGCAAGGGTGTCGAGCTTAGCGGCTGGAAGGATCTCGAAGGCAAGAAGATTGGCCGTGCCCCGGGAACATTCGCGCAAATACTCTTTATTTTGGCAGCCGAAGCCAACAACGTCGACGTCTCAAAGATTAACCTTGTGAATGTAACTGCGGCGGGAACCGCGGAGCTACAAGCACTGCGCAATGGTGACCTTGACGGCCTGGTCATGTTCTCGCCGACAACCGATCGCGGCGTAGTCGAAGGCTATGCCTACTATCCTCCATGCTGCGATATTTCCTCGACTGAGCGCTTCGGTGGCCGCAATCAGCTTCTTGCCGCAAATACCGAGTTCCTCAAGGACCGCCAGACGGCTGTGAGGCTCCTCAAAGCTTATGTGGAGGCCGAGAACTATTACGCAGAAAACCGCGAGAAGGCGATCGATGTTGCCGTCCAGTTCACGGGCGTGGGCAGGAATGTGGTGGTCGAGGCGTTAAAGCACGCCACGCTGGAGCATCGTGTCGACGTGAAGACCGCCATCGCGATCGCAAAGGAAGGCCCCAAGTTTGGGTTCACAAAATCAGATATGAGCGACAAGGTCGCCTCCTATTTCGATTTGAGCTATCTGTCCGAGGCGACAGGGAAGCCGATCGATGAGCTTAGCTTACCGAAGTAGTGTGCCTTGCTTGCGCAAAAGACGTAGAAGGCGGAGAGGATCATATGAAGACGCTTAGATGTTTGACATTGCTTGTGCTCGCCCTTTCCCTTGTCGGCCGCTGGTATGCAACCGCTCGCGCGGTGGAAAGCGATCTCAAGCTCGTGCGTGCCACGCTCTCGCGCAGCCTGTCAGCGCCATTCCTCTGGGGATTTAATCCGATCGGGGAGAAATACGGGTTGCGCGTGCAGGTGTTCGACGCCATTACCAATGCCGATCAGCAGCGCAACATCCAAACCGGTGGCGTCGAGGTCGGCTCCGTCGGTTACCAGAGCGCAGCGGTTATGGCCGAACAGAATATCGAGAACGTCAAGATTATCGCCGGTATGTACGTTGGCGGGCAGAACCTAATAATGCGCAGGGGTGTCGAGTTGAAATCCTGGAAGGATATCGAAGGCAAGAAGATCGGCCGCCCGCCAGGCACCTATGCTGGCATCCTGTTCACGCTCGCAGCGGAGGCCAACAAAGTCGACCTTTCGAAGGTGAATGTCGTCAACACAACGCCAGCTGGCGCGCCTGAGCTCGCGGCGCTCAAGAACGGTGACCTCGACGGCTTCGTGCTGTGGTCACCTATTGTCGATCGGGCAGTAATCGATGGCTATGGTTATTATCCGGCGTGCTGCGACATCGGAGCCACCCAGGAGTTCGGAGCTGGGAACCAGTTGCTCGCAGCTAACACCGAATTCCTAAACGACCGCAAGTTAGCCGTGACCTTTCTCAAAGCGTATGTCGAGGGGATGGATTACTATAGCAAGAATCCGGACAAGACCGTCGCCTTGGTTGCGCAATATACGGGTGGAAGCTCACCTATTCTCGCTGAGGCTATGGCGCATTCCCGCTGGACTTATCGTGTAGATATCGGGAACGCAGTCAATGTGGCGAAGCAAGGGCCGAAATTTGGTTTCACCAAAGTCGATATGAGCGGCAAAGTGCCGGGCTATTTCGATCTAAGTTATCTTGCGGAAGCTACCGGACAGTCAATCCAGCAACTCTGCAGCTATGGACGCTAACGTCGCTCGTCTGGGGCCTCACTTCGGTCGCCGCGAAGCTGCGAGCCTGGTGCTTCGAAATGCGCGGTTCGCGCGCTCGCGCTCTTCAGCTGAGGCCCGGGTCCTGATTGAGGAGCCAACGCAGTAAGCACCTTGGAGGTCGGGTCCTTCCTCGCTTTCGGGCCCTTGAATGACGAAATGAAGAGTACAAGTGATGACACCACGCGCGATAGTGTGAGTGCCGGCAGCACCGCACGCGAAGGTGTCCTTGCCTCGCCTGATCGGGGGCGGCCTGCTGTAGTGCGGGCCTATCGAGAGCTGCAGTGGCACCGGACGCTGAGGCGCATCGCAATGCCTGTCCTGCTCCTTTCGCTCTGGCAGTATGCTTCGACGGCCGGTGCCTTCGATCCAAGCTTTGTTCCTTCTCCCACCACCGTGCTTACCTCCTGGTGGCAATGGATATTCGGGGCCCGCTCGGAGCTCGCGTGGTACTCCGGCACATGGTTGCAATACGTCTATCTCAGTGCCTGGCGCGTGCTGGTCGGATTTGCAATCGCATCTGTGGCCGGGGTGACTATAGGCGTACTCATCGGCTGGTTTGAGTTGATGCGAGATATGCTCGACCCGATCGTGCAAGGCCTGCGGCCAATCCCAATGACAGCCTGGCTGCCGTTTGCGACTTTCATATTCGGTATCCGCGAGGGCGCCGCCATTTTTCTTATCGCCATGGGCGCTTTCTTTCCCATCGCGGTGAGTTGCACGATAGGCGCGGAGCAGACGCCAAAAATTCTGGTACGCGCCGCATTGATGCTCGGCACGCCGCCCAGCCGCCTGCTGTTACGCGTCGTCGTTCCGTCAGCCCTGCCCTACATTTTTAACGGGCTCCGGGTTGGGCTCGGCATCGCTTGGGTACTGGTCATTGTATCCGAGATGCTGGCCGTGAAAGGCGGCATCGGGTACGCGATGTGGACTGCTTATCAGTTCGTTCGCATCGATCTCATTGTTGCAGCGATGTTCACAATGGGTCTTCTAGGTCTGACGAGCGATCGGCTTCTCCTTGCACTCAATCGGAGGCTGTTGCGGTGGAATACGGGCTTGCGGGCTCGCTAGCATCAAATGCCGGCCGGATCGAATGCCAATCGATCCGTAAGACCTATCGCGAAGCCGCAGAAGGCGCCGAGATCGTGGCGCTCGACGGTCTCACTCTCGACATCGAGCCGCGCGAGTTCTTGACCTTGCTCGGACCAAGCGGCTGCGGCAAGTCAACGCTGCTCAACATTCTCGCCGGGTTCGAGAAGCCAGATGCTGGGAAGGTTCTCCTCAACGGCATTCCAATCGAGCGGCCAGGACCGGACCGCGGCGTCGTGTTCCAGGATTACGCGTTATTTCCTTGGCTCAACATTCAGCAGAACGTGGAATACGGGCTGCGCGAGAAGGGCATGAGCAAGACAGAGACGCGCGCGATTTCGCAGCGCTTTCTCGCTCTCGTTGGGCTCACCGGCTTCGAGCGTCGCTTTCCGCACGAGCTTTCAGGCGGCATGCGCCAGCGCGTCGCGCTGATTCGGGTGTTGGCCATCGATCCGAAGATCCTGCTGATGGATGAGCCGTTTGCCGCGGTCGATGCGCAAACGCGCATCATTCTGCAGGAGGAATTGCAGCGCCTGTGGATGCAGACGCTCAAGACTGTTGTATTCGTCACGCACAGCGTGGAGGAGGCCATCTACCTTGCTGATCGCGTTACGGTGATGACCGCGCGACCAGGCGTGGTCAAGGCGATCGTACCAATCGAACTACCGCGGCCACGCGATTCGACCTCGGACGCATTCAATCGCTATCGGCGCCAGATCACGCAATTGATCGAGGTGGAGTCGCGCAAGGTCTTTGCAGCAACCTCGTAGTATCAGCACGATAGATGACGCCAACGCGAACTATCCTTAGCTAACGCAGCTCGTAGCGCGGCGACCGTTCAAGGTCGTAGCGATTCCGCTCGCCAACAAGATGGTCCGGATTGCTTGAGCGCTGTTGGCCCGGGGCGAGCGTTACAATTATCCGGTCGCGCTGAGGCCCTAGCGAGATCGTGCCAAGTATCTGGCGCGATGTGAAAGTTGGGA
>Ga0306924_10003204_pt1 | contig 15713 bp, 11 predicted proteins | sample sta12Can44000111_FD_203756 | JGI IMG/M metagenome (GOLD analysis project Ga0306924, IMG submission 203756) | Lab enrichment of tropical soil microbial communities from Luquillo Experimental Forest, Puerto Rico - statanox.12C.anox.44.000.111 (v2)... | ecosystem: Environmental > Terrestrial >... | reverse complement strand
CCGAGCGTTGCTCCTCCGCCCGGGCGATTCTCGATCACGATGGATTGGCCGAGCCGCACCGACAGCGGCTGGGCCATGAAACGCGCCATGGTGTCGATCGGTCCGCCCGGCGGGAACGGCACGATGAGCTTGATGGGCTTGGCCGGGTAGCTCTGCGCCGTGGCGGGCCCGGCAAACAGAATGAGTCCGAGCGCGCAGAAAGCAAGCTTCCTGCCGAGCATGCGGCGCTCCGCCTTACGCGGCGGCGACGCCTGCAACTTCGTGGCGTGACACGTGGCGTGGAATATGCAGCCAAAAGGCCGTTACCGCCGCCGACAGGACCGCGAGTCCCGCAAGCACGTAAAGCCCGCCGGCGAAACTGCCGGTATAGTCCTTGACCCAGCCGACCATGGTGGGCCCGAAGAAGCCGCCGAGATTGCCGATGGAATTGATCCAGGCGATGCCGGAGGCTGCGGCGGTGCCGGTCAGGAACATGGATGGCATCGACCAGAATGGCCCCTTCGAGCCGTAAAGTCCGACGGCGGCAATCGACATGCCCACCACGGCCCATGGCGTGCCCATGAACCTCCCGGCGATAACAAGGCCGAGCCCCGCGACCAGGCAGCCCAGGAACAGGTTCCATCGCCGCTCGCCCATGCGATCCGAGAGCCACCCCCACGCCAAGAGACCGACGGCACCGCAGAGATATGGGATCATGCTCACCCAGCCGACCTGCATATTGGTGAGGCCAAGCTGCTTCACCATCTGCGGCAGGAACAGCAGCATCCCGAGGCTCGCCGTCACAATGCCGAAATAGTTGAGCGACAACAGCAGAACCTTGGGATCCCAGAACGACTCCCACAGGCTTACACGGCGTCGCCGCTCGATCGACTGGCGCTCGTGCGCGAGCGTGGCAATCAGCCAGTCCCGCTCCTCGCTGCGCAGCCAGCGCGCCTGGTTGGGACGATCAGTCACATAGAGGAACACCACAACCCCAAGCACGACCGTCGGAGCGGCTTCCACGATGTACATCCAGCGCCAGCCCGCGAGTCCCCACAGACCATTGAGCTCCAGCAGCGCCGTCGACAGCGGCGCGCCTGCCGCCACAGCGATCGGCAGCGCCAGCATGAATCCAGAGATGATGCGACCTCGGTGCCAGTCAGGGAACCAGTAGGTGAAGAACAGCACGAGGCCGGGGAACAGGCCGGCCTCCGCCAGGCCCAGCAGGAAGCGCACGGCGAGGAAGCTGTAGGGGCCGGTGCAAAACGCGGTGGCGCCCGACAAAAGCCCCCAGGTCACCATGATGCGCGCAATCCATATCCGCGCGCCGAGCTTCTCCAGGATGATGTTGCTTGGCACCTCGAAGAGAAAATAGCCCCAGAAAAATGCGCCTGCCGCCATGCCGTAAGTCGCCGCGTCCAGGCCCAGGTCCTTGTTCATGGTGAGCGCGGCAAAGCCCACATTGATGCGGTCGAGATAACAGAGAAAATATGTAAGAATGGCGAACGGCAGCATCCGCCAGTAGATCTTGCGCATGGTCGCGCGCTCGAGGGTCCCAGCCATCGTTGATCCTCCCGGGAGGGGTTATCGCTTTCTTGCTCGTTGCCCAAGCATACGGCGGATGGCAGGATGATCAACAGGGCCGGAGACCACCGGCAGCCGGACTAAGTGCCGCAAGGCAGGAGGCGGGCGATCCGCCCTTCGGCACGACCCGGGAGGCGGACGCTGGTGCGTCCAAACAGATGTCTCAAATGAACAGGCGCGATTTCATCTCGCTTGTCGCCTTGGCCGCAGCCGGATCGGCCGCGCGGCTGTCCACGGCATGCGCGCAGCAGGTCGGGATGAAGCGTATCGGCGTGCTGTTGGGCATTGCCGAGAAGGACCCCGAGGGCCAGACGCGTCTGACCGCCTTCAGGCAGGGACTGAAGGATCAGGGCTGGATCGAGGGGCGCAACATTGCGATCGAGTACCGCTTTGCCGGGGAGCCGGATCAGATACCCGCGCATGTGACGGAGCTCGTGGCCATGGCGCCCGATGCGATCCTCGCCAATACCACGCCCGTTGTCACAGCATTGCAGCAGGCGACCCAGACCATCCCCATCGTGTTCGCGCAAGTGGTCGATCCGCTCGGACGCGGGTTTGTCACCAGCCTGGCGCGACCAGGTGCCAACATCACGGGATTCCTCAATTTCGAGTTCTCGATGGCAGGCAAGTGGCTGCAGACGCTCAAGCAGGTGGCTCCGCGAATTGCGCATGTCGCGGCCATTTTCAATCCGCAGACCGCTCCGTTCGGAGACCAGTTCGTGCGCCAGATCGAGGCTGCGGCTCCCGGCTTTGGGGTCGAGACCACAACCATATCCATCACGGAAGAGGCCGATTTCGAGCGCGGCATATCGGCATTCGCCGCCAAGACAGACGGCGCCCTGATTGCGTTGCCGGATGTTTTCAATACCAATCACCGCGCGCTCCTGGTCTCGCTCGCGGCCCGCTACCGCCTGCCGGCCATCTATCCTTTCCGGTATTTTGCTGAAAGCGGCGGCCTCATCTCTGATGGAATCGACAGCTCCGACTTGTTCGCACGCGCGGCCGGCTATATCGACCGCATTCTGAAGGGAGCAAAGCCGGCCGATCTGCCGGTGCAGGGGCCGATCAAGTTCGAGCTGGTGGTCAACCTCAAGACGGCCAAGGCACTCGGTCTCGAGCTCCCGATGCAGCTGATGGCGCGCGCCGACGAGATCATCGAATGAGGCGCCGCGAGCTCATCGCGATGCTCGGCGGCGCGATGGTATGGCCGGTCGTAGCGGGCGCGCAGCAGCCTGGTCCCGTGCGGCGGATCGGCGTGCTGCAGTCCTTGTCCGAAACCGATCCGGAAGGGCAGGACCGAGTTGCCGCCCTGCGCCGGGGGCTTCATGCGCTGGGATGGATCGAGGGCCGCAACATCACAATCGACTACCGCTGGGGTAGTGGCGACCCGCAGCGGGTGAGGAGCAATGCATCCGAGATTGTCGCATCCAATCCCGACCTGATCGTGGCTTCACCCAGCTCCGTGCTCGCAGCCGTCCAGCGGGAGACGCGCACCATTCCGGTCGTGTTTGCGCAAGTCACCGATCCGGTTGGGGCGGGCTTCGTGGCGAGCTTTGCGCATCCAGGCGGCAATATAACCGGCTTCGCGACCTTCGAATTTGCCATCGGCGCGAAATGGCTGGAGCTGCTCAAGCAGATTGCACCGTCAGTGACACGCGTGGCCGCTATCTACGACCCGGTGACCCCGGCGGCGACGGGGCACTTGCCCATGATCGAGGCCGCCGCCCGCGCTTCCGGCGTGGACGTATCCGTCTTTGGCGTGCACGATATTGGCGAGATCGAGCGCGTCCTCGACGAGTTTGCTGCCAAACCCAACGGCGGCCTCATCCTGGTTCCGAGTGCCCTGATAACGTACCGCCGCGATGTTATTGCCTCACTCGCGCATCGGCATCGTCTCCCCGATGTCTCCGCTTTCCCTAACTACCCTGCGAGCGGAGGACTTGCCTCCTATGGAGTGGACAACATCGATCTCTACAAGCGCGCTGCCACCTACATCGACCGCATTCTCAAGGGCGAGAAGCCGGCAGAACTGCCGGTGCAGCTGGCCGACAAATACAAGTTGGTTGTCAACCTGAAGGCCGCGCGGATGCTTGGCCTTGAGATACCGGTCTCGGTGCTGGCGCGCACCGACGAGGTGATCGAGTAGGATTCGTCAGGAGTTCCTGCGCCAGGCGCCGATCTGCGGGATCGGTATCCCGAGATTCTCACGCAGGCTCCTGCCTGCATGCTCCCGGCGGGACAGGCCGCGGCGCTGCAGCTCGGGCACGACGTAACGCACGAAATCCTCATAGGCGCCGGGGACATGGGTGGCGGCAATGACAAAGCCGTCGCACGCGGGCGCGACGAACCACTCTTCGAGCCGGTCGGCAACCTCCCTGGGCCCGCCGACGATCGGGTTGTGCACGCGGCCGCGGCCGCTGAAGTGAATAAAGTCGCGCACGGTCGGATTTTTCTTTCCGCTGGTGCGCACGACACTGTCGCGGATGCCCTGCAGCCCGGAGATTTCCGCCATCTCCTCGTCCGTGAACGCCTCGTCCATGCCCTTCCTGGCGAAGTCGAAATTGAGCGCCTCGGACAAGAGCAGCAGTGCGTCCATCTCGATTGGCAGCTTGCTGATCTCGGCCCACTTGTCCTCAGCCTCTGCGTTGGTGGGGGCACAGACGGTGTTGACGAGGTGCGTAATCTTGATGTGCTCGGGGTCGCGACCGCGCCGCGCCACCTCGTCCTTGAATTCGGCATAGTCGCGCCTGCCGGCATCGATGTTCGGATATACGACGAAGATAACCTCGCCCCATCGTGCTCCGAAGCTCTTGCCGCGCCCGCTCTGGCCGGCCTGGATGATCACCGGATGGCCCTGCGCGGAGCGCGGCACCGTGAACGGCCCGCGCGAGCGCAAAAAGCGGCCCCTGTGGTCAAGGCGATGCACCTTCTCCGGGATGGCGAACAAGCCTCGCGCCTTGTCCTGCACGATGGCATCGTCCTCCCAGCTGTCCCAGTGACCAAGCACCACACCCATGAATTCGTCGGCGCGATCGTAGCGCAGGTCATGCGCGATCACCTCCTCGCGACCCATGTTCTGCGCCTCGCCGTCATTCAGCGAGGTGACGACGTTCCATGCCGCGCGCCCCCCGGTCATCAGGTCGAGCGTGGCGAACACGCGCGCCACGTGGAACGGCTCGTAGTAGCTGGTCGAATAAGTGGCGCCCAGGCCGAGCCGCTCGGTGGCCATTCCCATGACCGTTAGCACGGTGACCGCGTCGAGCTTAATGCAACGGATGCCGTGACGTACCGTGTGCGCATGGTCGCGCCCGTACATGTCGGGCATGGACAGCCGGTCATCGAAGAAGCCGAGATGGAACTTCCCCTCCTCCAGCACGCGGCCGATGTGACGATAGTAGTCCGCGGACCAGCTGTCGGTGCGCGACTTGGGGTGGCGCCAGGAGCATGCCAGGTTGGTGCAGTTTTGGGCTTGCAGGAAGCCGACCAGAATCATCTGACGCATGGTCGGGCTCCTGATCGGCAATCGCAGGTTGCCCACATTGCAGGTCTTGTTGCAGGTCTTGCCTGAAGCTCACCGCGCCGGTGTTCCGCTTCCAACATTTCTGTTAGTTCGACGCACATGCCATCAGAGGCGTGCTCCGTCGTGGAGGCTTCATCCAAGGTCTCGGACTGAATCAAAACGGAGGATTGCCCCGCTGGCAAGGCGTAGTTCCTGCCTGCGGGTGTTACGCCGCGCTTTCCGCCGCTTCGCTCCGGTTCAGCGATAGCCAGAGCCCGGCTACCGCATCTTCGGGAGATGGCCCCTCGTGGGCGTTTCCCCATCTGCCGCGCTCGGAGATGTATTCACACGCTATCCATTGGCCGTCCTCTCGCCGCAGAGCGCCAAATCCTTCCCCACAGGCCTCAATCAGGGTTGCAAGGGCGGGCATGCACACGTAATCGTACCCGGCTTGGCGCTGCGCACGAGCAAGCTCGCTTTGCGGAAAGCCTGCGTCCTTGAGTTGCCGTGCGAGCTGAAAGGAGATCATCCGCCAGTGCTAGCACAGCGGCAGGGCGACAACCGCAACTGCCACGGGCCCTGTGGATGAAACGATCCACCCGCTTGCCTTCGCTCATGGATCCGGCGCGCGGCTTTGCGCCTCTGCGACAGCGATAGGAGCGCCAATGGCCGATGATGAGCTCGTGCGTGGCGCGGGCGCTCCGCCGGCGACGGCCATGGTCATCAAATCGGAGATGGACAAGCTGCGGGCGCACATCGGAGCGCTGCAGATGCTCATCGCCAGCCGCCAAGCGCAGTTCCGGCAAACACATGACCGCGACCGCGGCGAAGCGGTCATGGCCGATCTTTTGCGGTTGACTGCCGATCTGATGTCGGCACGCGAAGCAGTCATCCGGCTCGAGGGCGAGCTCAGGGCATTGCGGGCGATGCGGCTTTCGCGTCCCTGGTGGTGGCGGATGCTGACCAACGATACTGGATGACGAAGCCTCTCACGCCGCGGGTTTCTCCATGGTCAAATTGCCTTCGTCATCCACGCTCAGCCCGGTCTTCCTCGCTTCCGCCAGCACGGAAGGATGCCAGTCGACCTTGCCCGCGTCCGGTCCGCCGACGATGGCCATGAGCAGAGCGTCGGGCGCATCGGTCAGGCTGCGAAAGCCCCGGTAGACGCCGATCGGCACATTGACCACGTCGCCTTCGTCAAGGTCGAGCGTGCGCTCCTCCTCGCCCTCCAACCAGAATACCTGCCAGCGGCCCTTTACCGGGATGAACACCTCCTCGGTCGCGTGCCGGTGCAGCGCCGCGCCCTTGCCCGTCCGCGCCCGCACATAGGTGACCGAGAATCCCACTGCGCCTTGCTGTACGTTGGGCCGCAGCGCGGCATTCTCGGTGACACCCATGCCCACCATGTTGATGATGTCCCGCTGGTAGCGCGGAATGCGCTGGTCGAGGAACGCCAGATCGAGCGCCTTGACCGCTTTTGCCCGCGCCACACACTCACGCTCCATCTTATCCTTGGAGAAGCGAGGAATAGGCTTTCCGGCAATACGCGGGTCGACAACCGGCATGATCTCCTCCCTTGTATTGTTATGCGAACGACCCGAAGCAGTGACCCGCTCCGGTCAGGCAGCGATCTCGAACTTGTCGCGCGTTACTTTGGTCAGATCGATACCCTCGATCCGGATCAGGCGCGTATCACCTTCGCGACGCGGCGAGTGCAGATCGCCCTCGTTGTAAACATACGCGGTTCCGGGGGTGAGCTTGTACGTGCGGACCTTCTCCACCCTACCCGGGCGTCCGTTCGCAGGCTTCTCCACGAGCCGCCAGTCGGTCATCTCGGTCACCCCGGCCACCTGGCTGTAGATCGCCCAGCTCGGGCCATGGTCGTGCGGCGGGCTGTGCCGCTCTCCCCGATAGACATGGGCGAGGATGCAGAAGTGCAGGTCCGGATCCTCATAGAGGATCTTGCGGTCCGAATCGGCATCCGGACCGAGATACCTGGCCACGAAATCCCGATCTGTACTGGCCTTTGCCGTGTATTGGCGCACCAATTCGCGGCCGGCGGGACCGGGATCCTTGAGGAGCGCGGCACGGCAGTCTGCTGAGAACTGTTCAAGGGTGTAGCTCATGGCCGAACCTCCTGCCTCGTAAGCCTGTCAGACCGGAAGCTGCATCGTATAGCATGGCGGGCGGAAGAATTCGACAGCGAGGAACAATCCATGCAGCTGCCCCGTCGGATGCTCGATCTTTCGGTGCCGCTTGACAACGAGACCGTGCTCGATAAGCCGATCATGCGGCCGCGGATCGACTACAAGGCGCACAAGGAAAATGCCGGGATGCTGCTCGAGACTTTTCCCGGGTTGTGCGCCGAGGACCTTCCCGACGGAGAGGGCTGGGCCATCGAATTGGTTGAGCTCACGACCCACAACGGCACGCACATGGACGCGCCCTATCATTTCCAGTCCAAAAGCATTCGCGGCGAGCCGATGATGACCATCGACCAGGTGCCGCTCGACTGGTTCTTCCGACCGGGCGTGAAGCTCGATTTCCGGTCATTGCCGGACGGTCAAGTGGTGAGCGCGGCGCAGGTCGAGGCCGAGCTCAAGCGCATCGGTCACGACCTGCACCCCCTGGACATCGTGCTGGTCAATACGCGCGCGGCGAGCTGCATCGGAACCGACGAATACATGTCGGCGGGCTGCGGCATGGGCCGCGAGGCAACTCTCTATCTCACCTCGCGCGGGGTGCGCGTCTGCGGCATCGATGCCTGGGGCTGGGACGCGCCGTTCGTGCATACGCGCAAGCGTTGGGAGGCAACGCACGATCCATCGATCATCTGGGAGGGGCACAAGGCCGGTCGCGAGATCCCGTATTGCCACATGGAGAAGCTGTGCAATCTGGAGCAGCTGCCGCCGCATGGCTTTACCGTCTGCTGCTTTCCCCACAAGGTAAAGCGCGGCTCCGGCGGCTGGACACGCGCCGTCGCCCTTTGGGACTGAGCGTGTGTTCTATTCGGCCGCCTGCGCCGCGGCCGCGTAGTTGAGCACCGGCGCGAGCCATTTCTCGGCCTCCGGCACACTCCAGCCCTTGCGCGCGGCATAGTCCGCGACCTGATCGCGCTCGATCCTGCCAACACCGAAATAGTGACTCTCGGGATGGCTGAAATAGAGCCCGCACACCGAGGCGGGCGGCCAGATCGCAAAGCTCTCCGTGAGCGTCATCCCGGTGCGCCCCTGCGGATCGAGCAGGGCAAACAGCGCCGCCTTCTCGCTATGATCGGGCTGCGCCGGATACCCCGGGGCAGGACGGATGCCGCAATATCTTTCGGCAATCAGGTCATTGGCGCTCGCTGTCTCTTCCACAGCATAGCCCCAGAACTGCTTGCGCACGCGCTGGTGCAGACGCTCGGCAAACGCTTCTGCCAGCCGGTCGGCCAACGCCTTGACCATGATCGCCGAGTAGTCGTCGCCGGCCTCCTTGAACTGCTCGCCAATCTCCTCCGCCCCCAGCCCGGCCGTGACCATGAAGGCACCGACATAGTCGGCAATGCCGCTCGTGCGCGGCGCAATGAAATCGGCGAGCGCCATGTTCGCGCGTCCCTCGCGCCGGATGAGCTGCTGGCGCAAGGTGTGCAGCACCGCAATCGAATCCGTGCGGCGCTCGTCGACAAAGAGCAGGATGTCATCGCCGTCGGCATTGGCCGGCCAGATCCCGAAGGCCGTGCTCGCGCGCAACGAATTGCCGGCAATCAGGCGATCAAGCATCGCCTGGGCGTCAGCGTAAAGGCTTCGCGCCGCTTGCCCGTATTTGGCGTCGTTCAGGATTGCCGGGAACTTGCCGGTGAGCTCCCAGGTCGCAAAGAACGGTGACCAGTCGATATAGTCGCGCAGCTCGGCCACCGGATACTGCTCGATGCATTGCACCTCGCGGACTTTCGGCGGCGGCGGCCGGTAGCTGCCGGACCAGTCGAGCTTGAGCGCATTGGCGCGCGCGTCGGCAAGTGCGAGCCGCTGCTTGCCTTGCTCGCCCCGGGCATGCGCGGCGGAGAGCCGAGCATATTCCTCGCGAATGCGCCCGACATAGGCAGGCCGCGTCTCCTGCGACATCAGGCTGCCGGCCACCGCGACGGCGCGGCTTGCGTCGTTGACATGCACCGCCTGCCCGTGCCGGTAGTTCGGATGAATCTTCACCGCAGTGTGGACCCGGCTGGTCGTGGCGCCGCCGATCAGCAATGGCAGATCGAATCCTTGCCGCTCCATCTCGGAGGCCACCAGGCACATCTCGTCGAGCGAGGGCGTGATCAAGCCGGAAAGTCCGACCATGTCTGCCTTCTCGTTGCGCGCGGTTTCCAGGATGCGGGCGGCCGGCACCATCACGCCGAGGTCCACGACCTCGTAGTTGTTACATTGCAGGACGACGCCGACGATGTTCTTGCCGATGTCGTGCACGTCGCCCTTGACGGTAGCGAGCACGATTTTGCCGTTCGCGCTGCGCTGATCGAGTCCGCGCTCCTTCTTCTCCTGCTCCATGAACGGCATCAGCTGGCCGACCGCCTGCTTCATCACCCGCGCCGATTTCACCACCTGCGGCAGGAACATGCGGCCGGAGCCGAAGAGATCGCCGACGACATTCATTCCGTCCATCAGGGGGCCTTCGATGACGTGCAGCGGACGCTCGGCCTTGAGCCGCGCCTCCTCGACGTCGATAGCAATGAAATCGGTGATTCCGTGCACCAGCGCGTGCGCGAGCCGCTGCTCGACCGGCCGCTCACGCCAGGCCAGATCGGCCTCCTTCTTCTCCCGTCCGTGCCCGTGATAGCGCTCGGCGAGCGCCAGCAGCCGCTCGGCCGCATCCGCGCGCCGGTTGAGCACGACGTCCTCGCACGCCTCGCGCAGCTCGGGCTCGAGGTCGTCGTAGACCGCGATCTGCCCTGCGTTGACAATGCCCATGTCCATGCCGGCCTTGATGGCGTGATAGAGAAAGACTGAGTGCATCGCTTCACGCACGCGCTCGTTGCCGCGGAACGAGAACGACAGGTTCGAGACACCGCCGGAGACGTGGACGTGCGGCAAGTCGCGGCGGATCGCACGCGCGGCCTCGATGAACGCAACCCCATAGCCGTTGTGCTCCTCCATCCCCGTCGCCACCGCGAAGATGTTGGGATCGAAGATGATGTCCTCGGGAGAGAAGCCCACGGTGTCGACCAGGATGTGATAGGCGCGCCGCGCAATGGCGCATTTGCGCTCGAGCGTGTCGGCCTGGCCCTGCTCGTCGAACGCCATGATCACGACGGCAGCCCCGTAGCGCCTGACCGCCTTGGCATGGGCAATGAACGCCGCCTCGCCTTCCTTGAGCGAGATGGAATTGACCACCGGTTTGCCCTGCAGGCATTTGAGCCCGGCCTCGATGACCGAGAACTTCGAGGAATCGACCATGACCGGCACGCGCGCGATGTCGGGCTCGGCGGCAATGAGGTTGAGAAACGTGGTCATGGCCTGCTCGGAGTCGAGCAGGCCCTCGTCCATGTTCACGTCGATGATCTGGGCTCCGTTCTCGACCTGCTCGCGCGCCACTGCGAGCGCGCTGGCATAGTCGCCGGCGGTGATGAGCTTGCGGAATTTGGCCGAGCCCGTGACATTGGTGCGCTCGCCGACATTGACGAACGGGATCTCCGGCGTGAGTGTAAATGCCTCGAGTCCCGATAGCCGCAACCGACGCGGCAGCGACGGCAGCGTGCGCGGTTTCCTGCCCGCGATCGCGACCGCGATAGCGCGGATATGCTCGGGCGTGGTGCCGCAGCACCCGCCGACGACATTGACGAGACCGGCCTGCGCGAACTCGCCCAGCAGCGAAGCCATCAAGGCCGGACCTTCGTCGTAGCCGCCGAATTCGTTCGGCAGCCCGGCATTGGGGTAGGCGCATACGAAAGTGTCCGCGACGCGCGCAATCTCGGCGATGTGAGCGCGCATCTCACGTGCGCCGAGTGCGCAGTTGAGCCCGATCGAGAACGGCGCCGCGTGCCGCACCGAGGTCCAGAACGCCGCCGGCGTCTGGCCGGAGAGCAAGCGTCCGGAACGATCGGTGATGGTCCCGGAGATCATGATCGGCAGCCGTTGACCGCCGTCTGCCGCGAGATCAGCGATTGCTGCGATCGCTGCCTTGGCGTTGAGCGTGTCGAAGATGGTCTCGATCAAAAGGAGATCGGCACCGCCCTCGATCAGGCCTGCAACCTGCTCGGCATAGGCGGCACGCAGCGCATCGAAGGTGATGGCGCGAAACCCGGGATTTGATACGTCCGGTGAGATCGAAGCGGTCCGGTTTGTCGGGCCAATGGCGCCGGCCACGAAACGCGGCCGGCCGTCCTCGCGCTGCGCCTGATCGGCCGCGGCGCGCGCGAGCCGCGCGCCATCGCGGTTCAATTCCGCCGCAATCCCCGACATGCCGTAGTCGGCCTGGGCAATGCTGGTCGAGGAGAAGGTGTTGGTGGACACAATGTCCGCGCCGGCGCGGAAATATGCGAGATGGATCTCGCGGATCTTCTCCGGCTGGCTGAGATTGAGCAGATCGTTGTTGCCGCGCACCTCGCGGTTCCAGGCATCAAACCGCGCGCCGCGATAACCCTCCTCGTCGAGCCCGAGCGCCTGGATCATGGTGCCCATGGCACCGTCGAGCACCAGGATGCGCTCGTGCGCGATCTCGCGCAGCGTCTGCTCGGCGGGGGAGATGCGCTCTGAAGAGTTTGGCACTAACCTTGCCTCGCGCTCAGGTCCTCACCCCAGCCGTCTCCCCAAGCGGGGAGACGGAGCGCAGGGAGCTTGCCGCTCCGTTACTGCAAACATCCTTTCCCGCGCTCGGCCGCAGGCCTAGCAAGTGACAGACCGCGTAGACAAGATCGGCGCGATTCATGGTGTAGAAGTGGAAGTCGGTGACGCCGCGGTCAACCAGATCCAGCACCTGCTCGGCAGCAACCGCTGCCGCGATCAGCTTGCGGGTCGCCGGATCATCGTCGAGGCCGTCGAACCGCCTTGCCAGCCAGTCCGGAACCGACGCGCCGCAACGCGCAGCAAAGTTTCTGGTCTGCTTGAAATTCTGCACCGGCAGGATTCCCGGCACGACCGGCACGTCGATCCCCCGTGCCCGCACGCGCTCCAGATACTCGAAATACCGGTCGTTCTCGAAAAAGAACTGCGTGATCGCACGGCTTGCGCCAGCATCGACCTTGGCAGCTAGCATGTCGAGGTCGGCTTCGACAGTGGAACTTTCGGGGTGCTTTTCCGGATAGGCTGACACCGACACTTCAACGTCAGCAAGGCGCTTGATCCCGGCCACCAGGTCGGCAGCATTGCAGTAGCCTCCCGGATGCGGCGCGTAACACTCGCCGACGCCGCCAATTGGATCGCCGCGCAGCGCCACGATATGGCGCACCCCGGCCGCGCAGTAATCGCGGATTACGCCATCAACCTCGCCACGGACCGCGGCGACGCAGGTAAGATGCGCGGCGGGTGAAAGCGTGGTCTCCGCCAGGATTCGTTTCACGGTCGCGTGAGTGCGCTCGCGCGTCGAGCCGCCGGCCCCGTATGTTACCGAGACAAAATTGGGCTGCAGCGGCGCCAGTCGCGTGATCGACTCCCAGAGCGTACGCTCCATCTCCTCGGTCTTCGGCGGAAAAAATTCGAAGGAGACCCGGATGCGGCGCTCATCGGGCGCATGCACAAACCGGCTCGCGCGCGGGCCCGGTGGGAAAGAATTGGTCATAAGCGACGAATGGCTCAAACGATACTGGCTGCCGCGAGGCCGTCCACCTCGACCATGAGCTGCATGCAGTGCGTACTCTGTGTAAAGATTTGTTTATACGGTTGAGCGGCGATTTCAAGGCAGACGGCCGTCGGGCAGGATGGGGTGCGGCACGGCAGCGGGGCTTGCAAGCGCTGTGATGCCGGGGGCTCGCTGCGAACAGGAGTGGTCCATGGGTGATCATTCGTTCGGCATCCAGGAAGGGGAGATCGCAGTCGAGCTCCCAAAACAATTTGACGCCTGCGTCTATTTCATCGGCGAGATCCGCACCCCATGGCTTGATCGCGACAGCTGCCCGAAGAACGCACGCGAATCGGATGCGGTATGCACCATCGAGCTCGATCCACGCTGGGCAGCTGCGCTGCAAGGGGTGGCCAGCTGCACCCATCTCATCGTGCTCTACTGGATGGGGCGCTCGCGGCGCGATCTCGTGCTGCAGGTACCACGCCACTACGGCGTCGGAAGGGGGACGTTCGCTCTGCGCTCACCGGCGCGGCCCAACCCCATCGCCATGAGCGTTTCGCGGCTTGTGAAGGTGGAGGGGACACGGCTTTCGGTGGTCGGCCTCGACTGCCTCGACCGCACGCCCCTCCTCGACATCAAGCCATATTTTGCTTCGACCGACGCGGTTTCTGAGGCAGTGGTTGGCTGGCACGCCGCCGGGAAGGACGCATCGCAGTAGCTGTTTGCCGAGCCCTGCTCGAGTGGAACCGCCGCCACCCCAGGCGGCGGGCCTGAGTTGCGCCAAGGCTCGTTGACACCATGAGCCGGGAACCTAGATTAGGCGTGTTCCGAGGGGAGCTCCGGTCAAGGGAGCTGAGAGTTCGCCGATCCGTCGCGGATGCCGCGAAAACCCTTTGAACCTGATCCGGGTCATGCCGGCGAAGGGACAGGACCATCCGTGCCTCCAGCGATTTTGCCAGCGCAGCCACCGAGACCGTCGCGTCCTGCGGCCCGCGAGTTTGCGTCTCCATCTGCGATCGTCTGATTGGACCATTCGCCCCAATGGGAGCAACCATATGAACATCCACCAGCCCGACATCTCGACGCCCAAGGTGACCACCGGGCCGTTGCCTGCCTCCCGCAAGGCCTATGCAACGCCCGATGCAGCGCCTGAGCTGCGCGTGCCGGTGCGCGAGATTCTGCTTACCGAGGTAGCTGGCGAGCCGCCGCTGCCCGTCTACGACACCACCGGCCCCTATACCGATCCCGAGGCAACGATCGACGTCGAGAGGGGTCTTGCCCGCGCGCGCACGGTCTGGGTGCGCGAGCGCGGAGGCGTCGAGGAGTATGATGGTCGCCGCATCAAGGAGGAGGACAACGGCTCCGTGAGCGGCAAGCATCTGGCGCGCAGCTTTTCCACCAATCAGCGCCCGTTGCGCTCGGCGAACGGCATGCCGCTCACGCAGCTCGAATGGGCGCGCGCCGGCGTGGTCACCAAGGAGATGGTCTATATCGCCGAGCGCGAGAATCTCGGCCGCAAGGAGCGGCTCGAGCGCGCCGAGACGGCGCTGGCCGACGGCGAGAGCTTCGGCGCCGCTCTGCCGGCATTCGTCACGCCGGAATTCGTGCGCGCGGAGGTCGCGCGCGGACGGGCGATCATCCCCTCCAACATCAACCATGCCGAGCTCGAGCCGATGATCATCGGCCGCAATTTTCTCACCAAGATCAATGCCAATATCGGCAACTCGGCCGTGACCTCCTCGGTCGAGGAGGAGGTGGAAAAGATGGTGTGGGCGATCCGCTGGGGCGCCGACACGGTCATGGACCTTTCCACCGGACGCAACATTCACAACACGCGCGAGTGGATCATCCGCAACGCCCCAGTTCCGATCGGCACGGTTCCGATCTATCAGGCGCTGGAAAAGGTGCATGGCGATCCGGCGAAGCTCGATTGGGAGTGCTACAAGGATACGCTGATCGAGCAGTGCGAGCAGGGCGTCGACTATTTCACCATCCACGCCGGCGTGCGGCTTGGGTATATTCACCTCACTGCCAACCGGGTCACCGGCATCGTCTCGCGCGGCGGCTCGATCATGGCCAAATGGTGCCTCTCCCACCACAAGGAGAGCTTCCTCTACGAGCGCTTCGATGAGATCTGCGATCTCATGCGCAAATACGACGTGAGCTTCTCGCTGGGCGATGGGCTGCGTCCAGGCTCGATCGCCGATGCCAACGACCGCGCGCAGTTTGCCGAGCTCGAGACGCTGGGTGAGCTCACGAAGATCGCCTGGGACAAGGGCTGCCAGGTGATGATCGAAGGGCCCGGTCATGTGCCAATGCACAAGATCAAGGTCAACGTCGAGAAGCAGCTCAAGGAGTGCGGCGAGGCCCCATTCTACACGCTCGGGCCCCTCACCACCGACATTGCACCCGGCTATGACCACATCACCTCGGCCATCGGGGCCGCCATGATCGGATGGTTCGGCACCGCCATGCTCTGCTACGTGACTCCCAAGGAGCATCTCGGGCTTCCCGACCGCGACGACGTCAAGCAGGGGGTGATCGCCTACAAGATCGCCGCACATGCCGCCGATCTCGCCAAGGGTCATCCGGCGGCGCAGCTGCGCGACGATGCGCTATCGCGCGCGCGGTTCGAGTTCCGCTGGGTCGATCAGTTCAATCTCTCGCTCGATCCAGACACCGCGCGCGAATATCACGACGAGACACTGCCCAAGGAGGCCCACAAGGTCGCGCATTTCTGCTCCATGTGCGGCCCGAAATTCTGCTCCATGAAGATCACGCAGGACGTGCGGGATTATGCCGCCAGCTTGAACGACCGCGAGCAGGGCATGGCGCAGATGAGTCAGAAATTCCGCGAGCTGGGCAGCGAGGTTTACGTCGACGCCGCCGCGGTAAA
>Ga0306924_10003197_pt1 | contig 15725 bp, 11 predicted proteins | sample sta12Can44000111_FD_203756 | JGI IMG/M metagenome (GOLD analysis project Ga0306924, IMG submission 203756) | Lab enrichment of tropical soil microbial communities from Luquillo Experimental Forest, Puerto Rico - statanox.12C.anox.44.000.111 (v2)... | ecosystem: Environmental > Terrestrial >... | reverse complement strand
GACCGGCACAATCTCTTCCGACAAAACATCGGCCTTCGCCGCTCGGTCCGCCGCCTGTTGGCTTCGCAGTGCGTACGCATCTGCGTCCTTCCGGGTAATTCCCCCCTGTTCCGCTAACCTTTCGGCGGTTAATGCCATCGGCAACCCGCAGTAGCTGTCGGTCAAACCTACAAACAGAGAGTCCTCCAGCGCGCCCCCGCCTAGCTTCAAACCGCTGCGTGCGCCGCGTATTACAAACGGAGCTTGGGTCATGTTCTCCATTCCGCCGGCTAGCACCATCTCAGTTTCACCGAGCAGCAGCCTCTGCGCTGCCTGCGCGATTGCTTCGATCCCTGAGCCACACAGACGATTGACCGTGACGGCGGGTGTCTCGACCTTCAATCCGGCCTTCAACCCCACGTGGCGCGCCCCGTAAATTGCATCGGCGCTGGTCTGAAGAACATTTCCGAATACCACGTGGTCGAATTCGGCTGGATCCACGCCGGAGCGCTGTATCGCTGCCTTCGAAGCATGTGCGCCAAGATCAATTGCCGAAACCTCTGAAAACACGCCGGTGTAACGAGCCATGGGTGTGCGCGCGCCTGCAACAATAACCACGTCAGAAGGGAACATTTTTTGCCTCGTTTGAATGCGAACTTACTGTTGGATGCGAAGCAAGATCGCCGGGTCGCACCACGCACTTCCCGCTTTTGTTTGCGCTTCGAACGGCAGAATCACTCTAGCGCCATGAGCGCAATAAGTCGGTGTCACTGTTTTGCAGCCTCGGATACCACGACGGTGTCCCCGCCCTGCTTCCGCGCCTCTTCCATGCTGAATTCCGCTCGATTGATTAAATCCGTCACTATGTCTTCACTCTCGTATTCTTGACGTGCTGCTGCTTCCACAACCCCGGCGCTTAGCGTGATTTGTGTCGAGTCCCAGGGCGGCCTGACTCCTGCCGCCGCGCGGCGTAATTTCTCCACCAGATTGTGCGCGCCCGATGCGGTCGTATCCGGAAGGATGAACGCCAGCGCCCACGACGTGTATTTAACCGCCATATCGTTCTGGCGGATCATCGGCTGTAGAGAACGCGAAAGTTGTTCCAGAAACTTCTCGAGCGGGGTCTCCCCTTGCTGCCGCAGCATTTCCGATCCTCGGTCAATCTGCAAGATCGCTAGCGACAGCGGTGTTCCTTGCGTTCTCGCTCGGTCCGCTTCGTTCAGCAAACAGCCCACATACGAGCTACGGCTCATAAGGCCGGTCCGGTCATCCGATACGCCCATGCGCCGCACTAATGACCGTAATCGTGTATGGCTCACGCTCATTAACATCTGGTCGCCGATGGCCTGCAAAAAATAGGTTTCGTTCGGCTTCCAGCTGTGCGCCGCGGAGTGAGCCACGATCAACATCCCGGCGGGCGCTTGCGTCTCCTTGTCCGAAATCGTCACCCCCAGCGCAGTCGCCAGTCCCAATTCCGACAGGATCGAACCGTCCGAGGCGTTCACTACCAGGCCGCCTAGCTCGTCGGGCATCGCCTTTTCCATCTGGGCGATCAAAAAAACGACTTGCGCTCCTGGCGCCGTTTTGAAACCCGGTGCGCAATGCTCCGCTGCCATTTCTGGTGGACGGCCTGGTTCGCCGATGACCGCCAGCGTGCGCGCCGCTTTCAGGTACGTGCCTACTTCCGTCACCGTGGTGTTCAGCATCGCCCGGGGAGTCTGCTGCCGGAATGTCTTCTGATTAATCTCCGAAATCTTCGTCAAGTCTCGCAGCGTTTCCGCTGTATAAGATCCCGTGCGCCCCGTCGGCGGTGTCGGTTGTGCCTCGACCACTGGCACGCTGGCAGCCTTCGGCGTTGCCTCAGCGGACTTACTCGGCGATTTGGGGAACCAGTTCGCCAGTTGATACAAATTATGCAGCCGCGCGTTGCGGCCTTCTTCGCCGGGGAACATCGCCGCGATTTTTTGCAGACGTTCAATGGCCTTGGTCTGCAGCGAATATTGCAGGAAAATCTCCGTCTGCACGATCAGATCTTCCAGCGCCTGCATTTTTCGCCCTTCTTCCGTAACGGGTGCCGCCGCGCTCATATCCTGGCTCACCACCGCTCTGGGTGGTGGCGCTGCATGCGACGTAACCGTCGTGGTCCTTGCCATGCGGCTGGCAATTCGTTTCAGGAATCCTTCTTCAGCGTGACCGCGCAATTTCTCCAGCCGCTGCTGGTTGCGGTAGTCATACGAATCGATGTCCACCAGGCGTTCGAGAACCTCGGCGGACTTCTGGAAATTGCCCGAATTGAAGTTCGCATCGAACAGCTTGATCAGCACTTCAAAATACTGCGATTCGCGATTCAATTCGTTGTGCATCGCCGCCCAGAATTCCAACAACGGCAGCGATTCCGGGTGTTTCGTTCCAAGCTCTTCCATCTGGGCCATGAACTCATTCTGCTTCTTGTCGGCAAACATCCTGCGCTTCAACGTCATCAGGATTTCGACGGACTTGTGATCCTGCCCGGCGTCGGCGAAGGCGTCTGCCAGGCTGAACAATCGCGTGATTCCCTCGTTCTTCTCGCGAAGTAGGCGTTCCAGGATTCCCCGGGCGCGGTCGAGCTGGCCGGCCTGGTGCAGCGCGTCGGCGAAGGTCTCGAGGAATACCGGATCGCTTTCGCTAGGAGCAAATGGCTCGAGCAGTGCCGCCGCCTCGGCAGATTCTCCGTTGCGCAGTTTGGCTTCGGCGTAAAGCAGTGCGACGCTGCGCTCCTTCGGTGCCAGGCTGTAAGCGCGGCCAAGCAGCTTCAGCGCTTCCTGCTCGTGACCGCCCGCTCCCGCCAAGGTACCCGCGCGCAAAAATGCTCGCGCTGCCAGTGCATTTTTGCCCAATTTTGCCGCCGCTTCGGCCACTTTCAGTTGCCGCTCCGAATTGTCCGGATCCAGTTGCGCGGTTCGTTCCCAGCAGAACAGGGCATCCTCGACGCGCCCGGCTCCGTTAAATATTTCCGCGGCTTTCGTGTACTGCTCAATGGCTTCTTCGGGGTGATTCTGTTTCTGCAGAAGAAAGGCGTACCTGGCAATGCGTTCTGGCGGCTGCGGCGTCGTTGAATTGCGCAGGAACCGGTTGTAGATCGCGAGCGCCTTGGTTTCGTCCTTTGGCTCAACCAGCAGTTCAAACAGGTAGCCGTAATAGATAAGCGCGCGCTCCGGTTGATCGAGCTTTGTGTAAAGGTCCCCCAGCGCCTGCGTCGCTTCGAGGTGCTGTGGTGCGCCCTCCAGCACTGACAGGTAGGCCTCGATGGCATCCTCGACCCGGTTTTTTTCGAGGAATTTCTTTGCTCGTTCCAGATTTTTGCTGACGTCTGCGGCCATCTGCCCGGCTTACCTTTGGATGCAAATTCGATGTCGGATTTGGAGGGTTCGCCCCTCGAACGAACTCCTCACCCACTATATACCCCAGCGGAAACTCGGCCAAATAAGAGTCGCAGCCCCGTAAGGAATCTGCCAAGAGGCCATCGCTCGAAACTCTGTCGTCCGGGCTGACGCCTGTTTTCGTTTTGTGGCAAACTAGAGGTTCAACACGGCAAGGTTTCGAGCAGGGTGAGACGTGCTCCCCGCGTTTAGGCCCGCCGTTTATCTCGCAACCATCAGGAAAAACCTGGCGGTGACGGACCCGAATGGACCCTAAGTTCATACGCAATTTTTGCATTATCGCGCATATCGACCACGGCAAATCCACGCTGGCCGACCGGCTCCTCGAGATGACCGGTGCGCTTTCTCAGCGCGAAATGCACGAACAAGTCCTCGACTCCATGGACCTCGAGCGCGAGCGCGGCATCACCATCAAGGCCAAGAGCATCCGTCTTCACTACACGGCCAAAGACGGCAACACCTACCGTCTGAACCTCATCGACACCCCCGGTCACGTCGATTTTTCCTACGAAGTTTCCCGCGCGCTCTCGGCTTGTGAAGGGGCCCTCCTCGTCGTCGATGCCAGCCAGGGCGTCGAGGCGCAAACCGTCGCCAATACCTTCCTCGCCGCCGGCCACAATCTCACCATCATCCCGGTCATCAATAAAATCGACCTGCCCGCGGCGCAGCCCGACTATGTAAAAGAGCAGATCGAATCCGTCCTGGCGATTCCCGCCGACGACGCGCTCCTCATCAGCGCAAAGAGCGGCATTGGCGTGCAAGACGTGCTCGAAGCGGTCGTCGAACGCGTTCCTCCTCCCAAAGGCAACTCGGCGAATCCGCTGCAGGCCCTCATTTTCGACTCGTGGTTCGATCCTTATCGCGGCGCCGTGGTGCTCGTTTGCCTGAAGCAGGGTCGCATCGCCAATCACATGAAAATCAGGCTATGTGCTGGCAACGAGACCTACGAGGTCGAACAACTCGGCACTCTCACTCCGAAACCGATCGCTCTCGAGGAACTCGAGGCGGGAGACGTCGGCTTCGTCGTCGCCAACATCAAGCAGGTTGCCGATGCCCGCATGGGTGACACCATCGCCGAATCAGGCAGCCAGGCTCCGCCTCTTCCCGGCTTCGAAGCCATCAAGCCCATGGTTTTTGCCGGACTGTTTCCCGTGCTGGCGGACGAATACGAGCCCCTGCGCGATGCCCTAGGTAAACTGAAATTGAACGATGCCGCCTTCTTCTACGAACCGGAAAACTCCGTCGCTCTCGGCTTCGGCTTTCGATGTGGCTTTCTCGGCCTTCTCCACATGGAAATCGTTCAGGAACGCCTGGAGCGCGAATTTGGCCTGAACCTGATCACCACCGCGCCCAGCGTCCGTTATCGCATCACGCGCGTCGGCAGCGAAACCATTGAAGTGGACAGCCCAGCGAAGTTCCCCAATCCCAGCGATATTGAGAAAATCGAAGAGCCCATCATCAAGGCCATGATCATTACCAACGACGACTCCGTTGGCGGAATTCTCCAACTCTGTCAGGATAAGCGCGGCACCCAGAAGAACTTTGAATACCTCTCCCCCACGCGAGTGATGCTCACCTACGAATTGCCTCTCAACGAAATCGTGCTCGATTTCTACGATCGTCTGAAAAGTGTCTCTCGCGGCTACGCTTCCCTCGACTACCACCTGGCCGGATACAAGGAGTCTGACTTGGTGAAGCTTGACGTGCTCGTTGGCGGCGAGCCGGTCGACGCCCTCGCGCTCATCTGCCATCGCGAACAGGCTTACGAGCGAGGCCGCGAACTCGCCACACGCCTCCGCAAACTGATTCCCCGCCAGATGTTCGAAGTCCCGATCCAGGCCGCCATCGGCAGCCGTGTCATCGCTCGGGAGACCGTCGCAGCCATGCGCAAAAACGTCCTCGCCAAGTGCTACGGTGGCGACATTACGCGAAAACGCAAGCTCCTTGAGAAACAAAAAGAAGGCAAGAAGCGCATGAAGCGCGTCGGCCAGGTCGACATTCCCCAGGAAGCCTTCCTCGCCGTACTCAAGGTCTCGTCGGACGAAGAAGAGTAGTGCCGGTCAAGCACTTATCCTTCTTTGCTTTTCACTTCGGTCGTTAACCGCCCGCGGTGCAACTGAATCCTGACCTCACCGCCAACCGTCACTTGATTGGCATCACGCAAGACCACCCCCGCCGTGTCCGTGGCAATCGCATAGCCTCGCTCGAGCACCTTCAACGGGCTGCGCTCCTGCAATTGCAGCGCCAGTCGCTGCCAGCGTTCCCGCCTCAAGCGCAGCAAGCGTTCGGCGCGGGCGCCCAATTCGTGACCCTGCTTTTCTAGCCGCAGCCGCAGTGCCGCCACCTTGGCGCGAAAATCAAATCTCGCAATTCGCAAATGCGCCGTGGTAAGCCGCTTCCGCGAAAGCTCCATGCGTGCGCGCAGTCCCGATGCCAGGCGCGATGTCAACTCGTCAGCGCGTTGCCGCCTTTGCCGCAGCAGGTCCAAAGGCCTCCGAAACCCCCGTCGGCCGGCGAGTTCATGTACCCGTCGCGACAATTCGAGCAGTCGACGGTGCACCAGGTTCTCAAGTGACTCCCGCAAATCGGCAACGTGCTTGTCAAATTCACGCCTCGTCTGCACCACAAGTTCCGCCGCTGCCGAAGGCGTGGAAGCGCGCACGTCTGAGACAAAATCCGCAATCGTAAAATCCGTCTCATGCCCCACCCCGGAAATCACGGGAATCAGGCAAGCCGCAATCGCCCTCGCTAGCTTTTCTTCATTGAACGCCCATAGGTCTTCAATCGATCCGCCGCCTCGCACCAGCAGAATCACGTCAGCCGACCGCTTCCTGTTGAAATAGCCAAATGCCTGAGCGATCTCCTCCGCCGCTGCTTCCCCTTGAACGCGCACCGGGTACAGCGTTAGGTGAACGTTCGGAAATCGTCGCCTCAGGATTCGCACTACATCGCGCACCGCCGCCCCTGTCGGCGACGTGATTAGCCCGATGCGGCTCGGCAGCAACGGCAGCGCCTTTTTCCGCGCCGGATCGAACAGCCCCTCCGAGTCCAGCTTCTTTTTGAGCTGCTCGAATGCCACCTGCAACGTGCCGCGGCCCAGCGGCTCGACGGATTCCACGTAGATCTGATATTCTCCGCGCGCCTCGTACACGCTCACCGACCCGCGCACCGTCACCTTCAATCCGTCTTCCGGGCGGAACTTCATGCCGCGCTGCTGCTGCTTGAAAAACACGCAGCGCACCTGCGCGCGCTCATCTTTTAGTGTGAAATAGATATGCCCCGACGTCGCTGGCCGGCAATTGGAAATTTCTCCCTGGACGGACACATCCGTAAAATTCCTTGCCAGAAGGTCACGAATGCCCGCTGTCAGGTCGCTGACGGTGTAGACACGCCGTTCTGGTTGCAGATTAAACTGGAGTTGATCCATTGGCACGAGTCTAGCGCAGCGCAATCAGAGGCTACAACCGTTCAACGGCGAATCCGCGAAATCAGCCAAAACAAAAGGCTCAGTCCCACGCTTAGAAGAATGCTTGTGGTAATTGGAAAATAGAAACTAGTGTGCTCGCCCTTGTGCACGATGTCGCCGGGCAAGCGCCCCAAACGGAACGGCAATTTCCCACCAAAATAGAAAAACGCGCCAATCAGGACCAGCAGCCCGCCCAGCATCAGCAAAGCGCGGCCGAGTTCGCGAAAGGAGTCCATGCGCTCTATTTCAGTAACGAGGTGTGGGCGGAGAAACGGCGGCGAGCGGGATTTTCGTGTCGTCAGACGCTCGCGATGCGCTGCATCAGGTCTTTTTGCTCAGCGATCGACTCAGCTCCAATCGTAAACGCATCGAGCGTGCCAAGGCCAAGCGCATAGCGAATCGCTTCGTTCTGCCGGTCGCGCAGATCCCCTTGCCCCAGAATTTTCATCCCGACAATTCCTTTCCCCGCCGCCCGCATCTCTCGTATCACGCTTGCAACCGTCTCCGGGTCGGCATCCATGTGCGACTCGATCGGATTGATTCGCACTAGATCCACCTCGACCCACTCGGATTTCGCGGCGGTGCGCAAAGCCTCGATCGAATGGCACGAGCACCCATGCGCACGGATAATCCCCTTCGTTTTTGCCTCTGAGAGCGCGTCCATTGCGGAACGGTAGCGCGTCGTCCAGTCCCCTTCCGTCATGCAATGCATCAACACAACGTCAAGATGGTCGGTGCCTAATTCACGTCGAAAACGATCCAAATCCGCCCGCATTTCCGGGCCGGACCGCGCCCACGATTTCGTCAGGATGGTTACCTTACTGCGATCCACATGCTTCAGCGCGTCGGCAACATGCGGATGGCTGCCGTAAGAATCAGCGGTATCGAAAAAGCGCAAGCCATTGTCGTAGCCGTTCTGTAGCAACCGCGATAGCCCATCGAGGCCAAGTGCCGTCTGGTTCGAGTGGTGTCCGGAACCCACCGTTCCGGTTCCCATCGCCAGTCGCGACGTCTGAACCCCCGTGCGCCCCAGCGTTATGGTGTCCGTGGCTGCGACTTTCTGCCCGACCGGAAGCGCCGCTAAGCGCGCGGCTAACATCCGGGCAGCTACCCACGCGGCAGCCGAAGCGCTGGCGGCCTTTTGAAGGAACTGGCGGCGGCAAAAACGAGGCATGCAAACCTCCTGTGGGCCAGTGGGTGAATCTATCTATTTTACTCAGACGAGCCGAAAATGCATTAGAAAGCAGAGGCCAGCAACACCAGGCTCCACCCAACGCTCGTTTCTAGTCGCGGACAACTAGATTAGTTCCATGCCTGAAAAGAAATAGCCAATTTCGAACGCCGCTGTTTCCGGCGCGTCCGAACCGTGCGTGCAGTTGCTGCCGATGCTTGTGCCGAGGTCGTGACGAATTGTGCCCGGCGCCGCCTTTTTCGGATCGGTTGCGCCCATGGTATCGCGCCATCTGGCGATTGCGCCTTCCGCCTCCAACACCATCGCAAGGATCTTTCCGGAACTCATAAAATCGGTCAGCTCGCCGAAGAACGCACGCTCCCGATGCACGGCGTAAAATCCACCGGCCTCTTCCTTCGTCAGCCGCATCGATTTAATCGCTACGATCGTGAAACCAGCTTTATGAATGCGGGCCAATATCTCGCCCTGCTGGCCGCGGCTGACGGCATCCGGCTTGATTATTGCAAACGTCCGCTCAATAGACACGGTGCAACTCCTTTTTTTTCGTGTTTGATTATCGAGGCAAGGCGGCAAAAGAAGTAAGGAGGTACGGGACCTCTTAGACGCTCCGCCATTCCCTCCACAAATTCTTCAGCATCGCACCAGCACGGTTCACGCGACCTTGAAGTTCACTCGCAGTTTCCTTTCGGCAAATAATCCTCATCGCGACGCATATCCAGCCAAAGTTGCATTCAACACACAAACCAATGGCCATCAACAGGAACCGTTTGAATTCTGCAGCGGAGGGGTTCGGCCATCCCTCGACCATGTTTGGCGGGATCGACCGCGCGGGTCACTTCAGTGCCGTAGCCACCGTCGACCCCAGATCCGCCGGCGTCTCCACCGTGTGAATCCCCGCCGCGTTCATCGCGGCATACTTATCTTTGGCCGTCCCCTGCCCGCCGCTGATAATTGCCCCGGCATGCCCCATCCGTCGTCCCGGTGGCGCAGTTTGTCCGGCGATGAAGCCGACCACAGGCTTCTTCACATTCGTTTTGATCCATTCCGACGCCCGTTCTTCTGCGTTGCCGCCGATTTCCCCGATCAGCACGATGGCGTGCGTGTCCGCATCGTCGTTGAACATCTTGATGGCGTCAAGGAATGTCGTCCCAATGATCGGGTCGCCACCGATCCCGATGCACGTCGATTGGCCGATGCCCAATTGTGTCAGTTGATGAACCGCTTCGTAGGTCAGCGTTCCACTCCGACTCACCACGCCCACATTCCCCTGCTTGTGAATCCGCCCCGGCATGATGCCGATCTTGCATTTCCCCGGGGAAATAATGCCCGGACAATTCGGCCCAATCAGTCGCGTTTTCGATCCACTGAGTACTTCCGCCACGCGCACCATATCGAGCGTAGGGATGCCTTCCGTGATACACACCACCACCGGCAACTGCACATCGACCGCCTCCAGGATCGCATCGGCCGAATACGGCGGCGGAACAAAAATTACAGAGGCATCCGCGCCCGTGGCCTTCACTCCCTCCGCGACCGTATTGAACACCGGCCGCTCCAGGTGCTTAGTGCCGCCTTTGCCCGGCGTCACGCCCCCAACCACGTTCGTGCCATACTCGATCATCTGTTGCGCGTGAAAGGTTCCCTCGCGTCCGGTGAACCCCTGAATCAGCACTCGTGTCTTTTCATTGACGAGGACGCTCACCGCGCACCTCCTGCCAGCGCAACCACCTTCTGCGCTCCATCCTTCATTCCTTCCGCAATCGTGAAGTTCAAGCCGCTCTCGCGTAGAATCTGCTGACCTCGCTCCACGTTCGTTCCTTCCATCCGCACAACGACCGGAACCTGCACATGCAGGTCCTTTGCGGCCGCCACCACGCCCGTCGCCAGCACGTCACACCGCAGGATGCCCCCAAAAATATTGATAAACACCGCCTTCACTCCCGGGTCGCTCAGCAGAATGCGAAATGCGTTCTTCACCTGATCCGCCGACGCCCCTCCGCCCACATCCAGGAAATTCGCCGGTGATCCGCCCGCGTATTTGATGATGTCCATCGTGGCCATCGCCAATCCCGCGCCGTTCACCATGCACGCCACGTTTCCGTCCAGCTTGATGTAGTTCAGCCCGTACTTCGACGCCTCAACCTCCAACGGATCTTCCTCGTCCAAGTCGCGCAGCTCACGCAGGTCCTTGTGCCGGAACAGCCCGTTATCGTCGAACGTCATCTTCGCATCCAGCGCCACCAGTTTCCCGTCTCCCGTCAGAACGCACGGGTTGATCTCGAGGAGCGATGCATCGGTATCAATGAACGCGCGATACAAAGCCTGCAGAAACGGTGTTGCCAGGCTCACCTGCTCGCCCGTCAGTCCGAGCCCGAACGCGATCTTGCGCGCTTGATACGGTTGTAGGCCCACCGCCGGGTGAATCCGTTCCCGCAGAATCGCCGCCGGATTCTCTTTCGCTACCTGCTCAATTTCCATCCCGCCCGCCGCGCTGGCCATAAACAGGGGTCGCCCAGACTCGCGATCAACCAGCAATCCCAGATAAAGTTCGCGCTTGATATCCAGGCCTTCTTCAATCAGCAGCCGCCGCACAACGCGTCCCTGCGGCCCCGTTTGCGGCGTAAGCAAAGTCATCCCCAAAATGTGCGAAGCAATCTCCGCCGCCTCGTCCGAAGACCGCGCCAGCTTCACCCCTCCTCCCTTGCCGCGTCCGCCCGCGTGGATCTGTGCTTTTACCACCACCACGTGCGACTTCAGCCGCTGTGCCGCCTCGCGTGCTTCTTCCTTCGTGAAAGCCACCTCCCCGCGCGGCGTCGTCACCCCGTATCGCGAGAGTATGGCTTTAGCTTGGTATTCGTGAATCTTCATTGGAGATTCTGCCTTTTGGACGGGCCCGGCCGGGCCGGGCACCGCTCCTGTGCGACGATGGATTTGGCACAGATGTTAGAATTTGAGGCTTCGCAAAACATTAAAGTTTACTTGAGTCACCGGGAACGGGCAAGGATGCCTGAACATCTCACCCGCACCCAAGCAAAGGAATTTCACATTGGATTGGCTTTCTAAGCTGGAAGACGGCGCTCTCCTCTCTCGAGCTGAGGCCGAAACCGTCATGGAAGAACTCCTCGCCGGCCGGATGGACACGCCAGACATCGTTCGCTTGCTCTTGGCCTTGAACCTGCGCCCGGTGACGGCCCACGAGCTAAGCGCCTTTGCCAGGATCATGCGCAAACACGCCGCTCCCGTGTTTCCTCCCGGTGCCCCCAGACCCAACAACATGGTGGATACCTGTGGGACGGGCGGCGATTGCAGCGGCACTTTCAATATTTCGACTGCAGCCGCGATCGTAACAGCGGCCGCAGGCGCTTGCGTTGCCAAGCATGGCAATCGTTCGGTCAGCTCGCTTTGCGGTTCCGCCGACGTGCTCGAAGCCCTCGGCGTGTACATTGACCTGCCTTTGCGCGACGCCGGTCAATCGATTCAGGACGTCGGCATCGGCTTCCTCTTCGCTCCGGCTGCCCATTCCGCCACTCGCCACGCCGTTCCCGCGCGAAAACAAATCGGCAAACGCACCGTCTTCAATTTCCTCGGTCCACTCACGAATCCCGCTGGCGCGGAAACGCAGGTCGTCGGTGTGTTTTCTCTCGAGGTCCTCACCCTGGTCGCTGAGACACTCGCTGAACTTGGCATTACCCGTGCCTTCGTAGTTCATGGAGCTGGCGGGCTCGACGAAATCTCTCTTTCCGGCGAAACGCAGATCGCCGATGTCCGCGGCCAAAGCATCACTTACTTCAGCGTCTCGCCCTCCGACTTTGGCATGTCTCCCGCTCCACTCGAAGCCTTACGTGGCGGCACGCCGCAGGAAAACGCCTCCGTCATTCGCAGAATTCTCCAAGGAGAGCTTGGCCCGCCTCACGACATCGTTGTCATGAATGCCGCCGCTGCCCTGGTCGTCACCGGCATCGCCAAAAACTTCATTGATGGAGCTCAGCTCGCCCGCGGCGCCATCTCCTCCGGCGCCGCGCTCGCGAAACTTGAACAACTGGTCCGGTTCACCAGCGAACACAAGCTGTCAGGGCGTTGACTCCGAGGGTTCCTCTCAAAGGTTCGCCGGACTCTCTGGTGGATTCCCATCCCCGGTGCGAAATCCCTGGGTGCACAGCGCCGCTGTGGCCATGTTCGCGACCAATGCGACTCGCTAGGCTTTAACGGATGGAAAGAAAATTACTCAGAAGTTGCTTGCCCGATTCGGTGAGCACGGATTCGGGATGAAACTGCACACCGTCCACCTCGTACTCGCGGTGCCGCAAACCCATGATCACGCCGTCTTTTGTCTCCGCGCTCACTTCAAGCTCGTGCGGCAGCGACTTCCGGTCCACCATCAGCGAATGGTATCGCGTGGCCGTAAAGGGATTCGGCAATGACCGGAAAATGCCTTTTCCGTCGTGCTCGATCTCACTCGTTTTCCCATGAAAGAGCTTCGGCGTGCGAATGATCTTTGCCCCAAAAGCGGCGCCAATCGCCTGGTGTCCCAGGCAAACTCCCAGAATCGGGAACTTTTCCGCCAGTTTCTGCACCAACTCCACCGCGATGCCCGCTTCCTGCGGCGTACCGGGCCCGGGCGAAATCACAATCTTCTCCGGTTTCAGGCGTGCGATCTGCTCCACCGAAATCTTGTCGTTCCTGTGCACCTCAAGCGTGCACCCGAGTTCGCCGAGATACTGGGCCAGGTTGTAGGTAAACGAATCGTAGTTGTCGAGCAGCAAGATCACTTCTTTCCCTTGACCTTCGCTTTCCACATGTTTCTTGGCGCGTGCGCCGTCGCCAGCGCCCCCAGCAGCGCTTTCGACTTGTTCACCGATTCCTCAAATTCGGCGTCCGCCGTTGAATCCGCCACGATCCCTCCGCCTGCCTGCACATGGGCCACGCCGTTTTTGATGACCATCGTCCGCAGAGCGATGCATGAATCCAGATTCCCAGCGAAGTCGAGATACAGAATCCCACCCGCATAGATTCCGCGCCGCGTTTTTTCCAGCTCCTCGATGATCTCCATTGCTCGCACCTTGGGCGCTCCGGAAACCGTTCCCGCAGGAAAACAAGCCATTAGCGCGTCGAAGCAATCCACGTCTTCCCGCAGCTTCCCTCGCAGGCTCGACACCAGATGCATCACATGCGAGTAGCGCTCTACGGTCATCAACTTCTCCACCCTCACCGTGCCATAGTCGCACACTCGCCCCAGATCATTTCTCCCCAGATCCACCAGCATGATGTGCTCGGCGCGTTCCTTCTCGCTGTCCAGCATTTCCCGCTCCAGCCGCAAGTCCTCTGCCTCATCCTTTCCCCGCCACCGCGTGCCTGCGATTGGGCGGTAAAACACTTCGCGTCCCTGCACCTTCACCAGCATCTCCGGCGAACTGCCGACCACGTGCACGTCATTTAAGTGCAGATAGAAAAGATACGGCGAGGGATTCACCGCCCGCAGCTCGCGGTAAATGTCGAACGGCGCGGCCTTGGTTTCCGCCGAAAACCGTTGGCTTACCACCACCTGGAAAATGTCGCCCGCCCGGATGTACTCCTTCGACTTGCGCACTGCCTCCAGGTACTCCTGGCGAAGAAAATTCGATTTCACCGCCGGCTTCGCGGCTTTCCCCTTGCGCTGCTCTTCGCGCCTTTCGCCCTCGACCGGCTCCTCCAACAATCCCCGCGTCCGCCGGATTTCCTTGACCGCGGCATCGTAGTTCTTTCGCAGGCTTCCCGGACCCTCCGTGTACACGTTCCTCACAACCCACAGGCGATGTTGCACGTGATCAAATGCGATGAGCCCGCGATAAAACATGAGCATCGCGTCGTATAACCCGATATCGTCCTTCAGCCGCTTCGGCAGCCTTTCGATCAATCGCACCATGTCGTAGCTGAAGTAACCAATCGCCCCGGCCACAAGCGGCGGCAAGCCCGGCAAGCGCACCGGCTGAAACTGCGCCACGTGCTCCCGCAAAAACGAGATCGGATCGCGCTCTTCCCACACGATCCGGTTGCGGCTCTCCAGCACGCAAGCCCCGCCCGCGTAGCGGAATACCTCTTCCGGGTGTGCCCCGGCGAATGTGTAGCGCGCGATCTTTTCCCCGCCTTCCACACTTTCCAGCAGAAACGAGTACCGCGCCCCTTGCGCCAACCGCAGGTACGCGCTCACCGGCGTCAGCAAATCCGCTGAAAACACGTCGTACACCGGGATCAGATTCCCCCGCTTGGCGATCCGCTGGAACTCTTCGAACGTCGGCTGGATCATCGAATCACTCAAATCCACAGCGTCGGATACTCAAAGACAAACTGATTTGCTTTAGGGTGGCTGTTGCTTTTGCTTATCGGCGTGATTTCTCTTCGGCTCGCAACGATCCAAGAACCGCTCGCCTCATGGCCGCCTCAGGCGCCCGCCAGCCCATCCAGTGTTCCCACTGTGCGATCCCCTGTGCCAGAAACATCTCCACCCCGGGTACCGTCCGTATACCTCTCGCTGCGGCAGTCTTTAGGAGTTTCGTCTGCAGCGGCCGGTAAATCAGGTCCATCACCAGGGAACAGTTTAACTCGCCGGGCGCGAGCGGGGAAATCTCCGGGTGGGGATGCATCCCTAAAGGCGTGGAGTTTACGATGGCATCAAACTTCTGCTTTCGCAATTCCCCGCGCCGCATCACTTCTCCTCCCGCCGCTCGTGCTAACTCCCGCGCCGCCTCTGCGCGCCGTGCGCACACGCAAACCTGCGCCCCTGCTTTTGCCAGCGCGAATGCCGCCGCCCGCGCCCCGCCCCCCGCGCCGAACACAAGCACCCGGCTGCCCTTTAGGCGCATCTTCTTCTGCAACGCGGCCAGCACACCCACGTAATCCGTATTGCTTCCAGATAACTTGCCGTCTCTCTTCACGGTAACCGTGTTCACCGCTCCGATTCTCTCTGCCAGCGGCTCGCAGTCCTCAAGGTAGCGGAAGATCGTCTGCTTATGAGGAAGCGTCACGCTGAATCCCGACAAATCAAATTCGGGTGCCGCCTTGACAAATTCCCCAAGGTTTTCCACCAGGAACGGCAAAAACACGGCATTTTTTCTCGCTGCCACGTAGCCGGTGTTGTGCATCAGGGGCGACATCGAATGCCCAATCGGATTTCCAATCACTCCGTAGACTCGCGTCGCTTTATTCAACTTGTGGGCTCTGTACAGCTCCTTTAGCGCCTCCAGGGGAACTTGTCCCGGAGCCGTGGCCGCCTGCAGCGCTCCATAAGCCAACGCGCTACCCTCTCGCAGAGCCAATACCCTCGCTGGCAGTCCGATTTCCCCCATCGGCACCGCTACAACGTTCTGTCCGCCCCTCGCCACTCGCAGCAGACGCACGCTGTCTGAAATCGTCCGGGCCATTGCCGCGACTTTCACCGCGGCCACCCCGCCGCGCGTCGGAATTTTCACTCGTTGCGGAAGCTTCGGCGTCCGGCGGAAGTCGTGGATCGAAAGCAGCACCTTCGGAGGCATGGCGTAGTCCTGGACGGACCTGCCTGGTAACTCCCGAAGCGTCTCGATTTCCAGATCGCACCACTCGCAACCAGCTTCTTTCGCCTTCATCAGCCAGAACAGCTCTGCGCCCGCGTCTCCGGCCAGTTCTCCGCCACCAACCCTCCGCCGACAGGTCGCTA
>Ga0306924_10003194_pt1 | contig 15726 bp, 14 predicted proteins | sample sta12Can44000111_FD_203756 | JGI IMG/M metagenome (GOLD analysis project Ga0306924, IMG submission 203756) | Lab enrichment of tropical soil microbial communities from Luquillo Experimental Forest, Puerto Rico - statanox.12C.anox.44.000.111 (v2)... | ecosystem: Environmental > Terrestrial >... | reverse complement strand
GGTCTTGCAGCGCCCTCCGCCCAGGCGTGGGATCGCGGCCAGGTCGAGAACTTCGCGACCATACCGTCTTTCACCCCGAGCGGCGGCGCCTGCCCCAATGACGCAATCTCCTGCACCTCCGATATCGAAGGGGTCGCGGTTGGTCCCCACGGCACCGTCTACGCGCCTTCTTTCGGCTTCAACAGCGACGGCGCGCTCAGCGGCAACGGGGAGCTCTTCGTCTTCGCGCGCGACGGCCGGCTCGTGCGGCATTTTCCGGTCGCGGGATCGAGCCCCCATCTGATCGGGCTCGTCTATCAGCAATCCTCAAAGAGCTTGCTGATCGCCGATCTCGGCGCGGGGAAAGTGTGGAAGGTCGACCCAAAGAAACAGACCACCACCCTGTTCATGACCGCCCCGACGATGACGAGCACGCCCGGCCTCAACGCGCTGACGTTTGACAAGACGGGTAACGTCTATGTGTCGGATTCCTTTCAGGGGATCATCTGGCAGACCCCGCCCGGCGGCGGCACGCCGACGGCGTGGTATTCGCCGACCAATCAGAACAACCTACTGCTGCCGACCGCCAACGACAGCCAGCCACTGATCCCGCCTTTTGGCGCCAACGGCATCGAGTTCAACAACGAAGGCACGGCGATGTTCGCGATGAACACCGCGTATCACTACATCGTCAAGATACCGGTTAACGGTGACGGCAGCGCCGGTAACGGCGTGGTGCTGACGACCGGCCTCAACGCGCCCGACGGTGTCGCCATCGACCGCGACGACAATCTCTGGGTCGTCGCCAACCAGGGAGACGAGATCGTCGTCGTCGATGCAAATGGGAAGGTCATCGCCAAGCGGGGGGATTTCAACGGGATCTCAGACGATGGTTCGATCGAGGGATTGCTGTTCCCGGCGAGCCCGGCATTTAGTCCGAACGGCAAGGTATTGTATGTCACGAACCTGGCGCTGTTCCTGCCCTTCGCAGGTGTGCCGGAGATCGCGGTCGATTCGGCCTGGACGCTCCAGGTGAAGCACTACAACATCGCAAGGATCGAATTAGAGGATTCCGATTAGCCTGGTTGCGAGGGGCATTTCGGATCGAGTGGCGGCAGATTGGGAGGCGGCCGGCGCGCTTGGGTTGCCTGCTCGAAGGCGTAGGCGAGGCGCAAGAGGACGGGCTCACTCCAGGCACGACCGGTAAAGGTCACGCCATAGGGGTAGTCTGGCGTGTCCTTGTCGCGTACCCCAGTGACAAAGCCGGCCGGGACCTGGACACTCGGATAGCCGGCCTTGGCGGCGATTGCCGCACCCGCCGCACCGGGGAACAGCACCGCATCGAGCCGGTACCGGTCCACATAAGCGTCGAGGCCGAGCTCGCGCGCGGCACGCAGATCCATTTGCCGCGCCGAAATATATTCCAATTCGCTGAGGTCGCCCCGGGTCGCCTCGGCGGCGAGGAAGATGTCCTGGCCAAAGCGCAATGCGCGGTCGGCATTGGCCGCGTTGAAGGCGACGATGTCGGCGAGGCTGTGCATCGCCGTGCCGGTGGCCCAGTCGCGCAGATAGGCGTTTAGATCGTGCTTCAGCTCATAGACGAAGACGATCGGCCGGCGCGCCGGCTGGTTTTTGGTTGGGCTTTCCGGGTTGCGGTTGAGGATCGCCATCTCGGTGCCGGGGCCGCCGATCCAGCCCTCGGTCGGGATGTTGGCGCGCACAATTACGGCACCCTGCGCCTCCAGCACGGTGATCGTCTCTTGCATGACCGCCGCGGCGCGCGGCGGCAGGGGACCGTAATAGAAATCGTTGGCGGGGTCGTCAGGATCGCTCGGCACGCCGATGCGCGCCCCCTTGAGCCCGTCTTTGTCAAGGCCGGTCGTATAGTCCGCAGGACGTTGGATGGATGCCGTCGCGGGATCCAGCGGGTCGGCGGCGGCGAGCACGTTCAGCAGGATCGCAGCATCGCGGACGGTCCGTGTCAATGGCCCTGCGGTGTCCTGGCTGTGGGCGATCGGGATGATGCCGGCGCGGCTTATGAGCCCGACCGTTGGCTTGACCGTGACGACGCCGTTCTGGGTCGCCGGCGACAGCAGCGAGCCCGAAGTCTCGGTGCCGATCGCCGCCGCCGCAAGTCCTGCCGCTACGGCGACTGCCGAACCCGAACTCGAGCCGCCCGGCGGCACGATCGGCACCTTGCGTTCGTCGAGCTCGGGCGCGTAGGGGTTCTTTACCTGGCCGCCGAGCGAGCTGTAGCCGGCCGGCATGTCGATCGCCAGGATATTCGCGAATTCGGTCAGATTGGCCTTGCCGAGAATCACTGCGCCGGCGCCTCGCAGCCGCTCGACCACGGTCGCGTAGTGTTTCGCCCTTGTGTCGGCAAGCGCCAGTGAGCCTGCCGTCGTATGTTGGTTATCGGACGTGGCGATGTTGTCTTTGACCAGGATCGGGATGCCCTCGAGCGGCCGCCGCTGAGCAGGCTTATTGCGGTCGAGCGCCTCGGCGATCGCCAGAGCGTCGGGGTTCAGCTCGCGGACGGCACCGAGGCGCGGGCCGCCCCGGTCATAAGCCTCGATCCGTGCCAGATAGGCCCTTAGCAGCGCGACCGGTGTAATTCCACCCGCCGCCAGTTCCTGCTGCAGGTCGCCGATCGTCGCATTCTCGACGCACACAATCCCCTCCTCGGCTGCTCGAGCATTGTCGCTCAGAACGAAGAGTGGAAAGCAAGCAACAAACAAACACAGCCGCCGCCGCAGAAGTCGCCTGCGGCCGGAAACGAATACTGCGTTGACGACCGGCTCAGCTGGCCGGCTGGCCACCCATGGCCTGCTTGATCAACCCTACGATCGCCATCAAAATGCCACCGCCGACCCCGCCGGAGACAATCTGACCGATAATCGAGCCGATATCGAGGCCGCCCGCCGCGGCCTCGGCTCCAGTTCCGCCGCCGAGCAGCGCGCCGATGATCTGGGCTCCCACGCCACCGCCGATAACGCCGGCAATCGAGTTGCCGAGCGTCCCGAGGTTATATTGCTTTAGTGCCGAGCCGGCGATGTTGCCGCCCACGGCTCCGGAGATCAGTTGAATGATTAGACCGATGATTCCGCCCCACATATCGACATCCTTCCGTGGCTCGCGATGCGCGAGACTACGGCGCACCGACGGTGCGCCCGTAGGAGAGAAAATAACCGAACTTACGATTGAATAAAATGCTTTGATTGATGCCCGGACAGAACTGACGGTTGGGGCCGCCTTGGTCTCGCTCCACTTTTTGTGTTCGCAGCAATTGACGTGCCCGCGCACCCCGAATCGTCCCCGACGCGGCGAAGGTTCGCGATAATCGATGTGACCCGATGGCGATCTCGGCCCTGGCGTTCGGCGCCGGCGTCGCGCGGAGCTTGGCTGATGCTCGGCGGCGCCTTTGCCGCGTTCACGGTCAGTGCCGGACTGATGCACTCCTACGCGGTCTTTTTGGTAGCGTTCATCGAGGCGTTCCAATGGAGCCGTGCCGAAACCTCGATCGCCTATTCGGTCTCACAGCTCGCCGCCGGAGCGAGCTCGCCGCTGGTAGGAGCGTTGGTCGACCGGCTCGGGCCGCGGCGCCTGCTCTTGCTCGGCGGCAGCCTGCTCGTTCTCGGCCTGTTGGCCAGCGCGTTCATTTCGGCACTCTGGCAGATCATCCTGCTCTACGGAGTGGTGATGACGATCGGGGCCAATTGCCTCGGACTGGTCGTCTTTGTGCCACTGCTGTCGCGCCATTTTGTGCGCCGGCGTGGCATGGCGATCTCGATCGTGCAATCGGCCAACGGGTTTGGGCGCGCTGCTTCGGCACCGCTCGTTCAATTGCTGATCTCGACCCTTGGCTGGCGCGAGACTTATCTCGCGCAGTCGGTCTTTATGGCCGCCGTGGTACCGTTGCTCGCCGGGCTGTTCCGCCGCGCTTCCCATTACCCGATGGCGGCGGAACGCGGTGCGATACCGGACTCTTCGGCTCCGACCTCGCTGTCGTCGTCGCCGGAGTGGAACCTGGGCGAAGCGGTACGCACGCCGCATTTCTGGCTGCTCTTCGCCGTGTACCTGTTCACCGGTCTGGGGAGCTTTCTCGTATCGCTGCATCAGCTCGCCTTTGCCGTTGACCGCGGGTTCGACAAGCTCTACGCCGCAGGGGTGCTCGGCCTCGGCAGCTTTCTTGCCATCGCCGGCACGATCTTCACCGGGACGTTGTCGGATTACATCGGGCGCGAGCTGTCGGCCATCCTCGCCTACGGCATTTCAATCCTCGGCGTAGTCTGCGCCTTATTGATCACCGGCCCGGACCAAGGGTGGCTGTTGTGGCTGCACGCCTGCTTCTTTGGCCTCACCTGGGGCGCCCGGGGCCCGGCGATCACCGCGAAGACCGCTGATCTGTTTCCCGGTCGGCAGCTCGGAACCATCCTCGGCGTGATCACGATCGGCAGCGGCATCGGTTCCGCGGCCGGCTCATGGGCGGCAGGGTGGATCTTTGACCTCTCCGGCAGCTACCGTATCGCCTTCATATTGTCGATTGCCGCCTATCTCTGCGGCTGTATCGCCTTTTGGGCCTTGCGTCGACCGCCGGCGCGGTAAGTCGCTTGGCGAGTGCTTGCGCCGGCGCCAAGATCGCCACGAGAACACAGGGTTTCGAAGGGATCAGGTCATGGCCGCTGATGTGCTGGTAAAGAATGCCTGGTACGTGGCCGGGCTCGCGCACGAGTTTCAGGTACAGCGGCTGCAAGGGCAGGTCATTGCAGAAAAGCCGTTGGTAATGTGGCGCACCGCCACGGGCAGCGTCGTCGCGTTCGACGAGCGCTGCTGCCACAAGCGGATGCCACTGTCGCAAGGGCGGCTCGTCGAGGGTGGTCTGCTCGAATGCGCCTATCATGGTTTGTGCTACGATGCGACCGGCCGATGCGTCCGCGTCCCTTCGCATCCCGACGGCCACATCCCGCCAGCAGCCCGGCTGCGCGCGTTCCCGGTCCTCGAGCAGGACGGGCTCGTCTGGGTGTGGTCGGGAGATCCCGCCAAGGCGGCAACGGCCCGCCCGCCGCGCATTCCTGAGATCGCCGATCCGGCGTGGGAAACGGCCGATACTGGGCCGATGCCGGTGCCCGCCAACACGCTATTGCTGATCGAGAACCTGCTCGACATCACGCATTTCTACCCGCTGCACGACGGCAATATCGGCGATGTCGAGAACAGTCGCATCCCGGTCAAGCTCGAAGAGGGGACGCGCGACGGCAACGCCTATGTCGGGACGACACGCACCGTCCGCGGCTACCGGCAGCCGCCCTATCTCGAGGATTATCTGGGCTACGACGTGGTCGACCGGGACCACACTCATTTCATGCTGAGCCCGGCGGTGACGCGCGTCGACATGCGAGTGTGGCCGGCGGGCCGGCATGGCGATGCCGACGCCGAGCGCGGCTATGTGATCGTCCATACGCACACCCCGGTCGATCGAAGCCATCATGTCTGGCGGCTGATCGTCAATATGCCGGCCGGCCAGAGGTGCAAATCCGATCCGACCAAATCGGGGGTCGCGCGCTTTATGGAGACTTTTCCAGCGGTGATCGCTGAAGACCGCTGGGCGCTCGAAAAGCAGCAGCAGATGTTCAACTACCCGGACGACGGGTATTTCGAGGTGTTCCTCCGGCCGGATGCAGCGCTACGGCGGGTGCGGCAGCTCCTGAGGCGGCTCGAGCGAGCGGAAAGGGTCCAGGAACAGACCAACCCTGTGGCCGCAGAGTAAACGCGGCGGAACCGCGAGACGGTCGTTTAGACAGGCCGTCCTCCGGCGTGGGACGAGTTGACGGTGAAGTCGTACCCATCCGGCCCTACGACATGGAAGGAATCATGGATCCGGCCCCGGCTGATGTCGGAGGGTCCGAGGCCCTTGGCCGCGTAGTCGCGGCGAGCCGCCTCGATATCATCCACCATCAGGTCGAAGGGCGCCGCCATGCCGGCCTTGAGCGCCTCCTCCGCCTTTCTGACGACGACATGCGTGCCCCCGCGAAACTCCAAAACGGCGAGCTCGGCGTCTTCAAAAATCGGGCGCAAGCCGACGGATACGAGCCACCGCGCTGTCCCCGTGACATCTGTCGTCGGAAGCCGGACGTGTCCCACCGCTACCGGCGGCCGCTGGTCAGTGGTCTGCGACATGATTTCCCCGTCTGTTTGAGTTCGGTCTATTGCTGGCCTAAGCGGTCAGCACCTCGAGCAGGTGGCCGTTCGGGTCACGAAAATAGAACCCGCGGCCGCCATGGCGGTGATTGATCTCCATATCCTCCGCCGAGCGCGGGCCGCTGCCATAGGCCAACCCCTCGCCGCGGACACGATCGAAGATCCCGTCGAACTCGGCTTCGCTGACCTTGAAGGCGTAATGATGCCGCTCGAAGCTGTCCCAATTATCAAAATCGATGGTCAGCGTGTCGTTGATCCGCACCGGGGCGAAGTGCGAAACCGGGCCATTGTATTCCAGCCCAAAGATGTGGGCGAAGAAGCGGGCCGATTCCTCCTTGTTTCGGGCGGGCACGATCGTGTGATCGAGGACGATGGTCATGGGCGCCTCCTTGTGGTCTCCTTCCGAGAGATGAGCGTGAGCACAGTCATCGACAAGCACCGGTCGCGTTCTGCGCGATGAAAAGGAGAAACAATGTATAACGCATCAGCCGGCGTCATACTGCCGACCTCGATCATCGGATCGCTGCCGCGCCCGAGCTGGTACACCGCGGGATTGGGGACGCAAAGTTTCCTCGAGGCGATGATGAACCTGCGCTACCGCGAGCAGTACGAGGATGCGGTATCGGTCTACCTGCGCGCGCAGGAGACCGCTGGTCTCGACATCGTCACCGACGGTGACGCGCATTTCTACGAGCAGATCAGTGGCATGAGTTGGCAGAGCTATCCGCTGACACACATGGCCGGCTTTTCCCAATCGGCCGAGGCGAGCCCCTATCAGATGGCGACCGGCGCTCCCCGCGGGCACATTTTGCACGATTTCCTCGAAGCGCGCGTGCTGCCCAAGATCACCGGGCCGGTCGGCCCCGGCAATCTGCAATACACCGCGATGTGGAAGGTGGCGCAGCGGCTGACCACGAAGCCAGTCAAGTTCGGAACCATTTTGCCGGAGTTGCTCGCCGCCTCGGTCGTCGATGGATACTACAAAGATCCGGTTGAACGTACCTGGGCATTGAGCGACGCGCTCAATCGCGAGCTCCATGAGCTGGCCGATGCCGGCTGCCCGGTCATTCAGATGGAGGAGCCGCAGATCCACATGGTGCCGGTTCGCGGCAAACCCTTCGGCAAGCTCGATGTCGACGATCTGGTCAAGCTCTTCAACAACACGGTCAGGGGGCTGCACGACAAGACCGAGGTGTGGTGCCATACCTGCTGGGGCAATCCGGCGCAGCAGCGGATCTTCCGCGACATCCAGAGCTATCAGCCGACCCTCGAGGCGCTCCGCCAGGTCGATGCCGATGCGATCACCTTTGAAACCTGCTCATCCGGCACTGGAGACTTGCAGGCGATCGGCCAGGCGATCAACGACAAGAAGATCGTAATTGGTGTGATCGACCACCACACGTTGCAGGTCGAGCGGCCGGACCAGGTCGCAGCGTTGATCCGCGAGGCGCTGAAGCACGCGCCGCCGGAGCGATTGATCATCTCGTCCGACTGCGGGATGGGCCGCGAGGGCATGAGCCGCCGCCACGCCACGTATAAAATGGTCGCGATGGTGCAGGGCACCAATATCGTGCGCAAGGAGCTCGGCCTGCCGGAGGCAGAGTGCCTGGCTGCCGATGCCCGCTACTCGTTGGCGACGGGGAGAACCCCGTAGATCCGAATTTCGCCCCCGCAAAATTTCCATTGCTATTCGATTGTTAGGCCCTCGAAATACGCTGATCGGCGAAAAAATTCCATTGATCCACGAGCGTAGCGAATTTGGATCGTAACACGTTGAAATAACCTGCTGTTTTATGGACCGTTCGAAGCCGTTCGGCCGAGAAAACGCGATTTACGCTGTATTCTCGCAATTCGGCTTATCGGATCGCCGCGGTGATCGCCGCCCCGAGATCCTTTGTGCCGGCATTGCCGCCGAGATCGGGAGTGCGGGTTCCGCCCTCGGCCAACACCTCGGCGATTGCGCGCTCGACGGCGGCTGCCGCAGCGCTTTCGCCAAAGTGGTCGAGCATCATCGCGCCCGACCAGATCTGACCGATCGGGTTGGCGATGCCGCGGCCGGCAATGTCCGGCGCCGAGCCATGCACCGGCTCGAACATCGAAGGATATTCGCGCTCGGGATTGATGTTGCCTGATGGCGCGATCCCGATCGAGCCAACCACGGCGGGGCCGAGATCGGACAGGATGTCGCCGAACAGGTTCGAGCCGACCACGACGTCGAACCAATCGGGGTGGCGCACGAAATGCGCGGTCAGGATGTCGATGTGGTACTGGTCGGTCCTTACATCCGGGTAGTCGCGCGCCACGGCAGCGAACCGTTCGTCCCAGAACGGCATTGTATGGATGATGCCGTTGGACTTGGTCGCCGAGGTGACGTGCTTTTTGCGGTTGCGGGCGAGCTCGAAGGCATAGCGCATGATCCGGTCGCAGCCGCGTCTGGTGAAGACGGCCTCTTGCATGGCCATCTCGTACTCGCTGCCGGCATAAAGCCGGCCGCCGATTTCGGAGTATTCGCCCTCGTTGTTTTCGCGGACGACATAAAAATCGATGTCGCCCGGAGCGCGGTTGCGCAATGGCGACTCGACACCGGCGAGGAGCCGCACCGGACGAAGATTGACATATTGATGAAAGCTGCGCCGCAACGGGATCAAGAGTCCCCACAACGAGACGTGGTCGGGTACATCGGGATGGCCGACGGCGCCGAGATAGACGGCGTCATAGAGCCGTAGCCGCTCGAGCGCATCTTCCGGCATCATCCGGCCGGTCTTGGTGTAGCGCTCACAGCTCCAGTCGAACTCGTTCCAAGCGAACGCGAAACCATAAGCGCGCGCCGCGGCCTCCATTGCGGCGATCCCTTGCGGCATCACCTCGTGTCCGATGCCGTCGCCGGCGATCACCGCGATCCGATAACTCTTAGCCATCTGCACCTCCGCCGCCTGCACGCAGCTTAGCGCCAATCGCGGGCGACGTAACTCGCTCAGACCGCGTCCGGATGAAGCGGGTGAGCGTGGTCGAGCGGCCCGTGGCCGCGCCCGAGCCCGGGTGCCCCGGCGATCGCCCGATGCACGTAATTTCGGGCGCGATCGACGGCTTCCTCGAGGTCGAGTCCTTGGGCGAGCCCGGCTGCGATCCCCGAAGCCAGGGTGCAACCAGTGCCGTGGGTGTGACGAGTCGCGATCCGCGGGCTCTCCCAGACCCTGACGCCACCGCCGGCGGTGACGAGGACATCCGACACGGTTTCCCCGGAGAGATGGCCACCCTTGACCAGCGCCGCGCGGCACCCGAGCCGGAGCAGGGTCTCGCCGGCGGTTCGCATCTCGGCAACGTCGCCGATTGTGGCACCGCACAGGATCTCTGCTTCGGGAAGGTTCGGAGTGACGATCTCGGCGGACGCAATCAGCAGCCGCTTCAAGGCGTCGATTGCCTCGGGCTCGATCAACCGGGCGCCGCCCTTCGCGGCCATGACCGGGTCGACAACAACCGGAACTGCAGCGGCGCGTTCCTGCAACACCCCAGCAATCGCCTCGATCACCGCCGCATCATGCAACATGCCGGTCTTGATCACGTCGGCGCCGATATCGTCGAGCACCACCTCGATCTGTCGGCGGATGAACTCCGGCGGTATCGGCACGACGCCGAAGACCCCCTCGGTGTTCTGTGCCGTCAGCGCGGTTATCGCGGTAGCGACATAGGCGTCGAGCATCGATATCGTCTTGATGTCGGCTTGAATCCCAGCGCCGCCGCCGGAATCGGAGCCGGCGACAACGAGCACTCTGCCGTGCACTATTCTGCCGCCTGTGCTGGACTGGCTTTCAGGATCGCTTCGCAGACCTCGTCGATCACCACCGCGACCAGCTCCTCATCCTCGCCTTCGGCCATGATCCGGATCACCGGCTCGGTTCCCGATTTGCGTATTACCAGCCGCCCGTCGGCGCCGAGCCGGCTCTCGCCGCTGGCGATAGTTTGCTGGACCATTGCCGACTCCAGCGGTCGCCCGTCGCCAAAGCGCACGCTGCGCATCAGCTGCGGAACCGGGGTAAACAGCTGGCAAACCTCGCTCGCGCGTCGGCCGGTTTCGACGATCGACGCCAATACCTGTAGGGCTGCGATCAGCCCGTCTCCGGTCGTTGCGTAGTCGGCGAGGATGATGTGGCCGGATTGCTCGCCACCGAGATTACACCCGAGCGAACGCATCTTTTCCACGACGTAACGGTCGCCGACCGCGGTGCGGTGAAGCCCGATTTTGTGACCGGAGAGAAAGCGCTCCAGGCCGAGATTGGACATCACCGTCGCAACCAAGGCGCCGCCCGAGAGTCGCTCGTTGCGGGCGAGGCCGATCGCGATCAGCGCCATCAGCTGGTCGCCGTCGAGGAGCATACCGCGTTCGTCGGCGACAATCAGCCGGTCGGCGTCGCCATCGAGCGCGATCCCGATGTCCGCCCGCCGCGCCAACACCTCGCGGCGCATCTGCTCCGGCGCCAGGGCTCCACATTCACGATTGATATTGAGACCGTCGGGTGACACTCCGAGCGAGAACACCTCGGCGCCGAGCTCCCAGAAAACCGTCGGAGCGACCTTGTAACCGGCACCGTGCGCGCAATCGACGACGATGCGCAGCCCGTCGAGCCTCAACCCGCGCGGAAAGCTTTGCTTGACGAACTCGATATAGCGCCCGCCGGCGTCGTCGAGCCGCTTGACCCGCCCGAGCTCTGCCGGGACCGCGCGGCGAATCGGTCCTTTGGCGAGATGGTCTTCAATCTTCAGCTCCAACTCGTCCGACAGCTTGTACCCGTCGCGACCGAACAGCTTGATGCCGTTATCCCCATAGGGGTTGTGCGACGCCGATAGGACCACGCCCATATCGGCACGCAGGCTGCGCGTCAGCATGGCGATCGCCGGGGTCGGTAGCGGCCCGACCAGCACAACATCGAGCCCCATCGTGACAAAGCCGGCGGTCAGCGCCGGTTCGAGCATGTAGCCCGACAGCCGCGTGTCTTTGCCGATGACGACGAGGTGTTTGTGCGCGCCGTTGTGAAAGCTTTCGCCGACGGCCATCGCGACCTTCAGCGCGGTTTCTGGCGTCATCGGCTCGCTGTTGGCGGTCCCGCGGATCCCGTCGGTGCCGAACAGCCGCCGCGTCATCCCACCCCCCAATTGGGTAGCCCCGGGTTATCAGCCGCCGGGCTGCGGCTCGGGCTCAAGACCTGCCGGCCGCCCGGAAGGCGGCACCGAGCTGCGCCTCCCCGGGCGCGCTTCATCGGGCGCAGGTCCTGCAGACGTCTCGCGGACAATTCGCTCACCCCTGATGATGCGCCGGATCTCGTCGGCCGACAGAGTCTCGTATTCGAGCAAACCCTTGGCCAGCGCGTGCAGCTCCTCGAGATGCGCAGTCAGGATTTCCCGCGCCCGCTGCTCACCCTCATCGACAATGCGGCGGATTTCCTCGTCGATAACCTTCGCCGTGGCGTCGGAGACGTTCTTGCGCTGCGTGACCGAGTGGCCGAGGAACACCTCCTCTTCATTCTCGCTATAGCGCAATGGTCCGAGCTTCTCGCTAAACCCGAACTCGGTGACCATCCGCCGCGCCAGATTGGTCGCTCGGCGGATATCGTCGGCTGCACCTGTTGTGACTTTATCCGGGCCAAAGATCAGCTCTTCGGCCACGCGGCCACCGAAGAGGCTCGCGACCATCGCTTTGATTTCGATCTTGGACTGGCTGTATTTGTCGCGTTCCGGCAGAAACATGGTCACGCCTAGGGCGCGGCCGCGGGGGATGATCGTCACCTTGTGCAGCGGCTCGTGCCCTTCGGCGTAGAGCATGCAGAGCGCATGACCGCCCTCATGGTAGGCGGTTAGCTTCTTCTCGTCCTCGGTCATCACCATCGAGCGCCGCTCAGCGCCCATCATGACCTTATCCTTGGCCTGCTCGAACTCGCTCATCGACACCGAACGTTTGCCTTTGCGCGCCGCCATCAGCGCCGCCTCGTTGACGAGATTGGCGAGGTCGGCGCCCGAAAAGCCCGGGGTGCCGCGCGCAATGATCCGCGCATCGACGTCCGAGGCCAGCGGCACCTTGCGCATATGAACCTTAAGGATCTTCTCACGGCCGACGACATCGGGGTTCGGTACCACCACTTGACGATCGAAACGGCCGGGACGCAGCAGTGCCGGGTCGAGCACGTCGGGACGGTTGGTCGCGGCGATCAGGATCACGCCCTCATTGGCCTCGAAGCCGTCCATTTCGACGAGCAGCTGGTTCAGCGTCTGCTCGCGCTCATCGTTGCCGCCGCCGAGCCCGGCACCGCGATGGCGGCCCACCGCGTCGATCTCGTCGATGAAGATGATGCAGGGCGCGTTCTTCTTGCCCTGCTCGAACATGTCGCGCACGCGGCTGGCGCCGACGCCCACGAACATCTCGACGAAGTCGGAGCCGGAGATGGTGAAGAACGGCACATTCGCCTCACCGGCGATCGCGCGGGCGAGCAACGTCTTGCCGGTACCCGGCGGGCCAACGAGCAGCACACCCTTGGGGATCTTGCCGCCCAGTCGTTGAAATTTCTGGGGATCCTTGAGGTATTCGACGATCTCCTCGAGCTATTGCTTGGCTTCGTCGATCCCCGCCACGTCCTCGAAGGTGATGCGCCCAACCTTCTCAGTCAGCAGGCGTGCCCGGCTCTTGCCAAAACCCATCGCCCGACCGCCGCCGCCCTGCATCTGACGCATGAAGAATATCCACACGCCGATCAGCAGAAGCATTGGGAACCAGGAGATCAGGACACCGAACAGCGACGGCACATTTTCGTCGACCGGCGCTGCGGTGATGCGCACATTCTTTTCGGTCAGCCGATTGACAAGGTTGGGATCGTTCGGAGTGTAAGTGGTGAATGCCCGGCTGTCGCTGAAATGGCCACTGATGTTGTTGCCTTGGATCGTGACATCGGTCACTCGCCCAGCATTCACATCGTTGAGAAAGTCTGAAAAGGGGAGCGTCGACTGCGGTCCGCGGCTGGAGGAGGTTTGAAACAGATTGAAGAGCGCGACGAGAAGCAGCCCGATTACGATCCACAGGGCGAGATTTTTGCCGAAATTATTCACGCTCAAGGCCTTTCCATGCCAGGCGGGGCGTCGCACGCAGAGGGTTCCCCATACCCCGCCAAGGGCTGGCCCGCGATCGTTTTCACCTGGCTAAGACATAAGATGCGCCCAGACTTAAACAACTGTAAAGCCTGCCTGTGTCAGCGGGTTGATCGGCCGAAAGTTAAACTCCGGTAAGGCCGCGCATCCTTCGCGTCGGTACCCTAAATGCGGGACGGCGGCGATGCCTTCCTTATCCCACACCGCCGGAAGGATCGGATAAACGAGGCGAGGTAGGCCGCGTGGGTACAGCTCGGTCCGTTGGCGGTTCAGCGCTACCACTCCGGAGTAGCCGAGATAGCCGACGGTAACGCCCTCGGTGCCAGCTGCCGCGAGCTCGACACGGAAGCGACGGTCCCATAACAAGCTCGTTCCCGGGGTCAACCGAACCGGTCTGCCCGCACGGGCGAGCTCACGCAACGCAAGAAGGCGGTGACGCCAATAGACGAAGCGGCAGCCGCCGAGCGTGTGTCCTCGGCGCAGAGCTCCGGCAAGGATCCAACGCAACCGGGCGACTCGCTCGCCGCGGGCCGGATAAAGGTTGCCGCCGATCGCAGCAATAATTGCCTGCAACGCCCGCTCGGCAACGTCAGATGGAGCGAGCGCGAGACTGGGGTTAAGAACAGCGAACCCCGCGGGATGCAGAGCTACTGCCTGAGCAAGAAGTCGATCGGATTTGCGCTCATGCGCCGTCCGCTCGCGCCCGAGCTTGCAAATGTCGCTTAGCAACGCCGCGACATCCGTGCCGACCGGCACGGCACCGCTTCCGCGCAACCGCGATCGCTCAAAGGTCGGGTCGCGGTTGCTCGGATCGGTGATGAAGGGCTGCCGCTCGCCATCCAGCAACGCGACGAGACGGGCCTTGGCGACACCGAGCAACGGGCGCAGGATGCGACAGTCGGCAAGCTCGCGGATTGCCGACATTCCCGCGAGGCCGTCTGCACCACTCCCGGCTCGGCGCCGGATCAGGTGGGTTTCGACCTGATCTTCGCGCTGATGCGCGGTTAAAAGATGGACGCAGCCGCGCTCTCGACACCATCGAGCAAGCAGTGCGTATCGGGCGTCACGAGCAGCTTCCTGTATTCCGGTTACCGGCTTCTCTGTCGACCAGTCGAGAATTTCATGCCGGATCGCCCGCGTCGCGAGCCAGCCACGCACAAGGCCGATTTCCGCGCCGCTCTCTGGGCGCAGTCGATGATCTACTGTCAGTGCGCAGATGTGTCCGCCGCGCTCCCGCGCCCAACGATCGGCCAAAATCGCGAGAGCGAGACTATCGGGGCCGCCGGAAACTGCGACGGCGAGAAACGGGCGGGTCTCGAAGCGGGCGAGCAGACTGAGGGAGGCGGAAAACTCGGCGAGGCCTAGGGGCTTTGCCGGCGTCCCGGTCAGCAACCGAGCTTCTTCTTCTCGTCCTTCGCCCGCTCCTTGATCGCGTTTCCCGGGTTAGGGAAGTCGTGATCGAGCTGCGCGAACGCAGTGCAGGCATTTTGTTTCTGGTTTGCGCGGGCGAGCGACATACCGAGCTTGAGCAGATCGTCTGGTGCCTTGGCTCCCCGCGGATAGCGCTTGTAACCATCGGCAAACGCGATCGCGGCCTCGGCGTAGTTTCCGCGGGCATAATACGTCTCGCCGAGCCAGTACTGCGCACTCCCGGCTAGCCCATCATCGGGGTGTTGTCGGACAAAGCTCTTCAAGGCTGCTTCGGCAGCCGGATAGTCTGCTTGCTTCACCAAACCGAAGGCAAAATTGTATTGCTCGGAGGCCGAACCATCAGGCAGCACTCCCGAGGAAACTCGATGGACAGTGCTGCCGGTTCCTGCGCTCTCCCGCTCGGACGCGAGAGGTGGTGGCCCCGAAAGGTTCTTGGGAGGGGTCAAGGTGCCGGGGCCGGCGGGGGTGTAGGGCGGAGGCACCAACGTTCCCGGCGGTGTCGGAGGGTAGGGCGGCGTCATCGGCGGCGCACTCGCAGCCGGCGGAGTACCCCGGATCGAGGGCGTTCCAGCGGCCGAGCTGGCAACCGCGCCGCCCCCGGCCGAGCGGGGTGGCGGGGCTGGCGGCGGCCCCTGCCCCTGGCCAAATCGCACATCGATATCGCTGTTGATTTGCTCCAATCGTCGGCGCAGCTGCTCGACCCCATTCATTGCGTCCTCGACCCGACCGGTCAGCTCGCGCATCTCGGTCTCCAGCCGATCCATGCGAAGTTCGCTGTCCACTGCAGCGTTGGAGCCCGTAGGGACGGCGGAGCCGCCCGCACTACGGTAGACCTGCCGCTGCAGCATGCTGAGGTCTCTTTCCAGTCGATCGAGACGGTCTTGCATCGCTCGGTCCTGCGATCGCGCCGAGTGGGCCGGTAAGGCGATGGCAAGAACCATTAGTAGCAAAGTCGGCCGGGCATGTGACAGGGTCGAGCGCCTGAAC
>Ga0306924_10003193_pt1 | contig 15726 bp, 15 predicted proteins | sample sta12Can44000111_FD_203756 | JGI IMG/M metagenome (GOLD analysis project Ga0306924, IMG submission 203756) | Lab enrichment of tropical soil microbial communities from Luquillo Experimental Forest, Puerto Rico - statanox.12C.anox.44.000.111 (v2)... | ecosystem: Environmental > Terrestrial >... | reverse complement strand
GGACCCGAATGGAAACATCACCTGGGTTCCGCCGGAGGGGGGAGGCGGTCCGAACTACGAAGCAATGTGACGGAAACGCACGATTACGTGACTCTTGAGGTGGATGCCCACCGCAGCGGCCACGATACGGCCACAGTGCAGCGGTTTTGGGTAATCTCGGCCGATCGACGCAGATTCCGCCGACTGGACGGAGTGATTTACCGACGCTGATCCTTGCGGTTCAGCGTCAAAAGCGGCATTGTCGTATATCTTGGACGCCGCCGTTTTGGTCCGCATTCGAGACGATCCGAGAAATTCTTCAAAAACCAAGAGCGAATCAGATGCCTTTCATTCGTTGCAATCGCGTGACCGTTGTCGCCTTCGCTCTTGCCGCGACACTGTTTCCGGGCATTGGTTCGGCGCAAACGCCCGATCGCCCCAACGATACCACGGCGCAGTTTCCGACCCGGAGCGATTTGAAGTCGTTGACCATGTCCGGCAGCTATCTCGCCGCTCGTCATGCCGGCGTTGAGCGCGATGCGGGGTCGGCTGCCGCATTCTACCGCTCGGCGCTGCGCTCCGATCCCAAGAACAACGAACTGCTCGACCGCGCCTTCATCTCATCGGTCGCCGAGGGCGACATCGACGAGGCGGTGAAGCTCGCCGAACGGATCCTCGCCGTCGACAAGTCCAACCGCGTCGCCCGCCTGGTGGTTGGCGTGCAGGATCTCAAGCAGAAGAAATATGCTGCCGCCCAACAGAACATCAACCAGTCGGTCCGCGGTCCGATCACCGATCTGGTGGCGACGCTGCTTTCGGCGTGGGCGGCCTATGGCGCGGGAGACGCCAAGGCGGCAGTGGCCAATATCGACAAGCTGACCGGGCCGGAGTGGTATCCGATTTTCAAGGATCTACATGCCGGCATGATTCTCGAACTGGCCGGCAAGGAAAAGGACGCCGGTGCGCGCTATGAGCGGGCCTACAAGCTCGACGACTCGATGCTGCGCGTGTCGGAGGCCTATGCGCGCTGGCTGTCGCGCAACAAGGGCGATACACAGGCGACCGCGATCTACGAGGCGTTCGACAAGAAGCTCCCTCGCCATCCGCTGGTTGAGGAAGGCCTGCGCGAAACCAAGGCCGGCAAGAGGATGCCGGCGCTGGTCGATTCCGCACAGGCCGGCGGCGCCGAGGCGCTCTACGGCATCGGCGCCACGTTGATCAGGCGCGGCGGCGAAGATCTCGCGCTGGTCTATCTGCAGCTGGCGCTCCATCTTGCGCCGAACCATCCGCTCGCATTGCTGTCGCTCGCCGATCTCTACGAGTCGGTCAAGAAGCCGCAAATGGCGATCAAGGTCTACGAGCGTGTGCCGGCGACTTCGCCGCTGAAGCGCAACGCGCAGATTCAACTCGCCACCGATCTCGACGGTGTGGACCGCAGCGACGAAGCGATCAAGATTCTCAGGGGCGTGGTCGCGGAGGACCCGAAGGACCTCGAGGCCATCATGGCACTCGGCAATATCGAACGCGGCCGCAAGAAGTTCGCCGACTGCGGGCAGACCTACTCGCGCGGCATCGAGGCGCTGCCGCAAGGCAACGACAAGGCCAACAGCGTCTGGTACTATTATCGCGGTATCTGCGAGGAACGCTCCAAACAGTGGCCAAAGGCCGAGGCGGACATGCGCAAGGCGCTCGAGCTGCAGCCCGACCAGCCTCACGTGCTGAACTATCTCGGCTATTCCTGGGTCGACCAGGGTGTCAATCTCGACGAGGGCATGAAGATGATCAAGCGCGCCGTCGAGCAGCGTCCCGACGACGGCTACATCGTGGATTCGCTCGGCTGGGCATATTTCCGCATCGGCAACTACGACGAAGCGGTCAAGAATCTCGAGCGCGCGATCGATCTGAAGCCGGAGGATCCCACCATCAACGACCATCTTGGCGATGCCTATTGGCATATCGGTCGCAAGCTCGAGGCGAAATTCCAGTGGTCGCACGCCCGCGACCTCAAACCCGAGCCTGAGGACCTGCCCAAGATCGAGGCCAAGATCGAGAACGGCTTGCCGGACGATCCCTCTTCAGCGGCGGCAGCCGCCGACAAGAAGAAGGAAGACGGCAAGGATGAAGAGGGTAAGGGCGGCTGATCAGCGAGCTGGGACTTCTCGCAGATGCTGACGGACATTGGACGCGCCAAGGTCAATTTGACCCTTCGCGTGGTTGGGCGCCGTGTCGATGGCTATCACGATCTCGAAAGCGTGGTGGCCTTCGCCGATTGCGCGGACAGCTTGACGCTGACGCCGGGGTCGGAGCTCAGGCTCGAGACGACGGGGCCCATGGCGCTGGCTTGCGGCGAGATTCCGGATAATCTGGTGCTGAAAGCCGCCTCGCTGCTGGCCGAGCGCGTGCCCGATATGAAGGTCGGCACCTTCATTCTCGACAAGGTGCTCCCGGTCGCGGCCGGCATCGGCGGTGGTTCGGCCGATGCTGCCGCAGCACTTCGGCTGCTGGCGCGGCTCAACGGGCTTGCGGCAGACGATGCGCGCCTGATCGAGGTCGCGCTCGAGACCGGCGCCGATGTGCCGGTGTGCCTGGCCTCGCGCGCCTGCGACATGACCGGGATCGGAGAGGGCCTGTTGCCGCTGAATCTACCGCGAATGCCCGCCGTACTGGTCAATCCGAGCGTCGCCGTTGCCACCAGAGACGTGTTCTCCGCGCTTGGCCTGCGCAGCGGTGAATTGCTGGTCGGCGCCACCGACGTCATCGAGTCGCCGGCTTGGCCCGAGGACGGCACCTCGATCACCGATTGGGTCGCGGAGCTCGCACTGGTCGCCAACGATCTGGAAGCCCCGGCGATACGGATTCAGCCTGCCATCGGCGAGGTTCTGGACGTGCTTGGTGGAAGCGGCGCGCTGCTCGCCCGAATGTCGGGGTCGGGCGCGACGTGTTTTGCGATCTATGCCGAGGCCGCCCTCGCACAGCGTGCGGCGGAAACGATTCTCCGCGCGCATCCCGAATGGTGGGTCCATGCCGGGGTGCTGAGCTGATTTGGCCATGCAGCCTCTCTTGCCGAGAGGCGATTGGCTTCAATGCGACCTTGCCAGACAGAACGCCACGACCTGCTCGAGCGCGCTTTTCATCTCGGAGGCGGGAAACAGCGCCAGCGCATCGACCGCCATCGCGCCGTAATGCTGCGCGCGGTTCATGGTATCGTCGAGCGCGCGATGCTTGGTCATCAACCCGATAGCGTGCTCAAGATCGCCGTCGCGAATCTCGCCGCGCTCCAGCGCCCTGATCCAGAATTCACGCTCGGTTTCGTTGCCGCGACGGAAGGCAAGTACGACAGGCAGGGTAATCTTGCCCTCGCGGAAGTCGTCGCCGATGTTCTTGCCAAGCTTGGCAGCCTTGCCGCCATAATCCAGCACGTCGTCGACGAGCTGGAAGGCGATGCCGAGATTCATGCCAACCGAGCGGCACGCGGTCTGCTCCGCCTTCGGCCGGTTGGCGATGGCAGGTCCCACCTCGCAGGCGGCGGCGAACAATTCCGCCGTCTTGCCGCGAATCACGGCAAGGTATTCGTCCTCGGTGGTAGCCGTGTTCTTGGCCGCCGCAAGCTGCATCACCTCGCCCTCGGCAATCGTCGCCGCGGCGGAAGAGAGGATGTCGAGCGCGCGCAGCGATCCCACCTCGACCATCATCCGGAACGCCTGCCCCAGCAGAAAGTCGCCGACCAGGACGCTTGCCTCATTGCCCCACAGCATCCGCGCCGACAATTTGCCGCGCCGAAGCTCGCTTTCATCGACCACGTCGTCATGCAGCAGCGTCGCCGTGTGCATGAATTCGACCGCGGCGGCGAGCTTGATGTGGCCGTCGCCGGCATAGCCGGACAGATGGGCCATCGCGAGCGTCAGCATCGGGCGCAGCCGCTTTCCGCCCGAGGAAATCAGGTGGTTGGCGACTTCGGGAATCATGGTGACTTCGGAACCGGTCCGGGCGAGGATCGCGGCATTGACCCGCGCCATGTCGGCGGCAACAAGGCTCACCAGCGCCTCGATCGACGCCGCCGACGGGGTTTCGAAAGCTACAATAACCGCCACGGCGGTCTCCACATTTGCTATCCTGGACACGACAATAGAAAGTGCGGCGCAAGGCGGCAAGTGCCGGAAAGCCGCAGGCGTTCATGCGGACGGAGGAGAGTTTCAAGTTGCGGGAATTGGTTCGGACCAACGACATGGTACTGGTTTCAGCTATTGGTGCGCTGCTTGACGGCGCCCACATCGATCATCTGGTGTTGGACCAGAACATGAGCATCATCGAGGGTTCGCTCGGCATCCTGCCACGGCGGATCCTCGTCCACGAAGAGGACAACCTGGCGGCGCGACAAATCCTCGCAGATGCCGGGTTGTCGCACGAATTGCGGCCCGATGAATGACTGCGATACCACCGAGGACGCGTTTCTCGGCGGGCAGCTGCGCCTGCGACAGCCCGGATCGGGCCACCGCGCCGGCCATGATGCCGCACTGCTTGCTGCGGCGACGCTTGCGCGCAAGGGCGACCGCGCGGTGGAGTTCGGAGCCGGAGTTGGGGCCGCAGGTCTTTCGCTTGCGAGGCGCGTGGGCTCACTCGAACTGATCCTGGTCGAGATCGATCCATACCTTGCGCAACTTGCCCGCGAGAACGCCGCGCTCAATGCGATGTCAGCCCAAGTGGTGGTCCTTGACGTTACCGCACCAGCATCCGCTTTTGCGGCCGCCGGCCTGAAACCCGACAGCTTTGACGTGGTACTCATGAATCCGCCGTTCAATGACGCCGGGCGACACCGCGCTTCGCCCGACCCGGCGCGCGCATCCGCGCATGTGTCGGCGGAGGCGGCGCTTCAGAGGTGGGTCCAGGCAGCCCGGCGACTCCTGAGATCGGGCGGGCGGTTGACGTTGATCTGGCGTGCCGACCGCATTGCGGAGGCGCTGGCATCGTTTGAAGACGGCTTCGGCAGCCTTGCGATCCTGCCGGTGCATGCCGACGCGGCAAAGCCCGCCAATCGCGTCCTGATCCGCGCCGTAAAAGGCGGGAAGGCGCCGACGCAGGTCATCAGGGGCCTTGTGCTCAATGACAGGTCAGGCGTGCCCAACAAACAGGCCGCGGAAATTCTCGCCGGAAGGGAGGTATTGCCTTTGGCGAGATCATGAAGGAGAGCGAGGGAAATCTATTGCTGAATTGGCTTGGATTGCTGTTCGGGCGCGGCCGTCAAACGGGTCGCCGCCAGAAGTGCTCCGATCAGCAACATCAGCAGATAGATTTTCATGTCGTTCTCCGCTGCCCATCCCGGCCATGCGGCCGTTGACATGCAAATCGCGTTCCGGACCAGCAATGACAGTGGCGTGATAAAAAATGGTTAATTCGAGGTAACGGCATGACGGAACAATTAAATGATCGAGGATGGCAGAGCCTGATCGACCGCGGCATGGAGTGGCTTCCGGCCCGGCTGCGGCGCGGTGTCACCGTCGTCCCGGTGGTGCGCCTGTCCGGCGTGATCGGCGCAGTGACGCCGCTCCGACCGGGGATGACACTTGTCGGCCTCGCGCGGACGCTGGAACGCGCCTTCGCGGTCAGCAATGCCAAAGCGGTCGCGCTTCTTGTCAATTCACCGGGCGGCTCGCCAGTGCAGTCGCACCAGATCTTCGTGCGCATCCGCCAGCTCGCCTCGGAAAAGAAATTGCCGGTGCTTGCCTTCGTCGAGGATGTCGCGGCCTCCGGCGGCTACATGATCGCGTGCGCGGCCGATGAGATATTTTGCGATCCGTCCTCGATTCTCGGATCGATCGGCGTGGTCGGCGGTTCCTTCGGGCTGACCGAGCTGATCAGAAAAATCGGCGTCGAGCGCAGGCTCTATACCGCCGGCGAACACAAGGCGATGCTCGATCCGTTCCTGCCCGAGAACCCTGAAGATGTCGAACGGCTGAAAGCGATCCAGCGCGAGATTCATGCACTCTTCATCGCGCTGGTGAAATCCAGCCGCGGCGCGCGCCTCAAGGGCGCCGACGAGACTTTGTTCACCGGCGAATACTGGGCCGGCGAGAGGGCCGTCTCGCTCGGCCTGGCCGATGGCGTCGGCGATCTGCGCTCGACGCTGCGCGCACGCTATGGCGAGAAGGTGCTGACCCCCCTGATCGCGCCAGCAAGCGGGATGCTTGCCGGCCTCATGGGGCGAAGATCGCCCGCGGCCTCCTCGCTCGGCGCATTGGATGCAGCCGCCGCTCTGCCGGACGAGCTGATTTCCGCCCTCGAAACCAGGGCAATCTGGGCGAGATTTGGGTTTTAGAGCATGATCCGGAAAAGGCCTGCCCCGCACTTGATGCGGGGTGGGCACCGGTTTTCCCTCGCGACAAACGCGGAACGCGTTTGCGCGGAGATCATGCTCAAACAATGGGCTAAAGCGCGATGGCAATTTCAGGCTATCACGCTTTAGGGAGAGGAACCGCGCCATTATGCCCCTATTGGAACAATTGCAGCGGGAGCCGGCTTCGGCGACAATAGGCAATATGAGTTGGGGGCTGAAGACTTGGACAAGGATCGACCGATGCCGCCTTTCATTGCATTTGCGGGCGTATTGGGTGGACTGGCGATGATCCGTTGGGCCTTCAGGACGGCCGTGCGGGTCAATCAGGAACTGGAGGAAGCACGCCTTGCGCGCCTGGCCGAAGCCGCGCGATCGAGCGAAATCAAGACGCTGCGCCGCGACCCCGTGACCGGCGCTTATCGACCGGGCTGACCCCGGCGTTGTGCGGATTTGGCGGCGGTTTGCCGCCGCCATTGCCTTGATTCCCACCCCCGCCGCCGATACGGTCCCGCGCGATTTCCGCTCCCCTGCGCGAGACCTGATTCGCCGATGGATGCCCTGCCTGCCCATATGCGCCCGGAACGGTCGTTCCAGGGACTGATTCTGACGCTACAGCGTTATTGGGCGGATTACGGCTGCGTGATCCTGCAGCCGTATGACATGGAGGTCGGCGCCGGAACCTTCCATCCCGCAACGACGCTGCGCGCGCTGGGGCCAAGGCCGTGGAATGCGGCCTATGTGCAGCCCTCGCGCCGGCCGAAGGACGGCCGCTATGGCGAGAACCCCAACCGGCTGCAATACTACTATCAGTTCCAGGTGATCCTGAAGCCGTCGCCAACCGATTTGCAGGAGCTCTATCTGGAATCGCTGGCGGCGATCGGCATCGATTCAAAGCTGCACGATATCCGCTTTGTCGAGGACGACTGGGAAAGCCCAACATTGGGGGCCTGGGGCCTTGGGTGGGAATGCTGGTGCGACGGCATGGAAGTCAGCCAGTTCACCTACTTCCAGCAGGTCGCGGGCGTCGAATGCGCGCCGGTCTCGGGCGAACTCACCTATGGGCTTGAGCGGCTTGCCTGCTACCTGCAGGGCGTCGACAGAATCATGGATCTCAACTTCAACGGCCGCGAGGGCGACGAAAAGGTTAGCTATCGCGACGTCTTTTTCCAGGCCGAGCAGGAATATTCGCGGCACAATTTCGAATACGCCGACACGGCGATGCTGTTCGAGCAGTTCCGCATGGCCGAGGATGCCTGCAGGAAGTATCTCGTCGCCGGTTGGAGAGATACGGGAAACCGTAAGGAGCATCTGATGGCGCTGCCGGCCTATGACCAGTGCATCAAGGCAAGCCACGTCTTCAACCTGCTCGATGCGCGCGGCGTGATTTCCGTGACGGAGCGGCAGAGCTACATCCTGCGCGTGCGCGAACTGGCAAAGGCCTGCGGCGAAGCCTGGGTCCATACCGAAGCGGGGAGGGCGACATGAGCGAGGTGCCTTCGATCGGCGGCAGGGCGCCGATTCCCGTCGAGGTCAAGGCGGGCGAGGAATATTGGTGGTGTGCCTGCGGCAGGTCCGGCGATCAGCCGTTCTGCGACGGCAGCCACGAGGTGACTTCCTTCTCGCCGATGCAGTTCATCGCGCCCGAGAGCAAACGGGTGTTTTTCTGCACCTGCAAGCGTACCAAGACCGCGCCGCTCTGCGACGGCTCGCACAAGCAACTCGATATTTCATCCTCTTGATGCCCGATCTGCTACTTGAATTATTTTCCGAGGAAATTCCCGCGCGCATGCAGGCGAGGGCGGCCGATGATTTGCGCCGGATGGTGACCGACAGGCTCGTTGCCGAAGGGCTCGTCTATGAAGGCGCCAAATCGTTCGCCACGCCGCGGCGGCTGGCACTGACCGTGCACGGAATCCCGGTGCGCCAAGCTGACCTGAAGGAGGAACGGCGCGGCCCTCGCGTCGGCGGAGCTGATGCCGCGATCCAGGGTTTTCTGAAAGCGACCGGCCTTGCCTCGATCGATCAGGCTAAGATCGAGCGCGATGCCAAGAAGGGCGACTTCTACGTCGCGCTGATCGAAAAAAAGGGCCGCGCCACGATCGACGTGCTGACCGAGATGCTGCCGGTGATCATCCGCACCTTCCCGTGGCCGAAATCGATGCGCTGGGGCGCGCGCTCGGCGAAAGCGGGCTCGCTTGCCTGGGTGCGACCGCTGCATGCGATCACCGCAACCTTTGGGCTGGAGACCGAGGAGCCCGACATCGTAAAGTTTGCGGTCGATGGCATCGAGGCGGGCCAGACCACTTTCGGCCACCGCTTCATGGCGCCGGCTGCAATCAACGTGCGCCGCTTTGGGGATTACGAGGCAAAGCTTCTCGACGCCAAGGTCGTGCTCGATCCAGACCGCCGCAAGGATTCCATCGCAACCGACGCCAGGCAGCTTGCCTTCGCGCAAGGCTATGAGCTGGTCGAGGACCAGGCATTGCTCGAAGAGGTCGCCGGTCTCGTCGAATGGCCGGTCGTGCTGATGGGATCGTTCGATAGCGAGTACCTCACGATTCCCGCCGAAGTCATCCGCGCCACCATCCGCAACAATCAGAAGTGCTTTGTGGTGAGCGATGCGAAGTCAGGCAAGCTCGCGAATAAATTCATCCTTGCGGCCAATATCGAGTCGAGCGACGGCGGAAGAGCGATCGTCGCCGGCAATGAGCGCGTGATCCGCGCGCGGCTGGCGGATGCGAAATTTTTCTACGAGACGGACCTGAAGACCAGGCTCGAGACGCGCCTGCCGAAATTCGACGCCATTGTGTTCCACGAGAAGCTGGGCACGCAGGGCGAGCGGATCAAGCGTATCGAGCGATTGGCGGTCGAGATTGCGCCGCTTGTCGGCGCCGATGCCGAGAAGGCAAAACGTGCCGCGCATCTCGCAAAAGCCGATCTGCTCACAGAAGTCGTCGGCGAGTTCCCCGAGCTGCAGGGCTTGATGGGTAAATACTACGCACTGGCGCAGGGCGAGGACGCTTCCGTGGCCGCGGCCTGCGAGGATCACTACAAGCCGCAAGGGCCGAACGATCGCGTGCCGACCGATCCGGTATCGGTGGCTGTCGCGCTTGCCGACAAGATCGACACGCTGGTCGGCTTCTGGGCGATCGACGAAAAGCCGACAGGCAGCAAGGACCCCTATGCGCTGCGCCGCGCGGCGCTTGGGGTGATCAGAGGGATTGTTGAGAATCAAATCCGGATTAAGCTTCGATCGTTGATTGCATCGCACTTTAACCCGATCGCGGAACAAATACTTTCAGTGGAGCTCCAGAAGATCCGCCAGATGGAGGCCCGAACGCCACTGCCATTGAGGGAAGGGGAGGGTACAGATCAGCGTCAGCGTCAAACCGATCTCCTCTCCTTCTTCGCCGACCGCCTCAAGGTCCAGCTTCGCGAGCAGGGCGCGCGGCACGATCTCGTCGATGCCGTGTTCGCGCTGGAAGGCCAGGATGATCTGCTTTTGATCGTTCGCCGCGTCGAGGCGCTAGGCAGCTTCCTCGACACCGATGACGGCAAGAATCTGCTCGCTGGCACCAAGCGCGCGAGCAACATTCTCACAATCGAGGAGAAGCGCGACAAGCGGACCTTCGACGGCGAGCCAAATCCCGCGCTCTACAGCCTGGCGGAGGAAAAGGCGCTCGCCGACGCGATCGACCTGGTCAAGGTCGAGGCCAGCGTCGCCGTGATGAACGAGGATTTTGCCAGCGCCATGGGCGCCATGGCGAGATTGCGGCCCGCGGTCGATGCCTTCTTCGACAAGGTGAAAGTCAACGACGACGATCCGATAGTGCGCGAGAACCGCCTGAAGCTTTTGAATGAAATCCGCCGCGCGACGCGCTTGGTTGCGGATTTCTCGAAAATCGAAGGCTAGTGCTGATGGATCGCGCGACGCTTGCCGCCTACGATCATGGCGCGGCGGCCTTTGCGAGGGATTGGCACGAGCAGCCCGCGCCGGTCGACCTGCAGGAGATCGTCACGCGCTTCTTTATCCGTGGCGGCAAGACCTGTGACATCGGCTGCGGCAGCGGACGGGAGGTCGCCTGGCTCAAGGCACACGGATTTCCGGCGGAAGGATTTGACGCCTCCGACGGCCTGCTTGCCGAAGCGCGTCTGCGCTATCCAGGCCTGAGATTTGCCCGCGCCGAGTTGCCCGAACTCTCCGGCATGGCCGCCAACGCCTACGACAACGTCCTGTGCGAGACGGTGGTCATGCATCTGGCGCGCGAGCTGATCGCGCCCTCCGTGCGTCGCTTGGTCGACATCGCAAAGCCCGGCGGAATCCTCTACCTCAGCTGGCGCGTCACCGTGGGTGCCGATTTTCGCGACGCCAAAGGTCGCCTCTATGCCGCCTTCGATGCGTCGCTGGTGCGCGCGGAGCTTTCAGGTGCAGCTCTTCTGCTGGACGAAGAAGTCGTCAGCGCATCATCCGGCAAAAAGATTCATCGTTTGGTCGCCAAAAAGGCTGGATGAAAGCCGCACTGAAAAAGCCCCGCCCGGCGGGGGAACCGGACAGGGCCTCCATGTCCGGTCGCCGCTGCGGTTTTCGCCGGACAATAGGTTTTGGGTTGCTCCGCCGCCTAATCGATAAGCTGGACGATGCGGCGGGTGCGCGGCTCGACGAGCACCGTGCGGCCGTTCACCACGGTGTAGCGATAGGGCGTCGCCCCGAAGCTTTGCGGCACGTCGTAATAGGTCACGCCGTTTTGCGGCAATATGACTCCGACGATGACGCGGTCTTGAATGGCATAGTTCGGGGTATTTTCGCGGACCACATATTGGCGGAACGCCGGCACCTGGTCCTGCGCGATGCCTTCGACGCCTTCGTTGACGATCGCGCCGCCGCCGCGGGCAAGGCCGGTGGTCGTTTCGCTCTGGCCCAACGCAGCCGCCGGCACGTTGAGGAAGGCTGCAGCCGCCGCAACCGCAAGAATCCTGTTCCGCATAGGACCTCCTTGTTCAGAAGGCCGGCATTTGGCCGGCATGTCGCTTGCCAATGCAGCGAATGGGCGATCGTTCCCGGGAACAGCCATTTCGTTTCAGGTTATTTTGGGGGCATTTTTCTGAATTGGGGAACCCAAAGCCGCCACAGGCGTCTCCTATCGCGGCGTCCGCGCCGGTAGAATGCCGGCCCCGAATCGAATTCCCCGACATGGCCAACGCGGAGCGTTTTGCAGATGACCCTGACCGTCGCCCATATCTCGCCGCTCATGTCGCTCGTTGCCGGGCTTTTGATCCTGATCATGCCAAGGCTGCTCAATCTGATTATCGCGGTATTCTTGATCCTCAACGGTCTGATCGGTCTCGGTCTGCTCAAATGGCTACACCTCTAAAGAGCAATGCGCCGGAATCCTCGACTGTCCGGCTTGCGCGGACCCGTCCAAAATGGTGTAAGGCGCGCGATTTCGTCACTCTTCCATTAGCCCTCTCGCGGATCGATCCAAGCCATGGCCAAAGCCGTCGCCCGAAGTAAGAAAATTGCAGCGAAATCAAAGCCATCCACGGCCGCCCCGACAAAGACCGCGCCGCTCGCCATAGCGCGCAAGGCGCTGAACAAGAGCCCGGCCAAGCCGGTCGCAAAGGCCTCCCGCCAGGTGAGCGCCGAAGCTCCCAAGTCCGGTAAGTGGGTGTTCACCTTCGGCGACGGCAAGGCCGAAGGCAAAGCGGGCTTGCGCGATCTTCTGGGCGGCAAAGGCGCCAATCTCGCGGAGATGGCTAATCTCGGCCTGCCGGTGCCGCCCGGTTTCACGATCCCGACTTCGGTTTGCACCTATTTCTATGAGCACAACAAAACCTATCCGAAGGAGTTGAAAGCGCAGGTCGAAAAGGCGCTGGAGCATGTCGGCAAACTGACCGGCAAGGCATTCGGCGATGCCAGCAATCCGTTGCTCGTCTCGGTCCGCTCCGGGGCGCGCGCGTCGATGCCTGGCATGATGGACACCGTGCTCAATCTCGGCCTCAACGACCGGACGGTCGAGGCGCTGGCGGAGATGTCCGGCGACCGCCGTTTCGCCTATGACAGCTATCGCCGCTTCATCACGATGTATTCCGATGTCGTGCTCGGCCTCGAGCATCATCACTTCGAGGACATCCTCGATACCTTCAAGGATGGCCAGGGCTATTCGCTCGACACCGATTTGACCGCCGACGACTGGGTCGAACTGGTGGGCAGGTACAAGTCAGCAGTCGTACGCGAAACCGGCAAGGATTTCCCGCAGGACCCACATGACCAACTGTGGGGCGCGATTGGCGCGGTGTTTTCCTCTTGGATGAATGCGCGCGCGGTGACTTACCGCAAGCTTCACGACATCCCGGAGTCCTGGGGCACCGCGGTCAATGTGCAGGCCATGGTGTTCGGCAACATGGGGGAGACGTCCGCAACCGGCGTCGCCTTCACCCGCAATCCCTCGACCGGCGAGAGGCGGCTCTACGGCGAGTTCCTGATCAACGCGCAGGGCGAGGATGTGGTTGCGGGCATCCGCACGCCGCAGGATATTACCGACTATGCGCGCAAGGAGTCCGGCTCCGACAAGCCGTCGCTCGAAGTCGCGATGCCCGACGTGTTCAAGGAGCTGACGCAATACTACACCCTGCTCGAAAAGCACTACCGCGACATGCAGGACATGGAGTTCACGGTCGAGCGCGGCAAATTATGGATGTTGCAGACCCGCTCGGGCAAACGCACGGCCAGGGCTGCGCTCAAGATCGCGGTCGACCTCGCCAATGAGGGCCTGATCTCGAAAAAGGAAGCGGTTTTGCGCATCGACCCAGCATCGCTCGATCAGCTGCTGCATCCAACCATCGATCCCGCCGCCACGCGCGACGTGATTGCGACCGGCCTGCCGGCCTCTCCTGGTGCTGCGTCCGGCGAGATCGTGTTCTCCTCCGACGAGGCCGCGAAGCTGCAAGCCGATGGCCGCAAGGTGATTCTGGTGCGGATCGAGACATCGCCGGAGGACATTCACGGCATGCACGCGGCCGAGGGCATCCTGACCACGCGTGGCGGCATGACCTCGCATGCGGCAGTGGTCGCGCGCGGCATGGGCAAGCCTTGCGTTTCGGGTTGCGGCAACATACGGGTCGACTACGGCCGCGGCACCATGAGCGTGGGCTCGCGCACCTTCAAGACCGGCGACGTCATCACAATCGACGGGTCGCTCGGCCAGGTGCTGGCGGGAAGGATGCCGATGATCGAGCCCGAACTGTCGGGCGAGTTCGGCACGCTGATGGGCTGGGCCGATCAGGTCCGCAAGATGGGCGTCCGCGTCAACGCCGATACGCCCGACGATGCGCGCACGGGGATCAAGTTCGGCGCCGAAGGTATCGGTCTTTGCCGGACCGAACACATGTTCTTCGAGGAAACGCGCATTCGCACCGTGCGCGAGATGATCCTCGCCGAGGACGAGCAGAGCCGCCGCGCCGCGCTGTCCAAGCTGCTGCCGATGCAGCGCGCGGATTTCGTCGAGCTGTTCGAAATCATGAAGGGGCTTCCGGTCACGATCCGTCTGCTCGATCCGCCGCTGCACGAGTTCCTGCCGCACACGCATGCCGAGATCGAGGAGGTCGCGCGCGCGATGAATACCGATCCGCGGCGGCTTGCCGACCGCGCCCGCGAGCTTTCTGAGTTCAATCCGATGCTGGGCTTCCGCGGCTGCCGCATCGCCATCGCCTATCCGGAGATTGCCGAGATGCAGGCGCGGGCGATCTTCGAGGCAGCGGTCGAGGCGCAAAAGCGCACGGGCAAGGCCGTCGGTCTTGAGGTGATGGTACCGCTGATCGCGACCAAGGCCGAGCTCGACCTTGTAAAAGGGCGTATCGATGCCACCGCACTCGCAGTGATGCGCGAGACCGGCACCAAGCTTGCCTACCAGGTCGGTACCATGATCGAGCTGCCGCGCGCGGCGCTGCTGGCCGGCGACATCGCAAGGAGCGCGGAGTTCTTCTCCTTCGGCACCAACGATCTGACGCAGACGACCTACGGGATCAGCCGGGACGATGCCGCGAGTTTCCTCAGTGCCTACGTCACCAAGAACATTCTGGAGATCGACCCGTTCATCTCGCTCGATCGCGAGGGCGTTGGTGAGCTCGTCAAGATCGGCGTCGCGCGCGGGCGCAAGGCGCGGCCGCACCTCAAGGTCGGTATCTGCGGCGAACACGGCGGCGATCCCGCCTCTGTTGCGTTCTGCCACGAGATCGGCCTCGACTATGTGTCGTGCTCGCCCTATCGCGTTCCGATCGCGCGACTGGCCGCGGCGCAGGCCGCAAGCGGCAAGGCGGTTGCGAGCACGGCGTGAGCCGCACCCGTCGCGGGTAGTGGGTCAGTTCGATTGTGGCACTGCTTCACCGGGCCTAGAGGGGCGCACCTCGGGCGTGATCAACGCCCTTGCAGGCTCCATATCTGATTCTGCATACCGATACGCGCTGCCATTTGTGACATGCCCCGGCGGTTCGACATGTCCTCCCGGCATTTGGCATATGCCGGCGTTCCCGGCTTTGTTCCAGCGTCGCGGCAGGCCGCGTCGTCACTGGCTTCAATCTCCTGCGCTTGCTCGGCGGCGGTGAGGCAGGCGCTCAATGGAAGTGTGAGTGCAACGATCAACAAAAGCCGTGGAAACATTTTTCCGCCCCTGCTCACTCGCCGCTTTACGCGGCTGTTTGAAGCCACGCCCTACCAGCATGTTATGTCGCCGAAAAGACGGTCTGAGACCGCAGTGCCGGAATTGTGACTTCGATCCGTGTATAGCCTCTCACAGGTCAGCGAGCGGGCTCAGAGCGCGCTCTTGGCTTCTTGGTCAGCGCGCTCAGGAACTGAACCCACTACCCGCGCGAGGCGATCGGCGAGAGTTTTTTCATCATTCTCGTTGACGGGATATTTACCGTTTCCATCGAGCAGCCATTTACCAACGTTTTCGATGTATCCGCGCAAGCCGACGCCGCGGCTTGCCTGTGTCTCCGGCGCAACGCGGATTAACGCCGCAGCAACCTAAATTAGATACGAACGCAAAAGATCGAATTGCACGGATGTACTGCGTTCGATCGTTGAACCGTCGGTGCGTTGCGTAGGCGTGGGCGTACAATGTCAGTCATGCGTAACCGGCCGAGGGACGTGCGTTTGGCGTCCTTCGGCTTTGCTCTCTGCGTCTTTGCCTTGACGCCGGACGAGATCGGCTATCAGGACATCGCCTCGCTATTGGCGCGCCAGCCCGGCGTCACCGAACGCTGGCAGAAGCGGGTTTTCGCGCCGGCCGCCTCGATCCAGCTCGCCACCTACAGTTTCGGCCGTCCGATCGGAACCTCCGCGCCCGTGAGCGCAACTTTTCGGCTCGCAAACAATGCCGATACCGACATCACGGGCTCGATCACCCATAATCCCGTCC
>Ga0306924_10003188_pt1 | contig 15733 bp, 17 predicted proteins | sample sta12Can44000111_FD_203756 | JGI IMG/M metagenome (GOLD analysis project Ga0306924, IMG submission 203756) | Lab enrichment of tropical soil microbial communities from Luquillo Experimental Forest, Puerto Rico - statanox.12C.anox.44.000.111 (v2)... | ecosystem: Environmental > Terrestrial >... | reverse complement strand
CCGCGATCGCGTCGCCGCGCCAGCGAAGGCGCGTGCACGGGCTCCGCGAGCGCGGTGTCGCCTCCGACTCCGGGTTCGCGGCGTTCCATGGACTCTCCACGGCCGGCGCCCGCGTCGTGGCGCTGGCGATCGGCGGCGTGCTCGTGCTGCGCCACCAGGTCACGCTCGGGACCCTGGTGGCGGTGATCGCGTACCTCGGCGGCCTCTTCGCCTCGGTGGAGGGGCTCTCCGGCGTGCGCCATACGCTCGCCGAGGCCCGCGGGGCGCTCCGCCAGGTGTTCGACATCCTCGACGCCGGCAACGCCTCATCCGATTCCACGCAGCCAGGGAACGCGACCGGGGCCGCGCCCGGCCGCTGAATCGCGGCCGGCGCCGGCCTACTCCAGCGTTCACCGCGCGGAGCGACCCTCGAGCCGCGCCGCCAGCGCGGCGCGGTAGCGCGCGATCTCGGCCTCGGCGCGGGCGCGCTCCGCCACGTCGGTCTCCGCGGCCACGGCCCAGTGCCAGCGACCGATCCGCAGCGCGAGGTAGGCGACCTCGTAGAAGGCCAGCGCGGCGCGCGGCAGCTCCGCGCCCGACATGCACTCCACGCGGCGCACGAGCTCCGCGAGCTCCGCGCCCCCGAGCCCGAGCTCGAAGCGCGCGGCGGCCACGTCCCACCCCACGTCCTGGCAGCCGGCGAGGTCGTGGGCGTCCGCGTGCTGGACGGCGTCGGCCTTCAGGAGCCGGCCGTCGCGCGCGAGGAGCCACTCCCACGGCTCGAGCTTCCCGTCCACCGCTACCGGCCGCGTCACCCGGGCGGCGAGCCGCGCACCGTCCGCGAACCGCTCCACCTCGGCGGCGCGAGCCTCCCCCAGCGCGAGCCGCGCATTGTGACGAGCCATCCCGAGGAGCTCGTCCGGCGAGGCACCCTCCCCGCTCTCGGCACCGAACGAGCGTGCGCGGAACGCGAGGTACTCGGCGACGCGAGCCACGAGGAACGGCGCGTCGGCCTCCGCCACCGTGAGCGGCGTCGCGTCCACCCACGGGCGGACCAGGAAGCCGTGGCAGAGCCCCGCCGGCGATGGAGCGAGCCCCGCGCCGCCGAGCGCTCGCGCCCGCGCGTACCGCCGCTCGCCGGCGCCGCCGATCCCCACGAACTCCGCGAGCCAGCGCGCGCCGCGGGCTACCACCAGGTACTTCCGCCGCTCCTGCTCCCGGAACACCGCGGGCCAGCTCCACCCCCCGTCGAAGGCGAGCGCGCGCCAGCGGCCGGCGGAAAGGTCCACCGGCGGCGCCGAGGGTGGGCCGACGACCTCGGCGATCCAGCGCGGCAGCCCCCGCGCGCCCAGCGCCAGCTCCTCGAAGGAGACGACGTGGCGGGGCGCCTTCGCCCAGCGCGCACGCCACGCGGTCGCCGCGGCCGCGCCCGGCGCTCCGAGGTGGCTCGGGAAGAAGTGGATCCGGGCGCGCGCGACGCCGGCCGCCTCGAGCGCACGCGCGGCCGCGGCGAAGGAGCTGCCCGAGAGACCGGGCCCCGCGTCCACCACCGCCCAGCGCGCGCGGGCGTCGGCGGCCACGCGCGCCGCCAGCGCGGGCGAGAGCGTCACCTCGCGCGCGTGCGGCTCTCCCACCGGCCTCACCGTGAGCGGCGCGCGCACCCCGGCCGCCGCCGCCACCACCGCCGCGAGCCCGGTCCCGATGCTCCGGATCCCGACCACGCGCAGCGGCCCGGCGCCGAGCGCACCGGCAGCCTCGGCGTAGCCCTCGGGGTAGAGCGCGGAGTGCTCGTACCCCTCGGGCGGCCGCACCTCGACCTCGGCGGGCAGCGGCGCGCGCGCCAGCGACGCCAGCGCCCCTCTCACGGCCAGCGCGCCCCGCTCGAAGCCGCTGCGCCAGGAGGTCACGACGGCCTCGGCGATCGCTCGCACGAGCTGCATCGCGGCAGCGCTCGCCGGACCGACGTCGTCCGCGCCGCGCGCGCGGAGGTCCTCGTCCGCGATCCCCTGCGACAGCTCGCCGGCCTCCACGAGGAGCCCGACCCACTCGGCGTGGCGCGCGACCCCGGCCGGCAGGCGCGCCGCGCGCGCCGCGTGGACCTCGAGCCTCCCGAGCAGCTCCCGCGCATCCAGCCGGCGCGAGCGGTCCCCGAAGTAGAGCACGGCCTACGCCGTCCCGGTCCCCTGCTCGCCGGGTTGGAGGTGCCGCCAGGCGATGCGGCCCAGCGCCTCCACCGTGGGCATCCGGAGGTCGCCGCCGGTCCGCGCGGCGAAGCTCCGGGCCCAGGCCGCGAACGCCTCGAGCTGCTCGGGCGACGGCGACACCTGGGGGCGCGCGCCCTTCGCTCGATCGAGCGCCGCGAGCGGTGAGTCGCCGCGGGCCACGAGGACGCACAGCGCCAGGAGCGCGCTGCGCCCGACGCCGTGCTCGCAGTGCACGAGCACCTTCTCGCCGCGGGCGATGCGCGGCGCGACCCACGCGACGCCGTCGTCGAGCATCTCCTGCGACACCGCCCGCGCGTCCTGCGTCGGGAGGTGCAGGAACGCGATGCCGTGCGCGCGAAAGGCCCGCTCGTCGTCACGCTCCTCCACGCGCAGATCCACCACCGCGCAGACGCCGAGCGCGCGCACCGCTGCGCAGTCGAGCGGCAGCCGGCCGCCGATCGCCAGCTCCGGCGTGACGAAGTCGAGATCGAACGCCGGCGCCATCGGTCAGCGCCGGCGCGTGCCCCGCGTCGACCCGCGGCGCGTGCGGCCGCCGGCCCGCGACCCCGTCCTCGCCGTCGAGCGGGACGAGGAGCCCTTGCGGCGCGGCGAGCCGCTGCGGCCGCCGCGCGTCGCCCCGCCGCGGCCCCGGACCGTCCGTGCCGCGCTCGCCGTGCGCGCCGTCTTGCGTCCGGTCATCGAGCGCCTTCCGGACCGCGTCGCCGTCCCCCTGCGGCTCGCTCCCCGCCTCGTCGTCGCGCCAGTCCTCCGCCGCGCCGTCTTCCGAGCGACGCTCATCCGGTTCGCCGCGGCCCGACCCTTCCGTCCGCGCCGCGCCGCTGCACCTGGCCGGCTCCGCCCACCGCCCCGCCTCGTCAGCGTCCTAGTCGCCATGATCACCTCGCCGCGCGCGAACGCTCCGCGCGCCGTGGCGATCACGTTAGGGAGCGCCCGCGCGCTGTGCACCCCTCGGGCGCAAAGCGCGGCCCGCTGAGCGGACAGGCGGCCGGGCGCGGGGGACCGGCGGTCTCGCTAGGCGCCGCGCGCGCGGAAGTACTCGATCGTGCGAGCGAGCCCGTCCGCGAGCTTCACCTCGGGCCGCCATCCGAGCACCCGACCCGCAGCCGAGGCGTCGAGGCACGAGCGCTTCTGCTCCCCCGGCTTCGCCGGCCCATGCTGCGCCGGCACCGAGGAGCCGGCCGCGCGCGCGAGCAGCGCGTAGAGCTCGTTCACGTCGGTCTCCACGCCGGTGCCGACGTTCAGCGGCTGGTCGAGCTCACGCTCCGCGGCGAGCAGGTTCGCGCGCGCCACGTCGCCGACGAAGACGTAGTCGCGCGTCTGCTTCCCGTCGCCGTTCACGGTGCACGGCTGACCGGCGAGGAGCCGTCCGGCGAAGATCGCCACCACCCCCGCCTCGCCGTGAGGGTCCTGGCGAGGCCCGTACACGTTCGCGTAGCGCAACGCGCCGACGCGCACGCCGTGGCTGGCGCGGTAGACGCCGAGGTACAGCTCGCTCGCGGCCTTCGCCGCGCCGTAGTGGGACACCGGGCGCGCCACGTGGTCCTCGCGCGTGGGGATCGCGTCGGTGTCGCCGTACATCGCGCCCCCGGAGGACGCGAAGAGCACCTGCCGCACCGACCCGGCCTTCACCGCCGCCTGCATCACGTTCAGCAGGCCTCCGAGGTTCACGTCGCAGTCGAAGCGTGGGTCGGCCATCGACCGACGCACGTCGATCTGCGCCGCCTGGTGACAGATCACGTCCGGCTTCTCCCGGACCACCGCCTCCACCGCGGCCGCGCTCCGCACGTCGCACGGGTAGAAGCGCGCCGCCGCCGGCACCTGCTCGCGCTTGCCGGACGAGAGGTCGTCGAGGACGGCCACGTCCCAGCCGGCCCCCACGAACAGGTCTGCGATCGTGGAGCCGATGAACCCCGCCCCGCCGGTGATCAGGATCTTCTTCGCCATATCCCCTCGCGCGACCTCCGCACCTCGATGGAACCGCCGTCCGGGACGCTCAGCGCGCCACCGCGGGGGTCGCCTCCGCCGCGACCCGCCCGCGGAACCACGCCACCGTCCGGCGCAGCCCGTCCTCGAAATCGACCTTCGGCTCCCAGCCCAGCCACTCGCGGGCGCGCGAGATGTCGGGGCGGCGCACGCGCGGGTCGTCCTGCGGGAGCGGACGGTGCACGATCGGGCAGCTCGATCCCGCCTCGCGCTGCACCGCGTTCGCGAGCTCCAGGATCGTCGTCTCGTGCGGGTTGCCGATGTTCACCGGCTCTCCGTGCTCGGAATGGAGGAGCCGCCACAGCCCCTCCACGTTGTCGTCCACGTAGCAGAAGCTCCGCGTCTGCGATCCGTCGCCGAACACCGTGAGGGGCTCGCCGCGCAGGGCCTGGGCGACGAACGCCGGCACCGCGCGCCCGTCGTCGAGCCGCATCCGCGGACCGTAGGTGTTGAAGATGCGCGCGATCCGCGTCTCCACCTTCTCGTACCGCCGGTACGCCATCGTGATCGCCTCGGCGAAGCGCTTCGCCTCGTCGTACACCGCGCGCGGGCCGACCGGGTTCACGTTCCCCCAGTACGACTCGCGCTGCGGGTGCTCCAGCGGATCGCCGTACACCTCGGAGGTGGAGCTGAGCAGGAACCGGGCGCCCTTCTCCTTCGCGAAGCGGAGGCAGCTCTCGACGCCCAGGGAACCGACGTGCAGCGTCTCGAACGGATGCTCGAGGTAGTCGATCGGCGACGCCGGCGAGGCGAAGTCGAGCACGGCCTCCACGGCGCCCGGTACCGCGAGGGGCTCGCAGATGTCCCCTTCCACGAAGTCGAAGCGCGGCTCGCGCGCGAGGTGATCGATGTTCCGGCGCGAGCCCGTGATGAGGTTGTCCATCCCGGTCACGGCCCAGCCCTCTGCGAGGAAGCGGTCGCAGAGGTGGCTGCCGATGAACCCGGCGGCCCCGAGGATGACGGCGCGTCGAGCGGGCATGTGAAAGGCTATTTCTTGCCGCCGCCCACGTCATCCAGCGTGAGCTGGCCCGGCAGGTTGGCGCGATACTTCTCGAGCACGAGATCGATGCCCTGGCGGATGTACTCGGCGACGGGCACCTTGGTGCGATCGTTCAGCACCTTCAGCCGCTCGTTCTGCTCGGGCGTGATGTAGATGGTCGTCGAGATCTTCTTGCGCGCCATGGCCTCGGCCGTGAAGGTATGTGACCACGCACGTATCGTCAATCCGTGGCTGGTCGCCCGACGGAGGGAGCGCGCCACGGCCCGTCGGCCACCGGCCGGACCGCGCCGGTCCGCAGGCCCGTGATTCGACCGGAGCTTCGCGCCGGCACGCTGCCCGCAGCCCCGCGCGCGCATGCGTACGACCCCGCCCCTCGCTGCCCTCGCCCTCCTCCTGTGCTCCTGCTTCGCCGGTCCGCGGATCCACGCCCGCGCCCTGGAGGAGGTCCACCGTGGGTACGCCTACCTCCACGACGGCGATCTGGAGCGCGCCGACGTCGCCTTCACGCACGCGCTCGCCTACCACGACGAGTTCCCCGAGGCGCTGAACGGCGCCGGGGTGGTGGCGCATCAGCGCGGCGACCTCGTCCTCGCGCGCCGCCGGTTCGAGCAGGCCCTCCACGCGGCGCCGGAGTTCGCGGAGGCGCTCGTGAACCTCGGCGTGCTCGAGCTCGCCGAGGGCCGGCCCGAGCGCGGGGAGGACCGGTTCCGCGCCGCGCTGCGCATCGACCCTGACCTCCTTCCGGCGCGGCTCGACCTCGCGCGCTCCCTCCTCCACCGCGGCCGTGCCGATCCCGCGCGGCGCGAGCGCCTCTTCGGCGACGCGCGCCGCGAGTACCTCCACCTCCTCGAGTCGCACCCGGACCTCCCCGAGGCACGGGCGGAGCTCGCCTGGCTGGAGCAGGCGGCGCGGCGCTGAGCCGGCGGGCCCGAAAAGAAAACGGCGCCGTTCCCACGGAGGGGATCGGCGCCAGAGCGGCGCTCGCTCTCGAGCGGACGCCGCTTTCGATCGAAGGCTCGATCAGGAACGGGCGCGCTTCGCGAGCAGCTCCTTGCCGTACGCGAAGCCGCGGTCGAACGCCTTCATGTTGAGCTCGATGGTGGACGGCGGGACCGAGTCCTTCACCGCCTCCTTCGCCGCCTGCTCCGAGACGAGCCCGGTGACCGCGGTGAAGAAGCCCACCATCACGATGTTGAGCACCATCTTCTTGCCCAGCTCCTCCGCGATGCGGGTCGCCGGGACCGCGAACACCTTCACCGTGGACGGGAGGCCGGTGGGCTTCACCAGGTCCTCCTCGATGAGGAGCGTGCCGTCCGGCCGGAGCTCCGGCGAGAACTTGGCGAACGCGTCCTGGCTCATCGCCACCATGAGGTGGGGGTTGTGGACGTACGGGTAGAGGATCGGCTCGTCGTCCACAACCACCTGCGCGCTGCAGGCCGACCCGCGCGCCTCGGGGCCGAACGCCTGCGTGAGGCAGGAGTGCTTGCCGTCGAAGAGCGCGGCCGCCTTGCCGATGATGATGCCGCCGAGGATGACGCCCTGTCCGCCGAGACCACCGACCTTGATTTCAGTGACCGCCATGTCCGTGTCTCCTTAGACCTTCGCCACCGGCGTGGTGTACGGGACGAACTTCGACCCGAGAACCTCGCGCATCCGGGCCTCCATCGCCTCCTCGAGCGGCTGGCGCTCGATGTCGACGAACTTCCCGACCACGAGCTCCTTCCTGTAGTCGAGGCCGACGTCCTTCGTGCTGGCGCCGTTCCGGATGACGCTCTTCTCCTGGTAGTACTTCATCTCGTCGAGGCCCTCGCCGAGCTTGTTCCGGCGCAGGTAGAGCGTCGGGCACGGCGCGAGGATCTCGATGAAGCGGAAGCCCTTCTTGTTCAGGGCCTCGCCCATCGTCTTCGCGATCTGGCGCACGTGGTAGGCCGTCCAGCGCGCGACGAACACGCCGCCCGCGGAGGCGACGAGGTCGGGCTGGTTGAACGTCTGCTCGAACGCGCCGTACGGCGTCGTCGACGCGATGGCGGGCTTGAACGTCGTCGGCGTCACCTGGCCGCCCGTCATGCCGTACGTGAAGTTGTTCACGCAGACCACGAGCAGGTTGGCGTTGCGGCGCGCGGCGTGGATGAGGTGGTTGCCGCCGATGGCCGACAGGTCGCCGTCACCGGAGTAGACCACCACCTTCAGCTCCGGGTTCGCGAGCTGGAGGCCGGTCGCGAACGGGATCGCGCGGCCGTGGGTGGTGTGGAACGAGTCGACCTTCATGTACCCAGCCACGCGGCCGGTGCAGCCGATGCCGGACACGACCGCGAGCTTGTCGAGGCTGAACCCCGACTCCTGCAGTTCGTCGAGCGCGCGGGCGAAGCAGTTCACCGTCGTGCCGATGCCGCAGCCCGGGCACCAGATGGACGGCATGCGCTCCGTGCGCAGGTACTTGTTGACGGGATTCTCACGCACGGGCGCGCTCATCGAACGGCCTCCAGGATCTTCGCGGTGATCGACTCGGGGGTGTGCACGGTGCCGCCGACGTGGTGCACGGGAACGGTCTTGCAGCGGCCGTTCACCACGCGCTCCACCTCGAGCGACATCTGGCCGAGGTTCAGCTCGGGGACGACGAACGCCTTCACCTTGCTCGCGAGCGCGGCGATCTGCTTCTCGGGGAACGGCCAGGCGGTGATGATCCGGAACGACCCGACCTTCACGCCCTTCGCCTTCGCCTGCTGGATCGCCTTCTCGGCGACGCGCGACGTGATGCCGTAGGAGACGACGACCACCTCGGCGCCCTCGAGATCCTTCTCCTCCCAGCGCACGATCTGGTCGACGTTGTTCAGGAGCTTGTCGCGGAGGCGGAGCTGCATCTTCTCGTGCGCCGGCACGGTCATCGCGGGGTAGCCGCGATCGTCGTGCGTGAGGCCGGTCACGTGGATGCAGTAGCCGTCGCCCGCCTTCACCATCTCGGGCACGAGGCCACCGTTCGCGTCGAACGGCTTGTACTCGCCGGGCTTCTTGGCGGTCCACTTCCGCTCGGTGACCTTGATGTCCTTCGCCTCGGGGATCACGACCTTCTCGGTCATGTGGCCGACGACCTCGTCGAGCATCACGAGCACCGGCACGCGGTACTCCTCGGAGAGGTTGAACGCCTCGACCGTGAGGTCGAAGCACTCCTGCGGCGAGTTCGGGCAGAGGGCGATGAGGCGGTAGTCACCGTGCGAGCCGAACCGCGCCTGCATCATGTCGCCCTGCGCCGGCTGCGTCGGGAGGCCGGTGGACGGGCCCGCGCGCTGCACGTTGATGTACACGCACGGCGTCTCGGTGATGGCGGCGTAGCCGATGTGCTCCATCATGAGCGAGAAGCCGGGGCCGCTCGTCACCGTGAGCGCCTTCGCGCCGCCCCAGGCGCCGCCGAGGAGCGCGATGGACGCGGCGAGCTCGTCCTCGAACTGGAGGAAGCGGCCGCCGACGTGCGGGAACCGCTGCGAGATCCGCTCCACGACCTCGGTGGACGGCGTGATGGGATAGCCCGCGGCGAAACGGCACCCGGCCGCGATCGCGCCCTCGCTGCAGGCGTGGTCGCCGTCGAGGTAGTGGCTGCCCGTGAGGACTCCGCTGGAATTGGCGTTGGACATGTCGGTCTCCCTACGCCGCGGCGGCGCCGTCGAGCTTCTCGCGGTAGCCGAAGATGGCGAAGTCGGGGCAGTAGAGGCCGCACATGTCGCAGCCGTTGCACTTCTCGGGCTTCGCCAGATACGGCGGGTGGTAGCCCTTCGCGTTGTAGCCCTCCTCGAGGTCGAGCGCCTCGAGCGGGCAGAACTCCACGCAGAAAGCGCAGCCCTTGCAGTTCTCGCGGTTCACCACCACGACGCCCTTGAAGGCCTTCTTCTTGGGCGCGGGTGCGGTCTCGGTCGTCATCGTCACCTCGTGGAGCGCCCGGCAGGACGCCGGGCCTCATCCCTTTCGGGCGACGTGCGTAGCAAATCGCCGCAGGCTCGTCCTGGACGGGGGTCAAGAAATGTGCGCTTTGTACCGACGTTTCAATACCCACTTCGCGGGTCGATATTGTCCGCCTGAAGGCAAAATAAAACCGGCGAAGGCGACGTGCGCCTCCGCCGGTCTCGATGCCCTGCAGCGCGGCGTAGCCGCGCCGTCTAATCGATCTTCCAGTTGTCGGCGCCCGCGAGCAGCTTCGACAGCGGGACGTCGCCCTTCTTCGCCTTCTGCTCGTCGATCATGCCCCAGGTCAGCTCCTCCACCGTGGGGCGGCTCACGTCGCGGAAGACGCCGATCGGCGTGGGGAACCCGGGCCGCGTCGCCATGTTCGCGAGCATGAACGCGAGCGTCGGGTCGTCGCGGCGCGCGTCGTGCACGAGCACGTCCTTCTCGGTGACGCCGTTCTCGCCGACGGTGACGACCTCGAGATCCATCGTCTGCGGGTTCAGCCGGATCCCCTTCTTGTTGTCCTTCCCGAAGAGGAGCGGCTTCCCCTGCTCCATCCGAAGCTGCGCGTCGGCCTTCACCGCCTTGTCGGTCACGTACTCGTACGCGCCGTCGTTGAACACCGGGCAGTTCTGGTAGATCTCGACGTACGTCGAGCCCTTGTGCAGCGCGGCGGCCTTGAGCACCGAGGCCATGTGCGGCCCCTCGATGTCGATCGAGCGCGCCACGAAGGTGGCCCCGGCGCCGATCGCGAGCGCCGGCGGGTTGAACGGCGCGTCGGGCGAGCCGTGCGGCGTCGTCTTCGTCTTCTTGCCGAGCTCGGACGTCGGCGACACCTGCCCCTTCGTGAGGCCGTAGATGCGGTTGTTGAACATGAGGACCTTGAGGTCCGTGTTCCGCCGCATCGCGTGGATGAAGTGGTTGCCGCCGATGGCGAGCGCGTCGCCGTCACCGGTGACGATCCACACCATCAGGTCGGGCCGCGAGATCTTGAGGCCCGAGGCGAAGCTCGGCGCGCGGCCGTGGATCGTGTGCATCCCGTAGTTGTTCATGTAGTACGGGAAGCGCGAGCTGCAGCCGATGCCGGAGATGAAGACGATCTTCTCCCGCGGCACGCCGACGGTGGGCAGGAGCCGCTGCACCTGGTTGATGATCGAGAAGTCGCCGCAGCCGGGGCACCAGCGCGGATCCACGCCCGACTCGAAGTCCTTCTTCGTGTAGGCGGGGACGACGGGGTTCGCGACCACGTTCTGGACGTCGCTCATGGTTGTCTCCGTATCCTTTCCGTGGCCTAGAGCTTCTCGAGGACGAAGCCCACGAGCTCGGCGACCTTGATCGGCTTGCCGTTGATCCGGTTGAACTGCAGCGGGTCGACGCCCGGGTAGCGCATGCGCAGGACGCCGGCGAGCTGCCCGTCGTTCACCTCAGGCACGAGCACCTGCTTGTACGAGCGCAGCACGGCGCCGAGGTTCTTCGGCATCGGGTTCATCCAGCGCAGGTGCGCGTGGGCGACGCTCTTCCCCTGCGCGCGGAGCGCCTCGGCCGCGGTGCGCACCGAGCCGTAGGTGCCGCCCCACGACACGAGGAGCATGTCGCCCTTCGCCGGGCCGTCCACCACGACGTCCGGGACGTCCTCGACCACGTTCGCGATCTTCTGCGCGCGGGTCTTCACCATCCGCTCGTGGTTCGAGCCGTCGTACGAGACCATGCCGGTGAGCGAGTCCTTCTCGAGGCCGCCGACGCGGTGCTCGAGGCCGGGCGTGCCCGGGACCGCCCACGGACGGATGAGCTTGTCGTCGCGCTTGTAGGGCAGGTACTCGCCGCCGGGGCCGTTCGCCGCGGTCTGGTACTTCGGCTCGACCTTCGGGAGCTGCGACAGCTCGGGCACGCGGAACGGCTCGGAGCCGTTGCCGAGGTAGCCGTCGGTGAGGAGGATCACCGGGGTCATCCACTTCACCGCGATGCGCATCGCCTCCATGGCGGCGTAGAAGCAGTCGGCCGGGCTCTGCGCGGCGAGGACCGGCAGCGGCGCCTCGCCGTGGCGTCCGAAGAGCGACATGAGCAGGTCGGCCTGCTCGGTCTTCGTCGGCATGCCCGTGGACGGGCCGCCGCGCTGCACGTTCACGATGACGAGCGGCAGCTCCATGATGACCGCGAGGCCCATCATCTCGGTCTTGAGCGCGAGGCCCGGGCCCGAGGTGGTGGTGCAGGCGAGCGCGCCGCCGAAGGCCGCGCCGATCGCCGAGCCGATGCCGGCGATCTCGTCCTCGGCCTGGAACGTCACGACGCCGTGCTCCTTGAAGTACGACATCTCCTGCAGGATCTCGGTCGCCGGCGTGATGGGGTAGCTGCCGAGGAACACCTGCTTGCCCGTGGTCTTCGCCACGGCGGCGAAGCCGAGCGCGACCGCGGCGTTGCCGGTGATGTTGCGGTAGGTGCCGCCCTGGAGCTTCGCCGCGGGGACGTCGTAGCGGCCCAGCGACGCCTCGGCGGTCTCGCCGTACGCGTAGCCCGCCTGGAACACCTTCACGTTCGCGGCGGCGATCTCGGGCTTCTTCGCGAACTTCTTCTGGATGTTCGCGAGCTGCGGCTCCGGCGGCCGGCTGTAGAGCCAGTACATGAGGCCGAGCGCGAAGTAGTTCTTGCAGCGCGCGACCTCCTTGGACGACAGCCCCGAGCCCGCGAGGGCGAGCTCGGTGAGCTTGCCCATGTCCACCTGGAAGACGCGGTAGTTCTGCTTCAGCGCCTCGTCCTCGAGCGGGTTCGACTTGTAGCCCGCCTTCTCGAGGTTCCCCGCGTTGAAGGCGCCCGCGTTCACGACGAGCATCCCGCCCACGCGCAGGTCGGCGACGTTCGTCTTGAACGCGGCCGGGTTCATCGCGACGAGCACGTCCGGCTGATCGCCCGGGGTGTGGATGTCCTTCGACGCGAAGTTGATCTGGTAGCCGGACACGCCGAAGAGCGAGCCCGCGGGGGCGCGGATCTCGGCCGGATAGTCGGGGAAGGTCGCGAGGTCGTTCCCGGCGAGCGCCGAGGCCTTCGTGAACTCCGTCCCGGTGAGCTGCATGCCGTCGCCGGAGTCACCGACGAACCGGATGGTGACCGTCTCGACGTTCTGGACCGACCGCTGAGTGCTGGACATGTCGCGCCTTGTCTCCTTGGGGGGAGCCGTCATCGAAATGAGGCAGGGCGGGTTATCCCGCCCGCCGTGATGGTGTGTCAAGGTATGCTGATTTGATAAGTCGACTACATTGCGCCAGATCAAGTGTCCCGCGAAGGCTTGAAGATCTTTCCGGGATTGAGCAGCGCCTCCGGGTCGAAGAGCGCCTTCAACTTCTGCTGGAGCTGGAGCAGGTCGGGCCCCTGCTCATAAGGAAGGAAGTCGCGCTTCGCGAGTCCAACACCGTGCTCGCCGGTGATAGTCCCGCGGAGATCGACCGCGGCCCGCACCACCTCGGCCACCGCGAGGTCGACCTCGGGCTTCTGCTCGGCCCGGTCGTACAGCACGTTCACGTGCAGGTTCCCGTCTCCGGCGTGGCCGTAGGTCGCGACGTCGAAGCCGTACCTTCGGCCGATCTCCTTCGCCCGGGCGACCATCTCCGGGATGGCCGAGCGAGGCACGGCGACGTCCTCCGAGAGCTTCAGCGGGTGGATCGCGCGGAGGTTCACCGAGAGATAACGGCGCGTTTGCCACACGTCGCGCCGCTGCGCCTCCGTCTGCGCGACCACCGGCTCGCCCGCGGCGAGCTCCCCCACCGCCTCGGCCGCACGCACCACCTCCGCGAACACCGCGTCGGCGTCGTTGCCATCCGTCTCGAGGATGAGCGCCGCCGCGGCCTCGGCGGGGAACTTGTAGGGCGCCGTCCGCGCGCAGGCGGCGAGCGACACGTCGTCGAGGAGCTCCAGGCAGCGCGGCAGGAGCCCGGAGGCGAGGATCCGGTTCACCGCGCGCGCGCCGTCCTCCACCGACCGGAACGTCACGAGCGCGGTGGCCACCTCGCGCGGGCGCGGCACGAGCTTCAGCGTGATCTCGGTGACGACCCCGAGCGTCCCCTCGCTGCCCACGAAGAGCGCGGTGACGTCGTAACCGGCGACGCCCTTGATGCTCCGCCGCCCGGTACGCACGATCTCGCCGGTCGGCAGCACCACCTCGAGCCCGAGCACCCACTCGCGCGTCACCCCGTACTTCAGCGCGCGGGGCCCACCGGCGTTCTCGGCCACGTTGCCGCCGATGGTGCACATCTCGAGCGAGTTCGGATCCGGCGGGTAGAAGAGGCCGAGCTTCTCCACCTCCTCCTGGAGCCGGCCGGTGATCACGCCGGGCTCGACGCGCGCGACGAGGTCCTCGGGCGAGATCTCGAGGATCCGGTCCATCTTCTCGAGCGACAGCGAGATGCCGCCGTGCAGCGGGAGCGAGCCGCCCGACTTCCCGCTGCGCGCGCCCACCGGCGTCACCGGCAGCCGGTACCGGCGCGCGATCCCGAGCACGGCGCTCACCTCGGCCGCGCTCTTCGCGAAGACGAGGACGTCGGGCGGGAAGACGCCGAGGTCCGACTCGTCCTTGCCGTACTCGGCGAGCTTCTCGCGATCCACCACGACGCGATCGGGATCGAGCGCGCGCGCGAGCTCCTCGAGCACTCCGGTGGCCCTCCTGCCGCTCATCCCTGCCCCTTTCCGCTCGTCACGTTCACCCAGCGGCCTCCACGTTCGTTCCGGATACCGAAGACCTCCACGTTCGTTCCGGTCATCCGAAGACCTCCACGTTCGTTCCGGTCATCCGAAGACCTCCACGTTCGTTCCGGTCATGGCGTCCGGCGCCTCGCCGCAACACCAGACGATCACCTTCGCCACGTCGTCGACCGTCATCTCGGGCGCGAACGACGTGCCCTTCAGCATCGCGGTGTCGACGCTCCCCGGCGACACCGCGAGCACCTGCACACCGTCGTCCCGCAGCTCCTCGGCGAGGCACTTCGTGAGGCCGACGAGCCCCCACTTCGACGCGTTGTAGGCGCTCGCGTTCGCCGTCCCGAGCGTCGCCGAGATCGACGCGACGTTCACGATCCGGCCATGCCCACGCGCGCGCATCCCCGGGATCGCCGCGCGCGCGCAGAGGAACGGTCCCACCAGGTTCACGTCGAGCGTGCGCCGGAAGTCGGCGGGATCGAGCTCCTCGGCGCTGCCGCGCACGAGGATGCCGGCGTCGTTCACGAGCACGTCGCAGCTCCCCACCGCGCGCGCATGCTCCGCGAAGAGCCGCGCCACGTCCTCCTCGCGCGCGACGTCGCCCGCCACCGCGAGGACCGCGTCGCCGGCAGTGACCACGCGGTCGAGCTCGGCGCGGGTCCGCGCGAACACCGTGACGCGCGCGCCGGCGCGGGTGAGCGCCCGCGCGGCCGCGGCGCCGATCCCGCGCCCGCCGCCGGTGACGATCGCCCCTGCTCCTTCGAGCTTCACGACCTCGACCTCGATCGCGACGCGGACCTCGACCTCGAGCGCGACCCCGTGCGCGATCCCGGCCTCGCTCCCCCGCCTCCCGACTGCGCCGCTCGCACGAGCCCGAGGAACCGGTCCTGCATCCGCGGATCCTCCTCGAGCACGCCCAGGAACACCTGCGCGTGCGCCCGCGCCTCCCGCCGCCGCTCACCGCGCACGGACAGGCAGAACTGCTCCGCGTCGAGCACGCACGCCGCGCCGCGCGCGCCGAGCTCCCGCACGAGCGCCTCGGCCACGTCGCGCGCGAGGTCCTCCTCGAGCACGAGCCGATGGGCGAGCGCGTCCACGAGCCGCGCGATCTGCCCGAAGCCCACCACCCGCTCCCCGGGCACGTAGGCGACGTGCGCGACGCCGCGCGAGGGCAGGAGGTGGTGCGGGCACATGGAGTGGAAGTCGATGCCGGTCACTGCGACGAGCGCGCGAGAGGTGGCCGGCATCGAGTCGGCGAGGATCGCCGCTGGATCCTGCCGGTAGCCATCGAGCAGGTCCTCCCTCCAGGCCTCGGCGACCCGCCGCGGCGTCCCCGCGAGATCCGACGCGGCCCGCACCTCGCGCGGCAGCTCCAGCGCGTCGAGGAAGGCCTCCACCGCGCCCGCGAGCTCGGCGGACTGGCCCTTGCGCTTCGGCGCGCGGCGGCTCACCGGCCCGGACCCCGGTACGTCACCGCGCAGCCGGGGATCTCGTAGAGCCTCACCTCGCACAGCCCAGGCACGTGCCCCTCGAGCACCTCCCAGATCCAGCGCGCGATGTTCTCCGCGGTCGGGTTGTCGAGGAAGTCGTTCAGCGTGCGGTGATCCGCCCGCGAGAGGACGTGCTCCTGCACGAGTGCCTGCACCGCGCCGAAGTCGGCGATCATGCCGGTGCCCGGATCCACCTCGCCCTCCAAGCCCACGATGAAGCGGTAGTTGTGGCCGTGCATGCGGAAGCACGGCCCCTCGTACCGCGGCAGCCGGTGCGCGGCGGCGAAGTGGAACTCGACGTCGAGGCGCATGCGCCGGCGGTCGAGGTAGTCGATTCCCATGGCCCACGTTCATAGCGCGGACCGGGGCGGGGCGCTCCGGGACAGTCGCTCGTGGGGCACCGTCCCAGATCTCCCCCCCCCCCCCCCCCCCCCCCC
>Ga0306924_10003184_pt1 | contig 15740 bp, 16 predicted proteins | sample sta12Can44000111_FD_203756 | JGI IMG/M metagenome (GOLD analysis project Ga0306924, IMG submission 203756) | Lab enrichment of tropical soil microbial communities from Luquillo Experimental Forest, Puerto Rico - statanox.12C.anox.44.000.111 (v2)... | ecosystem: Environmental > Terrestrial >... | reverse complement strand
TCAGAATGAAGACTTGCGATTTCCCTTCCTTAAGGACGAACTCTCCGGTCACGCCGCCCTGTCCGTCCTGCTTCAGGGGCACCCCGGTAGAAAGAGTAAAGGTCAGCTTGCCTGCATTGAAGCTCGCACCATTGGTGTCGAGGAGAGTTTCGTGGCTCTCACGTCCGTAGTTGAAGGCAGGGCGGCAATGGAGCAAGAGTCGCACCGTCCCCTTGACGCAGTGGATGCGGCGGCAGAGATGGCGATTCCAAGGTGAGTCGGCAGGAAGCCCTACAGGCATGAAATCTTCCAGTTCCGCGATTCCATCGGGAAGCAAGAATCTCGTCACCAGGATGTTGGTGGAAGGCCAGTAGAACTGTTTGTGCCGTGCTTGATCGCCATCTGGGCAAATCTGAAAGCGGCCGCCCTTGGTGTCATCCAAAATTGCCGCAAAGAGGCTCGGGGAATCGAAGTGCGGATAGCAGTACCAGTCGATCGACCCGTTCATGCCAACCAGGGCGACCGTGCGCATGTTACCGATGATGCCGTAGTTCTCGATGGGCTGATAAGACATCGGTCTATCCTCTCACAACAACGGGGCTTCTCATTCAGCACGAGGGCTTATCTTGCGACTTCGGAGCATCGCGCTCAAAATCCGCTGCTCAAACGCCAAAAGACTTGCCGTCGCAATCCGCAACGAACGACCGCACGATCGTATCCAACTTTTGGACTCTTTTGGAAGAGAATGCCAAGCTGCAGAGCCGCTTCCCGGTTTAGGGTGTGACGGTAACCACCTTTTTCTAACGGCTTGTTCTCTTCTCAAACGATTCGAATTGTCGGATTGCCGGTTATTTAACTGGCATCTTTCGCAAGACTCAAATCGACGGAATAGTCCGTTTTTCGTCCGGGCGGATTGCCAGCCACCATCCAACCAGAGCGCTTCCAATCGATAGCCCGGCACAACAGAATAGAACTACGCGGAATCCGGAAGCAAAGCTTTCAGAGATTGCGCCCCGGATCGCCACAATCGTGTTCGCGTCAAGGCCCTCAGGTGGTTCAAGGCCGGCTAGCTCAACCTCTCTCGAACGGATATCCTGAACAATATTCGACGGCAGTCTAAGGTTCGCAAGACTTTGTTTTAAGTGGGAATCGAAGTTTTCCATCATTACACTTCCAAATACGGCGATCGCCAGGACTCCCGCTACGCGGGCAACCGCATTGTTGATCCCCGACGCGGTTCCCGCCTGTTGCTGGTCGACAGAATTCATGACCACCGTCGTGAGCGGCGCTACAGTGACCGCCATTCCCAAGCCGAACACCAACGAGGCGGGAAAGTCCGTTTTCCAGTAACTTCCTCGGGCGTGCATTTCGGCAAACAGCACGAAACCGAGCGCGACAATCAAAGGGCCGACTACAAGCGGGACCCTTGCACCATAACGGTTAACTAACCCACCGGACCATCGCGACAGAAGGAACATTAATAAGATCATTGGCAACATCGCGGAGCCGGTTGCCGTTGCCGAGTACCCTTGCACTTGGATTAGGTCCATCGGGAACAGAAAGAAGAAGATCCCAATTGTAGCGTAGAGAAACATCGTGAGAAGGTTCGCGCCGAGAAACGCACGAGACCTGAAAAGCGTGAGCGGCACCATCGGCGATAGCGAGCGAGCTTCAACCACCAAGAAAACGCCGAGAAAGAGCAAGCCGCCGGACAAGCTTGCCAATACCAGCGGGCTTGCCCAGCCCAGCCTCGCGGATTCCAGAAATCCGGTTACTACGCCGGCCAGCCCCACTGTAGCGAGCAGTGCCCCTAACCAATCAACCCGCTTGGCGTCCCCACCACGGCTTTCCGGCACATGGCGAAGAGAAATCGCCACGACGGTAACTGCTAGCGGCACGTTCAACAGGAAAGCCCAGCTCCAGGAGGCATATTGAATGAGCCATCCGCCAAGGAGCGGTCCGAAAGCGGTGGTTATCGCCGTGAAGCCGGACCATGTACCAATCGCTTGGCCGCGGGACGCTTCGTCGAAACACGAGCTAATTATTGCGAGGCTGCCCGGAACCAGCAATGCGGCACCAATCCCTTGCACGCAACGTGCGGTAATCAGTTCGTGGATGCTGGAGGCGAAACCGCAAGCTGTTGATGCTGCGGCGAATACTAATACACCGGTGAGGAACATCCGTCGGCGTCCAAACAAGTCTCCAAGAGCGCCGCCGGCAAGAATCAGCGACGACATGAAAATTCCGTAGGCCTCGACTACCCACTGCACATCGACAACGCTCGCGTGGAATGTTGCCTGGAGTGTGGGAACCGCAACATTAACGACCGTCCCGTCAATGAAAGCCATGCTCGAGCCCAGGATGGTCGCCGCCAGGATCCACGGTCCTGCCGCGGTTACTCGTCGTTGGACGCGCACCCTCCCTGACGCCATTACGCCTTCATCGCATGGTGTTTTCATGAACCTACGGATGCGTCGGTCTACGGGTTTGGTGCGAATTACGCGAAGGGCGGCAGGCTACGGTCGCGAAACGTCTTTCTTTGGTGCCGCTTGAACCGGATTCGGGGTGGTCGCGCCTGGTCCCGACACCTCTTCGTCCAATGGCTCAACCGTTCGTCCTCACCGGGCCTATAGCCGGCAATTCGTCCTGATGCTCCGCGACTTCCAGATTCGTCTGGACTCGCTCGCAATCACCTCAAACGCCCTGGAAAACGTCGCCGATGAAGTCTTAGGGCCCCTAACGTGGGCGCCGCACTTTGCGTCTGAGGCGACGGTAGGGTTACGGCGACGATTTCGTCGAGCGGTTTGCCTTGTTTCTCGGCGGCAGCGCGAATATCAGGATCCTTCGCTCTGCAAGGGAGCCGCCGGTCGTGGATGACCCGATACCCGTGCTGAGGAAGAACAGCGTCTGCGTGTCCCAATCGCCGGCTGAGAGCGGCCGGCCCTGCGTATAAAAAAAATGGAATTTCATGACTTCCAGGGCTTTTTTATATATCATGGGTGCGCCTAGCCTTCGGTTAACTGCTATTTGGGGGGAATGGCGAGCTTAGCAAGGGCGGCAATCGTAGGCTCCCAGCTGAAGGTGCGCTTTCAAAACGTTCGCGGCGAAGGTCCCTTCGTTGTGAATTGCGGATTCTTGTAGACCCATGGGCTCTAAAAATCCACATCTCTTCTAGTGCGAGAGGGCGAATTTATGCCGGCGCGCAACGGTCAATGCATCAACCTCGGCCTTTGTCACAAGGCCGATAGCAAGGAATTGCTTACCATCCCTGAGGGCAAGGACTTTTTTTGCCCAGAGTGCGGCAAGCCTCTGCGGCCGGCCGGCGCTTTGCCGCGCAAGCTCCCGCTCAGCCTCGTCTTCGGTATCGCCACGGGCCTCGTCCTCACTGTCCTCGGCTACTTCCTCTGGGCCAGGTCACATTCAAGCGGCATCGGGTCAGCATCCGCAAGTTCTGGAACCGTGGTTCTTCGGATTAGCGGGTCGAATACGATTGGCGCTGCCTTAGGGCCGGCGCTTGCCGAAGAGTTTCTAAGGGAGCGTCAAGGTGCCACGAGCGTCAAAACCGTGCGTGGCGACAAGGAAGACGAGGTCCGCGTACAAGGAATTTTGCCGGGCGAATCCGTTCCCAAGGCCATCGAAATTCACGCGCATGGTTCGGCCACAGCATTCGAAGATTTGAGCAAGTCCCTGTGCGACGTTGGAATGTCATCGCGCAAAATCAAACCAGAGGAAGCAACCAACCTCGCGACCTTCGGTGACATGACATCGGCTGCCTCCGAGCATGTCGTGGGGCTCGACGGAATCGCCGTTATTGTGAGCAAGGCCAACCCGGTGCAGTCGTTCACAAAAGACCAGATTGCGCGCATCTTCGCGGGTGAAATCGCGGATTGGCAGCAGTTGCACGGTCCGACCGCGCCAATCAACGTCTACGCGCGTGATGACAAGTCCGGAACTTACGACACGTTCAAGGCGCTGGTCCTCAGCGGCAAGAAACTTGTCCCTAATGCCAAACGCTTCGAGGATAGCCGTGAACTCTCCGACGCCGTTGCCAAGGACCCTAACGGGATCGGTTTTATCGGCCTCCCTTACGTACGGGACGCAAAGGCCGTTGCGGTGTCAGAGAACGGGACACGCCCTTTCCTGCCCAACCATTTCACGGTTTCGACCGAGGACTACGCGCTCTCTCGCCGCTTGTTTCTCTACACCGCGGTGAGTCCCACAAACGATCTGGCGCGCAAATTCGTGGACTTCGCCCTGTCTCCCCACGGTCAGGAAATTGTTGAGAAGATGGGTTTCGTCGGCCAGAACGTGGCTCCCACTCAGGGCACGACGATTCCGAGCGATGCCCCTGATCGATACAGACAGCTCACGACGGGCGCCACCCGACTCTCACTGGATTTTCGTTTTCGGACCGCCAGCTCAGACCTGGATAACAAGGCGCTGGCCGACCTCGACCGGGTCGTCACTTTCCTGACAGACTTGCACTACTCGGGGCAGAACATTTTGCTCTTTGGTTTCGCCGACAGCACCGGCGCCGCTCAAGTAAACGATGCGCTGTCGAAGAACCGCGCGTCTGCCGTAGCGCAGCAGTTTGAACAGCGTGGCGTCAATGCCTCAGCTGTGATCGGCCTCGGTTCTCAGCTCCCCGTGGCCTCAAACGAAACGGCCGAAGGCCGCGAGAAAAACAGGCGCGTCGAGATCTGGCTGAAGAGGTAACTCCGCGCACCTCCGAACGCAGTGAACCAGGTGTCCATCAAGCATTCTCTGACGTCAGTTATGTCGTGCAACTGGTCAGCAATATTCCGAACCAAAACAGCCAGAAACCCGCCGCAAAGCAGTAGCTGCCCGTTCGTCTCACCCCGCATCTTTCTGGCCGGGAGCGCTTGCCCGGACCACGCTACCGCCGATATCTCCCGAGGTCGGAACGATACCCTCCCGCCGCGGCGCACTCAACCCGCTAACGGTTCGTGGTCGGAGCGAAAGTTACTCTGACGGACTCAGGCGGAATCGGCTGTGGGGCCCGCAGCGCGATGGGCGTACCCCAACTGGTACGCCGTTTCGAGCCTCTTCCATCAGTCCGCTGGCACGTTGTCCTCTCGCCGGTCAGACGCCGCTGCAGGGTCCGTACGCTAAGCCGCAATTCGCGCGCCCCGTCGCGCAGCGCCGGGCGCCGCCCTGCCAGCAATGGCTTCAGCACGCCCTTCACTTTTGCAGGACCGCTGGAACCGAAAGGCCCATATCCTCGTCTTCCTAGTTGCGGTAGTCGCCGGGCTTCAGCCCGGTTCTCCATCCTTACTTCAGCGATGCCATGTCGATCACGAAGCGATACTTCACGTCGCTCTTCAGCAACCGCTCGTACGCTTCGTTGATCTGCTGAATGCGGAGCACCTCCACATCCGCCGTGATTCCATGCTCGCCGCAGAAATCCAGCATTTCCTGCGTCTCGCGGATCCCGCCGATCGCCGAACCCGCCAGGCTGCGCCTCTTCATCAGGAACCCGAACGCGGCTACAGGCAGCGGACGTTCTGGCGCCCCTACGAGCGTCAGCGTTCCATCGCGTTTCAGCAGGTTCAGATAAGCGTTCAGATCGTGGTTCGCCGAAACAGCATCCAGGATGAAGTCGAAGCTCGCCACCTGCTTTTGCATCTCCGCATCATTCTTCGATACCACCACCTCGTCCACGCCCAGCCGCTTCGCGTCTGCGCTCTTGTTCGGCGACGTCGTGAACAGCACCACGTGCGCTCCAAACGCCTTCGCGAATTTCACGCCCATGTGGCCCAGTCCGCCAAGCCCCACAATCCCCACCTTCTTCCCTTTGCCCACGTTCCAGTGGCGCAGCGGCGAATACGTTGTGATCCCCGCGCAAAGCAGCGGCGCGGTTGCGGCCAGTTCCAACTTCGCCGGCACCCGCAAAACGTACTTCTCGTCCACCACGATACTGTCCGAGTAACCTCCATACGTCACGCCGTCGAGATGCCTGTCGGGGCCGTTGTACGTCAGCACCATCCCGTTCTCGCAGTATTGTTCGAGTCCTTCAAGGCAGCTCGCACAGTGTCGGCAGGAATCCACCATGCACCCCACCGCCACCAGGTCGCCTTCCTTGAACTTATTCACGCCCGTGCCCGCTTTCACTACGCGTCCCACTATTTCGTGTCCGGGCACGCAGGGATAAACGGTCGGCATCGCGCTTTCCCACTCGTTCCTCACCGTGTGCAGATCCGAGTGGCACACGCCGCAATACAGTATTTGAATCTGTACATCCTGCGGTCCCGGCGCGCGGCGCGGAACTGTGAAAGGCGCCAGCGCCGCCGTTGGACTCGCCGCTGCGTAGGCACGCACGGTGAAAGTCGCAGTGCTTTTCGAAGGGGCGGCTTCCGTTACGGTTTTCTGTCGAGCAGCTTCGCTCATGGTCGATTCCTCCTGGGGCGGTCAACACAAGCTTAGATGCGGCGGGACCCGAACGCACTAGGAAAACGCACCATTGTACTTGCACTTCCCTCCATCGCCAGCGGGCTCCACCGCGAGCCCCGCCGGTTGCACCCTCGGTTGGCTCTCGAGGGTGGCTCCTGGGGTGCTCTTCCCCTCCCCGTTAATTCTCGCTTCCTTGCTGTCAATGAGGATCAACCTGGCTGCTTTGATTGCCGCTGAGGCTTTGCCCGGCAGCCAGGCCTTGGCGCCCCCTTTCCGGGTTCGTCATCCCGAGCCAGCCTGCGGCAGGCGGGCACAGCGAGGGCTCTTTCTCGGTTTTTTGCGGCTGCGTGCCACACGGAAAAACTTGCTTTTTACCATCCAATTAGTGTTATAGTTTTAAAATCAATATTAGACCTAGTTCACCTGCCTAATTAGGGAATCTGTCGTGGGGGCCTGATGCCAGACTGGGTACTTCTCCGGCAACTCGACAAGCTCGAACGCTTGTTTCTCCGCCTACCTTGTCTGCACCAGCTCGACGATTGTCCTCACTGCAAAGCCCTGAAGACCGTCAAGAACCTCAAGGTCTACGCCGCCGACAAACCGTCTCGCAAGCCCGTCGAGCAGCCGACCCATCGCGGATGAGTTGCTGCGGCACCTCTCTTGACAATCCGGCCCTCTATTACTAGCTTCTTTCCCCAACGCCACTTCCAGGAGCACCTCCGATGGACCTTCTTCAAAAGCAGCGCGCCGCTGTCGCCGATCACATCCGTCTCGAAAACGAACACCGGTGGGCCGACGTTCCACCGACGCTCGTTCAGGATGATCGCGCCTTCTTTGATTTCGTGCCTTTGGGGCAGTTCAACGGAGCGGAAGGAGTTCGACAGCTTTATCAGACCATCGCCACGGCTTTTCCGGACCTGCACATCGAAGTCACCGCTGCTTACGATGTCCCAGGCTGCTCCATTCGCGAAGGATTCCTCAGCGGCACGCATAACGGCGATTACCTCGGCATTCCCCCGAGCGGCGTCTCTATCCGCATCGCCTTCGCCGCATTCTTCGTCTTTGATCAAACCTCCGCCGACCTCCTCGGTGAGCGCCTCTACATGGATCACGCTGCCGCCACCCAACAACTCCGGGCAGGAAAATCCGCCGCCGCACCGTAGCCGGGGCGCCTTCTCTTCGTTAGCCGCCGCGTCAGGCCGGCTCCATCCGAACTCAGCCCGTCACGGCTGGGTTTCACTCCGAAGCTCCGCTTTTGCTGATTACCGATCACTGATTACGGGTCAGCGACTCCGGTTCGCCGCCGCGCCATCATTGTCTCCTGAGCACGGCTCTTGCCTCTTCCGCGTACTTGTCATTCGACGGCTCCTCGCCCCGCGACTTGCGCGACCGCAACACGTCTAGGCAAACCCGCGCCACTACTGTCGTCAGCCATGCACCGAGATTTTCGATCCTGCCGGCGTCCGAACGGCTCAAGCGCAGCCAGGCTTCTTGGACCGCGTCTTCCGCCTCTCCGAGCGATCCGAGCATGCGATACGCCACGGCTCGCAAACGGCTCCGGTTTTCTTCGAATCGCTCGGCCAGCCATTCTTGTGGGTTCATGCCGTCGCGTTCCTCCTTCACGCGATGACCGGCTTCATATCCACCACCGGCGTCCCATCAATCGCTTCGATCGGTTCGACCCTCAAACGATTCCGCGCGATCTCTAGCACTCTAACCGGGTGAAGTCCGAGCGGGTTCGGCCGGTCCGGAGATCGAGTCGCGAAGACGCCCGTGAGCGCGCGTTTTGGATCGCTCCGCGGATGCACTTGCAGCACATCACGATCCCCCTGGTGAAACCAGGTGATGACCCAAATCTCATCGCCGACTCTCATGCGATGCAGTCCGGCCGATGCCCAAGGTTCGATCTCGATCCATGCGTCCGGAGCGCCCTCCGATCCTTGCTTCGGCGCTTCGCTCCTCTTTTTGAGAGTCGAGCGAATCACCCCGATCGCCCGCAGATAAAAACGCCCGCTTCGTTTTGGTTTCATGTTTCCTTCTTACGACGATAAGGTGCGGACGGAAAAGAGAATTTCCAGCGCACGGCTCGGCAGCCGTAGCGCCCACGGAATCACCGCGAGCGCCGCTAAGAGGTTGTTGCCGCCACGTGCCCGCTCCTCACAACATGAGAAGCGGCGGCCCGTCAACAAGTATGCCGGGTAGCCCACGCGCATGATGGTCTCGACCGTTTTTTTCTGGCCTACGGATTGCGCCGCCCCAGCGGATCGCAGCGGGAACGCCACCAATACCGTAGCCGTCCAATGACCAGTCGTTTTCAATCTCAACCCGTCTCCTTGCGCATAATTTGATCCGTCACGACTCTGACTAAGGAGGTCCGGCGGATGTGACCGGACCGATCACTAAACCGCTGGCATCGTCCGGAACATCTTAAGCCTCCTGCTTCGCAGTGCGGGACCCCAGCATGCGATTCGCGACCGCACGCAGGGCACTCGCTTGGCCTCAAGGGTCTGCGCCAACCATTCCGCTTGCCTCGAAAAGGCGTTTTGATCGGTCACATTTCCTCAACGAGCTTCGTCATGGTGGTGGTGGCGCACGGTTCTCACTCGGCGTGAAAAGGAGGCTTCAGGTCATGAACCACGGTATCAGAACCATCATCTATCCGGTCAAAAACGCGGGCCGCGCAAAGGGCCTTTTCGGCAAACTGCTGGGCAGCGAGCCTTATGTTGACCAGCCTTTATTATGTCGGCTTTAGACTTGGCGAACAGCAGATCGGCTTGCTTCCCAACGGGCACGTCACGGGAGTGAGCCGGCCGCTCGGGTATTTCCATGTGGACGACATAAAGAAATCGCTGCAGGCCCTGGTGAACGAAGGTGCGGAAATTCAGCAGCCGGTTAAGGATGTCGGCGCGGGCAGGCTCGTCGCAGCGGTCAAGGATGCCGACGGCAATCTCATTGGCTTGCTTCAAACCGCCTGACCGCTTCGGCCGCGGAATTGAAGTACGGCGTCGGCATTCGCGCACTCGGCTGCACGGAACTTTTTCAAAGTTGTGGGGATTGCCGCCTGGTTAACCACGCACCCGATCACGGTGCACGTCCTCGAAGCGACCGTCGGGAGCGAGCCACAGGTCGCTATTTTGGGGCGAAGAAGAGGTAGTCCGCGGTGTACGGGACGCGAACTTCTTTGTCGACGTGAGCTTTGTCGCAGCCGTCCGCGGGAGCCTTCCCTCCCTTGGTATTCAGCCGCTGGATCGAGGTGACTTTCGTGAGCGCGCCTTCGCCGCCGCTATGGCTCGCAACCGAGACCAGCAACCACGGGATTGAATCCTTCTCGGGCGAAGGATAATTGGCCGCCGCTTTCCCCGTGATGCGGCTGCCGTCGTTCGCTTCCCACGTCGGTCCGGTGTAATGCTTGCCGAACGGCTTCCCGTCTTTGCCGGTGAGCTGGGCCTCGACGCCCTTGAGCGTCCAGGCGAATTGCGCGCCATCCGCCTTGCAGCTGTAAATCTGCTCTCCCTTCGCGTGCACCTGCGAAAGAAGCTGTTCATTGGCGGGCGGCCGCAATGTTTCCGGCGTCGATTGCGCACTCGTTACGAAAACCGCTGCAAGGAACATCGTAAACCCTGTAAGAGCAGGGATGCATCGACGCATGGTGGTATCTCCCTCAAACAACCGCCGTGAGCGAAGGAAGGATACCACTTTACCGCTTCTTTCACGTGCTTCGATTTGTTCATAACGGCTACGGCGGCGAAGGCAGCGTTCCCGGCCATTCGGTCACGAAGAACCGTTCGTTCGGGCCTCGCTCGAGCGCCGGAGCGTACAGTCCCAAAAACTCGCGGTGCCACCACATCCCCGTTGAGCGCTTGGTGGCAAGGTCCGTGAACCAGTATTGCCACAGCACGGCGCGAATGTGTTGCGGCGGTCCCTGCGGAAACGGATTGCTCGCGAACAATGCGAGCACTTGCGGATCGCCTGCGAGCAGCAGCTCCTCGGTATGAAGCACGAAGGTGTTTTCGCGCCAGTAGCCGAGTGAGGCGAACCACAAGTTCCAATCAAAACGAGGCTGGTATGGCGCGTAAATGCGCGGCGCGGCGGCAGGATTTTGCGGCTTATTCCGGAAGGGGTAAGCGATCCAGTTCTCGGCGTCGTTGGATCCTTGAAACTCAATCTCAAATCGCTTCCAGGTCATGCGCCCAAACAAGCCGTATTGGTTGGCCACACGAAAGGGCTCGAGAAGAGCCACCGGTTTTGACGGTAGCGGAACACCGCGAAAAGCCCGGGCCAGGAGAAAAAAGACGTTCGCATAAAGAATCCACGCGAAGAGAAAGCCCGCGACCCAAAGACCTGCGGCCGATGCAAACTCCCGCGCACGGACGCCGAGCGGGATGGTGGCGGCTTCCGGAACCGGCACCACCTCCGCCCCTCCGGAATTCGCGCTCCCGGGATTGGCTCCCGTGGCGTTCAGGTCTGGTTCAACGAGCTCTTTTTTTCGCTCTTCGCTGGCTTCACGAACCTGTTTCAGATTTTCGCAAACTTCCCTGGCCCACCCTGCGGGCAGGAACTGCACGAGAAACCGGTCATCGAGCAGAAGGAAGCCGAGAGACAGGACGATGTAATTCAAGAAGGCGTAGTTGGCGGTCAGGATGATGCCGATTTGAAGAAACGTCACAGTAAAGAAGCAGACGATGCGGAACAGCCGCGGAAGGAAGACCATCCACACAACCAGCAGCTCGACGCCCACCGTCATCGCGGCGCTTGCCGCGTGGAACCAGTGCGGCAGTTGCTGGGCGTACCAGCCGATCCACGTCGGCAGCGGGCCGTTCTGATAATACTGGTCCATTGCGGTGAAGTCTCGCCACGACGGATCTCCTCCAAAATATTTCGCGAAGCCAGACTCGAAATAAATCGTGAACCAGAGCAGCCGCAGGAGGAAAAGACTCGCGCGAGAAGGAGGTTCGCTCGCTCCCCAGCCGGCACGAAATCCGCCGGGAGCAAAAAAGAAACTGACAAACCCGGCCGTGAGCAGCATGCCGTCCGATTGATAGCCGGAAAAATCCTGCGCCGCCGAAACAAACGAGAGGAAGAGCACGAAACAGGTCACGAGCATCGCGCGCGACCAGATATTCAGCAAGAGAAGCAGTGAGGCCAGCATGCCGATCCAGCAAAGCGCGAGCAACGCTCGGTCGCTGCTATCGAGCCAGAGAACCGTGGGCGCATACCAGTAACGCGAAGCTCCGAGAAAATTTGCTACGTCCTTGAGAAAAACGCCGGCAGGCAGAATTCCGCTGGGACCGAGCAGGCCGCGAATTTGAAACACCAGGGAGTAGAACGCCGAAAAATAGATGAAACCGAGCGCCCGCAAAAAGAGCCAACGCGGAAGTAAATATCCTGGCGGACCCGCGGGACAGGGACCGGCGCACCAGCAGAGAAAGCGTGGCTTCCAGGGGTTCATGGGCAGAAATCATAACGCCAGGCGCGTTCGTGGAGTCGAGACGCTTGGGAGTCCCGGCAGAGGAGATATCAAGCTGAGGCGTCACGGACACAGAAAACAAAGAACTTAGCTACATGTCTGCTCTGACCACGAACCGGGAGGACCTAAGCCGCTTAGTCCTACTCCGGTTTTGGTACTTTACAAACCCTTGACAACGAATCATTTTCGACTTTCAATCTCCTAGACGCCTGGGGCGCCGAAGTACCAGCAGCCGACTGACCGCAGCAGCGGCTCCTGAGCTTACCCCGTCGGCAGCTTTTCATTTCCTTTGCCCAGCCTTCGAAGAAGCGGCCGACAATGTTGATTCCGTTCCAAAGCTATGAATTATGAGTACTGAACGCCGCCAACAAGCCAGAAAAGTGCCGAAAGACTTCACGTATATTCGCGTCGGAGAAGATTCCGGCGGGCGCGTGCTGAATGTCTCTGAACAAGGGCTGTGCTTTGAAGCGTTGTCGCCGATTCGCTACACCGAGTCGTTTCCCTTCTGGCTCTCGTTCAATCTGATCGACCGAATCGACGGCGAGGGCAGCGTCGTCTGGGTCGATACCGCCAAGCGAACCGCGGGGATCCGTTTCATGGAGCTCAGCGAATTCGCGCGCGAGCAGATTCGCGCCTGGATGACTGACACGCTTACGGAGGAAGCGGCACTCAGCATGGAAGGCACGGAAGTGATCGAATTGCCACTGGGCGGCTCCGAAACGGCGGAGTTGCCGGTGTCAAAGTGGGAGAAACGGGCGTCCGCTTTTCGCCCCGAGCTTGCGAACGTTGCGGAACGCCCGGACGCACCTGCGTTGTCTGCCGAAGACACGACCGTCGGGGAAGATGGCCGTGAAGAATGGGAGAGCTTGCCGGCACGTGAGGAATCGTCGGAACTGTCTGAGCTTGTGCCTTTGCGGCGTCATCTCACGGCGGCGCGAATGCAATTTGTCCGGGGAATCTTGGTCGGGGTAGGAGTTGGAGCCATAATCGTGCTGCCCCTGTTTAAATACATGAGCATGCGGCAGAAAGATGCGGTTGAAATTCCGGGAACGACAACCACGGTGAGCGCGGGCTCTCTGACGGAACCGCCTTTGTCGAGGCCTGTGTTGGAGGTTCCGAAACCGCTGAGTGTCACGCCTACGCCAGTTGGGAACAAGTCGCGAGCGGGTGGGACGAGCACGTCACGCGGCAATTCTGGTGACCCGCTTGGCGGCAGGCAGCCCCTGGCAGCTCCGGCAAATTCTCCCGGAGTGCAAGCGGAATCCGTCGTGCGGCCTGAAGCGAATTCGCCCACTAATACTCAAGCCGCCCCGGGCGCGGCCCCGTCGCCAGCTCACGCCAATACCGCTCCCGTCCAGACCACGCCTCCCGCGAATCGCGAAGTACAACGCGCGGTTGAGGACGGCGCCACGGTCACGGCCAGTACCGTCGCAGCCCCGCCGGCTGCGGGCACGGCCGCGGGGAGCCCGGAGGTGCGCCGCGGAAACACGGCCCAGCCACCGCCGCTCGGAGGCGACGTCAGGCCGCCTAAGCTGATCAAATCGAGCATTCCTGCTTATCCGTCGCTGGCGAGGACTCAGCGTGTTTCAGGCGATGTTCAGCTGGACGCATTGGTCGACACAACCGGCAAGATTGGCGACGTGAAGATCTTGTCAGGTCCTCTGCTTCTTCAGCGGGCCGCCGCAGATGCCATCAGGCAGTGGAAGTACACCCCTGGAATGCTTGACGGCATACCAACCCCAATGCACGTCACCGTCGTTTTGAAATTCCGCATTCCCAATTAGTAATTCCCCTGCGTGCTTGCCCTGCATCGAATGCCGCGTCAGATGTGGCAGGATTCCGCGCCGCGCCTTTCGAGATAGCGCTGATGGTACTCCTCAGCGCGCCAGAAAGGACTCGCAGGTGTGATCTCGGTAGCGATGGGCCGGCGGAGCTTGCCGCTTGCTTCGAGCGCCTGCTTGGACTTTCGCGCGGTGGCTTCCTGCTCGGGCGAGTGGTAGAAAATTGCGGTGCGATACTGCGTGCCGAAGTCCGGACCCTGACGGTTGACCTGCGTGGGGTCGTGAATCTTCCAGAAGATGTCGAGTAATTGTTCGTAGGTTACTTTTGACGGATCAAAAGTAACTTGCACAACTTCGGCGTGGCCGGTGCGATCGCTGCAAACATCCTTGTAACTCGGATTTTCGGTATGGCCTCCGGAATAGCCGGAGACGGCATCGAGCACGCCGGGAACACGGCGGAAAGCGGCTTCAACGCCCCAAAAGCAGCCCGCGCCAAATGTCGCGATCTCAGACATGGATTTTTCCCTTCGAGTATTGTGTATGGATTGCACACGCGGTTAGATGCGCCGCCCACGAGTTGAGATTCACTGACTTACCAGGTCAAGTCTATTCAAGTGTGCCCAAGATGTCGCCCGCTTCCCTCCGCTGCGAGCCGCGAACGACGCGGCTCGCCGTTCGGCATGACCGTCCTGGGAATATGCGTGGGACTAAGACGCTTTCTTGGGGGCTGGCTTGGCGGCGCTGAGCTCGGTGAGTTTCTGCTGCGCCGGCCCCTTGTAGGGAGTGTCGAGTGAGGCGGCATCGGTAAAGGCCTGCTTGGCTTCAGGGTTTCTCTTCAGGTTGAGATAGGCGAAGCCGAGACGGTACTGATTCCGCGCATAAATGAAGGGATTGGCCTTGAGCAACGGAGCCGCTTTTGTGAGGCTGTCAACGGCAAGCGCGTTTTGTTTCTTCTGGATATTCACCTGCCCGAGAGCACTGAGCGCGAGACCCTTCTGAATGGAAATCTGCTGTTTCCATTGCTCATCGGTGAGATTGTCCGGCTTCTTTGCAGCATCAAGAAGCAAAGTAGCTTTCTTAGCGCACTGTTCGGCCTTATCCAGTTGATCGCCTCTCTCGCTGTAATCGTCGGCGAGAAGGAGAAGGATTCCGATGTTGTTGGGGTCCTTGGCGAGGACGCTGTTGGCCACTGCTTGCATTTTGGCGCGATCCTGCGCTTGCTGGTAAGCGGAAGCGGCGAGGGTCAGCGCCTGCTCGGCCTGGGGAGTGTCGGGATACATTTTGGCAATTCGCTGAAGATACTCAGCTTTCGCCTTGGGGTCTTTGATCCCGTAGGCGGCGCGGAACAGCGACTGCTCGATGTAATCCTGATTGTCCTTCAGGGATTCGAGCTTTTCCGTTTTGATGCGCGCCCAATTATCGGGCGCGGTCGCTTCGGGAGCAGGCGCGGCTCTGAACCGCTCGATGATGCCAGCGGCCTTTTCGGCGTACGCGAAAAGCTTCGCGGTGTCGCCTTTTTCGTTTGCAGCGCGGACCATGTTGACAGCGTTTGAATAGTTGTCCGGGTCGAGCGCAAAGAGCTTGTCGCCGTACTCAAAGGCTTTGTCGTATTGCTTGGCGTTGATGTAGTAACTGACGTACTGCTCATCAGCAACAATCTGGAGATCGCCATCAGGATGGGCTTGGGAGAACTGCTCGATGAGCTGGAGCTTTTGCGCCAGGTCACTTGCTGCATTGATAGCGACGAGTTGACGGTCCGCCTCAGACCCTGCAGGGATGGTAACGTTCTTGCCAAGTTGTGCCACGCCGGTGGGAGCGAAAATAGCGAGCCAAAACAACGCAACAAGCGTGCGTAGACGGGGCATAAATACCTCCTGTGGTTCTGAAACGGTGGAGCGAGTCCCCTGTTCCTGTGAATCTTAGTGCGGCCAGGCGTCACGCGCAAATGGTTTCGCGGCGCCCCCGGCGCGGGACAAGGCAGTGTGGAAGGGGCGCGCGACCTAGAAGTGGATGTCAAGCCGCCCGAGCCTCGCGGCGTCCGTCCCAATAGTCCTCAAAGAGACCGTTGAGATGAGAGCAGCGCAACGCCAGAATCGCGTTTG
>Ga0306924_10003183_pt1 | contig 15743 bp, 15 predicted proteins | sample sta12Can44000111_FD_203756 | JGI IMG/M metagenome (GOLD analysis project Ga0306924, IMG submission 203756) | Lab enrichment of tropical soil microbial communities from Luquillo Experimental Forest, Puerto Rico - statanox.12C.anox.44.000.111 (v2)... | ecosystem: Environmental > Terrestrial >... | reverse complement strand
AGGGCAACCGCCGCCCAAGTGACAATCATCGAATTCGTGATCGGGAACCCGAAGAGGCGGACGACCTCCTCGGCCTTTCGTGAGATGCCATGCTCTTCCTGCCTGTCGCTTTGAGCAGCGGACTGGTCCGGTCCAGCAGAGTCTGTCGCCACCCCTAGGTCGAGGTAAGGCCTGATACTCGCGTGGCAGCTACGATCGACGCTCGGGCTTGAGAGCCAAGCGATAATAATACAAGGAATATGGCAGATCCCCGGGGGACAAATCGCGCAACGTGCGAGCGGCGGGAAATCTTACCTAGTGTGCGACAGATTTCCCGATTCTTGAGCACCAGTGATCTCTGCTTCCCCATGGTGGTGTCCAGCAAGAATGTCATTTAAGCTATAGGTTTATTAGCGAGTTGCAGCTCATCTAGGAGGAAAGGTGAAAGGCACAGCGAAATCAGATACCAGTTTGGATCGCTCGAAGATTGCTACGGTACGGAACGCCTTGAATGAAGCCGTGAAACAGAGTGATGTCCACCATTTGACGAACCTGCTGACTGATGACGTTGTAGTAGTCCACGAAGATGGTCTTTGTACGTGCGGGAAGCAGGAGACCCAAGCGTTCTTTCTCCATGCTTTTGCGCGGTACGATATAGAAGGAACGGTTTCATCCGCGGATGTTATCGTTCACGACAAGTGGGCAGTTGAGATGGATGAGGTGGACACTTCGAGAGAACCGTTTGGGGTGGGTGCACCTATGAGGGTTCACTATAAGGCCATACTCGTGTATGCTCGTCAGTCTGACTTCTCGTGGAAGGTCGCCCGATTTATTGCATTGACAGAGTGACCGTCAAAGGCAATCAATCTCCTACCCCGGTTAACCGGTCCCCAATTGGCCCGGGGTCTCAATACTCTAGTACAACGCGTTCAAGATTTCGGGCCAGCTTCTGCGGCGAAGAGCTTGTCTCTTGGCCAGCAGCGACCCCACCCGTGTCGCGTCGGTAGTTAGAACAATCCGAGCGGATTGATCGTAGTGGTGCACCTAAGCCGAAGTTGTTTTTCAGTCACCGTAGCCAATAGGAGTTCCCAAGGGCCTTGCGTCTGAAGTGGTAAACGAACGTTGCGTGGTGTTACCGTCCAGACATGGGTATTAGTCAGTTAGAGAAACACGTGTGCCCGTGTCGGTCCTGGGTTGCACATAATATTTGCTGACGAAAGGAAAAACCGCTTATTGCAGACGCACAGCATAACACCTGACACACCAGAGCAATGTCGGCCCTGCTGCGGCCAAGCGCGTCGGCGATCTCGACTGGCCATCTTCGCGCAGTTGCTGGATGCGCTTGGCATCGTTCGTCTGTCTGTTCAGAGTAGGGACGAACCTCGTGCCATCAGTCTGGAATTTTTAACAAAAGATCTCCCCGCCAGGTGACAGCGCGGAGTTATTCTGATCTGCTCCCTGGCAAACCTCGAAATGTGAACGCGGAGCGAGTTTTGTTCGCCCCGACACATGATGCTGGCTCCTGGTTTGAGGCTGGCAGCGCTCGAGTCGCTGCCCAGAGGCCTCAGGCGGGGCTTCCGCCACCACTCGGCGTGAAAGAGATTCCTTCGGGACTCAGATTCACTCCGCGCGAGGTAGAGTCATTTCTTGAGTTCTCCCTGTTGGAGAGATTGGGCGAGTTTCAAGGCTTTGGAGCGTAGCTCTGGAGTGAGCGGGACAGGTACTGCACATCTCGTCGCGGTCTGAGATAAACATGATTCTATTATTTTGATGGCGTTGCTCCGCAGAGTGCTATTCCAGCGTTCGGCTACGTCCTGCGCCATCAACGCAAGCAGGTTGTTAGCGACGTCATCTGCCGACTTCGACGCGTACATGCCGCTACTTAATGGAGTCTTAACAACTCCTCCGGCATCGTAGCTCGTGTAAAAGCATACGTACGCATCGTTGTATTTCTCACGGGATTTGCAATCCGCGTCAAACACTAGCCCCGTGGAATCATCGAGGGTAGTGACCAGAGAAAAGAGATTCGAATGCGAGGCGACCTTCTCACGAAACACGTTCATCACTTCGACCGATGATCGATTTGTACTGTCCGTTACCGTAGAAATTTCGATAGCCTGATCGTCGATCCTTCGGTTTCAGCGCATAAGAGTGGTGAGCAGGCACACATGCCCACAAGGGCGACGATGGCACAGATGTAGTGGCGCATGGTTGGATCATACGGGCTCTATTGCTCTGGTGCTATCCCACAATATGGGAGCGTTCAGTGCAGTTCGCGACCTGGTCAATCCGTGCTCCCGTTCCTTCCTGTTCTGCTTGGCGCCGCTCCTCCTGTTTGGGCGCGCTTCGAGAAGGCGTTGAAGCCTGTCGCAAAACCCTCAGATCACTTGAAAGGCCTCCGATCGAGACAACCTTTGACGACTTAGTGTTGGAAGGACTCTTTGGCCTTGCGACGTTGTTCTTCTTCAATTGTGATTGGCTTGTAAGCGAGGCAATGCTGGTAAATGTGGTTTTCTGAATTTGCTCGGCCCAGAGGCGTTAGGCTTGCGTATGAGGTATTTTGTCAGCGGAGCACTCGCGGATCCAACGGGTTAGCCTCTCGAATCCCTCTTCGGTACTGATCCTCGGATGATAGCCAAGAAGCCGGCTTGCGGACGATATGTCAAACCAGTGTGCCGTGACCAGCTCATCGACGAGAAAACGGGTCAGTAGTGGCTCCCCCTCAATTCGTAAAATCGTGTAAAGCATTTCGAAGAAAAAAGCACTGCCATACGCGAGGCCTTTACTAACCGACCGATTAACCGGGGGCAAATCCGCACACTTGAGTACACGATTTACGAAGTCCCACAGAGGAATTGGGTTCCCATCGCTGATAAAAAAAACTTTCCCGGCAACCTCGGATCCAGGCCATAGTTTTTGAGCAGCCAACAGGTGTGCTTCCGCAGCATTGTCTATATATGTAAAGTCTACAAGTCTAGACTGGGAGCCAATCGCAAACAAACGACCGCGACACCCACGGCTTAGAATCGCCGGAATAAGATGGGAGTCGTCTGGACCCCAAATCAGATGCGGCCGTAAGGCCACCGTTGCCAAGCTGACATCATTAGCGGCTAAGACCTCGGCTTCAGCAATCGCCTTTGTTTTGGGATAGGGAGATATATATGTGGCGGGGTACGGTATCGTTTCGTCTATTCCTTCCATGTCCTCACCGTTAAAAACTACACTGGGCGTACTCGTATAAACCAACCTGCTGATTCCCAGAGAGCGACACGCTTGCAGAATATTCTTCGTACCGCGAACATTCACATCATAATAATCCCGATCCCGTCCCCATACTCCGACTTTAGCCGCAACATGAAATACAACGTCGCAGTCTTCGCAAGCTTTGTACACGGCGTGGCCGCTAGTTATGTCGCCTTGACGGACCTCTACGTTGAGAAAGTCGAGCTTTGGATACCGGCCTCTGGAAAAGCTCCTTACCGAATAATTAGCCTCTAGCAAACGGCGAACAATAGCGCGGCCCAGGAAGCCTCCGCCGCCCGTAACTAGCGCCTTCATGAAATTCGCTTCGCGGCCCAAATCGAGAGCTGCTCTCGAATTATTTTGGCATTGTGCCGCGCGTCAACGGGGAAGCCCGGATGAAAGAGAATGCTCTCAATCTGTCGAAGATGGGGATAGCGTTCGGCCATACTGAAAAGTTCGCGTTTTATTCTTGCCAATTCTCGCTTGTGACTCCTATTCTCCAGTTCCACACACAGAACCGGAAGCTGATTAGGCGGCTGGCCAACTCCGATCAGCGCGCTGCGACGGACCCTAGGATGCTGATCAAACACTCCTTCGCAAGGCACCGTGTAGAGCGTCCCGGATGAAGTGACGATTCGCTGAGATTTTCGACCACAAAACCAAACATGACCGCGCTCGTCTATGTATCCGAGGTCTCCCATTCGGTGAAGTACCGTGCCGCCGGTCATCTCGATTTTGGTTAAGTCATTCTCGCGCCGGTTCCAATAAGAGTGAGAAACGTTTGCTCCGCCTGCCACGAGTTCACCGACTTCCCCAGAATTTACCAAAAGATCATCACACCAAGCCTTAATAGGCCCATCCACAACTTTTACAACCGCCAGTTTTACTCCCTTGATTGGCAGTCCGAGGCATGATCCCTTTTCGGGCTCTGTGAATGTCTCAGCCAGGAGATCACGACCTGAAATGGAACAAATCGGCAGAGCTTCAGTAGCGCCATAGCAACAATGAATCTCAGCTTCTGGTTTCAAGAAGGTGCGAAGTGCACGAAGAGTTCTTATTGAAGCGGGTGCTCCGGCCACCAAGACCCTCCGCATGCTGGGAAGCGTCCCTCCTCTTCGTTCTCCGAACCTACCCAATCGATCCAGAAGCGCAGGCGAACCAAACATGTGAGTTGCATTGTGAACTCTGATGCATTTAACCAGGGTGTTGGGATCCACCTTGCCAGGCCTTGTAAAGTCAATATCAGGAAAGACTGTCGTCATCCCGAGTCCCGGGTTGAAAAGCGCGAAAAGAGGGAATGTCGTTAGATCCACCTCCCCCGAGCGGATTTGAAAACTCTCTGCCAGGGAAGCGACCTGCGCCGAAAACATTCGGTGCGTGTATACAACTCCTTTAGGCGTACCCGTGCTCCCCGATGTGAAGACGACAGCCGCAACCTGGTCGGGATCTGCGGCCGCTAAAGGCTGCGCCATTTGACCGTGACGCATGATTTCCTCATAACTCAGTACGCCCGGAGCTTTTACTCTACTGACGTTAATGCAAAGCTTATTGGAGTCACGACCCCAACCTAAAACGACACGGGCTATGTTCGCCCGCAATGATCCAATAAATGCATCGAATCTCACTTCTTCCAGGCAGCGGCTCAGGTTCTGCCGTCCCATCCGCGGATCGACGAATACCGCAATTGCTCCGAGCTTGACGAGCGCAAAGCTAATTGTCACGAACTCTATGCCCGGCCTGACCAGCATTACGACGCGGGTCCCCCTCTCCACGCCATGGAACCGTAAACCCGATGCACACTGATTGCTTTGCTCTTCTAGATCGCGAAAGCTTAAGACTGTGCCACGTGAAATGACACTTGGACGCGTTGGATGATCTGACGCTGCGGCAGAAAGCTGGGACAGGATATGCCTTGGCTCAGTCAACTAAAACCGTCCCCTTGGCGTGTCGGTGCAGGAAATCCCGGACAACGGAGACGATAGAATCAGCGCCATCCTCCAAAACATAGTGGCCCGCCTGAGAAAATCGATGTACTTCCGCGGCGGGGAAGCGGGCAATCCACTCGTGGAGAAAATTGGCATCAAAGATAAAGTCTTTTTCTCCCCAACAGATCAAGAGCGGTGTCTGCCTGAACCGGAAAAGGTTTTCCTCGATGTTCTTGAGCACCGAGTATGAGCGATCCGCGGGAGCGAGCGGAATATCCTGGACGAACCGAAGAACGGAAATCCTATTTCGCCAGGAATTGTAGGGCGCCGCATAGCAGCGTCTTATATCCCACGGCAACGTGCTGCGGAATCCCAAGCACGCAGCTCCTAACACCATGAGATTAAGGCCGCGAATCAGCAACGCTCCGAAAGGCCGGTTGCGGGCAACTCGGAGAGACCAGTGGAGAGGCTTGCCGCTCGGCCAAAGAAATGCAGCCGTATTCAGAACTACCAATCGGATGATCCTGTTAACGTGGCGCACTGCATAGGCCATCCCGATTGGCCCTCCCCAATCGTGCATGACCAACGTAATATCACTCGAAATTCTTAGAGCATCAAGAAGCTCCTCTAAATCCCAGCTCCGTCTTTGCAGGGAATAGCTATAAGCGGCGTCGTCCGGCTTATCGGAGAGTCCACAACCGATGTGGTCAGGTGCAATCACCCGGAACTCGGCACGCAACTCCTTTATCAGGTTCCGGTACATGAATGACCAACTGGGATTACCGTGAAGCAATATGATGGGCTCACCCTCACCTTCGTCTATGTAGTGATAGCGAAATCCATTAAGCGTCAGGTAGTGAGGCTCAAATTTGTAGTCCTGCTCGATGCACGCAGAGATCACACTCGAGACCATTCCGACCATTAGAATAACGACGCAGAGACCGCGGAAGCGGGAGTGGCCATTAGTAGACAAATGAACAGACTGATGTAGACACTCCAGCGCTGCCCATTAGCAACAACACCCGCATCCCGCGCTGCAATCGGCCTTCTGCTTCAGCGACCGAGAGAGCTAACGGTAAAGAAGCTGACACGGTATTTCCAAATCGCCCATGAGTCTCAAAAATCCTGCCGCCATCAATCTTCAGCTGCCTGGCAACAGCCGATGAAACCGCCAGGCTTACCGTATGCCCTATTACAATGTCATGTTCATAATCCGACAATACTCGCGATTCTCTGACGTGCGTTACCAATTCGCGAATCGTAAATGAGAGTAGCTCAGTCGGCGCAGTACTGAACCGCATAGGTCGGCTGCTCCCGCATCCGTTGCAAGAGAATTCTGCAACATTAGGAAGTGGAATCTTGCACAGATCGTGCTTCTCACCCCAAGTTTTGAAGGAGATATGAATCGGGCTCCGTGTGCCCCCATCGCTCAGGATGGTAGCAGTCGCAGCCTCACCCATCGTGAAGGCCGAGAATGAAGTATGTAGATCATCAATATTTCTGATCTCAAAATTAGCGTATTCCTTAAAATTAAATTCACAGTTGAGCACCATCACGGTTTTGTAGACGCCAGAATCGATAAAAGATTGGGCGATAGATAAGCTGCGTAACCAGCTCGCACATGCGTCTAAGACATCAAAGCACGTAGCGCGATGCAATTGAAGTTCACTCTGAAATAGATTACCCATAGCGGGCTCTATCCAGCCTCGTCCTACTCCCGCATAAATGAGCAGATCAACTCTTGCCGGATCAAGAGAAGCTGCCTGCAGGGCATCACGGCCAGCCTTTAGCCCGAGGTCAACGGCCTTCTCACCATTGGCCCTATGATATCGAATCTCCGTGCCTGCAACCTTTAAGGATCTGCGCAAAGTGGTTTCGAGAAGCCGAAGGTCCTCTGGTCCAAGGTGCTTTCGATTCCTTTCCATCACTGCCTCAATGAGTTCCTGATTGGTCACTCTTCGACTGGGCAGAGCGTGCGCGATGCTCGAGATTCTCATTGTGGGGTCCGCGAGTAAACTACAATCCGCACTTTGTGAGGCAACCCTTATAAACCAATTTTTCTATCCGGCCGAGTAACTTTGGATCCCACCATTGTTGCGGCAACGAAGATCATTGAAATATCCCGATCTCGTTATCGTTGGTTTACGACGCATGCAATTCCCTGAGAGGCCAAACGGCGCAAGAGACGGCCTGCTGCAGCGGCCAAGTCGCCCGGTAGGTCCGCTGAAACGGGCTCGCTATTTCGCACCACTCTTGTTTGGACCACACGGTCGGTCCTTGTGACCCGAAACTCCACAACTCCGACGAGCCGCGTCCCTACTTCAGACTCGAGATCCCATACCAGGAGTGTGGCAGCAAGTGCTGGAGAGCGGCTTGTATCAACGAGGCGCACATCGGGACTCGACGCTATTTCAAGGCGCAGTGCCGTGTCTAGATACCGGTCAGGAGCGGACGACCATCGCCAGATGGCGTCCTCGGTTAACTCACCATTCGGTTGCTGGTGCAGGAGAGGACGGCCGATGTGTCCGAGTGCTTGTGTATCGAGCAAGCGTACGGAAGCGACGTTGGCAGCCTTGATCATCTGCTCCGGTGGCACGGGCGGTTGCGGTTCAAGCAGTTGCGGTTCGATCATGCGACTGGGTGTTGTATTCGGACGCACCAAGCGTACTTGGCAGCCGATTCCCCCTAGGCAGGCGATCGTAACGAGCAGATAGGCACCTGAACGGGGCACACCAATCATCGACGTTTTCCTTCTGATGGCCGTGGACCATATACCACCGACTCGGGCTGCTCCTGGAGCATTCGCGAGATCTCGCGCAACTGTTCGAGTGAATCGCGAATGGCGGGCAAAGAGCGTTGGAGATCGTCAGACGCAAGCCTGGAATTGTCTGCCGCCTCGCGCGCTGATTGGGTAACGGCCGGAAGGTCTGCGGCTTTGATGGCGGCCCGCGCCTCTTCAGAGAACTTGATCAATGCCCCTTCGGTGCCTATCGCTCCGTCCATCTCGGACCTGATTTGCTCGATCTGAGCACTTGTCGTCGTAAAGAATTTTCGCGTGTCGGCGCTCAAGGCTGGTAGCTGGCTCTCGTGCATGATGCGCTCAGTGTCCGTCAAGAATCGGTCGCTTCGGTCAAGGCTATTGGGCAATCGGCCGACAATCTCGCTCAGGGTTTGCAGCGTCGCATCAGCGCGATCCAGGAGCGCCGGCAGCCGATCCTCCACCGATGCGAACGTCGACGGCATCGATGGAATGTAGGGCCGACTCGGTTTGAACCTAAGTTCTAGCGGCGGGGGTGGATTCTGTGGCTGATCGAGCAGTAAATAGGCTTCCCCTGTTATCAGATTGCCCATGATGTGGGCACGGGTTTTGGGGAACACTCCTCCAACATCGGTGATAGTCCGGATTCGTTTGACGTCAAGGCCGATGGTGTTGAGGCGCTCGAGGAATAACTCGAAGTCGATTTCGACCATGTCGCCTTTCGGGTCGACACGTATCGCTGTGACGCGGCCTACTGGCACGCCCCTGAGCCGAACGCCGCTGGAGACGTCCAAGCCGAAGACATTCTCGGTGGTGTAGGTGACCATACCGATTGCGGCTCGCTTCTTCAGCCGTTGAACAAAGAAAACAGCCGTTGCCAGGATGACGACCAGCGTCACTACAATGAAAAAGCCAAGGCGCGCGTAGCTCTTCTCGGCAGGCATTGGGTTACCCTCCCTGATGCGCGGACACCCCGGGCGCCGACCGCGTAAAGAAATTGTGCACGAACGCGATCGTCGATTCGTCGCGCAGTTTGCGCGGATCGCCCTGTGCCACGATCCCTTTCGCGGCTTGGTCCAGCACGATGCACTGGTCGGCCACGAGAAAAATGCTTGGCAATTCGTGCGTCACAATAACGACCGTGATGCCCAGGTCCCGGCTGAGTGTGAGGATGAGCTGGTCGAGCTCGACCGCTGAGATTGGGTCGAGCCCGGCAGAAGGTTCGTCGAAGAAAAGCAGGTCGGGCTCGAGCATCAACGCACGGGCTATGCCGGCGCGCTTTTTCATACCACCCGAGATTTCACCCGGCAGATGCCCGCCGAACGGACCGAGTCCGACGAGCTCGAGCTTCGCCTGGACGAGCTCCCAGACGGTCGTGCCGCGTATCGGGGTCCATGAGGTCAAAGGTAGAGCGAGGTTCTCCGCGAGCGTCATAGAACTGAAGAGCGCGCCAGATTGAAAAAGCACGCCAAAGGGTGGCACGCCCTCGTAACGGTGGGGCTCTCCGACGCCATCGATGTCGATATGCCCGGCTTGGGGCCGCTCGAGTCCGATCAAATACCGCAACAGCGTGCTCTTGCCGCTCCCTGATCCGCCTAGGATTGTAAAAATCGTTCCGCGCTCGATTTGAAAGGTGATGTGCTCCACAAGTACGCGCGTTCCCCAACCTACCCACAAGTCATCGACGGTGATGTGAGGCCTCGATAGCGGCATGTTCAGATACCTATGAGCGCGAAAAAGAAGGTGAACACGGCGCTGATCGCAATCACAGAAAACATGGCCAGCACGACGGCGGTGGTCGTCCGGGCGCCGACAGCGGCCGCGCCGCCGTGGGTGAGCAACCCCTGACCGCATGCGATCAATCCAATTGCGAGTGCCAAAAATGGACTCTTCACGAGTCCTGCGAGCAGATTGCTCGCCGTAATTGCATCCGCGGTCGCCTCGATATAGGTACGAGGAGTCATTGTCGCGAAAGCGGTCGTGGCCGCAAGACCGCCAATTAAGGCTAGGAGGTCGCCAATCCAGGTCAAGAGCGGCAGCGTCACAACGAGCGCGAGACAGCGTGGTACAACCAACCATCTCACGGGATCGAATCCCATGGATCGCAAGGCATCGATTTCCTCCGACACCTGCATCGTGGCGATCTCCGACGCGAGGCCTGCTCCTGACCGGCCGGCCACAACGATCGCGGTGACTAGCGGTCCGAGCTCCCGAAAGTGCGCAACGACCACCAGCCCGGGGATATAAGCGACCGCTCCTAACGGCCTAAGCTGCGATACACCGAGAAAGCCAATGATGATGCCAACCAACAGGTTGGCGGCGCTCGTGACCAGCAACCCGTCTGCGCCAACCTCTTGAATCAACCTCGGCAACGAACGCCAATCGACCGAGTTAGGTATGACGGCCGCTTTTGGCAGCGCGACTGCACAGCGACCGGTAAATTCAAATGCTTCGTTTGCCTTGTCAGGCAGATGAGCTGCTAGCGTGCCAATCCGTGTCAGCAGGCTCATCGCGGGGGTGCGAGGCACTGCAAGATTCGTCCGGCGCTCGCGATAAAGCGCGATCAACCGTGCCGCTTCGCCGTTGGAGTCTTCGATGACGCTCGCGCTGCACCCATCTGTATCAAGCCGATCAAGAAGCCGTGCAAGCAAGACTGCACCGGCGCCGTCGATTCGATCAACCTGCGCTAAGTCGACATCAACCGAACCACAACCAGCTAAGAGTGCCTCCGCGTTTTCCACGGCTCGCACTGCCATCGTCGCATGGGCCAAGTCGAAGGGACCGCTCGGTACTATACGCGCGTGGTCCCCTTCTCGGTCGGCTCGGATCGCAATACTCATAGCGTAGACTTGCGAGGCCGGTTCTACCGTCAAACAATTTCTGAAACCAAAAATGGGACGGCAGCCGGTACTCGGACTCTCGCCGGCGCAACGGATAGTTGCCACCTGACTGGTTTTATAGCCGTCAATAATACAGCAAATCTACCGTGCACTGCCCACCGTCAAAATTGCTGTGCTGGGCAAAAATCCTCTCGTGAAAAGAAGAGCCACTACTGCGACTTGAATGATTCCTGGTTCATACTCAGATTCGGTGGCTCATTGGCGAAGGAGATCAATGCAGCAGGTGTATTGCGGTCCTCTTCGCTCTTTCCGGCAGAATGGCGAGTGAGGTTCCTGACAGAAGGGTTGGTTAAGGAATGTTGAATTTCGCGACGCCCAAGGTCGCACGTATTCTACATCCTCGTCGCTCGATTCCATACGCGTTCGCCTCGCAAACATTTCAGCTAAGTTCACGCTTTTCCGCGATCCCTTGTCGCAGGGCTTCGCTTACTTGGCCGTGGGGCGGTGGATAATTCTTCATGAATTCGGTTACAGCTTTGTTCAGATTCTTTTGCCGTTTCTTCGGGCTGGCTTTTGGGTCCAGGGTCTTGCTGGCCACTGCTCTCCAGATCAAGTGGTGGTTCGCAGGGTCATACATGTCTACGGCAAGTTGCCCTTGATAGATTGCGGATGGTTCTCCAGTGATTGCAGACCAGCCGGGTCCAACACCGTAGCCGGGCACCTGGGCAAATCGCCGTTGTACGCCCTCATTGGATTGGTAGCCAACAAGCAGGTCAGCGGAGCCCTCGCTTTCAACCTTCCTAAGACCCTTCTTCGCGAATGCAGCGTCCAACGTAGCCTTGATCTGCTCGTCCGTCAGCTTATCAATCGGTGACTCGCTCTCGAGGGTGATCCACTTGTACGTCTTAAACTTCGAAAAGTCGGCCGTTTTATCGAAGCTGTATTGGACGTCCTGACTTAGGACACTGCTCGCCACTAGCAGCGAGAAGGTAACGCAGAGTATGGAGAATTTGCTCATATAAAACACCTAAGACGGATTCATCGATGGGCATGAGAATCTTACAGGGAGGGAGCAGGAATTCCCTTCCAGACCTTGGAAATCGGCACCATTGTACGCCGGTGTCATTTCACATGACTTTGTGAAAGCGCTGATCGAGTAGGACAATTGTGGGCTCGGGTTTTGGCATCGTAGGGGAGGTCGAAGAGGCTCAGGAAGTACTTTGCACCGGGTCGGGAGCCCTCAATCGCCAAGATGGTTCTTCCCAAACTGCCCGGTTTCGTAGCCCATGGACTTGAGGACGGTGGCAAGCGTCACGGCTTGGTCAGGTATGCCAACGTTCGCGCCGGCCTGACCCACGGTCGTCATGCCAGTACGAAGGGGTATCTCGCCAGTAATGAAGTTCGCGCGCCCCGCCGTGGAGCTTGCCTCAGCATAGTAGTCGGTGAAAATCATGCCTTCCGCGGCAAGCTTGTCGAGGTGGGGCGTCTTGCCTGCCATGATCCCGCGATGGTAGGCGCCGATGTTGAACCAGCCCACATCGTCGCCCATGATCACGAGAATGTTAGGTGGCTTGGTCGTAGTGGCTTGTGCATTTGCGGTGACAGCGCTCCCTGCTAGCACTAAGACACACACAAGCAGGACTCCGAGGGTCGCCTTTCTGCAAATTGCTGCTAGGTCCATTTTGCTCTCCGTCAAAGATGCTCAACCGGCCGCGGGTCGGGGAGGCTACAGTCGTAGGCGAAACATGGGGGCATGCTACGGCGCATGCCCCCAGTCAAAGGGGAAACGTGAAACGAAGCGCGGATTCGTCGCTCGTTCGCCGTCAAATATCTGCTATTTCACCACCGTTGCAAGTGAGCGCAACTGTCAATTGTGACAGGTGGGAATGAAAAGGGGCGAAAGCAATTACCGCTAGGAAGCACCACTCTAGCGGCGGCTATACAACAATGAGACTGTGCATGACTGACCGATTCTTGGCGTAAAGTCGGGTAAGGCAATGGCGCGGACCGGGCTTCGAATGATGCCGACGTTTCCATCGCCTCCCCTAAAAGTAGGGTCGAGGTCTGGCGCCGTGTCCCTTAGGTTCCGCCTACCTGGGGCTCCCCGTTTCCTCTGGGAGTGGACTCACTAGCCGAACCGTAAACCGGTTTCCAGACCCCGCCGCGTCAAACCGAGCGTGCCCATTTCGGTCACTCGGCTTTCCTGCTTGCTTCTCATCAAGGGTTATGTGACCTATCGTGCCGGGGCGACTTTCGGGCGTGGCGCGTAATACCGCACTCGGTAATCGCTGAACAACCCGAGCACTTCATACAGCCACTCCCCACTCCATCGTTTCCAGCCGAAGCCCTTGCGTTTCTTGGCTCGCATCATGTGCCGCCGGATTTTCTTTTCTACCCAGTCCGCGATAAACGCAAAGCACCGACCGGAGTGCCCTACCGCAAAGTAGTTCACCCAGCCCCGCAGGATCGGGTTGATCAGTTCGATCACCTTCCCTACAGGTTGGCTCTTGTTCCGCCGGAAGATCTCCCGGAGTTTCGCCAGTATCCCCGTCCGCTTTTTCAGCTTGGGCGTGTACTGCGGTCGCCACGCTCCTTTCAAGTTACGAACGAGGCGAAAATCGAAGCCCAGGAAACCAAAGCTTTCGCCTTTCCTTAGGTCCACGATTCGGCTCTTTTCTTCGTTTATCTCGACTCTGAGTTTTCCTATCTCCTCCCGCAATCGCTTGGTCACCGCCGCTACCAGCCAGTCATGCCGCGGATGAGCGTCCACTAGTATCACTAGGTCATCCGCAAATCGTGCATATTGGACGGCCGTGTACTGTTTAAAGCGGGTGGCCTTCCTCGCCCGTTCCAGCATCCGGTCCACCTCATTGAGGTAAAGGTTACTGAGCACGGGTGAAATCACCCCGCCTTGCGGCACCCCTTTCTTCCCCGTTGCCTTGAGAATCATTTTCAAGAGTCGCATCACCTCATCATCTCGGACTCGCTTCGCCACCTTGTCCAGCAGCAGAGAGTGCTGAACCGTGTCAAAGTAGGCTCGCAGATCCAAATCGATGATTTTGGTCTTCGCCTCCACGATCCCTTGGGCCACGCGGTTGATCGCTTCATGAGCAGTCCGCTTCGGTCGGTATCCGTACGATCCCGGTTGGAAGTCAGCTTCGAAAATCGGCTCCAGGATGAGCTTGAGGGCCCCCTGGACCACGCGATCTCGGATAGAAGGAATGGAGAGTACTCGTACTTTGGTTCCTCCATCTTTTGGAATCTCCTTCTTCCGAACCGGCATGGGTTGATACCTGCCGGTGATTAGTTCCCCTCTAATCCGTTCAAGAAAACTGTCCTTTCCGCTCTCCTCAATGGCCTCGAACCTGACTCCATCTATTCCCGGAGCCCCGTCATTCTTCTTGGCCATCTCATAGGCTTCCTGAAGAGTCTCCTTCTTGCAGACGTGGGTATACAATCCCCAGAAACGCCAGGTTGGTTCAGCCTTCGCCTTGATGTATAGGTTCTTTCTCAGGTCCTGCAAACTGCTGGGTGTTTTTATCATTCACCCTTGCCTCCCATATTGTTCGAACCTCGCAAACAGCAGGGTCTCTTGGCTCCACGGACATTACTCCGCTTCTCCGCTACTGTTGACCCCTCCGACTCCCTCTCGTCTTCCACCGATTTCCCGGTGTTCCCGGTTATACGGCTTCCTGCTTCCGCCCATTTCTGGAACGGGACGAGGAGGGTCTCTCCAGTTGCTTGGTGTACCCTTGCCATCGTGCTGTCGCTTTAACCCCGCCAGAGTGGTCCAGCGCATCAGTCAGTTTGCGTCATCCCATGCAGCCTTCACCCTACGGAAGAGAGCTCGGCTTTCTCTGGAGCTACCGCTTTTCGAGGCCAAATCTGCGTTCACTTTCATTACGGCCCGATGACTTGCTCACCATCCTGAAAGATGGCTTTGTCGATAGGCATCAGAAATTCGATTTCTCTCCTCTCTGCTATCCAAGCTACAAGGCTTCTGACTTTTACCTTGGTGGGTCTGTCTCCCACTGAGCACACTAGCTCTTTTTTTTCCTGGACACGCTTCCGTACGGCGGGTTTTCCCCACTACGGCTTCAAGGTCGGCCTATCAGAGGGTGCCTTCCCAGCGAGGCGCCCAATTATCGCGCCCCTCTGGTTTGCCTCCCTCCTTCGCGCTCCTCGCTTTCAAACCTGTTTGTCCCCGCTCGGTGTCGGGGCAGTTGTGCGCTGGAGTGCCGCCATTCGAGCAGACTCTCTGCTCTACCCCAGGGGTCCTCGCTCCGGTCCGGGTCATTCTGTCCCATTCCCTCTACGCTTAATCGACCCCATCCGCCCCAGTTGCGGGCACATCTCGACTTCGCCGCACTGCGGTTTATACGCGATGCCTTCGCTGTGCATGTTCCACTATGCCTAGGCGACCCACCACTGGTTCTGAGCTTTCGTTGATGGTCCTTCGCAACATGTCGTCCTCTGAGACCACGGGGAACTTTCCGGCTGCTCTCACCCAGTACTTCACCGGAAGCACTGGCCTTCGACACGGGATAAACGTCTCGGCATTCCCTTCACCCTCACACTCCGATCCTGGTGAGGTAGTGCTTTTCGCGGCTTGACTACGGTTCGCTTTCGCTACGACCTGTTGCTTTGCTTGCCGTCCTGTCGGAGCAGACCAGACTTACGTCCAGCCTTCGAGGGCGTTTACATCCGGGGGCTTCCAACGGCTTGGTCACCCGTGCCGTCGCCGGATATAACTACAGTGCCAACTGGGTAATCTGCACTGACGGGACTCGCACCCGCTAGATCATCAACTAGCTTCACTGCACTATCCCGGCGCACTAATATCGCCTTCACACTTGTAATCCGGGGTCGGTGCCGGTGTCGAAATCGGAAGATCCCGGTAGGGATATCACTTACGTGATACCCCCCGGACGGACCCGGACGGGCGCTCGTTAGCGCATCCGGTTCTTATCTCGGATGACTGGCGGCAAAGCGGACCAC
>Ga0306924_10003181_pt1 | contig 15749 bp, 14 predicted proteins | sample sta12Can44000111_FD_203756 | JGI IMG/M metagenome (GOLD analysis project Ga0306924, IMG submission 203756) | Lab enrichment of tropical soil microbial communities from Luquillo Experimental Forest, Puerto Rico - statanox.12C.anox.44.000.111 (v2)... | ecosystem: Environmental > Terrestrial >... | reverse complement strand
ACCGCCCGGCCCGCCGCGGCGAAACCTGTTTCCGGAGCAGCGGGGACATAGCGATGCGCCTCCTCGCACACCAGCAGAACCGGCGGCATCCGCTCGCGCTCGGACCACAGCGCAAAATCGAAGGTCAAGCGGCAGGTCAGCGAGACGACGACATCGGCGATCTCCGTCGGGATGCCGGACAGATCGATAATGGTGATCGGCTTCCCGTTCACCGGAATTCGCAGCAGGCGGCTGACAATTTCCGTCAGCGTGTCGCGGGTGACGAGCCAATCGGAGAACATGAACGCGAAACGGCGGTCGTATCGCAGCGAATCAAGGCGCGTCCTGAGCCGAAGGTAAGGGGCCGAGGTGTCCGGATTATCCAGCCTGCCCATCGCCTCGTCGAGAATGTGCAGCAGATCGGAAGCCTTGAACGGCACCGGTGTGTCGACGGTAATCGAGGACGCGCTGAGGTCGTCCGGCGCGAAACGACGGCGGGCCCGCGTGATCGCTTCCTTCAGAATGATTGCCTGCGCTTCCTGCTCTTGCTCGGTGCCACCGCGGACCAGGACGCCGGCCGCCTCCTCGAAATCCAACAGCCAGAAAGGCAGCTGGAGGTTGTCGACATTGAGAATCTCGGCGAGCGGCCCGAATGCGCTCGCGTATTCGTTGTGCGGGTCCAACAGAAGGATATGCGCATTTGGGTGACCCGCGATAATTGCCGACAGGATCAACGTGACGGCACACGACTTCCCGGAACCGGTCGCGCCCACCACCGCGAAGTTTTTTGCCAGAAGCTCGTCGACGATGACAAAAGCCGATCGGCGCGGGTCGTGGTAAAGCGTGCCGACGCTGATGTTCGAGACCTTCGGCTGCCTGTAGACCGTGCTCAGGTCGATCTCCGTCGCGGCCCGGACCGGGGTCCCGGCAACCGGGTAGTGCGACACGCCGCGGCGGAATTGCGGAGGGCCTTCCGCCGACGGGACAATCTCACCCAGTAGGTCGACGACAAACACGCTGCGCGACGAGCCGCTGTTATCGGCCTGTACCGCGGCGATCGCTCCGACGACGTCGAGCGGACCGCTCCGTACCGTGACCATCGACCCGATCCGGATCGGCTCCTCGGTGAGCTCGTCGACCTCGAGGCTGACGGTCATTTGCGAGCCCGCTATTGCTACTACCCGGCCCAATCTCTCGTCCATCGCTGCCACTCTCTTCGGACACACTGCAATTCAAATGTCGAAGATTTCGTTATCGTCGTCGTGATCGCCGGCCTCGCCGCTCCGCGAGAGATTGCGTCCGTCGATCGCGACCGTTTTGATCACGGCGAAGACCTCGCGCCCTGCAGCGAGGCCCAGCGCCTCGCCTGAGCGTCTGGTCACCCGCGCCAGCAATCGCTCGTCACCGAGGCGAAGCTGCACGTCGAGCGCACCCTCTTCGATCGGGACCAGCTGCTCGACCCTTGCCGGCAACACATTCAACGCGCTGATCCCGGATGGCGCAGTAGCAGCCAATGTAACATCACGTGCCCGGATCCGCACCCGCAGTGCGGTGCCGACGGGCTTCTCCAAGCGGGGAACCACCAGCTTGCCGAAACCGCCGGCCAACTCGGTCAGGCTCCACTGCGGGTCGTGCGCCGCGACGCGCACCGCCAATACCGCGCCTGCCTCGAACCGTCCCGCGAAGGGATAGAGCTCGGCGCGGCCCATGATCTCCTGCACCGGACCGACGGCACGCACTTGGCCATCCGAGATCAGCACGATCGTCGTGGCGAGCCGGGTGACCTCGGCGACCGAATGGCTGACATAGACGATCGGCACTCCGGCCTCGTCACGCAGCCGCTCGAGATAGGGGAGGATCTCGTCCTTGCGCCGCGAGTCGAGCGAAGCCAGCGGCTCGTCCATCAATAGCAGCCGCGGGCTCGACAACAGCGCACGGCCGATTGCAACACGCTGCTTCTCGCCGCCCGACAGGCGCGCGGGCCGGCGGTCGAGCAACGCGGCAATGCCGAGGAGATCGACGATATCATCGAAACGGGTGCCCCGCCTTTCCCGGCCCGGCGCAAACCAGCGGCCGAACAGCAAATTGTGTCGGACGGTGAGGTGCGGGAACAGGCGGCCCTCCTGAAAGACATAACCAATGCGGCGCCGGTGAGTCGGAGTGCGGATGCCGCACTCGGTGTCCAGCACCACCGATCCGTCGATGACGATGCGGCCCTGGCGCGGCTGGATCAGTCCGGCAATGGCGTTGACGACCGAGGTCTTTCCGGCGCCGGAGCGGCCGAACAGCGCGGTGAGGCCGGGACCGCTGCGAAAATGGGCATCGAGCGTGAACGCGCCGAGCCGGTGTTGGACGTCGACTTCGAGCATCCGTCAGTCGCCGAGAAGTCGTCGTCCGAGCCGCTGCGCCAGAAGATCGGCCGCAAGCAGCGCAACCAGCGACAGCGCGATCGAAACGAGCGTGAGGCGCAGCGCACCGATGTCGCCGCCCGGGGTTTGGGTCAGCGTGTATATCGCCGACGCAATCGTCCGAGTCTCGCCCGGGATGTTGGATACGAACGTGATCGTCGCGCCGAACTCACCGAGGCTGCGGGCAAACGACAGCACCATGCCGGCGACGATGCCGGGAACGATCAACGGTAAGGTCACGAGCAGAAATACAAAGGTCCTGCCCGCTCCGAGAGTGCCGGCGGCTTCCTCGAGCCGGCGATCGACCGCCTCAAGCGAGAGGCGGATCGCCCGCACTAGCAGCGGAAATCCCATCACGGCGCACGCCAGTGCCGCTCCGGTCCAGCGAAACGCAAAGACGATGCCCAAGCTTTCAGCGAAAAACCGGCCGAGCGGCCCATGCCGGCCGAACAGCAGCAGCAGCAGGTAACCGGTCACGACCGGCGGCATGACAAGCGGCAGGTGGACAACGCCGTCGAGCAGGATCTTCCCCCAAAACCGCCCGCGCGCCAACACCAACGCCGTTACCAGCCCAAACGGCAGGCTACCGAGCATCGCCCAAAACGCGACGCGCAGGCTCAGCCGCACCGCGCCAATCTCGTCTGCGCTGAAATCCATGTTTCCACTCTGCTTGGAAACGGCGCGATCGGTAAAGACCGGGACATCGCGCAGACACAAAGGTGGCCCCGACCGTGCCGCCATGCTAAGTTGCCGCCTCCTACCGATTGACGCGGTGACAGCAATGAAGGTCAGGATCGAATACTGCGTGCCCTGAAACTATGAACCTAGGGCCCTCCGTGCGAAGGCCAGGCTCATGGAACGCGGCGCAGAAGAGGTCGAGCTCGTCAAAGGGGTTGCAGGCGTCTTCGAGATCACCATCGACGGGCGGCTGGTCTTCTCCAAGAAACAGCTCGGCCGGTTTCCGGAAGACGCCGAGATCGATGCTTTGGCTGGCGGGTAGCCCGACCGCACTCGCCATTACTGCCCCGGGCCGGTACGCGTGTGGATGACAGCCAGATTGTCGGCATACACGCGATGCCAGCCCGGGAGGGTGTCGAATGCCCGTACAGCCCTCTGTTGCGGGCTGAGAAGGGTCCATGTGATCGCATATTGCTTGATAAGTGCGGTGAGGGCGTCCTCATCGCCAGCCTGCGCTTTGAGATAGCGCGCAAGAAAATCATTGCTGTAGAGCTCGGCCCGGCCGTCGATAAAGGTCGGAACCCCGCGGAAGATCAGGTAGCCGCCAAAGCCCTCGCTGTTGAAGACGGGGCCGCGAAGCCCCTGCGCAGCGCGGCGTCGAGCGCCGCTGCCGGCGTCACGGGATCACCGGTCCGCACGATCGGCCGCAGCACCGGAACGAGGCTCATCGCGGCAGCGAGGACCAGCGTGCAAATCACAGCTGGCCGACGAGCCGGCGCCGCGAGCCGGGCGACCCCTCGGCCCAGCTCTGAGATCGGCGCCGTCCGAATGCGCGCAGCAATCTGCGGACCCAGCGGTGCGGCGATGATCAGCGGACCGACGAGCCCGAGAAGCTCGCCATGCCGCACATGCGCGAGCGCCATGTGACAGAGCGCCAGCAACAGCAAAAGCCGTGATGCCGGGAGCCTCACACCGGTCCCGAATCCGAGCGCAATGAGCCCGAGCAGGCAGATTTCAAGCGGCTGGAAGGTGTGGAAGTCGGGACTCAGCCACTCCCTGAAAGAGGCTTGCAAAGACGGCATCGTCACCAGCCGGAACGGCTCGAAAAATCCCGAGAGACCGTTCGGCGTCAGCAAAGCGGCCGCGACGGCGAGCGCACCGAAGACGCCCCAGCGCCGCGCTTCTCGCAGCCGGGCTTCCGGCTGGAGGACGGCTTCGCCTCCAAGGAACAGCGCCAAGGTCAATCCGAAGATGAAGCTGCCGTGCAGATTGGCCCACAGGGCCATCAGCGGCAGCAGCCAGAGCGGCGGTGCTTCTCCGGCATCGCGCGCCTTAATCAACGCGCCGCACCAGATCACCAGAAGCGGCAGCGCGAGGATGTGAGGTCTGACGAGGAGATGGCCGAGAACGAGGCTGCCGCCGAGGGTTGCCGCGATCAAGGCAGAGAACGGCTCGAAATGACTCAGCAGAAAGCGGGTGAGGATCGCCATTGCCACGCCAAAGCAGGCCGCCGCCAGTACCACCAGCCCGCCCCAACCGGTGGCCCAAAAGACCGCGGCCAAGACGACCTCGGCGAGCCATTCATGTGGGACCCACGTTGCGCCCGCGAACGAGTGCGAGAATGGGTCGTCCGTCGGCAGTGCGATATGGGCCAGCATCCAGCGGCCGGCGGCGATGTGCAGATAGGTATCGGGGTCGTTGAGCAGGGCCGCCGGCTGTGCGAGCGCCCGACTAAAAGCAGCCAGCCCGACGATCAGCGGCCAGGACGGGATCAGCCCTTCGCTCCGGCTTGCCCCTGCCACTGTGTTTAATTCCCTCCCCCTCGATGGGGGAGGGATGGGAGGGGGTGAACGCCGCGGCATCCAGCAAGCGGGAGCATCACCCCTACCCTGACTCGCCCCCATCAAGGGGGCGGGAACGCGCTGGCTATCCGTGGGTAAAGGAGCGCAGGGCGGAGCGTTAGGGAGGGGGCGGCGAGAGGAGGGCGAGCTCAAGGCAACGTCACCACTCAATCACTGCCGTTGATTAATTTCTGATTATTTAAAAACCGATAACCGATCTAACCTACGCTTTCGAGCCGTCAGTTTTCGGTTCGCCCGCTGCGCTCGACAGCTTCCAGGTCATCGAGCATCCCCAAGATACGGTCGATGTGGGTGTCCTTGTCGTAGAGACTGTAGAGTGTGCCGGCGAGCCGCACCGGGTCGCCCGAATAGTACCGCTCGTATAGCTGCTGGCGGCCGGAGAAGGACGAGACCGCAGCATCGAATGCGAGGCGGAACAATTTGATGCGCGTCGCGGCGTCGACGTTGGCCGCCTGGAAATAGGTGGCTACGTCGGACGACGCCGGGCCGCCGAGTTCGGCATAAGAGGGGACAGCGACGAGGCCGCCGGCGCCGAGGATCTGGATGATCTCGCAGCCGCGGCGGAACATGTCGGAAAACATCATCCGCACCGTCCATAGCGGCATCGCCGCCGGCGTCATCGTGCCGAACGGACCCGGGGCCGCGTCTGCCTCGCTCGCGCGCAGGCAGGCGCGCGAAAATTCGGTATGTTGAATGAGCTCGGCGAGCATGCCTTGGACATGCAGGTGCTGGTCGATGTTGGTCGATTTGGCGATCGCAAAGCCGAGCCCCATCATGAACTCGGCCTTGGCGAAGTTCTTCGTCGAGAACTGGTGCATGATCTGCGGCATGATGCCGGTGCGGTTGTAGAGGCCGTTGCACAGCTCGGGGTCGCGATGAATGAAGACGCGCTCCCACGGCACCAGCACATCGTCGAAGATCACCATCGCATCGGTCTCGTCGAAGCGCGCCGAGAGCGGGAAATCCATCAGCGAGGCGGCGTTCTGGTGTGTCACCGAGGGCCGGCAGATCACGCGCAATCCCGACGCGGCGACCGGCACGCTGAAGCCGAACGCATAGGGCTCGGCCTCCTTGCTGTTGGCGATATAGGTCGAGGGCAACACGACTAGGTCGTGTGAATAAGCGGCTAAGGTCGACACCATGCGGGCGCCGCGAATGACGATCCCTTTGTCGGTCTCCTTGACGATTTTCGCGGCGAGATCCTTGTCCTGCTTTTCGACCGGGCGCGAGCGGTCGACCTGCGGATTGATCAAGGTATGCGTCATGCAGATGTCGTGCTCGCGGATATATCCGTAATAGTTGCGGATGTTGTCCGCGAAACTTTTGTCCTTTCTGCCGAATTCATCCGCTGCCGAGGCAAAGGCGGTGACGAATATATTCATGTAATCGGGGCTGCGCCCGAACATGCCGCACGTCGCGTCGGCCCAGATCTTCACCATCTGGCGGCGGCGGATCAGATCGTCGACCGAGCGCGGCTCGATAAATGACAGCCCGACGCGCTCGCCGCTGGTCGGCGAAACAAAGGTCATGCGGTCGACGAGCGCCTCGTCGTGCTGCATGTCATAGAGCTCGGCGAGGCTTTCTGCTGCTGCGGCCAGCCGCGGATCGGCTGTCACATCCGTCACCCGCTCGCCGTCGATGAACAGCTGCCGGTCGTCGCGCAGCGAGTGCAGTAACCGCTTGCCGGTGCGAATGCCCATGCCTCGGTGACCCTCTCTAAGGCTAGATCGGCGCAGTGCGTCCTTCGAGACAGCTGCTTCGCAGCTTCTTCAGGATGAGGAACTTTCTCAATGCCACCAAAACTCACCTCATGCTGAGGAGCGCCCGAAGGGCGCGTCTCGAAGCGCGCAGTACATCAATGCAGCCAACTCACGCCTCGGTGTCGAGTTCGGGGTAATGCCGGAAGATGCCGTGCTGGTTGAATGGGATGCGGCGGTCCGAGGCGAGATAGGTGGCGATGCGGGGACCGGCGGCGACGCGATCATGCACGCCGACGACGCGCTCATGTCTAGGTTCGAGCCTCGCCATCATGCGTGGAAACGCATAGCGCAGCCCGGCGACGATCTGGAACAGCGACAAGTCGGGATAAGTGAGTTCGGCGCCGACGAGATGTTCGTGGCTCGCCGGGTTGTGCTCCAGTATCCGTTCGAAATAGCCAAGATATTTCGGCGCTCGCGACTTCACAAAATCGGTCGCGCGGGCCTTCGCTTCCCGGAGTTGATCTTCGTAGTAGAGACTGCTGGCGATCGGATGATGGGTATCGTGAATTTCGTCGACGAAATCGGCGATCGTCAGCTGCAATTGGTGCGCCCACAACCGGCCCGCCTCGTCGCTCGGCGCGAGGCCGTGGCGGGCGCCGAGATAGAGCAGGATATTGGCGGTTTGCGCGACGACGAGGTCCCCGACCTTGAGAAACGGCGGCGCAAACGGCACCCGTCCGCCCGGGTCATCGCGCATCAGCCGCATCATCGCCTGCTCCCCGCCCGGTCTTCTCGCGACATCGGCATACTCGACAGCAGCTTCTTCGAGCGCCAGGCGGACAAACTCGCCGCGCCCCTGAATCCCAGCCCAATAGTAAAGCTCATACGCCATGTTGCCCCTCCTTGCGCCAGCACAGAATCACCCTCACCCGGAGCGAGCCGAGTGAGGGCGTTTGGCCGCGGGCGAACTCAGCCCGCCCGGCGGTAGCTCCGGCACAGGAGACGCAAGCGATCGCTGATCTGCGGCCGGATGTGATCGGGCATCGGCGTCGACTCGCTCGCCCGCCTCCAATCCGCGCCCGAGACCACCTCGGGCGAGGCGAGGTGGTAGAGAGCGACGTATTTGGGGCCACCGGCTGCAGCGCGGAAGCGGCGCGCGGATAAAACCGTCGGGACGCGCGCGAGCGCTGGAATGTGCTCGGTGTCATACCAGGCGTTGAAAGCGGTCTCGACTGCGAGCGCCGGCGTCATCGCGACGAGCAGGAGGCCGCCGCCCCCCGCTGAGAGCTGGTAGCCGGGGAGGATCTCCTCGCCTTCGAAGCGCAGCAGACGGTGGCAGCGGGCGGTGATGCGCTTCGACCACGGCGACAAGTTCTCCCCGCCGATCGCACGATAGGCGTCGCCTCTTAGCACCGCCACGCTCTCGAGATCATAGGTCGCAACCGACTGTTTCGGGTTCTCGGCGCCGAGCCAGCGCTGACAGAGCAGAAACCCGGGCACGCGCTGCCGTTCCGGAATGTGCTCGAGATCGTACCAATCGTTGAACTCGTCTTCGGCGACATTCGAAAAATCCATCGCCGCGATCAATTGACCTTTTGCCATGACGGTTTCCTCCGGTAGTGCAGGCCGGGATGCTACGCCGGGAGGGACTCCAGTGCACGCGGTTAGGGCGCCATGCCCTTGTCGGCCAGCTCGCGCCGCGCGTTCTCGTTTTTGTCGAGATCGAAGCCCATTGCGTGCAACACATGCGGCGCCTTGGTGAACTGTATATTGGCGTACTCGATGACCTCGACCCGGTTGCCCCAGGGGTCGAGAAAATCGAGGAAGGGTCCTGGCAAGAGCCGTCCGCCCGCCGCTTCGACCCGCGCGCGCACGCTCGATCGGTCATCGACGACAAGACCGAAATGCCGGCGCTGGTCTTCGTGGCGAGTTTTGGTTTCCATCAGATTGATAAATTGGTCGCCGAGCTCGATGAAAGCATTGCCCGGCCGTTTCCCTCTGAGCGCAAAATCGAAGATCTTGCCGTAAAATTCGAGAGCCTCGTCGATATTGCCCACTTCGAGGGCGATGTGATTAATGCCGACGAGCCGGGGCTTGTCCGCGTCTGTGTGGCTGATCTCGGTCATGCGCTTCCGTCCTCCTGGTTCGTGCGATACGCACTGCCTATATATTAACGCCTATATATTAACGGGGATCGGGTTTTCCCCGGAAGCCATGGGCGTCGTGTTCTCAGGGGCGGGACGGCTCGCCCAGGAGAAAGCAAATGGATCTCATTGCAAAGCTGCCGGAGATGTCCGACGACTCCCTGGCCAATCTCCGCACCAATGCAAAGCGCCTGCAACAGAGCGGCACTCCCGCCCAGCGGTCCGATGCTGCCGCATTGCTCCCGGCCGTCGAGGCCGAAATCGGCGCCCGACGGTTGGCTAGAGTACAGGCGACGCGAAGCACGGTGCGAACCGCCCGCCCGCGCGCAGGCCCGCCTGTCGCGCCGGCCAAGCGCAAGGCTGCCGCGAAAAGCGATTAGCGAACTCCCGCAAGCCGCGGCTTGGAAGGCAGTATTTTTCCAGGCATTCTGCCGGTCCGTCGGAGCATTCCAACGAGGACAGAATGTCGGTCGATCTGACGATTGAGGGTGCGGTCGCAAAGGTCGTGCTGAACCGGCCCGACAAGCTCAACGCGCTGACCGTCGATATGCGTCAGAGCTTGTGCGATCATTTTGCGCGGTTGCGCTTCGACGACGCCGTGCGGGTGATCATCGTCACCGGCGCCGGCAGAGGGTTCTGCTCGGGCGCCGACGTCGAGCGCATGGCCGGGCAGCCGCATGATCTACGGGCCGACCGGGAGCGCATGCAGGGAGGCGGCCACACTTTTATTCGGGCGTTGCATGCGATCGAAAAACCGACAATCGCCGCGGTGCGCGGCCCGGCGGTCGGGATCGGCTGGAGCATCGCACTCGCCTGTGACCTAGTCGTGGCCTCGAAGACCGCGCGCTTCTCGCAGATTTTCCGGCGCATCGGCCTCGCGCCTGACGGCGGTGCGATCTGGTTTCTGACCCGCCGCCTCGGCATGGTGAAGGCCAAGGAACTGGTATTTTCGGCGCGTTTTGTCGAGGCCGAGGAAGCTCTGGCGCTCGGCCTCGTCAGCCATGTTGTCGAGGACGAAGAGCTGATGGCCAAGGCCGAGGAACTCGCCGGCGAATTGGCGGAGGCCCCGACCTTTGCGCTGGGGCTCGCCAAGAAGCTCTTTCACGTGGCCGTCGGCCCCAGCCTCGAGGACTATCTCGAGATCGAGAGTTTCGTGCAGCCGCAACTGCACATGACCGCCGACAACGCCGAAGGCGTCGCGGCTTTCCGCGAGAAGCGAAAGCCCAGGTTTATCGGCAGGTGACGCGCAAGGCCGCAAATAGGGTAGAAAAGCAATGCGCGAGCATGCGGTGCCCTCCCTCTCCCCGCGAGCGGGGAGAGGGTTGGGGTGAAGGGCGCTCGTGCGCGCACGGCATTGATTAGTGCGCCGCATTGCCCCCCTCACCCGGGAGCCGCGTTGCGCGCGTCTCCCGACCTCTCCCCGCAAGCGGGGCGAGGTGATTGTTGGCGCGAGTGCGGAGGGCAAAGGATGATCACGATCGTCGATCTGAAGAGCGAATTGGCCAAACTGGGCATGCTGCGGGACCGCCGCCCTGACATGCTGGAAGAGGAGCGCCGGGCAAGCGGTGCCTTCAAGACCTTGGCGCCGTATCGCGACGGCAACCTGTTCAGCGCCCGCTTCTCCGGCAAGGGTGCCTGGGAGCGGCACCCCAATGGCGACGAACTGGTGCAGGTGCTTGAAGGCGAGACCAGGTTTCACATCATCACCGAAGATGGGCCGCAAACCCATACCCTCAAGGCCGGCATGCTCGTCGTCGTGCCGCAAGGCGCGTGGCACCGTTTCGAATCGCCCGACGGTGTGAGCCTGATGACCGCGACCCCAAAGCCGACCGAGCATCTGACGGTCGATGTCGCCGATCCGCGCGCTCTCGACGCGGCGCAATTGCCGGGCAACATCGAGGAAAAGTGGCGCTGACCGCTTCACCGAGACATGCATAGCTCGATTTTTTCGTCATTCCCGCGAAAGCGGGAACCCAGGGCTGCAAGGCAACGACAGTCCGCCCTGGGCCCCCGCTTCCGCGGGGGCGACGATGATACGGTCGCTCGCTGATGTATTTCGACCCGCGCCTGTGGCAGCTGACGCGCGGGATGCGGGGCTGGATCGGGCTTGCGGTCCTGCTCGGGCTCGTCGCCTCGGTCGTCGGCATCGCCCGCTTTGCAATCCTCGGCGTGCTGCTGTCGCACGTGTTCGCCGGCGCGGGGTTCTGGGCGATCGTGATCCCGGCGCTCGGCGTCGCCGCCGCGGTCATCCTGCGCGGGATTGTCGACCACCACCGCGCGATGATCTCGCATCGCACGGCGACGCGGGTGCAGGAGGAGCTGCGCGGCCGGCTTTATGAAAAGATCGCGTCACTCGGGCCGGCCTGGTTCGCCGGTGAGCGCACTGGCGGCGTGATGCTCTCGGTCGTCGACGGGGTCGAGCAGCTGCAGACCTTTTTCGGCCAATACGTGCCGCAGCTGACGATTGCGGTGCTGACGCCAGTCGCGATTTTCATTTTCATCGCGTTCTGGGACGTCCCGGTCGCTGCGGTGATGCTCGCCTTTGCGCTCGTGACATTGATTGCACCGACGGCCTTCGCTCAGCGTGAGCGCCGCTCCAGCCACGGGCGCCAAGGAGCGCTCAAATCCTTCGGCTCGGAGTTTCTCGACGGGGTTCAAGGCCTGCCGACATTGAAGGCGTTCGGCCAGAGCGCGGCTTACGGCCGCCGTCTTGCCGCTAGGGCGCGGGCGCTGTGTGACCATTCGCTGCGGGTCCTTTCGATGGGCGTGATGACCCGCGGCATCACCGATTGCGGCGTCGCGATCGGCGCCGCGGCGGCGCTGGCGCTCGCGGTGTGGCGCGTGTCGCACGGCTTGATGAGCATCCAGGCGCTGCTGATCGTGCTGATGGCCGGGACGGAAGTCTTCCGGCCGCTGCGCGACCTGCGCACAGTCCTGCATCAGGGGATGCTCGGCCAATCGGCTGCCGCCGGCATCAACGCGCTGTTGGCTGCCGAACCCCTTGTTCGAGAGCAGCCCGCACCGCAGGACACAGCGTGGCGAGCGCTGCTGCCGACCATTGCCTTCGAGGATGTTTACTTCGCTTATCCAGGTGGGCGCCGCGCGGCGCATGACGAGCTGTCCTTCGCCGTCGCGGTCGGCGAGAAGATCGGCATCGTCGGGCCCAGCGGCTCGGGCAAATCGTCCGTCGCTCGGTTGTTGCTGCGCCTTTTCGACCCGCAGCGCGGGGTCGTCCGGATCGGCGGTCACGACATCAGAACCCTCGATCCCGAAGCGCTGCGCCGCATGATCGCGGTCGTCCACCAGGACACCTACCTGTTCTACGCCACCGTCGAAGAGAATTTGCGGCTCGGCAAGCCTGGCGCGACGCGCGAGGAGCTCGAAGCGGCGACGCGTGACGCCAATGCGCACGAGTTCATCTCGGCTCTGCCGCAAGGCTACGCGACGATGATCGGCGAGCGCGGGATCATGCTCTCCGGCGGGCAACGGCAGCGTTTGGCGATCGCCCGGGCATTATTGCGCGACGCGCCGATTCTGATCCTCGATGAGGCGCTCTCTTCGGTCGATGCCGAGAACGAGGCGATCATTCAGCAGGCGATCGATCGTCTGTCGGCGGGACGCACGACGTTGATCCTCGCGCATCGGCTGTCGAGCGTCATCAACGCCGACCGCGTCCTCGTCCTCGACAACGGCCGCATCGTCGAAAGCGGCAGTCACGCCGAGCTGATCCGCCGTGACGGCCCTTATCGCCGGCTGATGGGCGCGCAAGCCGAAGAGCGCGAGGAGGAGGTCGATTTTGCCGAAGAGGGTATGCCGCGCGCGCGCGGCGGCCCCGAGCAAGTAGACACTGGCGCAGCTGCGACGGACGTGATGGCCGAGGCTGCGGCATCGGTCGGCTGGGCCGCCACCCTCCGCACCCTCTTCCAGATCATCGAGCCGTGGCGGCGGCGCTTCGCGATCGTCGTGGGCTCGGGGATCGCGCGGGTCGCCGCGTTCATCGGGGTCGGTATTTTTGGCGCCCTCGCGGTCGCCGCGGTCAAGACCGGTTCGCCTTTCGGGTATCTGCTGATCCTGCTGGGGCTGGCGGCGCCGCTCGCCGGCTTGCTGCACTGGATCGAGTCGTGGCTGGCGCACGACATCGCATATCGGCTGCTCGCGGAGATGCGGATCGACCTGTTCCGCAAGCTCGATACCCTGGCGCCGGCCTATCTGGTGCGGCGGCGCTCGGGTGACCTGATCGCTCTCGCCAACCAGGACATCGAGACGATCGAGTATTTCTTTGCGCACACGGTCGCGCCGGCGCTGGTCGCGGTGCTGGTGCCGTCGGCGGTAGTGGTGACGCTCGCCGTCATCGCCTGGCCGGTCGCGTTGGCGCTGCTGCCGTTCGTTCTTTATGCCGCCCTCGCGCCGATCGTGACCCGCACCCGCATCGACCGGCTTGGGGCCGCGGCGCGCGACGGGCTCGGGTTGTTGAGCGCCTATGTCACGGAGACGATCCAGGGCCTCGCCGACCTCCTCGCGTTTCAGGCGATTGCCGACCGGCGGCACGGTTTTATGGACCACGTCCGGTCCTATCAGCAGATCCGTCTCGATCTGTTGCGCGACCTCTTGTCGCAAACTGCGCAGCTCGAAATCGTTACCGGGCTCGGCGGGCTCGCGGTCGCGGTCGTTGGCGCCTGCCTCGTTGCCGAGCACCAGCTCGCCGCGACGACGCTGCCGCTGCTGATCCTTATCGCGTTCGCTTCGTTTCTGCCGATCTCGGAGATCGCACAGGTCAGCCGCCAGCTCGCTGACACGATCGCCTCGACCCGCCGCTATTACACGGTAGAGCGCGAGAAACCGGCGGCCACCGATGGCCCGCTGCGCCCGCCATCACCGGCAGGTGGGTCGGCGATCCGTTTCGAGGGCGTGGATTTCGCTTACCCGGGCGCCCGCCGGCCGGCGCTCAGTGGCGTCGAGCTCGGCGTCCCGGCCGGCACGACGATGGCGCTCGTCGGTCCTTCGGGCGCTGGCAAGACGACGATCGCCAATCTGTTGCTGCGGTTCTGGGATCCGAGCGGCGGGCGCATCCTGATCGATGGCGTCGATCTGCGCGGGTTCGAGCTCGACCATCTGCGGGCGCGGATCTCGCTCGTCTCGCAGGACACCTACCTGTTCAATGACACGCTGCGCGCCAATGTCGCGCTGGCGCGGCCGGAAGCCGACGAGGCGGCGATCCTGCGCGCGCTGGAACAGGCGGCGCTCGCCGATTTTGTCGCGAACCTGCCCGACGGACTCGACACGATCGTCGGCGAGCGTGGCGTGCAGCTCTCCGGCGGTCAGCGTCAGCGCGTCGCAATCGCGCGCGCTTTCCTGAAGAATGCGCCGACCTTGATCCTCGACGAGGCGACCTCGCATCTCGATGCGGTCAGCGAGGCGCAGGTGCGCGGCGCGCTCGACGCGCTGATGCGCGACCGCACGACGATCGTCATCGCGCACCGGCTTTCGACCGTGCGCAACGCCGACCGGCTTGCGGTGCTCGATCGCGGGCGCGTCGTCGAGACGGGCAGCCATACCGAGCTCCTCGCCCGCGGCGGCCTCTACGCGCGCCTCATCCACCGCCAGCTCGCCAGCGCCCAGCAGCCGATGCGGCTCGCGGGAAATTAAAGAGATTGAAGGTCATTGCGACCCCGGATGGCCGCCCTGCGGGCGTTCCGGGGGAAGCAATCTCGGGGTAGTTGCGCTCGGCCCGTCGAGATTGCTTTGTCGCTCCGCTCCTCGCAATGACGCGAAGAATTAGTTCTCGGGCTGCGGGACGGGGCCTTGCGGGCGGCGGCCGCGCTCGGCCATAAACTGGTCGAATTCGGCCTTGTCCTTGGCGTGGCGTAGGCGGTCGAGAAATTCCTTGAACTCGCGTTGCTCGTCCTCGAGGCGCCGCAGAGTCTCCGCCCGGTATTCGTCAAAAGCGCGGTTGCCGCTCGGGGCTGACCGCGCGTTCCGCCACCCGCCTGGGTTGCCCTGCATGTGTTGCTGCCATCGCCGCGCACCACAACCGGTGAAGCGTGCCAGTCGCCCGCTTCCCGCCAGAAACCCCAACACGACGAGGCCGAGCGGCCACCAAATCAGGAAACTCACCACGGTAAGAGCGATCCAGGCCGGCGTGCCGAAATCGTCCAGTCTTGCTGTGAGGGTCATGGCGACCGCCTCATGTGAATGTGTCTAACATTGACATAAGGATCGACCCCGGCATTTGTCAAGCGGAGGGCTCGTCGATCAGACTGAGCCCGCGGAGATAAACCAGCACTCCCGCCTCCAAGAGTTCTTCGGGGCTCATCGGCAGCCTGCGGCGGCCGCCATCGGCGCGCGCAAACAGCGAAGCAATGCCGTGCGCCAATGCCCAAAGGTGCAGACTCATCATCAGTGACGGCGGCCTGCGGGCGGCCGGCAGCCGCGAGCAAAAGGCGTCCGTCGCCCGGCGCAGCACTGCGAAGGCGCGGTCGGCGGCCTCGCGCAGCCCGGGATCATCGTCGAGCGGCAGCCCCGCTTCGAACATCGCCGAGTAAAATGCGGGTTCCTCACGCGCAAAGGCGAGATAGGCGCGGCCGACATTCTCAAATGCCGCGAAGGGGTCGGGCCGGCCCTCGTTCCAGGCGCGGCTCAACCGTTCCTCGAAAAGCTCGAAGCCGCGCCGCGCGACATCGGCGAGCAGCGCCTGGCGGTCGCGGAAGTGCCGGTAGGGTGCGGCCGAGCTGACCCCGGCCCAGCGCGCCGCATCGGCAAAGGTAAAACCGGCCGGTCCTTTCTCGGCGATCAGCTCGAGCGCGGCGCGGATCAGGGCCTCGCGCAGATTGCCGTGGTGATAGCCGCGCCGCGCGGTGGTGTGATCGTCTCGCGACCAGCTCATCTCTCGCCGTCAGCGAACCGCGGGCCGGCCGCTGACTTCGGCACCGGCATCGGGCGACATTTTCAGAAAGAACGGCACCGAGGCCAGAGAGATCA
>Ga0306924_10003179_pt1 | contig 15754 bp, 16 predicted proteins | sample sta12Can44000111_FD_203756 | JGI IMG/M metagenome (GOLD analysis project Ga0306924, IMG submission 203756) | Lab enrichment of tropical soil microbial communities from Luquillo Experimental Forest, Puerto Rico - statanox.12C.anox.44.000.111 (v2)... | ecosystem: Environmental > Terrestrial >... | reverse complement strand
CCGAAGATCTGGTCATATCCAGCAGCCCCAGCATCGTAAAACCCATTGGACATCTTCCCTCCCAGGGGAATCTCGCGGGGCGCAAGCATTGGCATGACGTGCGCATGACCTCATGCGGACGTTAGCTTTCTTTGTCGATCTCGATGAGGACAGAATAACGGCCCTTTTACCCTATGACCAATGGCGAGCAGATCGAGCGGCCCGCCTTACATACTCATGTATTTCAAAGGCGACGCCAGCGAAGATGACAGCAGAGGCAGCCAGGGTTGGGCCTACACGAAGGGACGGTGCGACTCGACCAGCGGGTTACGTTTGGGCTTAAGTTATCACCGAAACTCACCCTGGGCTTCATCGGCTGTGCCCGCTTTCCACCCCGAAGCGGACCTAGGGCGCAGGCACCATGCGTCAGATTTTATCCACTCTAGTCTAATCGAACGTCAGTACGGTTCTTGCAACCTCCCCAGCTTTCATTGCACGGAAGGCTTCGTTGATATCGCCGAGGCGGCCGCGCTTGGTGACCATCGCGTCGAGGTCGAGCCGGCCTTGGCGGTAGAAATCGAGATAGGCCGGGATGTCGTAGCGGAAGCGGTTCGAGCCCATGCGCGAGGTCTGCACCTTGCATTCCGGGCGGATTGCCATCCACGGGAACTCGATCATCGCATCCGGCGGCAACACGCCGACAATCGTTGCCGTGCCCCGGATCGCCAGCGACTCGATTGCCTGGCGGCACAGCTTCGCATTGCCGACAGCCTCGAAGGCGTGGTCCACACCCAAACCGCCGGTCAATTCACGCACCGCCTTGACCGGGTCGGCTTCGCTCGAATTGACAAAATGCGTGGCGCCGACGCGCATCGCGATCTGGCGCTTTTGCCCGAACTGGTCGATGGCGATGATCTGGCGCGCGCCGCCGATCCGCGCGCCTTGAACGATCGACAGCCCGACACCCCCGCAGCCATAGACAGCGACCGTCTGGCCAGCTTCGAGCCCCGACGAGCGCAACGCCGCACCAACGCCGGTCAGCACGCCGCAGCCAACGAGTGCAGCTTTGTCCAGCGGCAGTTCGGGGTCGATTTTTACGACAGAGTTCTCGTGCAGCAGCATCTTTTCGGCATAGCTCGAGATGCCGATGAACTGTCGCAGCGGCTGGCCCTTTTGTGACAACCGCGGCGGCGCATCGTCCGCCCGTGTGACGATCCCGCCAGTGCACAGATTGGGGTGGCCGGAGAGGCATTGCGGGCAATTCCCGCAGAACCCAGAGAGGCAGGCGACGACATGATCGCTCGGCTTGACCGTTGTCACATCTTTGCCGACCGCCTCGACAATTCCGGCTCCTTCGTGGCCGAGGACGATCGGCCGGTCGAGCGGGAACCTCCCGACGCCATCCACTACGTGCAGGTCGCTGTGGCACACGCCGGTGGCGGCAGTGCGGACAAGGATTTCGCGTCCCCACGGTTGGTCGATCTCGACCGGCTCGATCGTCAGCGGCTCATGCACCTTGCGAAAAACGGCAGCCTCGATCTCCATGCATATCCTCCTGGAATCTCAATCCGCCGCGGCGCTCTGCTGATGGCGCTCGTAGCGCCGCGCTGGCGTGTTGATGGGCTCTCTGAGCGGAACGGCTCCGAATGAAACAGCTCTGCGCTCTGCCGGCGCATCGGCGTAGAGCGTCGTGCGCTGGCGCGGATTCCGCCCCAAGGAGCGGATCAATGCCTCCATGCTCTCCGGCGGCATCTCCTGCCCGTGCACCGCGCCGGCGGCGCGGGTGATGCTCTCGTTCATCAAGGTGCCGCCGAGATCGTTGGCGCCAGCCGCCAAGCACGCCGCAACACCGCCCGTCCCCATCTTGACCCAAGAGGTTTGGATGCTGGTGATGACGGGATGCAGCACGAGCCGCGCGACCGCATGCATTAGCACCGCCTCGCGGTAGGTCGGTCCACGGCGGGCCCGGCCCTTAAGGTAGATCGGCGTCTCCATCGGCACGAACGGCAACGGCACGAACTCGGTGAACCCGCCGGTGCGTGCCTGCAGCGCCCGAATGCGCAGCAGGTGCCGCGCCCAGTGCTGGTAACGGTCGACATGCCCATACATGATCGTGACCGTGCTGCGCAGGCCAGCCTCATGCGCGGCATCCATGACCTCGAGCCACTGGTTAGTCTTGATCTTGTCGGGGCAGATCACCGCGCGCACTTCGTCGTCGAGGACCTCGGCGGCGGTGCCCGGCAGTGAACTGAGACCGGCCGCTTTCAGCTCGCGCAAGAAGCCGGCGACGGTGCGGCCGGTCGTCTTTGCACCCTGCCAGATCTCGAGCGGCGAGAAAGCATGGATGTGAATGCCGGGTATCGCATCTTTGATCGCGCGGCAGATCGCCAGATACGTCGCTCCGGTATATTCCGGATGGATGCCCCCCTGCAGGCACACCTCGGTCGCGCCCCGCTCCCAGGCTTCCTCGACCCGCCGCTGGATCTCTGCGAGATCGAGGTCGTAGGGGCGGCCGCGCAGGTTTTCGCTGAGCTTGCCCTTGGAAAAGGCGCAGAATTGGCAACGGAAATAGCAGACATTCGTGTAGTTGATGTTGCGGGTCACGACATAGCTGACAACGTCGCCGTTGACTCGTTGCCGGAGTTCGTCCGCGGCGCGGCAGACCGCTTCAAACCCCGCGCCGCGCGCCGCGAAGAGTTGCACGATCTCGGCCTCGCGGAGTGTTTCTCCCGCCGCAGCGCGCTCGAGGATCAGCGCCAGCTGCCCCAGACCTTCCCGCTTCGCAGACCCCCCCCTCGCCCCGCTTGCGGGGAGAGGGTCGGGGTGAGGGGCAATCACGACCGGCGGTTCGATACCAGCGCCGGGGATCCAATCATCGGTGCGGGCAAACTGTTGCGCATCCATGGACCGTAGCACTGCCGGCCGGAGCGCCGGATCAACCCAACGTTCCAGATCGCGCGCGTAAGAAGGATAGATCGCGAGCCGCTCGACCAGCACTTTGCCGGCCGCGGCGGTCTGTTCAGCGAGGCGCTCCAGCGCCGGCCACGGCCTTTCGGGGTTGACGTGATCCGGGGTGACCGGCGACACCCCGCCCCAGTCGTTGATCCCGGCCGAGATCATCTCTGCGAGGGCGCCGGGATTGAGATTGGGCGGCGCCTGGATGTTCATCTCCGGCCCGAAAATCAGCCGTGCCGCGGCGATGGTCCAGAGATGGTCGTCGAGATCCGGCTCAGGTGCCTGCGCCATACGGGTGCCCGGCTTGGCACGAAAATTCTGGATAATGATCTCCTGTAGATGCCCGTAACGGTCGTGCAGGTCCCGCAGTGCCAGCAGCGCCTCGATGCGCTCGCGCCGCGTCTCGCCAATGCCGATCAGAATGCCGGTGGTGAACGGCACTCTCGCTTCGCCGGCGGCGCGGATGGTTTCAAGGCGAACTGCCGGGTCCTTGTCGGGCGATCCGAAATGCGGCCCGCCGCGGCGGCCTAGCCGTTCGGCCGCGCTCTCCAGCATAATCCCTTGTGAAACCGAGACGGCGCGCAGCCGCTCGATGTCGGCGCGCGCCATGACCCCCGGGTTCAAATGCGGAAGCAGGCCGGTTTCGCGCAAAACCAGCTCCGCCATCGCCGCCAGATAAGTCAGCGTGCTATCATGGCCGAATTGGGCGAGCGCGGAGCGCGCCGTCCCATAGCGAAGCTCCGGCTTGTCGCCCAATGTGAAGAGCGCTTCGTGGCAGCCGGCCTGCGCTCCTGCGCGGGCGACCTCCAGCATCTGCTCGGGGCTGAGATAGGCCGGTTCTCCCGCCCGCGGCGGATGCGCGAAGGTGCAATAGTGGCAGACGTCGCGACACAGCTGGGTCAGCGGGATAAACACTTTGCGCGAATACGACACGAGGTCGCCATGCGCCTCGTCGCGCAGGCTCGCCGCAATCCGCATCAATCCCCGCGTATCCGGGCAATCGGCGAGCGCCAACGCCTCGGCACGCGACAGAGACCGACCGGTCTCAGCCCGCGCCAACACCTCGCTATAGGTCATTCAACTGCTCTCCTATGGCGTCGCTCAACACGGCACGGGCTCGGGTCGGCGACGACAGACGCGCAAAAGCGGCGAGATCCTCCGGCGTATCGACGTCGAGCGCAATGCCCGGCAGGCGCAGCACGGTTGGATCAATGCCGCATGCTTTGGCCGCACTCAAATGCGGAAAGAAGCTGTCTTCGCCAAAACGCAGCGGCACGGCGTCGGGCGGCGAGCAAATGATCGCGTTTGAACCGCGCTCGTCGCGCGATGGAGCGATTGTAAACGCTGGTGCGGCACGATGAGCGGTGAGGAGCTGCGCGATCTCGGCCGAAGTGACGAGAGGAATGTCTCCCGGCACTGCGAGCATCCCGAGCCGCTGCTCGGCGGCGAGTAGCTTTGCCGCCGCCGCAACAGCCCCGCTGTGCCCATCGCGAGCGCCTATCTCGAAAACGCGGGCACCGTAGCCCGCCGCCAGGCGCTGCGCCTCGGCATCGACGGTTACGACTATCAGTCCCCCGAGACTGGGCGTCATGGCGAGCGCGGCCAGCACGTCTTCGAGCATTGCCAGCATCAGCGCGCGTCGCCCCTCAGGGGTCAGTACCGCCGCGAGCCGCTCCTTGGCCTGATCCAGCTCCTTAACCGGCACCACCGCCCATACATTCATCTCAGGAGCCTCGGCCGGCCGCCTTCAGCACAGCCAGAGCCAAACTGTCGCGATCCTCTAGGGTTAGCATCAAGGTTTGGCACACCCGAGTTGGAATGCCCAGCCCGTGCATTTCGGGAGCATCGGCCTCGTCGGCGATAAAGGCATCGAGGATGTCGGCGTAGTGCTGCGCAATAGCTGCTGCGGTCGTCGGCAGACCGAGTTCAGCCATGATCTTCGCGGTTGGTCCTTTGACCGCTTTGCCGCCAACGATCGGAGAAACCGCGACTACCGGCGCGCGGCAGTTGCGCAGTGCCCCGCGTACGCCGGGCAAGCTCAAGATCGGGTCGATGCTGAGAAAAGGGTTCGACGGGCAGATCACAACTGCGTCGAGATCGTCCTCGGCAACCGCGGCGAGAAAGTCCGGGTTCGCGCTTGCCTGCGAGCCGCCGAAATAGGCGATCTCGTGGACCACCGGAGAGGCGCGCAACCTAACAAAATAGTCCTGGAAGTCGAGCCAGCCTTGCTCGCAACGCAGTTGCGTGCGCACGCGGTCATCAGTCATCGGGAGCACGCGCGCCGATATCCCGAGACGGCGGCAGAAATCATCGGTGATTTTCGACAGGCTCTCGCCGGCGGCCAAACGGCGAGTGCGTTCAATATGGGTGGCCAGATCGCCGTCGCCGAGCTTGAACCAAGTCTCGCCGCCGAGCGTCTCGAACGCCCTCATAAAGGTCCAGGTCTCATCGCGGCGGCCCCAGCCGGCCACCGGGTTATCTATGCCGGCGAGCGTATAGAGTAGAGTATCGACGTCCGGCGAGATCGACAGGCCGAGATGCTCGAAATCGTCGCCGGTGTTGGCGACAACGGTCAGCGCGCCTGGCGGCAGAATGCGATAAAGGCCGAGCGCCAGCTTCGCGCCGCCGATGCCTCCCGACAGCGCGAGCACGCTCATCGAAAGAGGTCGTGCTCGGCCGGCCGGATCAACGCGGCGGCGGCGACCTCCGGAGCTGACCAGCGTAGGCCCCGCACCAGCACCATCGGCACGGCCTCGTCTGCCTGACCCATCACCAGCCCCGCGGCGGCGGCGATCTCGTCGGCAAAGCCGGTCTCCGTTACGAGGAGTTCGCGACCAAAGAGGTCGGGCTGTCCGCGCAAGTCGATCAGCGCCGGCAAACCGGCGGCGCCGAGCGCAACACCGACTGTGCCCTTTCGCCACGGCCGGCCGAAGCTGTCACAGATGATGACAGCGATATCTGTCCCGAAAGCCTCGGCGAGCTGCTCCCGCAACGCGCGCGCGGAGCCGTCCGGGTCTTCCGGCAGCAACAGCACTCGTTCGTCGCCTTGCGCTGCCAGGTTTGAATGGTCAATGCCGGCATTGGCCATCACAAAGCCAAGACGGTGCTCGACGATCAGCAATCCCGGCCGATGACGAACCACCCGCCGCGACTCCGACAGCACCACCTCGACAAACCGCGGGTCTTTGTCGACCTCTGCTCCCAGAGCGATCGCCCGCTCAGAGGGCTTGACCGTCGCCACGTCGACGTACCGCCCTTCCGCCTTGGATACGATCTTTTGCGCCACAACCAGCACATCGCCAGGTTCCGGCACTAACCGATTTGCCGCAAAGGCGGCGACGGCGATGTCGCCGAGGTCATCCCCCGGCTCGACGAGCTTGATGCCGGTTAGCGAAGTTAGGATCAGCTCGCCCGGAGGCATTGTTCAGCCAAGCTTTGCCCGCAGCAGCGGGAGCACCTGCTCGGCGTAGAGCTTGAGGAACCGAGCCTGGTCGGGGCCGGGGGCATGGAAGACGAGGTGGGTGAGCCCGAGCTCGAAATAGGGTCGGATCTGGGCCAACTGCTCTTCGGGATCGGAAGACACGATCCAACGGCTCGCTGCCCGCTCGACCGGCAAGGCGTCCGCCAGCCGCTCCATCTCGCGCGGATCTTCGACGCTCATTTTTTCTTCCGGGGTGAGGGCGAGCGCCGCCCAATGTCGGGTGTCCTCCAGCGCCTGCTTCGGATCGGTGTCGAACGAGACTTTGACCTCGATCATCCGTTCGAGAGTGCCGCCGGGCCGCCCCGCCCGCTTGAGGCCTTCGTCGACTTTCGGCAGCAAGGTCTCCCGGTAGAGCGCATCTCCTTTGCCGCTCGTGCAGATGAACCCGTCCCCGATTTCACCGGCCATGGCCGCCGCGGTCGGACCCGAGGCGGCGATCCAGACCGGCACCGGCTTTTCCGGGCGGTCGTATATCGTTGCCGCCAAGGTCCGGTAGTATTGTCCTTCGAAGGTCACGCGCTCGTCGGTCCACAGCCGACGGATCAAGTCGATCGACTCGCGAAGCCGCCCCTGCCGTTCCTTGAAACCGGGCCATTTCATCCCGGTCGCAGGCACCTCATTGAGTGACTCCCCGGTGCCGACACCCAGCACGACGCGCCCCGGGAACATCGCGCCGAGGGTGCCGAACGCCTGGGCCACCACCGAGGGATGGTAGCGAAAAGTCGGTGTCGCGACACTGGTGCCAATTTGCACGCGGCGGGTCTGCGCCCCGAGCGCGGCAAGCCAGGCAAACGAGAACGGCGCATGCCCACCGGTATGCTTCCAGGGCTGGAAGTGGTCGCTGACAAACACCGAGTCGAACCCGACCTCCTCGGCCAGGCGGGAAAACTCCAACAGTTCGCGCGGTCCGAACTGTTCGGCCGAAGCTTTATATCCGAGCTTCAACAACTGCGGCTCCTTTGATTACCGGATTGATGGCGGTCATTGCGAGCACAGCGAAGCAATCTTGCAGGAGGTGTGCAACCGGCGCCGAGATTGCTTCGTCGCTGCGCTCCTCGCAATGACCAGCTAAACAGGCCTTAAATCTTCGCCAGCACATCCTCGCGGAAACGCCTCATATTGGTGAGCATCGCATCGGCGGTGGTGCCTTCGAAATTAAAGTCGACGTAGCCAACGCCAAAATCGCGGAATGCCCGCAGGTCAGCGACGACGTCCGCCGTTTCACCCGAAAACAGCCGTCGCTCGCCGTCATCCGCACGGTTCGGCAGAGAACCGCCCCAGCTCGTGATGCGATAAGCGAGACCCATTTTGGACGGGTCGCGCCCGGCTTCGCGAGTGAGCCGACGCAGCCGGTCGACGCCGGCTTCGAAACGCTTCATGGAGTCGAGCCGATGCTGCGGGTTGGTGCCGATCGGGTACCAAGCGTCGCCAATCCGCGCGGTGCGGCGCAGGGCGGGACCACTCTCGCCGCCGACCCAGATTGGCGGATGCGGCTTCTGGACCGGTTTCGGTTCGAACAGGATGTCGGCGAATTTGACGTGGCGGCCCTCAAAGCGCGGGTCGTCCTTGGTCCACAGCTCGCGAAACGCATCGAGATATTCGTCGGTAACTGCGCCGCGCTCGGGAAAGGGCGGGACGCCGAGCGCTTGAAACTCCTCCTTCATCCACCCCGCGCCGATGCCGAAGGTCAGCCGGCCATTGGACAGGACATCGATCGTCGCCAACATCTTGGCTTGCAGCACTGCGGGACGGTGCGGCACGACGGTCACCGAGGTGACGAGGCGCAATCGCGAGGTCTTACCGGCAACAAATGCCACCGCCGTCAGCTGCTCGTGCCGGTCGCCGCGCGACCGGCTCGGGAACTCACCGGTGTCGCTGTACGGGTATTTGGCTTCGATATCGCGCGGGATCACGACGTGGTCACTGATCGTCGTGTAGTCATAGCCCATCGCCTCGCCTTCGGCGGCGATGCGGGCGAGATTGTCGGGCGTTGAGAGCGGGCCGCTGACCGGTGCGCCAAAGCCAAACTGCATCTGTGTCCCTCCAGGCGACTTATCGATTTGGTGCTACGCTAACAGGGCGCAAGCGGTGTGGCTACCGGTCAGCCTCCTGCCGCAGCCAATTGCGAAAGGCCCGTACTTTGGGGCGTTCGAGCGCACCCGGTGCAGTAACGATGTAATAGGCGAACTGGTCCGGCAGTGCGAGTGAGAAGAGCCGGACAAGGCGTCCGGCCGCAAGGTCGGCGGCGGCGATCGTGCTGTAGGCCAGCACGATACCCTGGCCGGCAATCGCGGCATCGAGCGCCAGTGTCATGCTGTTGAAAGTGAGACCTGCGGTTATCGGGGCGGTCTTTACTCCTGCGGCCTTGAGCCACATCGGCCATGTCGGCACCAACGGATCGCGCTCCGCAGCCTGATCGTGAATGAGGGTGTGGCGGGGGAGATCGTCGGGGGTGCGCAGTGGCGCTCCGGCGGTGAGCAATTTCGGACTGCAGGCCGGGAAGACCTCATTTGTGAACAACAGGTCGACATCGAGCCCAGGGTAAATGCCGCGGCCGTAACGGATCGCTAGATCGAAATCGCCTCTCGTCAGATCGACGACCTCATCGGTCGCGGAGATCCGCACATCTATCTCAGGGTGTTGCTCCTGAAACCGGTGCAGACGCAGCACCAGCCATTTGCCGGCGATCGACGGTGAGGCAGTAACGGTCAACGTCCCGGTGTCGTTGTGCGCGCGCAGCCGCCTGACCGAGGACTGGATGCCGGCAAAAGCTTCTGTCAGACCGGGCAGCAGGATCCGCGCGGAGGCCGTCAGCTCGATCGAGCGGTTCATTCGGTGGAACAGCCTGACCCCGAGATCCTCCTCCAACGCATGGATCTGATGGCTGATCGCGGCCGGCGTCACATGCAGCTCGTCAGCGGCCTTGCTGAAGCTCATATGCCGGGCCGCTGCTTCGAAGGCCCGGAGCGAGCTCAAGGGAGGAAGATGGCTGTTCATGCCAGATGAGGAAATCTAAGCCGGCGCTGAGAAACTCTCGTTTGTGAACCTATGCTACAGCGGCCATTTAAGGGCAAGAGAGTTCGACGGCGACGGAATCGCGTCGTTGTCCGACTTTAGGAGACTTCATATGGTAGCACTTCATTGGCATACGACCCAGGCCCGGCCTGGACAGCGCAGCGGAGTTCTCGCGCTTACTGATGCTTGGGACCACACCGTCGCGACCTTGCGTGAATGGCGCCGGCGCACCCGCGAGCGGGGCGAGCTCGCCCAGCTCGATGACAGGATGCTGAAGGATATCGGGCTCACCCGCGCCGACGCCGAATTCCTCAGCAACAAGCCGTTCTGGAGGGAGTGATGATCTTATTGGCGCTTGCCGGCAGCACTATCTGTAAGTGGTGGCGGCGCGTTATATTGGCTTTGACCAAGCCGCTGCTGCACTCCGACTGTGGCGACCCGCCCGAGTTTTACAGATTTCCGCCCTTTTGACCCTTGATCGCCTCTTACGGACCACCAAGGAGGAACGAAGCATGAGCACCGCCGACAGCCTGCCCTATGTCGAAGCCGAGCTGAACTATCTGGGCCCGATGACCGAGCGGCCGCGCTATTACGCCTACGAGATCGGCGAGCGGTCGAACATGACCTACGATCCACACAACATGCGCATCCACGACATGCGGCCGATCTCATCCGACATGTCGCTCGACAAGCAAGGCTTCGCCCTCGTCGAGCAGCGCAGCGCCGTGCAGGATTTCTGGGACGATGACGAGGTTCGCCGGGTCTATTACCCGGAGGCCGAGGCCGTCATCAAGCAGGTGACCGGCGCCAGCCGCGTCTTCATTTTCGATCATCTCCAGCGCCGGCGTGTTGCCGGGCTCAAGGATCGCGCGCCCGGCGGCCCCCGCCAGCCGGCGACCCGCGTGCATGTCGACCACACCGCTAACTCCGGCCCGCAGCGGGTTCGCGACCTGTTGCCCGACGAGGCTGAAGAATTGCTGAAGGGTCGGGTCCAGGTGATCAACTTCTGGCGCCCGCTCTTCAGCCCTTTGCAAGACGCGCCGCTCGCGGTGTGCGATTCCCGCACTGTCGCGGCCGATGATCTTGTGCCCTCGGACCTGGTCTACAAGGAACGGGTCGGCGAGACCTATTCGGTGCGGTACAACCCGGCGCACCAGTGGTATTACGTGCCGGAAATGCGGCGCGACGAGGCGCTACTGTTGAAGATCGCTGACACGCGGACCGACATCCCGGCGCGCTTTATGCCTCACACCTCGTTCACCGACCCAACGACGCCCGCCGATGCGCGTCCGCGCGAAAGCATCGAGATCCGGACGCTCGTCTTCCATTCCGCCTGACGATCTGTCCCGTAGAACGATGGGATCCCACTGGCGGGGTCCCATTGTTCTGCCCGCACGCCGAACATTGGAAAGGTGCCAATGGCGCGATTGACCGACTTGCCTCCGGCACAGGCGAAGCGCCTCGCCGAAGCCGAATGTCCCAATTTTGAAACGAGACCGTGGGTGACCGGGTCTGCTCTGTCGCGGCGCCGGGTGGCGATCGTCTCGTCGGCCGGCCTTTTCGTGCGCGGCGAAGAGCCGTTCCGCGGCCGCGATGCCGATTATCGGGCGATCCCGGCGGAGACGCGACCGGATCAGATACTCACCAGCCATATCTCGGTGAATTTCGACCGCACGGGTCTCCAGGAGGACTGGAACGTCGTCTTCCCCATCGACCGGCTAAAGGAACTCGCCGCCGAGGAGACGATCGGCTCAGTGGCGGGGACGCATTATTCCTTCATGGGCGCCAGCGACCCGTTGCAGATGGAGCCGCATGCGCGGCAACTCGCCAGCCGGCTGAAAAACGATCGGGTCGACGCCGTTATCCTCGCTCCGGTTTGACCGGTCTGCACGCGCGCCGTGGGCGCGCTGGGCCATTACCTGGAGGAAGAGGGCATCGCGACGGCCGGCATCAGCCTGATCCGGCCGCAGACGGAAAACACGAAGCCGCCACGCGCGTTGTGGGTGCCGTTTGAGCTCGGTCGGCCGTTTGGTCCGCCAAACGATCCTAGGTTCCAGCGGCGCATCTTGCTTGCCGCCTTGCGGCTGCTGGAGCGCGAGAACGGACCGGTCATCATCGAGGACTTTCCAGACGACGACCCCCGCGCGCAACCTGATCCCGCGTGGCGATCGCCGGTAGTACCGACGCCGGCTGGTGATGGTGCGAACGACGCCAACGCTCTCGCGGAGAGATTAGAGGCTGAAATCTCGCATCTGCGGGACGCCCATCAGCTCTGGGTCGAGCAAAACCGGCGCACGACGGTGGGCCTCAGTGGCCTGGCGGTCTCCGAGGCGGGCCGCTATGTCGCGGAATGGGTTCGCGGAAAGTCGCCGCCGAGCCCGCGGGAGGGCTATTCGGCACCATTGCTGATGCGCTTTGCGGTAGATGATCTGAAGGCTTTTTGCTTGGAAGCGGCTGCCGCCGGAACCGCTCGACCATCGAGCCGGCAACTCGGCGACTGGTTGTGGAACGAAAGTGCCGTGGGTACAGCGCTCCACGCATTGCGAGAAGGCTGTCTGACGAGCGACGACGAGCGCGTCAAACTCATCGCTGGAAATTTCATTGTGCCGGCTGCCCGGGTTCGAGCCAGCAGCTGACGTGAGGACGTCTGAGGCCAGGGAACCGATCTCCTGCAGGAAAAGACAGCAATGTTGAGCGGAGTTTATCGCTTTCCGCAGATGGAAAGTGTCGTCTTCGGTAGGCCCCTTGAAGAAGCACTCGCCGAGGAGGTCGGCCGCGCCCAGGCCCGTGCGATATTCGTCCTGGCGAGCGGGACGCTAGTCCGCACTACCGACACGATGGATCGGATCCGCCAAGTGCTGGGCAACAGAATCGCTGGAGTATGCGCGAAAATCGGCGCGCATACGCCGCGGGCTGACGTCGTTGCGGCGGCGAACGCGGCCCGGGAGGCGAGGGCCGACCTGCTTGTCACAATAGGCGGCGGGTCGGTGACTGATGCGGCCAAAATGGTCGGACTGTGTCTCGGCAACGAGGTTGCCAAACCCGAGCAGCTCGATGACTACCGCGCCCAGATCGCCGCTGACGGCACAATCCGCCGCCCGGAAGTCAAACCGCCGAGCCTGCGCTCGATCGCGATCCCAACAACATTGTCGGCCGGCGAGTTCACCGCCTCGGCCGGCTGCACCGACACCGTGCGCCATGTAAAGGAAAGTTTCAGCCACCCGCTGATGATGCCGCGCACCGTCATTCTCGATCCGGACGCGAGTGTCCACACCCCCGAATGGCTGTTCTTGTCGACCGGCATCCGGGCGGTCGATCACGCGGTCGAGGACATCTGCTCGGTAAACGGTCAGCCGATCTCAGAAGGAGCAGCCTACCACGCGCTGCGCTTGCTCGGCGCCGGCTTACCAATCGTGAAGGCGAAACCCGAGAACCAGGACGCGCGGCTCGAGTGCCAGATCGGTGCCTGGATGTCGATGGTCGGCTCGCAAACCGGCGTCAGCAAGGGCGCGAGCCATGGGATCGGGCACGTTCTGGGCGGCACCGCCGGTGTGCCGCACGGCTACACCTCCTGTGTCATGCTTCCGCACGTGCTGCGCTTCAATTATGAGGTCAACGCCGAAAAACAGGCGCGGGTCAGTGAAGCCCTTGGTCGGCGCGAGGAATCCGCGGCCGATGTGGTTTTCGCGTTGATCGCGGGACTCGAGTTACCCACTCGGCTGCGCGATGTCGGGGTCAAGCCAGAGCAACTCGATTTGATTTCCGAGAACTCGATGCACGACCGCTGGGTTCATACGAACCCGCGCAAGATCGACGGCCCGACAGTTATCCGGGCATTGCTGGACGCTGCTTGGTAGCACGCTCGGCAGCGGCGAAATCGATGATGAGTGCTAACCCAAGTGCTGTCGCGCCCAAGGCGTACAACAGGCGATAGCCACCATCCATCTGAGCAAATACAAACGAAAAGCCGTAGGCAGCCGCCGCTTGTCCAAGCGCGAAAGCGACCGTGCACAATCCCCACGCCTTGAGTTGTTGATCGGCGTCGTCAGGCAGCAGCTCGTGTGTCCGCCCGAGCACGAGCGGCACGACCCCGGGGACCATCGCGCCGATAACGAAACTCGAAAGGGTCAGCGACCAGGGCTGGGCGCTGGCCGCCAATAGCGCCACGCAGGCAGCCTGGACGATCAAGGCGAGCCGAAAAGCCAATGCGAAGCCGATGCGGTCGGCCAGGCGACCATTCGCCAATGGTCCGAGCATCGCGCCTACCCCAAACAGCACCCAATACCGAGCACCGCTCGCCAGCCCCTGACCAAGCCCGCGGGCGACGAAGTCGACAAGAAAGAGCATGTGTGGCACGAGCCCTGCGGCATTGAGGCCATATTCGACATAGAGCGCGACCAGAACGCGGCGTCGCGGCGCCGGCGCACCGGCCCGCGCCATGCGAGGCAGCTCACGCGGCCACCCGCTCCAGGACGCGGCGGTCAGGACCAAAGCCAGCGCACCCAATCCCAACCATGCCTGCGGCAATCCGGTACGCACCAACGGAGGCACGAGAGTTCCCGAGGCGGCAATGCCCAGACCGACGCCGGTGAAGATGGCGCCACCCGCCAATCCGCGCTGGGATGGCGGAACGTGCGCCAGCACCACGGGCGCCGCGAGCGCCATCAGGACGCCCCCTGAAACGCCGGAAGCAAAGCGCCAGACGAAAAACCAGCCGAAGGAGAGCGGGAGGGCGCAGGCGAAAAATGCCGCCGCGGCAACCGTCATCATTGTACGCAAAGCCGATGCGGACCCCGCTCGCAGCGCAATCGGCCGCGCCAGTAGAGCCCCGGCGACATACCCGGCCAGATTAGCCGCCCCTAAATACGCTGCCGCCGACGGAGGGAACCACTGAGCGGCGACCAATGCCGGTATCAGCGGCGTGTATGCGAAGCGGGCGAGACCGACCCCGACCATATTCGCACACAACCCAGCCGAAACTGCGCGCCAGTACGCCGCATTCCCGGTAGACGCGACTGCACACATGACAGGCCGCTCCACTTTTCTTTCGGCGAAGGTGGCCGCGCCAATACGGTTTGAAAAGCGGGAATAAAAGAACTTAGGCTTCGTGTTTCACGAAGCCTAAGTTCCAATCGCCTAACCTCTGCCGGAGGACTCCTTGAACTAGCGAGAACTCACCGGCAGCGCTATCCGATTCTTGCGATGTTACTTTGTGCCGAAGAGGCGGTCCCCGGCATCGCCGAGTCCGGGGAGGATGTAACCGCTTTCGTCGAGGCAGCGATCGAGTGCCGCGGCGACGATCGGAACATCGGGAAAAATCGAAGATACCCGGTCTACGCCTTCGGGCGCGGCGACTAGGCAGACAAACTTGATCGAACGTGCCGCGAGTTCTTTGAGCCGGGAGATTGCCGCAACTGCGGAGTTGCCGGTGGCGAGCATGGGGTCACAGAGCACCACGTCGCGCTCCGCGAGATCGTCGGGCAGTTTCAGGTAGTATTCGATCGCCTGCAGGGTTCGCGGATCGCGGTAAATGCCGATATGGCCGACACGTGCCGACGGCAGGAGGTCCAGCATACCGTCGAGAATGCCGTTTCCGGCGCGCAGGATCGAAACCAGGCATAATTTCTTGCCGGCGAGCAACGGGAAAGCGCCGCGCTCGAGCGGCGTCTCGACATCGGCGGGCTCGAGCGGTAATTCGCGTGTCGCCTCATAGGCCAACAGCAGGGCGATCTCGCGCAACAACCGGCGGAACTCTGCGGTGGACGTATTGCGGTCGCGCATCAACGTCAACTTGTGCTGAACGAGCGGATGCTCGACGACGGTCAAGGAACTGTTCGGCTGTAGCATAGAGAGGCACCTCGAAAGCGGAGCTCATCGGCTTTACAATAGCCGCATTTACTATAGACGGACGCCGAAGCGCGGATGGCACGATAACGGGGCAGGAATGCGGCAATGGCCGAGAATGTCGCCGATTGGTTGCACGGGCTTGGATTGGAGCAATACGCGCCGGCTTTTGCCGCCAACGACATCGACGGTGAGGTGCTGGCCGAGCTGACTGCTGACGATCTGATCGGCCTTGGCATTACTTCGATCGGCCATCGCCGCAAGTTGCTGGCCGCAATCGCCGCGCTCGGACCACAGGCGCGGCAACCCCTGCCCGAGCCCATGCCAGCCGTTTCCGCCGAGGCCGAGCGGCGGCAGCTGACGGTGATGTTCTGCGATCTGGTGGGCTCGACACCGCTGTCGACGCGCTTCGATCCCGAGGATCTGCGCGAGATCGTCGGCGCCTACCATCGCTGTGTGGCCGACACCGTCGCCCGCGTT